>Ga0315271_10003053_pt1 | contig 10565 bp, 9 predicted proteins | sample C3_top_MG_FD_204664 | JGI IMG/M metagenome (GOLD analysis project Ga0315271, IMG submission 204664) | Sediment microbial communities from Yellowstone Lake, YNP, Wyoming, USA - C3_top | ecosystem: Environmental > Aquatic > Freshwater > Lake > Sediment | place: USA: Wyoming | collected 2017-08-01
CTTCGGCGCGCTGTACGCGATGCAGGGCTGGTACTTCGGCGCGTCGCAGGTGCTGATGTCCTCGAGCGCGCGCCCGGCGAACCCTTTGAACCCGGCCGAGAAGCAGTTCCTGAACGTGGTCGAGGAAATGTCGATCGCCGCCGGGATCCAGCCGCCGAAGGCCTACGTCGTGCCCGATGCCGATCCGAATGCGTTCGCCGTGGGGCGCGACCCCGCGCATGCCTCGATCGCGGTCACCGAGGGTCTGCTCGCGGCGCTCGACCGCGAGGAACTGCAGGGCGTGATCAGCCACGAGATGTCGCACGTGCGGAACCTCGACATCCGCACCATGACGCTCGTGACCGCGCTGTTCGGCGCCGCCACGATGCTCGCCGACGTCTCGCGCCGCGGCCTTTACTGGGGTGGCGGCGGGCGGAGCCGGCGCAGCTCGAGCGATTCGGGCGGCGGCGGCGCGATCATGCTGATTTTCTTCGTACTCTGGATCCTGCTTGCGTTGCTCGCGCCGCTGCTCGGGCAATTGCTGGTGTTCGCGGTGTCGCGCTCGCGCGAGTACCTCGCCGACGCCTCGGGCGCCGAGCTGACGAGGAATCCACTGGGATTAGCCTCGGCGCTGCGCAAGATCGCGTCCGCGCACGAGCCGACGCGCCTGATCAACCAGGGATCCGCGCACCTGTGCATCACCGACCCGCGCGGCATGAAGCTGAACGAGAAGGAATCGGGCATGGCGGACCTGTTCGGGACGCACCCGCCGATCAGCAAGCGCATCCAGATCCTCGAGTCGATGGCGGGCGTGGTGGGCGAGTCGGCCCCGATCACCGGCTGACCGTCCGCGCCCGAGGGGCGTGCAAAACGGACACGGGGTGGGGCATTTGCGCCCCGGCCCGCCAGGCCCCGGCGGGCTAAGTCGTTGCCCCGGCGCGGTGGGATTGCAGATTGCAGGCTGAAATCGGGTGGCACGGGCATTGCTCAGTATCCGGTCGTCCCCCAAGGGGGCCACGCCCCGGGCACCCGCCCGGATCGCCCCCGTGGGCGGCCCCTTGAGCAAGCAAGGAGGTTCGACATGCGCCTACGCCATCTGGGGTTCGCGATCGCTCTCGTCCTGATCCCCGCCGCCAACGCCCATGCCGGCGTTTCGGCGGACATCAACGTGCACCTGGGCAACCCGCCCGCGCCGGTGGTCGTGTTCGACCGCGAACCGGATGTCGTGCTGGTGCCGAACACGCGTGTCTACTGCGTCGCGGGTCTCGACTACGACCTGTTCCGCTATGGCCAGTACTGGTACATGAACGATCGTGGCTACTGGTACCGCGCGCGCAACTACCGCGGTCCGTTCGGGGCGATCCATTACGAGTTCGTCCCGCGTTCGATCGTTTACGTGCCTGCGCGCTATCACCATCACCCGATGCACCCGCTCGGCGGGCCTCCGGGCCAGATGAAGAAGCGTGCGACCTACGCCGACGCGGACGATGAGGGCGGCGTGACGATCATCCGCGGCAAGGACAAGTCGCACGGCAACGGCAATGGACACGGCAACAGGAAGCACGGCGGCGACTAGGACCGGTCTTACAGGAGGCCGCTGCGGAGCTGCCTCCGAATACACGAACCCCCCGGGCAGGGCGCCCGGGGGGTTTCGTGTTCCGAACCGATCGCGATCGCCGGCAGGGTCTCGCGCTACTCGAGGATGACCACCGGCCGCGCCTCGCGCCTCTCGCCGGCGCTCACCTCGGCGAAGTAGAGCCCCGGACCGATGCGGGCGCCCCGCCGGTCCGTGCGATCCCACGTCGTCGTCAACGCCTCGCCGGCCGCGCCGCTCACTTCACCCAGGTCGCGCACGAGCCGGCCGGCCCCGTCGAACACGCGGAAGCGCACGCTCGTCGGACCGCCGCCCGCCTGCGTGCCGTCCGCCCGCACCCACGAGCCGCGCAGCGTGACCCGGCCGCGCGACGGGTTCGGCATGGCGGCGAGCATGAGGTGCGCTCCCGCGCCCGGCCCGCCATCCGCCAGGGGCGGCCCGGTCCCGACCGTCACGGGCACGACGCGCTTGTAGATGCTGTTCAGCGGATCGAACACCACGCTGGTCGGTGTCCCCTTGACGCGCACGACGAACGCCTGGTCGGGCACCGCGTCGTTCGACACGGTGACGAACGTGTCCGGCAGCGCGCTGCGCGTGACCTTGAACGTGATCGGCATCCTGTAGAGCGGCGCGAGCGTCTGGGTCTGCTTGATGAACAGCGTGACGTCCGATTGCCCCGGCGACGGCGGATCGGCGGCCGGGATCGTCTGCCAGGACCACTGGTAGGTCGGCACTCCGGCGGCAAAGATCCACTCGTCGAAGAACCAGTCGAGCGCCTGGCCGGAGGCGTCCTCCATCGCGTGCTGCAGATCGCGCGTGGTCGCGTTGGCGTAGGCATGGCGCGAGCCGTAGAGCTGGAGCCCGGCGTAGAACGGCCCGTCGCCGAGGATGCGCCTGAGCATGTGCAGCACCAGCCCGCCCTTCTTGTAGATGGTATTGCCAAAGGTGTAGCCCGGCGGCGGGTCGTAAACCGCGTAGCGGAAGTTCGTGTCCGAGTTCAGCGCCGAGGTCATGTGCGCCGCGATCGCGGAGTCGTACCTGGCGGGGCTGTAGAAGCGCTCGACCCACTGCGCCTCGCCGTAGGTGGCAAAGCCCTCGTTCAGCCAGATGTCGCGGAAGTCGACGCAGGTCACCCAGTCGCCCCACCACTGGTGCGCCAGCTCGTGCGCCCACACGTACTCGTAGCGCTTGTCGCCGCGCAACAGTGCACGCTGGAACGTGGTCATGGTCTGGTGCTCCATGCCGCCCGCGCCGAATGGATCGACTGTCGCCTGCCCGTACTTGTCGAACGGATACGGTGCCCACAGGCCGGCAAAGGTGGTGACCATCGCGGGCACGTTCGCATAGTCGGCCTTGGCCTTGAGCGAGTCCTCGGGGAATGCCACGTTGATGATCGGCAGCGCGCCCGCGGTCTGCGTCCACTGCCAGTAGTTCGCGACCGCGACGCTCACCAGGTAGGTCGCGATCGGGTGCGTCTCCTGCCAGTGCCAGGTCTTGAACCCGGGTGACTCCGGCGTGATTCCGAGCAACAGGCCGTTCGACCAGCACGAGTTGCTGTCGGGCACGGTGGCGTAGAGATCGAGCGTGGCCTTGTCCGAGGGCTGGTCGTAGCACGGCCACCAGTTCTTCGCCTCGTCGGGCTCGACCAGCGTGTAGTCGTTTCGCACGTAGTGATAGAAACCGGTGGTCGGGAAGCACGAGTAGTCGACGCTGACGTCGAGCTGGTCGCCCGGCGCGTGCGGCGGGCAATCGCCGCCCTCGCAGATCGGCACCAGGAGCTTGCCGCCGGCGTACGTCCAGGTCGTGCGGGCGTTGCCGTTGACGCGCACGCCGGTGAACGTCATCCCGATGCCGTCGAAGTCGATCTGCGTCAGCCCAGCATCGCGCACGGCGAGCGTGGTCGTGACGGTGCCCGACACGTAACGCTGCTGGCGTGCCACGCGCACCTCGAGCCCGTAGTGGAGCGCGTCCCACGAGTGCGTCGAATCCTTGAGCACCGCGATCGGCCGCGCCGCAAGCCCGCTCTTGGCGTCGGCACCGAGCGTCCGGGCCTCCTCGGTCAGGCGGAGAACCTCGTCGGGCAGAAGCTCGCGCGGCATTGCCGACGCGCGGGCCGGAAGCGCGGCGAGGACGAGCAGCACGAAGGTCGGGAACAAGAGGCGGAACGGGCTCGGGTGCAAGGGCTCCTCCGGAAGGTGAACGCGCGCCCATGAGTTTAAGCCACGTTCCCGGCAATCCCGCCTGCAAAGCGCGAGATTCCGGTGAAAACGCCGCGATTGTGCGCCCGGACAGGCCTGCCTATACTCGCGAGGTCGGTCGCGATCGACCGCGCAAGGAATCGAGACCGCTCCCCGCGCGGCTCGTGGCACCCACAAGGAGGACCCCATGAAGCGTTTCCTCACCCCGCTGGTCGTGCTCGGCTTCGCCGGCGTGCTCGTCCTGACAGGCTGCGCCAAGAAGGAAGAACCGGCCGGCACGTCGACCGACTCGACACTCTCGCTCGGCGACCTCCCGCAGGAGGCCTCGCCGGCCCCGGAGAGCACCTACACCCCGGCGCCCGAGCCGGTGGCCGCGACGCCGGCGCCGCCGGCCAAGACGGTCGCGGCCACGCCCAGGCCGAAGCCCAGGCCGGCGCCGAAGCCGGCTCCCGAGGCCCCCGGCGTGACCGTCCCGGCGGGCACCGCGCTCGCGCTCACGATGGACGCCGAGGTGACCACCAAGGACAAGGTCGTGGGCGACACGTTCACCGCCACGCTGTCGAACGACGTCGTGGTCGACGGCAAGGTGATCTTCCCGGCCGGCTCAAAGGTCAGTGGCCACGTCGCCGAGGCCGAGCGCCCGGGCAAGTCGTCGGGCCGCGGCAAGATGGTGCTGTCCTACGACTCGATCTCGGCCAATGGCAAGAGCTACGCGATCGACACCATGGGCGCGGCGATCCAGGGCAAGTCGGGCACGGCGGGCGACGCGACCAAGGTTGTCGGCGGCGCGGCAGCCGGCGCGATCCTGGGCAAGATCCTGGGCGGCAAGGCCGCCGTCGGCGCGGCAATCGGCGCGGCAGCCGGCGGCGCGACCGCGATGGCGACACGTGGTCCGGACCCTGTGGTCAAGGCCGGCGCGACGGTCAACCTGAGCCTCGATCGCGACGTGGTCGTGAAGTAGCACGCAGCCTCTTTGAACTTTCCGCGAGGGCCCCGGGCAACCGGGGCCCTCGTCATTTCCGCGGAGGCGGCCGTGCACGTGCGGCAATGCGACCGCACCCGTGGGGACAATCGGCCGCACCGGGACAGACCCCGACTGGCCCCCGCGCCTTGCGAAACTCGCAGGCGACCTCACCGGGCGCGGCGCAAGTCCTCTCGCCCCTTGCACCTGGAGCGCCCCACCAAAGCCGCGCCAATTGCGGGTGTCGGTGGCATGTCGGTTGCTTTAGAATCGGAGTGCCGGCCGCCGCAGCGCACGGGGCAGGACGACCCCGAGCGCAGACGCGCAGGCCCACGACCCGCCGCCGCGGGCGTCGTATCACCCATCCTGAATCGAGGGTTCCACATCATGAAGCACGTCACCGCATCGCTCGTCTCGCTTGCCGGCCTGCTGGTCCTGACCGGGTGCGGACAGAGTCCGACCGCTAACTCGACGACGACGGATCCGGCCGCGGTCTACGCCTCGGCGGCCGGCGTCCAGAGCCAGACCCAGGCCATGCCCGACGAGTTCGAGACCACGACCTACGAGGACGGGACGCTGGCCAAGGCCGACATGACCGACCCCTCTTTCGCGGTCATCAAGAGCGGCTTCCAGACCGATGCCGACATCAGGCCCGCGTACTGGTTCCGCCTGATCCGATCGCATGACCGGCACTTCGACGTCCAGTTCGAGCACCCCGACACCATGACCGTGGTCGCGCGGGTGCACATCACCGACCGGATCCTCGGCACGTTCAACGTGGTCACCCGGCCCGACACGATCGACGGACAGATCATCGAGCGCACCTGGATCAAGAAGCCGCTCGCCGACACCGCCGAACGCAACGCGGTGTTCGCGCGCCACAGGACCAACGACGAGGACGCGGCCGGCGAAGCCGAGGACCGGGAGGATGGCTGCAAAGACGGCTGGTCGCCGTGGCGCCTCCGGCAGACCTCGGGCACCGAGATCACGTCTGATGGCGGAACGCGCTCGATCCTGAGCGTGCGCATCCAGGCCGGCGACGTCGACTTCACCGTGACCGATCCGCTGGTGCTGGTGCGCCGCGCCGACCTGGCGCGCATCGCGCCCGGCACGCCGGTCGAGGTCACCGCGACGACCGGGGACGCGACCGATGTCGTGGTCCTCTACGCCCGCTGGGGCCGCATGCGGATGCGCCCGGGCGCGGCGCCCGGTGAGTTCGTGGGCCGCTTCCTGGCCCCGGAGCACTACGGTCTCCGGCACATCGCGGTCAACGCACTGGCCCACGGCACGCTGTTCACGGACAACGGTCCGTATGACTCGAAGGCCTGGGGTATCCCCTTCGTGATCGGCGCGGTCGCGGCGCAGCCGTAGCGCATCCCACGCACGCAGGACACGAACCCCCGGAGAGCGATCTCCGGGGGTTTTCGCTTGTCCTGCGCGGCCGGCTGTGGAAACTTCGCGCATGACCAAGCCGCCATCGATCCCGCTCACCGCCGAGACCATTCCCGAGACCGGCCCGCTCACCGCCGCCCAGTGCATGACGCTGTGCAGCGGCTGCCAGCGCTGCTGCACCTACGTCGCTGTCGAGGTGGACGCGCCCGACACGCCCTGGATGTACGACCAGTACGTCTGGCTGCTCTATCACAAGAGCATCTGGATGTACGTCGAGAAGGGCAACAAGTGGTACGTGCAGTTCGAGACCGTGTGCGAGAAGCTCGGCCCGAAGGGCGAGTGCCGCGTGCACGGCATGCACCCGGTGCTGTGCAAGGAGTACGACGCGCGCAACTGCGAGCGCCGCGGCGAGCTGTCGGACGTGCTCGCGCGCTTCTACGACGGCGACGACCTGGTGCGCTGGCTCGAGGTCAAGCGCCCGACACATCACAAGCGCTACAAGGCGTGGTTCGCCGCCGCGCACGCGCCCGCGCTGCCCGTGCCGCCCCCGCGCGGCGGGAAACCGGCAAAGCCGGTCGCACAGCTGCGCTTCGAGATGCCGCCGGCGCCCCTGAACCCGCTCGCCCTCTCGCGCAAGCCGCTGCCCGAGCCGTCGCGCGTGGCCTACAAGAAGGTCAGCGGCCCCAACGGAACAAGAGCCAGCCGAAGGCCAGAGCCGTCAGGATCCAGATCGTGACGATCACCGCGGCGGCCGTGCGGCTGCGCGGCTTGCCCTCCCCGAGCCCGTCGCGCGCCCGCGCCCGGCATTCGCTCCACACGTGCGCCGGGATCATGCGCCGGACAGAGGCGACGCCCAGGGGAATGAGTACAAGGTCGTCCAGGTAGCCCAGGATGGGAATGAAGTCGGGGATCAGGTCGATCGGGCTCAGGGCGTAGCCCGCGACGCCGGCGGCGAGCGCCTTCGCGTACCACGGCACCCGTGGATCACGACAGGCCAGCCAGAGCGCGACCACGTCGATCTTGAAACTCTGCGCGCGCTCCCTCCAGACCTCGAGCGCCCGCATGACGACTAGTAGTCGTTCTCCTCGGCCTCGTGGGCCTGCGCGCCGAACAGCTTCATCCACTCGGCGGCGTTCTTCTTCGACACGCCCTCGGGCTTGGCCTCGGCGTCCGAGCCTAGGGCGGTGGGCGATCCCGCCGCCTTCGGGCGCACGCGCGGGCGGTTCTTCCCGCGCAGCGACTGCTTGCCGCGTTCCATCGCCTCGTTGAGCTGTTCCTCGACGCGCTCCTTGAACAGGCTCGCCGCGAACAGGTCCGACAACACGACGGTCGTGCCCTGCGCTCGGGCGTGACGTGCGACCTCGAGGTCGGAGGTCACGACCGTGAGGTCGGACATCCGCGGGGCCATCTCCTCGACCAGCTCGCGGATCACGTCATCGGCCTTGAGTGGCGGCTTCGAGAAGCGCACCTCGACCGGGGACGATCCCCCGCTCTTGACGGTGCGCCGCTGGGCCGGCGCGACGTCCGCGCCGTCGAACACCACCAGGAAGGAGACCTGGCCGGTACCGCCGAGCGCCCACGAGAGCAGGTTGACCAGCTTGTCGCGCGCCATCGCAAGATCCTGCCGCTCGTCCGGACGGAACGCCGGGCTCCTCAGGATGACGTTGTAGCCGTCGAGGATGATCGTCCGCACGCGGGCCTCAGCGCCCGGCTGGGGGATCGGCGTCGGCGACCTTACCGTCGCCGCTGCGTCCGTGCTTCGCAAAGAACTCCTCGGCCAGTACGCTCATCAGAACGACGTCGTGGTAAGCGCCGTGGCGGAAGTGCCCCTCGCGCAGGCGCCCTTCCTCGACCAGGCCGAGCTTGGCGTACGACTTCTGCCCGCGCGCATTGTAGTCGTACACCCGCAGGTGGATGCGGTGCAGGTTCAGCTCCTCGAAGCCGTGGCGCAGCATGAGCAGCGCCGCTTCGGTGCCGTAGCCCTTGCCCCACTCCTCGGGGCGCGCGATCGAGATGCCGAGCTCGGCCGAGCGGTTGCGGCGGTCGATGTGCATCAGGCCGACGCTGCCGAGGTACTCGCCATCGGAGGAATCGATCGCGTAGCTGAACGCGTCCGGGTGATCGCCGCGCATCATGCTCTCGATCCACGCCCGCTCCTGGACCAGCGAGATGGGCCGCATGAACTGCAGATAGCGCGTGACCGCCTGGTTGTTCATCATGGCGAGCGCGTTCTTGAGGTCGTCCTCGCGAAACGCCCGCAGCTTGACCCGCTTGCCCGGAATCATCGGCCCCCCGTCGCGGTGTGGAGAATCAGGCCCTGTCCGCCGACCGCCCAGCCGTGGTTGTCGTCGAGGAAGTACACGTCCTCGAGCGCGTTGCCCGTCAGCGGCGCCGATCCCGGCAGGAACTGCGGCGTCCACGTGCCCCCGCCGTCGTCCGAGTAGAACACGATCGCCAGCGCCGGCCCGGACGATTGCTTCCCGACCGCCCAGGCGCTCCCGGGCAGCGGGCTCTGCGGCGACCACGACACGGCGGTGAAGTTCGTCAGTGGCGATGGCGTCGGCAGGAGCTGCCAGAGCGTGTTCGGCCCGCTGTTGTACGTGCCCAGCACGCGCGTGTTCGCGCCGACCGCGAGCGCGTTCGCCTTGTCGCGCCGCGAGACGCCAAACAGGCCGTCGGTGGTCACGAACGGCGTGACCAGGGACCAGGTCTGCCCGAAGTCGTCGGATGACAGGATGGTGCCACCGGACCCGACCGCCCAGCCGAACCCGTACGGGTCCGCCGGCGGGTTGCTGCCGAGCGCATAGAGTGGGAACGAGACGCGCTCGAGGTCGGACGTGGTCGGCGACGGCTGGACGCGCGTCCAGGTCGCGCCGCTGTTGATCGTGCGCAGGATCACGCCCCCGTTGCCGACGATCCAGCCGCGGTCCACGTCCTGGAAATAGACGTCATTGAGGCCACTGCCACCCGTGCTCACCGTCAGGGGCGTCCAGGTGACGCCGCCGTTGGTGGTCCGCAGAATGCGCCCGGCCGAACCCACGGCCACGCCGATCGTGGGCGAGATGAACGCCACCGCGTTGAGCGTGTAGCCGGTCGATCCCGAGGTCTGCAGGGCCCAGGTCTTGCCCGCGTCCGCGGTGTGGAGGATGGTGCCGAGCGCGCCCACGACCCAGCCCTCGCGCGTGGTCACGAAGTGCGTGCCGCGCAGGTTCTGGATCGTCAGTGCCGCCGAGCTCTGGTCAACCCAGCCGAACCCCGGCAGCACCACGAGCGGCAGTACGTTCGAACTGATCCCGCCGCCCGCGGCCTGGATCGTGACGTCCCCCTCGCTCACGCCCTGGGCGTTGCCGGCATTGTTGATCGTGGCCACGCCGGTGGCGGACGAGCTGAAGGTGAGGCCCGGAGACGGCACAACGTTTCCGCCGGTGTCGATCACGGTCGCGGTGAACAGGGCGCTCCCGCCGATCAACATCGTGTCGGGGCCCGTGATCACGATCGAGGAATAGATCGGGGGCGGCCCGACCGGGGTGCTGCTGTCGTCGGAGCACCCGAACGCAAACGCCAGGGCGCAGGCGGCCACGGCGGACACGAGAGTGGGGATCGCGCGCATATGGGGGATGGTGGGCATCGGGTTCCTCGACTCGGCCTTGGACTCGAACCGCGGGAAAAGCCGCCGCAATCATACCGCAATCCCGCGCGGGCGTGGAATCCGGGGCCTCCGGGGGGCGCGGGCGTGTGCTAATCTGCGGCCTCGATGAATTCCGGCCCGGTGGTTCGCGTCACCTCCCTCTCCAAGTCGTACGGCACCTTCGCCGCGGTCTCGGACCTCACCTTCGAGGTCGCGCCGGGCGAGGTCTTCGCCTTGCTTGGCCCGAACGGCGCAGGCAAGACCACGCTGATCCGCATGCTGATGGACATCACCCGGCCGGATTCGGGCACGGTGGAGGTGTTCGGCCAGCGCGTGGACGGCAGCCAGAAGTCCCGCGTCGGCTACCTGCCCGAGGAGCGCGGACTCTACAAGCGCGTGCCCGTGGCCGAGGTGCTCGAATATTTCGCGCAGCTCAAGGGCCACTCGCCGGCCGACGCGCGGCGCCTGGCGCACGCACTGCTGACGCGCCTCGAACTCGCGCCGTGGGCCAGGAAGAAGGTCCTGGACCTCTCCAAGGGCATGCAGCAGAAGGTCCAGTTCATGACCGCGCTGATCGGGGACCCCGAGCTGCTCGTGCTCGACGAGCCGTTCTCCGGGCTCGACCCGGTCAACGTGCGCCTGTTCGAGGACGTGATCGCCGAGCGCCGCGCCGCCGGCGCGACAATATTGTTATCGACCCACCAGATGAACAAGGTCGAGGAGCTGTGCGACCGCGCGCTCATGATCCATCGCGGACAGCGCGTGCTCTATGGCCCGATTCGCCAGCTCATGCGCGAGCACTCCGACGATTCG
>Ga0315271_10003054_pt1 | contig 10564 bp, 7 predicted proteins | sample C3_top_MG_FD_204664 | JGI IMG/M metagenome (GOLD analysis project Ga0315271, IMG submission 204664) | Sediment microbial communities from Yellowstone Lake, YNP, Wyoming, USA - C3_top | ecosystem: Environmental > Aquatic > Freshwater > Lake > Sediment | place: USA: Wyoming | collected 2017-08-01
CAATCACGGTATGCGCAATGATCAGGCCGGTGTAGCTGCTGGTCAGCGAGAGCGGCGCCAGAAAGAAGTAGGAGGCCACCGCAATCAGGATCACGGGCACGATCATCGGCGACAGCATCACCAGTTTAAGCGCGGCGGCCCACCAGGCGCGGTGCCGCATCAGACCCAGTGAAGCCAGCGTGCCGAGCACCACCGAGAACACGGTGGCGAAGAAGCCCACGTAAAGCGAATTGCCCAGGGCTCTTAGCCACTTGCCACCGCTGAGCACCTCGTGGTACCAGCGCAGCGAAAGGCCCGGCAAGGGGTAAGTCAAGAAGGAGCCACTGGAAAAAGACAAGGGAATGATCGCCGCGATCGGCACCAGCAGAAACATCAGGATCACGGCGCACAGCAGCCAGTAAAGCGGCTTCCAGGGGAATTTGAATCGGGTCATCTTGGAATCAACCCATCGAGAGCGCGCGACCGCCGGAGAGCTTGTGCGCCACGCCGTACAAGGCGAGCGTGGTGACCAGCATCATCAGGCCGAGCGCTGACGCGAGTCCCCAGTTGCCGGTGTCGGTGGTGTAGGTCGCGACAAAATACGACAGCATCTGATCGGAGCCGCCACCGACCAGCGCCGGCGTGATGTAGTAGCCCATGGCCAGGATGAAGACCATCACGGAGCCGGCTGCGATGGCCGGCGCCGCCATCGGCAGATAGACCCTGAAAAAGGCAACGACGGGCGGGGCGCCGAGGCTCGCAGCGGCGCGCATGTAGTGCGGCGGGATGCCCTTGAGCACGCTGTACAGCGGCAGGATCATGAAGGGCAGCAGCACGTGCGTCATGGCGATCAGAACGCCGGTGCGGTTGTAGATGAGGGTCAGGGGCTCGGAAATCAGGCCCAGGTCCATGAGCACCGTGTTGACCATGCCTTCGCGCTGCAGCACAACGACCCAGGCAGCGGTGCGCACCAGCAGCGAAGTCCAGAAGGGCAGCAACACCAGAATCATCAACCAGTCGGCGGTTTTTTCTGTCACCTGGGTCAGCAGCATGGCCACCGGAAAACCCAGCAACAGGCATAGCAGGGTGACGCTGGCGCTGATGCCCAGCGTGCGCAGCAGCACATCGACGTAAATGCGGTTGGCCTCGGTGGCGCGTTCGATCTCGCCATTGGCATTGCGCGTCAGATCAAAGGCGGCCAGCAGGTAGTAGCTCGAGACCGGACCGTGCGCGCGCTTTACCGCGGCAAAGAATTCCGGGCTTGTCAGCGTTGGATCGATCGTGGTAAAAAAATCGGCGCCGAAAACCGTCCCGGCGTCGGCCGAGGATACTTCGCGCGCGGCGCGCATCAGGGTGCTGCGCACCCCGTTGACTTCGTAGTTGAGCCGGCGCGCGGCGTCGGCCAGCGTGCTGGCCTCGCGCGCCTCGCGCAAATCCAGCGCCAGGTCGGAGAACACCTTGGCTGGCAGCGCCTGACCGGGCTGCCAGGTTTGCAACTCGATCAGGGTACGCGGCAGCGCGCGCGGCACTTCGGCTTCACGCACCGCCAGTGATAGCAGCCAGACCAGCGGCGCCACAAAAAACACCAGCAGGAACCCGGTCAGGGGCAGCAGCAAGGCAGTTCGTTGGCGCAGCAGCATGGCAGGTTCATTTCGCCCGGATTACTTGGTACCGGCCCACTTGGTCCAGCGCTCGGCCAGCTTGTCGCCGTTGTCGATCCAGTACTTCACGTCCTCGGCAAAGGCTTGCTTGTGGATTTCAGGGTTGGTGGGCAGTTCTCCCATCAGCGACTTGTCGATCAGCGGCGTGGCGCCAATGGCCGTCACACCGTAGCGCACGTACTTCGGCAGCTTGGCCTGGTTCTCGGGCCGGCCCATGAATTCAACCAGCTTCTCGGCGTTGGCTTTTTGCGGCGTGCCCTTCATGATGACCCAGCTGTCCATGGTCCAAGGCGTGTCTTTCCAGACCATCTTGAAGTTTTTCTTGTCTTTTTCATTCGCTGCGGTAATGCGCCCGTTATACGCCGTGGTCATGACCACGTCGCCGGCGGCGAGCATCTGCGGCGGCTGCGCACCACTCTTCCAGAACACCAGGTCGCCCTTGATGGTGTCGAGCTTCTTGAAGGCGCGTTCCACACCTTCGGGTGTGCGCAGTACCTTGTAGACATCGCTGGACGAGACGCCGTCGGCGATCAAGGCAATTTCGAGATTCCATTTGGCACCGTTGCGGATGGAGCGTTTGCCAGGAATTTTCTTGGTGTCGAAGAAATCAGACCAGCCATTGGGGGCGGTCTTGAGCTTGTCGCCATCGTAGGCCAGTACCAGGTTGTAAATGATGGCGCCGACGCCGCAAGGATGCACCGTGCCCGGCAGGTAGCGCGCGGCCCCGCCAATCTTGTTGACATCGAGCTTTTCATATAGACCTTCGTCGCAGCCGATCTCCAACTCATCGTGCTCTACTTGAACCACGTCCCAGGTGCTGTTGCCGCCCTTAATCTTGGTGCGCAGCACGCCCAGACCGCCGTCCCAGGCTTCATCGGTCAGTTTGATGCCGGTCGCATTGAAGGGTTTGAAATAGACCTCCTTCTGGCCGTCTTGATAGGCGCCGCCCCATGACACCACGTTGAGGTCGTGGGACTGTGCTTGCACTGGTCCGCTCAGACAGACCAGGGCGGCAGCGCCGACGACCGCTAATAGATGCTTCTTCATAAGTGATCTCCGTTGTAAAAATAAGTGAACCATCAACCCATCAAAATGCCCATGCGTCTTCAGGCCGGAACCCGAGACACAGGTTTTGCCCCACCACCAGGCCCGCGGGCAAGGCCCCCGGGCTGATCTTCGCAAACCATTGCGGCGCCTCTTCGGCAGCGTTTCTGCCGACACCGTCGAGTCGAGCGACCAGACGCCAGTGATCGCCCTGATGGATCAGGTCCAGCAGGGTGCCCTTCAGGCGATTCGGCGTTGCCAGCGCTGCGGCATCCGCTGCCACCTGCAAGAATTCGGGTCGCACGCAGAGCTTGACGGATGAATTTTCCGGCAGGGCCTTGCCGGTGCAGATTCGGGATAGCAGAGTGTGACCGCCTGCGGTGCTGACACCCGCTGTCAGCGCGCCCTGGCCCGCCTGCAGGCCTTGGTGCAGCGTGCAGCTGAGCATGTTGTTGTCACCCAAAAAATTGGCGACAAAAGGATTGGCCGGTGCGTCGTACAGCCCTTGCGGCGAAGCCAGTTGCTCAATCCGTCCATGGTTGAAAACCGCGACCCGGTCCGAAAGGGTCATGGCCTCGGATTGATCATGGGTGACAAACACCATGGTGACGCCGAGTTCGCGGTGCAGGCGGCGGATTTCCAACTGCATTTCCTCGCGCAGCTTCTTGTCCAGCGCGGACAGTGGTTCATCCATCAACACCAGACGCGGCTCGAACACCAGCGCACGCGCCAGTGCAACCCGCTGTTGCTGGCCGCCCGACAACTGGTTCGGCTTGCGATGTGCAAAATTCTCCAGATGCACCTTGGCCAGCGCGGCCGTGACCTTGTCGGCAATCGCCGAGGCCGCCACCTTGCGCACCGACAGCGGGAAGCCGACGTTTTGCGCCACGGTCATGTGGGGAAACAGCGAGTAGCTCTGGAACACGACACCCATGTTGCGCTGATGCGGCGGCAGCGACTCGATCGAGGCGCCATCGAGCCGGATGCTGCCCGCGCTCGGTGCCTCGAATCCGGCCAGCAGCATCAGCGTCGTGGTCTTGCCGGAGCCCGAAGGACCGAGCAGTGTCAGGAATTCACCGGCCTCGATGTGCAGGTTCAAATCATCGACCGCGGCCGCGGCGCTGCCCGGGTACTGCTTGAAAACACCTTCAAATTCAATCAAGGCCATGGTGCAAAAACCTTCGAAGTGCCCGCCACTATAACGACCCTGGCTGACTCAGGCGGAGCCGGCCTGCCAGGTCCGGACCCATGCCAGCGTGTCGGCCAGGGCCAGCTCGGTGCGTTCGAGCAGGGTGTCGATCTCCGATTCGGAGATGATCAAAGGCGGCGAGAAGGCAATCACGTCGCCCATCAGCACCCGGACAATCAGGCCATGGGCTTGAGCGCGCTGGACAAAGTAGGCGCCGACGCCGCGTTTCGGATCGAACGGCTTTCTCAGAGCCGGATCGGCCGCAAGCTCGATGGCGCCGATCAGGCCGAGCCCGCGAGCATCGCCGACCAGCGGGTGGCCCTTGAACTTTTGCAGGCCTTGCTGCAGTCTGGGACCGACCTTCTGCACATGGCCGATCACATTGTCGGCTTCGTAGATGCGCAATGTTTCCAGCGCCACCGCGCAGGCCAGCGGGTGACCGCTGTAGGTGTAGCCATGACCGAAGACACCGACCTCGGCGCTGGCGTCGGCAATGGTCTGGTAGATCTCGTCGGTCAGGTACAGCGCCGACATCGGCACATAAGCCGACGTCAACATCTTGGCCACCGTGATCATGTCGGGCTTCAGGTCGAACACCTGGGTGCCGAAGGCCTGCCCGAGCCGGCCAAAACCGGTGATCACCTCGTCGACCAGAAACAGGATGTCGTATTTCTTCAGGATCGCCTGCACCCTGGCAAAGTAGCCCGGTGGCGGCACGATGACGCCGCCCGCGCCCTGCACCGGCTCGGCAATGAAAGCGGCCACGGTCTCCGGGCCTTCGCGCAGGATGGTGTCTTCGAGTTCCTTGGCCAGCCGATCGACAAACTGCGCCTCGGTCTCGCCGGGCAGTCCGAACTGGTACAGATGCGGGCAGCTGACGCGGACGATACCGGGCAGCGGCAGATCGAAGTGCTGGTGCATGGTGGCCAGCCCGGACATCGATGCCGCGGCCGCAGTCACGCCGTGGTAAGCCTTGTTGCGCGCAATGATCTTCTTCTTGAGCGGCCGGCCCTTGGCGTTGTTGTAGTAGCGCACAAGCTTGAAGGCGGTGTCGTTCGACTCGGACCCCGAGTTGGCAAACAGCACGCGCGCCATCGGCACCGGCGCCCATCTAATCATCGTCTCCACCAGCGCGGTGACGGGACCGGGAACCTTGCCCGAGAACGAGTGGTAATAGGGCAGGGTGTTCATCTGCCGGTAGGCGGCTTCGGCCAGGCGCCTTTCGGAAAAACCGAGCGAGGCGCACCAGAGTCCGGCCATGCCCTCGATGTAGGCCTTGCCATCCTCATCGAAGACCTGCACGCCTTCGCCGCGCACGATGACCAGCGGGCCGTCGCGCTCGTGGTCGCGCAATTGCGTGTAGGGATGCAGGTGGTGTTTGACGTCACTCTGACCGGCGCTTGAAAACTTTGTGGTCATGTCATTCATGCGGTTTGCTTTCGATGTCGCGCAGGGAAGGGTTTAGTTCAGAATGTCCCCAACGCAGAGGTATTTGATTTCAACATAATCGTCGATGCCGTGGCGCGAGCCTTCACGCCCGAGTCCCGATTGTTTGATGCCGCCAAACGGCACATGCTCGGTCGCCAGAATGCCGACATTGACGCCGACCATGCCGTACTCCAGCGCTTCGCTGACGCGGAAAATGCGTCCGACATCGCGGCTGTAGAAATAGCTGGCCAGGCCGAACTCGGTGTTGTTGGCAGCATCGACCGCCTCCTGTTCGGTCTTGAACTTGAAGACCGGCGCGAAGGGACCAAAGGTTTCCTCCTTGGCGCACAGCATGTCGGCTGTGGCATCGGCGACCACTGTGGGTTCGAAGAACTGACCGGGCAGGCGTCTGCCGCCGGTCAGCACCCGTGCGCCTTTGGCCACAGCGTCCTCGAGATGGCGCTGCACCTTGACCAGCGCCGCTTCTTCGATCAGCGGTCCCTGGTTGACGCCTTCCTCGAAGCCGTTGCCGACCTTAGCCGTCTTCACTTTGGCGGCAAACCTGGTGACGAATTCGTCGTAGACCGCTTCCTGCACATAGAAACGGTTGGAGCAGACGCAGGTCTGTCCGGCGTTGCGATATTTGCTGGCAAAGGCGCCTTCAACGGCGCTGTCGATATCGGCGTCTTCAAAGATGATGAACGGCGCATTGCCGCCGAGTTCGAGCGACATCTTCTTGACACTGTGGGCGCTTTGCGCCATCAGGATGCGGCCGACTTCGGTGGAACCCGTAAAGCTGATATGGCGCACGACGTCGCTGGCGCACAGCACCTGGCCGATCGCGATCGAGTTCTGCGCATCGGCGCTCAGCATGTTGAGCACACCGGCCGGGATGCCGGCCCGGATCGCCAGTTCGGCCGCCGCCAGCGCCGTCAGAGGTGTCAGTTCGGCCGGCTTGATGATGACCGTGCAACCGGCGGCCAGGGCCGGTGCCACCTTGCGCGTGATCATGGCCAGCGGAAAGTTCCAGGGCGTGATGGCAGCACAGACACCGATGGGCTGCCGCAGTACTAGCAGGCGGCGGTTGTTGTCGAACTGCGGCAGCGTTTCGCCGTTGATGCGCTTGGCCTCCTCGGCAAACCATTCGACAAAGCTGGCGCCATAGGCGACTTCGCCCTTGGCTTCGGCAAGGGGTTTGCCCTGCTCGGAGGTCATCAGACGGCCCAGATCGTCCTGGTTGGCCATCAGCAAGTCGAACCACTTGCGCAGGATGATGCTGCGCTCCTTGGCGGTCCTGCTGCGCCAGGCGGGCCAGGCGGCATTGGCGGCGGCGATGGCCGCATGCGCGTCTGTGGGTCCCAGATTGGCCACATCGGCCAGCTTGTGGCCAGTGGCAGGGTCGAGCACGTCGAAGCGGCTCGCACCCCTGAGCCACTGGCCGTTGATCAGCGCGTCGGTTCTGAACAGGCTCGGGTCTGCCAGCAACGAGAGTGGGGAACTTGTCATGTTCAAGGCGATTGGCTGAAAGGCTGGCGTTAAGTGTGGCGGCGAAGTGGCAAGTCTAAGGGATGTTCAGGCGGCGCTGATGGCCGTCAACGCGGCGTCGATCTTGGCCAGGCCCTCATCGACGATGGCGTCGCTGGCCGTCAGCGGCACCATGATGCGGATGACGTTGCCATAAGCGCCGCATGAAAGCAGGATCAGCCCGCGCCGTGTCGCCTCGGCCGTCAGGCGTTTGGCCATTTCGGCATCGGGCTGTTTCACATCACCGTCCCGGCACAACTCGAAGGCCACCATGGCACCCAGACCCCGCACATCGGTGATGCAGGGGTTCCGGCTGGCCATGGCATTGAGACTGGCGCTTATGCGCAGGCCCAGTTGGCGGCTGCGCGCAAGCAGTTGCTCCTTCTCGAATACCTCAAGCACCGCCAGCGCGGCAGCGCATGCCAGCGGGTTGCCGGCGTAGGTGCCGCCCAGACCACCCGCTGCCGGCGCATCCATCACCTCTGCGCGGCCGACCACGGCCGAAATCGGGAAGCCGCCAGCCATCGACTTGGCCATGGTGATCAAGTCCGGCGCAACACCGCTTTGCTCCACCGCAAACCAGGTCCCAGTGCGACCGGCGCCGGTCTGGATCTCGTCGGCGATCAGCAGGATGCCATGCTGGTCGCACAGCGCGCGCAGGCGCTGCAGGAATTCCGGCGATGCCACGTTGAAGCCGCCTTCGCCCTGCACGGGTTCCACGATAAAGGCCGCGACGCGGCTGGCCTCGACGTCGTTTTTGAAGAGGGCTTCGATCGACGCCATGGCGTCATCGACGCTGACACCGTGCGCGGCGTCGGGAAAGCGCGCGTGAAAGATCTCGGCCGGGAAGGGTCCGAAGCCGGCTTTGTAGGGTGCCACCTTGCCCGTCAGGCCCAGTGTCAGCAGCGTGCGCCCGTGGAAACTGCTGCTGAAGGCGATGATGGCACTGCGTCGAGTGTGGGCGCGGGCAATCTTGATGGCGTTCTCGACCGCTTCTGCACCCGTGGTCATGAACATGGTCTTCTTGGCGAAGTCACCCGGGGCCAGCGCGTTGATGCGCTCAGCCAGTTCGACATAGGACTCATAGGCCAGCACCTGAAAGCAGGTGTGCGTGTAGTGATCGAGCTGTGCCTTGACCGCTTCAATCACGGCAGGATGGCGATGCCCGGTATTGAGCACCGCGATGCCACCGGCGAAATCGATGTAACGCCTGCCTTCCACGTCCCAAACCTCGGCGTTTTCGCCGCGTTCGATAAAGACTTCATGGCTTTGGCCGACGCCACGCGGGATGGCGGCCTTGCGACGGGCCATAAGTGCGGCATTTTTCATTTCAGGTTCGCGGTGCATAGGGCTCCAGAACGGATTGAAGGGGTTTTTGAACTGCCGCGAATGTAAGCCCAAGCCGGGCCGGCTACCATATACAGGTCCCTGTCATTTCGGGGTGCACTGTGTAGCTGATCTGACCAGTACAGTCAAACCCTTGGTCCATCCGATGTTTTCTCTCGATCCTGAAAGTTCGATCCCGCTGGTCCTGCAGATCGTGGATGGCTTTCGTCGCGTGATCGAGGACGGCTCCCTGCGGGTCGGCTCCAAAGCGCCATCGATCCGGCAGTTTGCGCATGCGCACGGGGTCAGTGTTTTCACCGTCGTCGACGCCTATGACCGGCTGGTGGCGCAGGCTTACTTTTCGTCGCGTCCGCATTCCGGTTTTTTCGTCAAGCAGCGCCCGGTCTTCGATCGCACCCTGCCCGGGCACGGACCCAACTTCAGCTTTGATTCGATGTGGTATCTGCGCCGGATTTTCGAGAACCGGGCGCTGCGCATGAAGCCGGGTTGCGGCTGGCTGCCCAGCGACTGGTTGTTTCAGGAGGGGGTGCGCCGCAGCCTGCGCACGCTGGCCGCCGGCAAGGCGGACCTCGGCGGCTACGGCGAGCCCAAGGGCTATCGTCCTCTGCGCCAGTTGGTGCGTGATCTGCTGGGCGAGCAGGAAATTGCCGTCAACACGGAGCAGGTTCTGCTGACCCAGGGATCGAGTCAGGCGATGGACCTGGTGGCGCGGCGTCTCGTGCGCCCGGACGATGCGGTGCTGGTGGACGAACCCGGTTACCCGAACCAGCTGTTTTCGCTGCGTTTTCTGGGGGCGCGCCTCGTTGGCGTGCCACGTACGTCAACCGGTTATGACCTGGCGGCACTGGAGCGCCTGGTGGTGGAACACCGACCCAAGGTCTTTTTTACCCAGCCGCGCCTGCAAAGTCCGACCGGATCGGTGGCACAGCTGGCGCAATTGCACCGCGTCATGCAATTGGCTGACAAGCATGATTTTCTGGTGGTCGAAAACGATATCTACGCCGACCTGGATCCCGATCCGCGACCTTCGCTGGCCAGTCTGGACCAGTTGCGCCGGGTCGTCTACATCAGCAGCTTTTCCAAGACCATCTCCCCCAACATCCGGGTCGGCTATCTGGCGGCCAGTCCGGATTTGCTCGAAGATCTGGCGCAGCTCAAGATGATCTCGGGCCTGACCTCATCGGAGTTCAGCGAGCGCCTGGCCCATGGCGCGCTGATCGATGGGCGTTGGAGAAAACACATCAAGGGCCTGCGCGAGCGCCTGGCGAAAGCCGACGAAGGGGTTGCATCAGGCCTTTTGAAGCTCGGGTTTGAAATCTTCACCGAGCCCAAGGCGGGGATTTTTCTGTGGGCCAGGCATGCCGCCATAGCGAACGCGATGGAGTTGGCCAACAAAGCCTCCGAGCAGGATATTCTGCTCGGGCCGGGGCACCTTTTCAGTTCGAATCTGCAGGCCAGTCCGTGGTTCAGATTCAACGTTGCCTTTTGTGATGATCCGGCGGTCTTCGCTTTCCTTCAGCAGCACTGTAAAGCACCTTGATGACTTAAAATTTGCCGCTCAATCACTCTCGTGTCACCATGAATTTACCTGTTACCACTGCCAGTGTTGCCGATATCCGCAAGATATTTCTCGACTTCTTCGAGTCCAAGGGGCACACCGTGGTGCCATCGAGTCCGCTGGTTCCGGGCAACGACCCGACGCTGATGTTCACCAACTCGGGCATGGTGCAGTTCAAGGACGTGTTTCTGGGCACCGACAAGCGCTCCTATGTGCGTGCCGCTTCGGTGCAGGCCTGCCTGCGCGCCGGCGGCAAGCACAACGATCTGGAGAACGTGGGCTATACGGCGCGGCATCACACTTTTTTCGAGATGCTGGGCAACTGGAGCTTTGGCGACTATTTCAAGCGCGAGTCGATCCAGTGGGGCTGGGAGCTCTTGACCCAGGTGTACGGCCTGGCGCCCGAAAAATTGCTGGTCACGGTCTACAAGGACGACGACGAGGCCTACGACATCTGGACCCAGGAGATCGGCCTGCCGCCAGAGCGTGTGATCCGCATCGGCGACAACAAGGGCAAGAAGTACGCGTCCGACAACTTCTGGATGATGGCCGACACCGGCCCCTGCGGTCCGTGCTCCGAGATTTTTTACGACCACGGCGCGCACATCCCCGGCGGCCCTCCCGGCAGCCCGGGGGAAGACGGCGACCGCTTCATCGAGATCTGGAACCACGTGTTCATGCAGTTCGACATGCAGGCCGACGGCAGCCTGGTCAAGCTGCCCGCGCCCTGCGTCGATACCGGCATGGGCCTTGAGCGTCTGGCCGCGATCCTGCAGCACGTGCACAGCAATTACGAGATCGATATCTTCGCCGCGCTGATCAAGGCGGCGGCGC
>Ga0315271_10003055_pt1 | contig 10564 bp, 10 predicted proteins | sample C3_top_MG_FD_204664 | JGI IMG/M metagenome (GOLD analysis project Ga0315271, IMG submission 204664) | Sediment microbial communities from Yellowstone Lake, YNP, Wyoming, USA - C3_top | ecosystem: Environmental > Aquatic > Freshwater > Lake > Sediment | place: USA: Wyoming | collected 2017-08-01
AATCAAAGGGTTGCACGCGGCCATTCAGCAGCACCGGCAGCCGGCCGAACTCCTGGTAGTGCAATCCCTTGTCTTGTTTCGGCAGCAGGATGGCGACGATTTCAATCGCAAAAATGGCGAGAATAAGCCAGGGAATCCATTTCTTCATGCGGTCCTCCTTTTCTTTGCAAAACCCAGCATATGCGACATGAACTGAATGACCAGGCCCGCGGAAACCAGCACACATGCGGCGTAAGGCGCCAGCCAGCTTGGGTTTGCGACTACCTGGAGAATCGTCCCCTGGTTGTCCGTATCGAAACTGGCCTGATAATAAGTTTCGCCCGCGTAACGCAGCGGGTTGTTCATGTAAATCAACACTTCGCGGTCTTCTCCCGTCGCGGGGTGGATCACCCGCACGCGGCTGGAGAAATTCTTGGGAATGTCAGTGCCGGGATAAACATCGTGGCGGAAATTGACCAATTGAATGCTGAACGGCTTGTAGAGCCGGGTCCGCCGCAACGTCATCCCATAAACCCGGTTCTGGTAGCTGAACGACTGAGGTTTGTCGATAAACGCGGAGACCAGCCAGGTGCCCAGCGAACCCTCAGCGGTCTTGATCTCAATTATGGAAGTGGGCGAATTCCGCTGATCCATCGCCGTCACAGGAGGCTCCTCCTTCAGTGCCAACGATGGTCCAAATCCCCGGGAGGCCGGTGGGGGTTGCGTGGCATTCTTCGGCCGGTCCGCGAGCGAAGAATTTACCATGAACTGTTTGACTGCGACGGTGAAGGGCATCGCCGAGTTTTGGATCTCGGATTGTTTGCGCAGCAACCCGAGCGGTATGGCTATGACCTTGTCCGTGTCTTTATCGGTCGAGTCGATGATTGCAAGTTCGACTCTCCCATCCGCCTCGGTGTAATTCCTGGTCTCGCCCTCGCGCAGGTGGAGAGCGCTTTCCTGGGAGAGCAAATCCGTCAGCAATTGGCCGACAAGTAACAAAATCAGGCCCGAGTGAATCAGGAGTAGTCCGATTTTGCCGCGGACGAAACTGAAACGCCGAAAATGAGCCGCCACGAGATTCAACAAAAAGACGGTGCCCAGGAGATAACCGCCCGGCAGGACCGGAATCTTTAGTCCTGTGCCTTTGGGCCTCCAATAAACGAATATGCTGCGGAAAAACTCATGCTGAACCTTGTACAGGCCGAGATCCACTTGCGCAAGCGTGCCCCAGAAAACAAGGATTAACCCCATCGCCAACACCACGACGGTCAGTTTTAGGGACGCAAAAAACCGAATGATACGTTCAAGAAGCATGGGGATATTGTGCGCTTTGCACGAATTTGAGGAAGGAGCTCTTTTCCCGGTCAACCAACTGGTCGTTCCCCATAAGTTTATAGAACCAGGCTTCGTTCGGGCGGGGAACCATCACTCCGATCACTTTTGTTTTCTGGTTGGTTCGCGCATCCGTGCCTGACATTTCGACTACGCTGGCTTTGCCTCCAGCCACATCAATGCCGGTGGTCTGTTTCGTGACTTCCGCCTCCGCCAACTCGCCGAGGCCCACCTGCCGGCGCCACCGGTTCACGTTGCCACTCCAGCCTCCGCCATCACCAGCCGACATGCTGACGTTGACCGCGCCTTGTTGGTTCGCTTCACCGGAAATGTTGAATTTGGCAACCAGAAACTGTCCCCCCGGGGCCTCGGCCCAACCTTGGGGAACCTGCCACTGAGGTTTGCCCGATTCAGCGGCCTGCCCGTCCGTGTTGGGGACGCTCGCGGCGGCCATCCCCGCTCCATCAATGGGCGCATGCGAGGGCGGCAGGTCAGGTTGTTGCGCGGTGAAAGACATCGATTTAAGCAGTTCTACAAAAGCCGGCTTGTTCTGGGCGACCAACGCATCGTCCCCGGTAATCTTGAAGAACCACGCCACTCCATCCTGGCGCAGAATGGCTGCAATAATTCTGGTCTTTTCACCCGACGTTGCTTCTCCCGCCATCTCGTAAAGATCCGCTTTCGATCCCACCATTTCGACGACTGCGGACTGCTTCGTCATCTCCTCTTCGGTGATGGGCTCCAGACCGACCTGGGAACGCCACCGGTTTACGTTGCTCAGATCTCCCCCCGCCATGCCTGGCAGTGGAAATACCCCCGCGTCGGCCAGTTTGTTGTTGCTCCCTTTGATGCGGAACGAGGCGACGCGCATCTCGCCGGGGGTGACCTCTTCCCAACCAGCGGGGACTTTGTAAGTGAGTTTCGGTTGGCCCGAAGAGGCCGGGTTCCCCATATTCCCCGAGGGAGTTCCCGGATGACCAGGGGGCATGCCCGCGTTGGAAGGGCCGGGGCCCGGTTCTTTGGCTACTCGATAAACCGTCACTTCATCGCGATTGCACCCCACAATCAAGGCGGCGCCAGCCAAGAGGGCTGCGAAGCGCATTAGCGATTTGGCGACAAGGTCATGAAACAAAAATATCACCATGATCATTTACCGTGTTTTCTTGCGGGACGCAAGTCGCGTTGTCTTGTGGATGGCAAGAAATGGAGAGGAGGCCGGCGCCGGCCCAAAAAGGAGTAGAACGTAGTTTCGCCGTGTGGCGACCTCAAATTGCTGCCTCAGAACACCTCAGCATGCAATCCGGTGGTCTGTCGCACGATGTGAGCGATGCGTGAGAGCATCTTCAAAGGCAGGTGGCCGCATTCCGAACCAGCCGAAGGCCGGGTAGCGGAATATATCTGCACCAGCGGGATCTGAGCCCCGGCGTTTTTCAATTCAAGCAACCGGTTGGCATACTGTTCGATTTCCTCAAGCGGCGGCTCTTCATCATTAATGGCCGGGAAGAGACTCTGAATCACCACTGGGTGCTGACGACCGTAATGGAGAATATTAGCCAGGATTTTTTCAAGAGGAACCTCGGTTCGGTTCACCCGGTTCAGGTAGGCCTGGGTGCCCCCATCCAGCTTGGCCCAAACCTCGTCGCTCTTGGTGAAAAACTTCAGCCCTTGCTGAACATGCGGAAGGTCAAGACCTGTCGCATTGGTCATCAACACGAGCTTGAAGAACGGCAAACCCGATAATGCCCGAATATGCACAACCGCTTCCAGCGCCTGAGGAAACAAGGGGGAAAGCGTCGGCTCCCCATCGCCGCTGAAAGCCACATGCCGGAGCTGGAGGAGTTCATCGGGCAGGACCCGGTACCAGGGGCGTTCCCGCAGTCGGCCCGCGCGCACGAAGCCGAGAGTCTTCTTGAGCTCAGCCGCCATGGTGTCCACGTCAAGCGGGGTTTTCGAGTGGCCGTTGCGGTGAACTTCGCAGTAGAGGCAATTGAAATTGCAGTTGCGCTCGGGATTCATGTTGATTCCCACCGCCATACCCCGGGCGCGCGACGACACCACCGCGTAGACAAACCGGTTGTCGAGGAAATCACGCGGGGAGCCGAATGCGATTTCCTGGGAACCATCCCGGACAATCATTTTCTTCTTTCGCTCCGCCGATTCCACAAGCCCGACAAGGGGGTTTCCGTTTGTTTCTTCCACAATAGCTAACTTACGATAGGCTTGGTGGCATTGAGGGACTACACTGCACTTGTCAAAAACAGGACATTTTTTGCATTCCAATTGGCAGGATTTGAAGTCAAATTAACTGCGCGCATTTGCTTTTCCCCACCCGTCCCCCACAATAGGGTATGGCATCCGCCCTGCAGGAATTGAAACAAGCCGCCCTGGTGAACACACTTCGCGGAGCTCAACTCTTTGCCGGCTTGCCTCCGGCCGACCTGCACAGTATCGCCGATATCGCGATCGTGAAGTCGCTCGACAAAGGCGATTACCTTTTTCGCGAGGGCGATTCCTCCACCGGCTTCTATGTTGTCCAACGGGGTTCCATTAACATTCACCGCGTGAATGCCGTCGGCAAGGAGCAGGTTATTCAGATTTTTCGTGCCGGCCAATCCTTCGCCGAAGCCACGCTGGCGACCGAAACTGGCTACCCTGCGGATGCCCGAGCGTTGGAATCATCTCAGATTCTGCTCGTGCAGAAGGCGGGGTTTATGGCTTTGCTCAGCCGCCAACCGGAGCTCGGGTTGCGAATGCTCGCTTCCATGAGCTTGCACTTGCGTTCCCTGGTTGGGCAGTTGGAGGACTTGACTCTGAGAGATGTCGAAACGCGGCTGGCCAATTGGCTGGTGAAAATGTGTCCCGACCCGCATTCAGACCGCCCGGTGAGCCTGGAGCTCAAAACCACCAAACGGGTGCTCGCAGCTGAGTTGGGAACGGTGAGTGAGACCTTCTCCCGAACCCTGGCCAAGTTTCGCGAGCAGAAAATGATAGAGGTCAAGGGCAAGCGTGTCACAATTGTTTCGCCCGCGCGTCTCCGTGACCTGCTGCGTCGGAACCTTGGGGAGTAGTCGCTTTCAGTTTGTGGGCTGGGGGGCGAATGCTGGGGTCGCTGAGCACCATTTTGCATTTTTCTGTAACCCATTGCCGCCGGGTTGCGTATTACACAGTGTCTTGCACAAATTGAAACGATTGCTGAATACTCGCAAACACAAGAAAGATGTTATGAAAATAGTACCTGTCATGACGGCTATCCTCGGCGCGATGTTGGTCACTGGTTCGAGCATTGCCGGCCCCATCCAACGGGGCGATTTGCCCGCTGAACCGGTCTGGGTGTTGCACATGGATTGTGATGCTTTGCGCCCCACCTCCATCGGCCAATTCCTGCTTGCGGAAATGGCCAAGCCGGAACCCGATAGCAAGTTCGCCATTTTCCAATCCATTTTCAGCTTTGATCCGCGCACCGCCCTGCGAGGGCTCACTTTATACAGCACTGGTGCCGCCCCGGAAGATGGCGTGCTGATCATCTATGCGGATTTTGACCCCGGCCGATTGGTCACGCTCGCCCAGGCAGCCAGGGATTACCAGAGCGCGACTCACCGTTTCCATACAATCCACAACTGGATCGACGAAAAGAAGGCGCAAAAGAGCGGAGGAACGGCTCGCACCTACGCCGCTATTAATGGGAACCGCGTCGTGTTCGCGCAAAAGCAGGAACGCGTTGCGCAGACGCTGGACGCCATGGATCGCATCTCTGCAAACCTTTCCGGAAGCACCGCTTTTTCAAACCTTGGAGCGGGCAGTGGCACATTCTTACAGGCGGCCGCCCGCAAGTTCGAGATGCCTTCCACGAATCCCAATGCGGCGGTCTTCCGCTTGTCCAAGCAGATTGGACTCGTGGTGAGTGAATCTCAACGGACCGTTTCTGCAACGTTGACCGTGGAAGCGGGCGACGAAGAGGTGGCCGGCCACATCAGCGCCATCAGCTCGGGTTTGATCTCGCTGATGAAACTTCAGAATGAGAAGGCTGAAGCTGCGAAATTCGCCGAATGCTTGGTGCTCAAGCAGGAAGGCAACAAGGTGCTGGTCAGCGCTTCGATGCCTGCCAGTGACATCATCGAAGGCTTGAAAGCGGATGCGGCTCGCAAGGCGGCCAGGAAAGCCGGGAATTGATCATTCCAAGCCCCAAGCGTAAGTTGATGGGGGAAGTGGACGGGAGGGCGGTGGAAGTTCCGCCCTCCCACTTGTGCTGAGCGGGCTTTATGTCCGAACCAATCGCCAACCAAACGGATGAGTTTCTGGCTCAGGAAGCCGGCAACGGAGTTTTGGAGTCTTTCGATGAATTGGTCCTCCGATACCAACACCGCATCTATGGGTTCGTGCTTCAGTCCGTTTCCAATCGGGTGGATGCCAGCGAGGTGACTCAGGATGTCTTTCTGCGAGCGTTCACAGGTCTCTCCCGATTTAATCCCGAAAAATCCTTTTCCGCCTGGCTGTTCGCCATCGCTCGAAATAGGACGATCGATCATTACCGGTCCAGGAAAGTGGTTCCGGATGAGCCCGCGACCGAGTCTCCCGACTATGACGATCCTTCCGAATTGCTTGCGCGCCGGGAGGACCAATCGCTGCTTTGGGCGCGCGCCCGGCAGTTGCTGCCTGACCTCCAATTCCAATCGTTGTGGTTGCGTTATGTCGAGGATATGGAGGTCTCCGAGATAGCCACCGTTCTCGGAAAAACCAAAACGCACGTCAAAGTCTTGTTATTCCGCGCTCGACGTATGCTCGCAGCCGAAATGCTGCCGGGATCGGTTGCGGGCCAGGCCCGCCTGCCAATTGCCGGCCAGCGGCCGCAAGCTCTCGAGACTGGTAACGTCCCTCAAGATTTTTGCAGCCGCCGGCGGCAGTCGGCACCAACCGTATGAAAATGAATTCCCAAAGCACCCCTGGACATTTTTGCCAGGACCATACACGGCCAGTTGACACTCAGCAACGCCTCGAGGAGGCACTGGTGGCCACCCGCCCGCGCTCTGACGCCCCTGCCGATTTACGAGAGGACATCATGCGACAAGTTCGCACCCTTGCGGAACATGCCGCCCCCGGCCGGCGCGCCGGGTGGCTGCGCAAAATTCGATGGGTTCTCATTCCTGCCGCCGTGGCTTCGGTGGCCCTGGCTCTAATCGTCAACCGCCAAAGGCCCGCTGACAGTTCAAGTCCTGAGGTGGCGTCGCTCCGCACTGCCTCTCTCGCCCTGGGGTTAAACGAGAAGGTGGCCGAGCAATACACAGCTGGGATGGTGGAACCTCTCCAGGAGGAGATGAGACTCCTGGACGGAGATATCAGAAGAACGGCGGAATATCTTCTGGCGAGTGTTCCTTGATAACATGGCGGTTGGGTGGTTTTCCGAATCTGCTCCTGCGTGACCATTGCCATGACGACATAATCGATTTTTTCAGGAACTGACTTTCCGACGGCACGAATTCGTGGTTCAATGCGCCCCCATGAAGATCCTGGTTGTAGGTTCTGGCGGCCGCGAGCACGCATTGGTTTGGAAAATTACCCAATCGTCCCACGTGACGCATTTGTGATGCGCTCCGGGCAATGCCGGTATCGCCCGCGAGCGTCTGGGCCGTGGCGCAGAGCTCGTTCAATGCCCCGGGATTGGTGCTGAGGATCTTCGGGGATTGCTGGCATTTGCCAAGAGCCAGAAAATCGATCTGACCGTTGTCGGCCCGGACAATCCTTTGGCGCTGGGGATTGTGGATCTGTTCCAGCAGCACGGTTTGCGCATCTGGGGTCCCAACCGAATCGCCTCCCAGTTTGAATCTTCCAAAGCCTTCTCCCAACATTTCATGGGAAAACACGGGATCCCAACGGCCAAATCAGGTGTCTTCCAGGGTCCGGAACAGGCGAAGGCATTTATGGAATCACTTGGAGGCAAATGCGCCGTGAAAGCGGACGGGTTGGCCTTGGGCAAGGGGGTGTTGATCTGCCGGGAACCCGCGGAAGCGGCTCAGGCCATTGACGACATTCTGGTGCGCAAGAGCTTTGGCGACGCCGGGGGCCGGATTGTCATTCAGGAATTGCTTGAGGGGATAGAGATCTCGCTCCATGCATTGTGCGACGGCAGAACTGCCAAGCTCTTTCCAACGGCCCAGGACCACAAAAGGGCTTTGGATGGTGATCAGGGGTTGAACACCGGCGGCATGGGAACCTATTCGCCGACACCCTTCTTATCGGCCACGGAGTTGGCGGCGGTCGGTGACCGGATCCTCAAGCCTTGGATTAAAGGGTGCGCCGCGGAGGGTATTGATTACCGTGGCATTCTCTATCCGGGAGTCATGCTGACCAAAGCGGGGCCGAAGGTGCTCGAATTTAATGCCCGCTTTGGCGATCCGGAAACTCAAGTTTATCTGACCCGAATGGAATCCGACCTCGTGGAATTGTTGAGTGCCAGTGTCGATGGCACGCTTGGTCCCATGCCGATCCAGTGGAGTCCCATGGCGTCCGTTTGCGTGGTGCTGGCTTCAGGCGGTTACCCCGGCAACTACCCGAAGGGCAAAGTTATCCGGGGCTTGGAAGCCGCAGCCGGGTTGCCCAATGCGAAGGTTTTCCACGCCGGCACTGCCGATGTCTCCGGCCAAATCGTGACCAACGGCGGACGCGTATTGGGGGTCACCGCCTGGGGCGATACTCTGACCTCCGCATGCGCCAGGGCCTATGAAGCCGTGGATCTGATCAAATTCGAAGGCGCACAATTCCGGCGGGATATCGCCGCCAAGGCGTTACCTTCGCCCTTGTGACCCGCATCCGGCCAACCTCATCCGGGCTCAGAATTGTTTCATGGCGCTGTCCATCGCCGCCAGAAGCTGGTTCATGGTTTCCGTCGTTTCATCACCCATGTTGGAGATACGGAACGTGGTGCCCTTGATCTTGCCATATCCGCCGTCAATCAGGAATCCCTGATCCTTTACCGACTTCTGCAACTTGGCAACGTCCACCACGCGGCCGCCGGGCTTGGCGCCGTTGCTAACGCAGGTGAGGCTCAGTGACTCAAAGCCGGCTTCCGGGAACAGCGTAAAACCGTGTTTCGCCGCCCAATCTCTCGTCATTCGGTTGGTCTGGCGATGGCGCGCAAACCGTGCCTCCAGGCCCTCGGCGAAAATATCTTCCAGCTTGGAGGCGAGCGCGTAGATATGGCCGATGCTCGGTGTGCTGGGTGTCATGCTTTGTTCGGCATTCTTTTGAAATTCCACAAAATCGAAATAGTAGCCGCGGTCGTTCGTGGTCGCAGCTTTCGCCAGTGCGGATGGCGAACAGGCGAATACGGCTGCGCCCGGGGGCAGGGCAAAAGCTTTTTGTGTTCCCGCCAGCAGCACGTCAATCCCGAGTTCATCGAAGTTGATGGGCACAGCGCTCATGGAGCTGACCGAATCCACAATAAACATCACCTCCGGATATTTTTTCTTCAGGGCGGCGATTTCCGCCAGGGGGCTCATAACGCCCGTGCTCGTTTCGTTATGGATGAGCGTAAGGGCGTCAAACTGCCCGGTCGCCAGTTTCTTGTCTATTTCCTCGGCACGAATGGGCGAACCCCAGGGGACTTGGAGGCCTTCGGCGTCTTTTCCACAGCGCCGGGAGACGTCGAGCCATTTGTCCGAGAAAGCGCCGCACATGCAGTTCAGGACTTTCTTGTGGACAAGATTGCGGATGGAACCTTCCATCACTCCCCAGGCCGAGGAGGTGCTGATGTAGACCAGTTGTTTGGTGGAGAGTAGTTGCTGAAGCTGCGGCTGGATTTTCGCGTAGAGGTCCTTGAACCCCTGGCCGCGGTGGCCAATCATCGGCGAGCAGAAAGCGCGAAAGGTCTTTTCGCTAACATTAACCGGTCCCGGAATATGCAGTTTTACATGTGCCATAGGCCCGGAAAGAATTCACCAGCCGCGACACAATGGCAAGGCGGTTTTAGGATTGCGCGGGGAACGCCTCGAAGGCTTCAGAAGGCGACTTTCTGCAGGTCGGGGGCGAGCCGGGAGACGATTCGCTCCAGCAAATCGAGGCGACGCTTGAGCATCTCCTTGAAGTGATGGGTATCTGTGTGGGCCAGTTCTACCTTCATGTCCTCGACGTGGCTTTCCAGGGTTTCTTTTAGCACGGTCATCTCATTTACCGTCAGTTCCAGATGATACATATTACCTCCACAGTCATGCATGCGACCGGAATCGCCCCAAGCGCTCCCGCTCCTGCCGGCGGCCCTCGGCGTCATGCCAATTCACTGTCCGCGGGTCAATATACCATCCTGCACGCTGGCAGGCGAATGCTGGGTTTTGCTTGTGTTTTTGCCAATTTGTGGTTTACTGTCCTTCACGCGCGGAGTGGAAAAAACATGGTTTTTGTAGCCGATGCTTTGTTTCCGAGGTCCACTTGGCCCAGCGGCGTTAACGTGCTGATGATGCCAAAAGGGGTGGCAATTTCTTTCATTAGCTGATTAACCCGGTATGCGACGAGAGAATTCTCTGTGGTTTTGGTCGCTGATGGCGTCCCTTTTCCTGCCATTGTGTGCTCGGGCAGTCCAGGCAGACCCGAATTCTCAGCTGGAGGGAATACTCGCGGGTTCGCTCCCCCAACTACAGCGAGAGATCTCAGGCGACCAGAAAGTTGCGGCGGACTCCGCCCGAAAAAACGGTGTGCTGGTGGAATGGAATATCGCTTTGGGAACCCCCCAACGAATACGAGGAACAAACCTTCTGACAGCTCTTTCTGCGGCAAATTCCAAACAGTTTTCCACCGGGGGAGGCAGCTACGAAGAAAGAGCGGTGGGAGTGATGAACCACCTCGCTCCGCTATTTGACGATGGAGCGCACGCAACCGAATATCGTCCCCGGAAATCAGAGCGAGACAGTCTCGGCTATCAACATGTGCGCCTTCAACAGGTTCATCGCGGATTACCTGTTTCCGGGTTTGAGGTGATTGTCCATTTTGACCAGGAGGGAAGGGTTTACCAGGTCAACGGCGAGGCCATCAAACCGCCAGGTCTGGAGGTTGCCCCAAGGATTTCCGCGGAGACCGCCGCGGAAGTGGCGAGAGCGTTCCTGACCCATCAGAGGGGGATACCCTCGCAGTCTGGTGCCTCGCCTGAATTGGCGGTCTTTGCCAAACAGTCCTCGCCGCGCCTTGCCTATGAACTCACCCTGATTGCTGTTGACCAGAATACCGGACCGGTCCGCTGGCGGATGTGGGTGGATGCGGCCGATGCGAC
>Ga0315271_10003057_pt1 | contig 10561 bp, 10 predicted proteins | sample C3_top_MG_FD_204664 | JGI IMG/M metagenome (GOLD analysis project Ga0315271, IMG submission 204664) | Sediment microbial communities from Yellowstone Lake, YNP, Wyoming, USA - C3_top | ecosystem: Environmental > Aquatic > Freshwater > Lake > Sediment | place: USA: Wyoming | collected 2017-08-01
TTACTCAGCCGTTCGCCACTAACGAGCAAGCTCGTTCGTTCGACTTGCATGTCTCATGCACGCCGCCAGCGTTTATCCTGAGCCAGGATCAAACTCTCCGCGAAAACTCGATCTTGCGATCGAGTCGAATCTCAAGAGCTTGGTCCAGGCACGTTCTCGTGCTGAAGTTCCTACCACTCTTCAGTTGTTAAGGTGCAGCGCCCGGCCTTTGACCACCCGGAGCGCAGACTGACCATGATGGCGCAGTCCGCTCCCCGTGTCAAACGGGGGTTCGGGGGGCCTCCGAACGTTTCGGAAGCCGGCGAGCCTCGGGTTCGTGAGGCGCGAGGGCAGATGGTACGGTGCCCCGCCGGGCCCTGTCAAACGCCCTGGCAGGCGCCGCGCGCCGGGGTGGCGGAAGCCCCGGACCGCCTCAGATCGGGCCTTCCTGGACCAGCAGGACGAAGACGCCGCCGCCGATGAAGCACAGGATCCAGAGCTCGGCGGATGGGGTCGCCCCGGCGGGACCGACGGCCAGTGCCCAGGCGAGGAGCGCGATCACGGTCGCGAGGATCACCTTCGGCAGGCGGAGCAGGATCTCGAAGACGAGCTCGCGCATCTAGAGTGCTCTCCGGCCCTGGAACGAGCGGATCAGGGTGACGTCGTCGGCGTACTCGAGGTCCCCGCCGACGGGCAGGCCGCGCGCGATCCTGGTCACCGAGCCGACGCGGCCCTCGAGCCGTTCGCCGAGGTACATCGCGGTCGCCTCGCCCTCGAGCGTCGGGTTCGTGGCGATGATGACCTCCTCGACCATGGCGCCCTCGGCGAGGGCCTCGTCCACGCGCTCGAGGAGCTCGCGGATCTTGAGGCGGTCCGGGCCGATCCCGTCGATCGGGCTGATGGCCCCGTGGAGCACGTGGTACCGGCCCTTGAACTCGCCGGTCCGCTCGATCGCGAGCACGTCGAGCGGCTCCTCGACCACGCACATGCGGGCGTCCTCGCGGCCGGGATCCCGGCAGATGGGGCACAGCGGCGCGTCGCTGATGTTGAAGCAGCGGTCGCAGAACACGACCTCGTCACGGACGGCGACGAGGGCGCGCGCGAGGGCGCGCGCCTCCGCGTCGGGCGCGCGCAGCAGGTGATAGGTCAGCCGCTGCGCCGTCTTGGGACCGATCCCGGGCAGGCGGGCGAACGCCTCGACCAGGCGGGCGACGGGCTCGATGACCGGACTGGCCATGGGCGGACCGTCAGCCCAGGCCTGGGATGCGCAGGCCGGCGGTGACGGCGCCCATGCGCTCGGATGCCATCTCCTGGGATGCTCGGAGCGCCTCGTTGACCGCGCTCATCACCAGGTCCTGCAGCATCTCCACGTCATCGGGGTCCACCGCGGACGGGTCGATGACGAGGGCGACGATCTCCTGCTTCCCGGTTGCGGTCGCCCTGACCGCACCGCCGCCCGACGATCCCTCGATCGTCGCCGTCTCGAGCTCCGCCTGGACGCGCGCCATGTCCTGCTGCATCTGCATCGCCATGCGCTGCAGGTTTCCCATGCCCATGGATCGAGAGTCCTCCACTCGGTGGTGCGGGGTGATCGGTCGTGAGCGCAAGTCTCGCCCATGCGGGGCGGCTATGCACGACGGGCGCTGGTGCTCAGGTGACCTCGGGGGCGTCGAGGCGGTCATCGGCGAAGATGCGGTGTGCCTCGGCGAGGATGCTGGCGGCTTCCTCGTCAGCGGGGAGCGGCGGGACGAGATCGAGGTTGGTGGCGATGCATCGGACGCCGACGTCGCGGCCAAGGTAGGTGCCGATGCACTCCTCGAGCAGCGGGCGGCGTCGGTCGGCCACATCCTTGAGGAAGCCCTGCTCCTCCGGGAAGCCGAGCGTGACCACGTTGCCCTCGACGCCGATGGGCCGGCAGGCGGAGATCAGCGGTTTCACGGCGCGGTTGCGCTCCGTGATGGTGACCACGACGCCGGCCCAGCCCTGGCGCAGGCGCTCGAGGTCACCGCCCGGCGGTCCTGCCGGTTCGGCGTGTGCCGGTTCGGCGTGTGCCGGTTCGGCGTGTGCCGGTTCGGCGTGTGCCGGTTCGGGTGCCCGGGGCGCGGGCGCGACCGGCGCGACGGCGGAGCCGGGAGCGGCGGCGGGGGCGGCCGTCGCGATGGCTGCCGGGGCCGGCAGGGCTTCGGTCGGTCGCCGGGCAGGAGCGAGTCCGGCGGCCGGCTTGGGCGCAGGCGCTGGCCGCGGCGGCGCCGGTGTCGCGATGGGTGGCGGGACTGCCCGCGCGGAGGCGGGGTGCCCGGTCCCCGCAGGCGACTCGAGGAGCGCGAGCTCGAGCTGGAGACGCAGCCCACCGGGCCCGAGGCGCATGGGATCGATGGCGGCGAGGCGACGGGCGGCCGAGGCGGTGCCGGGATCGACCGTGCCGCCGGACGCGAGGCCCGCCAGCAGCCGTTCCCGGAGCGCGTCCACGACCTGGTCGAGGAACACCCGCAGGTCGCGCCCCCGATCCTCGAGCCGGTCCAGGATCCCGATCCCCGCGCCGGCGTCACCAGATGACAGCGCGCTCACGAACCCGTCGACGAGCTCGCCGTCGGCAAGACCCAGCAGGTCGCGCACGGCATCCGCCTCGATCCGCCCGGACGTCGAGGCGAACAGCTGGTCCAGGATCGACTCGGCGTCCCGCATGCCGCCGGCGGCGAGCCGGGCCACCACCCCGATGGCTTCGGGATCGGCCTCGCGGCCGTCAGCAGCCAGGATCCGCTCAAGCTTGCCGGTGATCTCGGGCACGGTCAGGCGGCGGACGTCGAAGCGCTGGAGGCGGGACAGGATCGCGGGCGGGAAGTCCTGCGGATGCGTGGACGCGAACATGAAGGTGACGAAGTCGGGCGGCTCCTCGAGCGACTTGAGGAGGGCGTTCCAGGCGTCCTTCGTGATCTGGTGCGCCTCGTCGAGGATGTACACCTTGCGCCGCAGATCCGTCGGCGCGTAGTTGAGGCGCTCCCGGAGCTCGCGCACGTCGTTGATGCCGCGGTTGGAGGCGGCGTCGATCTCGATCAGGTCGAGCGCGCGGCCCTCGCGGATGGCGACGCAGGCGTGGCAGGCGTCGCACGGGTCGGCGTCCGGGCTCAGACGCTCACAGTTGAGCGCCTTGGCCAGGATGCGGGCCAGCGAGGTCTTGCCCGTGCCCCTGGGGCCGGTGAACAGGATGGCGTGCGCGACATGGCCGGTCGCTACCGCGTTGCGCAGGGTTGCGACTACCGCCTCCTGGCCCACGATCTCCGAGAAGGTCTGGGCCCGCCAGCGGCGGTAGAGGGCCTGGTGCGGACTTCCTGCGGTCAATCGCGATCCTGTTCGTCGGGCATGAACGGACGAGGTGGAAGTGCCGTGCACCCTCCGTCGATACGGACGCCCCCGCGCCCACCGGCATCCGCGGCTCGGACCAGGCCGTTCCGCGGCACCCGGCGATCATCGCTGAGTGCTGCTTCCTTCCGGACCTGACACGGTTCACGAGTCGCCGCTGCGCGGGACCCGGTCCTCAACGTCGCGAACACCGTCGGCTCTCGAGAACGCCGACCTCGGGAGGGAATTCAGCCCTGCTGGAGCGGATTGCAGGTTCAGGGCACCGCTAGTTCCCCGCCTAGCACGGCCCGCAGAGTCTACCGCGGATCACCGGAGGGAGCGGCACGGGCGACGGCCCGTTCCGGGGGCTCGGCCTCGACCCGCGTCGGCGGGGAGGCTGGCGGAGAGGGCGGGATTTGAACCCGCGATGGGTTGCCCCATACCGCATTTCCAGTGCGGCGCCCTAGGCCACTAGGCGACCTCTCCGCGGGAGAGAATAACCGACCCGACGAGATGACTCGTCGGGTCAGGGGCCAGTCGACTGGCGGAGAGGGTGGGATTCGAACCCACGCTAGCTCTCGCTAGACCGCTTTTCGAGAGCGGCACCATCAACCACTCGGACACCTCTCCGCGGCGAAGGATAGCAAAGCCTCCGTCGGCCGCCGCCGGGCGGCTGTCGTTGGGCGCTGTCGTTGGGCGGCTGTCGTTGGGCGCTGTCGTTGGGCGGCACCCCGGAGGATCAGCCGGCGGTGCCGGCGCGCGTGGCACGGGCCGCAGGCCACCCTCGGAGCGCCACGCCCGCCCCGACGGGAGCGGCGAGCGCGGCCACGATCAGGATGGCGGACACGGAACCCGTGAGCCCGAGGACCGGGAGCCCGAGTAGGGCGACGACGAGGGAGCCCGCCGCCGAGGACGCGAAGTGCAGGGCGGCCGCGCCGGCCTGGCCGTCCGGAGGCGCGGCGCCCGAGATGGCACCCAGTGACGGGATGACCATCCAGGCATATCCGGCCCCGAACAGGAGCCGGGCCGCGATGAGCATCGCCGGTGTTGGCGCGATCGCGGCGAGCACTCCCGACACGGCGAGCAGCATGGCGGCCACGACGAACAGGCGGCGCCCGCCCACGAGCGGGAGCAGCCAGGGCAGGACGAGGAACGCGGGCACCTCGACAAGGGTCCCTGCGGCCGTCGCGAGCCCGATCTCCCAGCCCGATCCGCCGAGCTCCGCGACCCTTGGGCCCGTGAAGATCGACGGTGCGTTGGCGGCCGCAAAGACAAGGATCAGCCCGACGAGGAACCCGGGGTGCCGCGCGACTCCGGCGCGGACGCTCCCGAACAGGCTGCCCCCGGCGCCGGCCGCGACCCCACTCCCCGACCGGAGCTCGTTGCCCAGCCTCGCCGCCACCACGGCTGCCGCACCGACACACAGGACCGCAGCGCTGATGCCCGGCGCCATCCAGCCGGCGGCCGTGAACGAGATCGCCGCGCCCACCACGAGGGCCGCGATGATGAACCCCGTGGAGGCCCCCACGCGGACCCGGGAGTAGCGAGAGCGGCTCCCGCCGAGGCGTGCCAGTGCGAGCGAGTCCGCGAGCGGGATGAAGGCGGCCGATGCCGCCGCCCAGGCGAGATACGCGACCACCAGTGGCACCAGGACACCTGCGGCGTGCCCGGCGGCCGCTGGTGCCCCGACCAGGAACGCCACGACCAGCATCCGGCGGCGCCCCTGCCGGTCGCCGAGCTGGCCCCACGTGGGCGCGGACACCAGGGTGATGACCGCCGCGGCGGCGGCGAGCGGACCCACGAGCGCGAGCGGGAGCCCCGCTTGGATCAGCAGCACCGCGGCGAACGGCACGATCGCGCCGTAGATCGAGCCGCGGAGCAGGAACAGGACGAGAAGTCGCAGGATCACGAGGGTGAGGGTAGGAGATCAGCCGCCGACGGCGCGAGCGGCAGCCCCGGTGCGGCCCGCGCGCCTCCTGGGCGGCCAGGCGCCGGATGCGGTGTCAGGCGCCGGACGCGGCGGCCGCGAGCCCCGTGGCCAGCTCCTCGGCCTCCATCCTGCAGATGCCCGACACCACGTCCAGGCGCCGCCCGAGCCGCGGCTCCTGGGCGAGCTGGATCACCGTTCCCGCTGCCCCGTTGACGGGGTTCGGCGCCGCGTAGACCAGCGCGGCTGCATCGCATTCGAGCAGCGCGCCGACGCACATGGGGCAGGGCTCAAGCGTGGTGAAGATGGTGATGTCCGACAGGCGCGGGCTGCCGAGCTTGCGGGCTGCCTCGCGGAGCACCGACACGACGGCATGCGCTGTGGGGTCGGACCCCTCCCCGACCCGGGTTGAGCCGCGAGCGACCATCGCATCGTTCATGACGGCTACCGCCCCGACAGCCGGGCCCCCGCGACCTGCTGCTTGGCGAGCCTCCGCGAGCGCCTCGCCCATGAACAACTCGTAGTTCATGTGCCTGATCATAACGACCGCTGTCACCCCCATCGCGAACGGCCGCCAGAGTGCCGCCACGGGGCCGCCGCGGTAGGATTGGCGTCGACCCCGGCCGACTCGCCGCTGCGCATCGCAGCTGCAACGCACCGCGCCAGCGTGATGTGCTCTCCTGCGGCCGCGACAATCCTGTCCGACCCCCGGTCGGGCATCAGCGGAGTCCCAGATGGCTGCACCTCGACGGATCGGCATCCTCACCGGCGGCGGCGACGTCCCCGGCCTCAACTCGGTCATCAAGAGCGTCGTCTACCGGGCGACGGACCTTGGCTACGAGGTGCTGGGCATCCGGCGGGGCTGGGAAGGCCTCACCCACCAGCGCCGGACCCCCGACCTCGATCCGGAATACGTGCGGGTCCTCGACCGGATCAACACGCGGACGATCGACCGCACGGGCGGCACGATCCTGCACTCGTCACGGACCAACCCGCGCAAGATGCGGACGAAGTCGCTCCCGGCATGGCTCGATCCGGCATCGATCGCCGACAGGCAGACGGCGGAGGGGGTCTACGACCTCACCGACCACGTCCTCGACACGATCTCCCATCTCGGCCTGAGCCACCTCGTGACCATCGGCGGCGACGACACGCTGTCATTCTCGTCGGCGCTCTACGAGCGCGGGCTGCCGCTCGTTGCCATCCCCAAGACGATGGACAACGACGTCAACGGGACCGAGTACTGCATCGGCTTCTCGTCCGCGATCACGCGGGCCAAGGAGGTCCTCAACCGGCAGCGGACGACCCTCGGCTCCCACGAGCGGATCGGCGTGTTCCGCATCTTCGGCCGCGACGCCGGGTTCACGGCGCTGTACACGGCCTACGTGACCTCCACGCGCTGCGTCATCCCGGAGTTCCCGTACGACCTCGACGCGCTTGCGGACGTCCTCAAGGAGGACCACCGCAACAACCCCAGCCACTACTCGATCGTGATCACGGCCGAGGGAGCCATCTGGAAGGGCGCCGAGCTCGCCGACGTCGGCGAGGCCGATGCCTTCGGCCACCGGCACAAGATGAACGTGGGCGAGGTCCTGGCCTCCGAGATCAAGGAGCGGACCGGCATCGAGGCGGTCGCCTCCGACCTGACCTACGACCTCCGCTCGGGCGAGCCGGACATGCTCGACTCGATGGTGGCCTCGACCTTCGCCAACGTGGCGATGGACCTGATCCGGGACGGGATCGGCGGGCGCATGGTGGCCATCCGGGACGGCAAGTACGCGCACGTCTCGCTCGCCGAGACCTCGAAGCCGCCGCGCCGCGTGCAGCTCGAGGCCTACGACACCGAGCGCTACCGCCCGAAGTACGACGACCGCCTTGGCGACCCGCTGCTGTTGACCCCGTCGCTGGGGCCTGTCGAGGACTGACCCAGGGGCAGGCTGCCTGGGACCTGGGGCCTGGGACGTGGGGCCTGGGGCCTAGGGTCTGGGGCCTGGGGCCTGGAGGGCGACTACCCCTCGAGGCCCGATAGCGAGCGGATGGCGCGCGCGAGGTTCGACATGTCCTCGTCGCCGTAGCCGCGCGCCACGAGACCGGCCTCCAGCTGGGCCGCGAGAGCGCTCACCGGCAGCACCGTGCCGGTGCTCCGGGCCAGGTCGAGGGCGATCCGGAGGTCCTTGAGGTGGAGCGACGTCCGGAAGCCGAGCGGATAGTCGTTGCGGATCATCTTCCCGCTGCGGTTCTCGAGGATCCAGCTCTTCGCGACCCCGCCGCCCAGCGCGGCGGCCACGACCTCCGGGTCGAGCCCGGCCTTCATCGCGAGCACCATGCCCTCGGCGACGGCAAGGTAGACGCCTGCGATGACGACCTGGTTGACGGCCTTCACGGCCTGGCCGCTGCCGGCCGGGCCGAAGTGCGTGATGGTCGTGCCCATCGCGCCGAGGACCGGTCGGGCGCGCGCCACGTCGTCGGGCTCCCCGCCCACGAAGATGGTCAGGGTGGCGTTCTTCGCGCCCTCCGAGCCTCCCGACACGGGAGCATCAACGAAACCGATCCCCTGCCCTCGAAGACGCCCCGCGAACGACGCCGTCGCCGCGGGCGAGATCGTGGAGCAGTCGATGACGAGACTGCCGGAGGCGAGACCCGACGCGACGCCATCGGCCCCGAACAGGACCGCCTCCACGTCCGGGGTGTCCGAGACGCAGCTGACCACGACGTCCGCGTTGCCCGCCGCCTGGGCGGGAGTCGGGGCAAGGGCGACACCCATCGCCTCCAGCGCATCGGCGCGTCCCGGCGTCCGGTTCCACGCGGTGACCTCGAACCCTGCCCGGCGCAGGTTGGCGGCCATCGCCGCCCCCATGGTGCCCAGTCCGATGAACGCGATCCGCTCCACGAAGCCCTCCTTCAACGTCAGGTTGAGGGTACCGCCCGACGCGTGTGCGGGGCGCACCTGCCGGGCGTGGACCTGCGCGCGTATCCTCCGCACATGGACCAACTGGGGATCGACCGCCGGCGGCTGGGAACGGGCCTGCTCATCTTCGGCGTCATCGGCGTCGTGCTGGCCGGGATCATCGCGGTCGCGCTCGTCGGCGGGGCGATCGCGGCCCGCAGTCTCGATGACCGTCTGCTGGCGGACCAGGAACGGATCGCAGCCTCGCTGACGCGGCTCACGGTGTCGATGGATTCGCTCGCGATCACCACCGAGCACGGGAGCGGAACGCTCCAGGCGACGAGCGAGACGCTCAGCAGCGCCCAGGAGGTCCTGGGCAGCATCGCCTCGACCGCGGTCTCCGCGGCAGGCGCGCTCGACATCTCGCTGCTTGGCAGCCGTCCGTTCGCGGGCACGTCGGAGCGGCTCGGGGAGCTCGCGCGCACCGTGACGACCTTCCAGGAGCACGCCGGTGCGCTCGCGGTCGCCCTCGACACGAACGCCGCCGACGTTGATGCGATGACCGAGCAGATCCGGCTGCTCAAGGACCAGGTCAACGAGCTGGCCACGCGCGTCGCGGACTTCGACCGGATCAACCAGATCGTAGGCCTGCTGACGGGTGGGATCATCCTGGGCGCGCTGCTCACGGCATGGATAGCGGTGGGCGCCGCGCTCTGCGCCTGGGTCGGGCTGCGGCTGCGGCGGCGTCCGGCGGTCTAGCTGACGGCAGTCACGCCGAGGGTCGTGCTCCAGCGTCGGCGCCGGCGTCGGGCAGCGTCGCCGCCAGGCTGGCCGCCGTGACGCTGGTTCCATCGAGCGCCGGCAGGATCACCTGATCCACGAGTCGGCGCGTGGCACCGCCGTCCGCGACATCGAATGAGGATCGGGCGAACGCTTGCACTCGATCCAGGTCGAACGAACTCCCTCGGATGGCTGCCGCCAGCTCCGCGGTGGTCTCGAAGACCGGGCCGGGGGCATCGCGGCGGAAGTCGAAGTAGAAGCCGCGCTCGAGGTCGTACGCATCCTCGTCGGGGGCCAGGAAGAGGATCGGGCGGCCGAGCAGGGCGAACTCGTAGATCACGCTCGAGTAGTCGGTCACGAGGACGTCGGATACGAGCATCAGCTCGTTGACATCCGGGTAGCCGCACGCATCCAGGGTGAACCCGGCGAGGGCTGACGGGATCACGAGCCCCTCCCGAACGAACGGGTGCAGCCGGAGCAGCACCACGTGGTCGTCACCCAGCACCTCGTGCATGCGCTCGAGGTCGAGCGTGCCCTCGTACCGGGCTCTGCCCACGGCCTCGCCACGGAAGGTGGGGGCGTAGAGGACGACCGTCTTGCCCGAGAGTTGCGGGAACGCCGCCCTGGCCCGGGCCTCAGCCGCCGCACGCAGATCCGGATCGCCGAAGACATCCGTGCGCGGGATGCCCGTCCGGGCGGTCAGGATCTCCAGGGGCTGTCCGAAGGCCTCCGCGTAGTGCGGTGCGACCGACATCGACGAGACCAGCGCAAGGCTGTAGTTCGAGTGGATCCGCACCTTGCCCAGGAACTCCTCGTCGACCCCGAACGATCTGTCCGCGACGCTGTACCCGAACTTCTTGAAGGCCCCCGCGGCATGCCAGACCTGGACCCGGGTCGTCCCCGGTCGCGGCGTGATCACGTACATCGGGAAGAAGTAGTCATCGACGACGACGACACGCGCGGTCGCGAGGTGGAACCCGCTGCGGACGATGGCGGCAATGGGCGCGAGGCGGCCGAGAGCGCCTTCGCCGCGTCGTGTCGTCAGCGTCGTGACCGGGATCGCCGGAAGGCGGCGACCCAGCTCGTCGGCGATGAAGGCGAGGTTCCCGGTGAGCGCCGGCGTGTGCGACGTCGCGAGCACGACCCTGCGACGGAGGGGGAGGGCCCGGCCAAGAGCGAAGCCAAGGCGGGTCAGCATGGTGCGTGCGACCCGGTGGCGGCTCACGACGGCAGGCAGCGATGCATCGGCGGCATGATACCGGGCACCCCCGGGCGGAAGGGCTACCCTGTGGCCGGGACGCGACACCATCACCAGGGAGCGGTCGGCCTGATGCAGATCCACGCCATCGTGCTCGCCGGGGGCGACGGCAACCGCTTTGGTGGCGAGCTTCCCAAGCAGTTCGTGCGCCTGGCCGGTGACCCCATCCTGCTGCGCACGCTCCGGTGCCTGAGCGCCGCGCGCCTGGACCGCATGGTCGTGGTCTCGCATCCCCGCTGGGTCGAGGAGACGAGGAAGCTGGTCGCCGGGGCGGCTCTCGGCGTGGAGACGCTGGTGGTGGCAGGCGGAACGACGCGGAACGAGAGCACGCGCAACGGACTTGCTGCCCTCGCCGCCGCGGACGACGACGTCATCGTGGTCCACGATGCGG
>Ga0315271_10003060_pt1 | contig 10557 bp, 8 predicted proteins | sample C3_top_MG_FD_204664 | JGI IMG/M metagenome (GOLD analysis project Ga0315271, IMG submission 204664) | Sediment microbial communities from Yellowstone Lake, YNP, Wyoming, USA - C3_top | ecosystem: Environmental > Aquatic > Freshwater > Lake > Sediment | place: USA: Wyoming | collected 2017-08-01
CACCCACCGCCGGTCTGCATTTCGACAGCGCCCTGCTGATGCAGCTCGATCAGTTGGGCGTCGAGCGCGCGTTTGTCACGTTGCATGTCGGTGCCGGTACCTTCCAGCCGCTGCGCGTGGACGATGTGGCGCAGCACCGCATGCACAGCGAGTGGCTGGAAATCGGTGCCGACACAACGGTGCGTGTGAATGCGGCGAAGCGCGCGGGACGGCGGGTGATTGCGGTCGGCACCACGGTGGTGCGCGCGCTGGAAACGGCGGCCGCCGACGGATGCATCCGTCCTTTCCGGGGTGAGACCGATATTTTCATCACCCCCGGCTATCGTTTCCGTATCGTGGATGCCTTGATCACCAACTTTCACCTCCCGGAGTCCACGTTGCTCATGCTGGTGTGTGCCTTTGGCGGAAAGGAAAATGTCCTCAGCGCCTATCGACATGCGGTTGATGTGCGCTACCGGTTTTTCAGCTATGGCGATGCCATGTTTGTGACGCCGCAGTCTTGACTATGCCGTCCCGTACGAACTGGTTCTGCTAGTAATAGGTATCTGTTTATCCAGTTGCCGGAACCCGTTAACATTCTGGACTTACATTATCTTCCCCGTGCCACCGTGGTTGAATTGTCATGAAGTATGCGTTGCTCGGAACCGATGGTCGCGCGCGTCGCGGGCGCCTGATTTTCGAACGCGGTACAGTCGAGACCCCGGCGTTCATGCCGGTCGGCACGTACGGTACTGTCAAGGCAATGACCCCGGAGGAACTGCGCGAGCTGGGCGCGCAGATTATTCTCGGCAATACCTTTCATTTGATGTTGCGCCCCGGTATGGCGGTGATGCGCGCGCATGGCGGCCTGCATCGTTTCATGCACTGGGACGGGCCTGTCCTCACTGACTCGGGCGGGTTTCAGGTGTGGAGTCTTGGCAAGCTGCGAAAAATCAGCGAGCAGGGTGTGACGTTTCAGTCGCCGGTGAATGGCGATCGTATTTTCATGGGGCCGGAAGAATCCATGGCCATGCAGCAGGCGCTGGGCGCGGACATTATTATGATCTTCGACGAGTGCACGCCATATCCGGCCACCGAAGAGCAGGCGCGCGCTTCGATGGAGCTGTCGCTGCGCTGGGCGGAGCGCAGCAAACAGGCACATGCTGGTCATGCGGGCGCACTATTCGGGATTGTGCAGGGCGGCATGTACGAACAGCTGCGCCATGCATCCCTCGCCGGACTCAAACAAATTGGCTTTGACGGTTATGCGCTGGGCGGACTGTCGGTCGGCGAGCCGAAAGAAGAAATGTTGCGGGTTCTGGACAGCATTGCTTCGGCGTTGCCGGCCGACCGACCGCGTTATCTGATGGGTGTCGGCACACCTGAGGATCTGGTCGAGGCGGTGCGCCGTGGCATGGACATGTTCGATTGCGTGCTACCGACACGCAATGCACGCAACGGTTGGCTGTTTACCCAGGACGGGTCGGTGAAAATTCGCAACAGCCGCTACGCCACCGACACCGGTCCGCTCGACCCCAACTGCGACTGTTACACCTGCCGCCACTACAGCCGCGCCTACCTGCGTCACCTGCAACAGTGCAATGAGATCCTGGGCGCGCGTCTGGCCACTATCCACAACCTTTACTACTACCAGGCGCTGATGCGCGGCCTGCGTGGGGCGATTGAGCAAAAAAGGCTGGATGAATTCGTCGAGAAGTTTTATTGTAGGCGCCGCCAGAACAAGACCGCCCCGGATGAACCGGAGGCAGGCGAAAACCCGGCGGATGCCGCCAATCTCCAGTCTGATTGATTACAGGAAGAACCATGACCGCGCCAGAAAATTTCCTCAGTTTGATTGTGTCCGATGCCCATGCCGTCGATGCCGCTCCGGCCGCCGCTCCGGCCGCCGGTTTCATGTCGTTCCTGCCGCTCGTTGTTATTTTTGTCATCTTCTACTTCCTGCTGATTCGCCCGCAGAGCAAACGCGCCAAGGAACACCGTGAAATGGTGGCCAAGCTCGCCAAGGGCGACGAAGTGGTGGCTGGCGGCGGCATCCTCGGGCGCGTGACCGATGTCAGCGAAAGTTATATCACTGTGGAAGTCGCCGACGGCGTCGCCATCAAGGTGCAGCGTCACGCCGTGACACAGGTTCTGCCCAAGGGTACGGTCAAGGGCGCGTGACAGTTTCTTTCGTCGTTGCTGTGTAGGGCGCATACAGCGCCGCTTCCGCGACTGATCGATTATCCTCGATACTCATGAATCGTTATCCACTTTGGAAGTACCTGCTGATCCTGGCCATCGTCGTGCCGGGATTCATTTACTTTCTGCCGAATCTGTACGGCGAAGACCCGGCGATCCAAGTCTCGGCCACGCGTACCACCAAGGTGGATGCCACAACCCTGTCTCAGGTGGAGGCGGTGTTGAAACACGATGGCATCGACATTGTTCGGGCGCAGCGTGACGACAAGGGCATCAAGATCCGATTCCGCGACACCGACACCCAGCTCAAGGCGCGCGAAGCCGTGCAGCGCGCACTTGGCGACAATTACACCGTTGCCCTCAACCTGTTGCCAGCGACACCCGCCTGGTTCGGCTGGATTAACGCCAATCCGATGTATCTTGGTCTTGACCTGCGAGGTGGTGTGCACTTCCTGATGCAGGTGGACATGGTCGCGGCGCTGAAGAAGGCCGAGGAGCGCTACGTGGACGACCTGCGCAGCGTGTTGCGTGAAAAGAAGGTGCGCTACCTGACGGTAACGCGTCTCGAAAGCGGCGGGCTTGAAGTGCGTTTCCGCGACGCCGCCGAGCGCGACAAGGGTCGCGAGGTGATCCGCCGGGAGTTGCCGGAACTGGGTCTGGTCGATGGCCAGAAGGGCAACGAGTATTTCCTGCTCGCGCGTCTGACCGAACAGGCTATGAACGAAAAGCGCAAATTGGCGCTTGACCAGAACATTATTGCTTTGCGCAATCGCGTGAACGAGTTGGGTGTGGCTGAACCGGTCATTCAGCAGCAGGGCATTGACCGCATCGTGGTGCAATTGCCGGGCGTGCAGGATACTGCCAAGGCCAAAGAGATTCTCGGCCGAACCGCGACCCTTGAAATCATGCTGGTGGATGAGGAACACGATCTGACCGCGGCGCTGAGTGGGCATGTGCCACCCGGCTCGGGTCTCTACAAAGACCGGCGCGGCCGTCCGATCCTGCTCAAGAAGCAGGTGATCTACTCGGGCGACAACATCATCGATGCCGCCGCCGGCTTCGACGGCCAGGGCGGCGGGCCGGTGGCGCACATCACGCTCGATGCACGCGGTGCGGCCATCAACCAGCGCATCACCGGCGAGAACGTCGGCAAGCGCATGGCCGTGGTGTACATCGAGGTAAAATCCGAAACCCAGCTGGATGCCAAAGGGAATCCGGTGCTGGGTGCCGAAGGTAAACCGGTACGCAACCGCGTGCGCGTGGAAGAAGTGATCACCTCGCCGGTGATTCGCGAACAGATCGGCAAGCGCTTCCAGATCACCGGCCTCGACAGCACCGAAGAGGCGCGTGACCTGACACTGCTGCTGCGGGCCGGTGCGCTCGCTGCCCCGGTCGAGATCATCGAGGAACGCACCATCGGCCCGAGCCTTGGCGCGGAGAACATCCAGCGCGGTTTCCATTCCACCTGGATCGGCTTTGCCGCCATTGGCGTGTTCATGATCATCTACTACCTGGTATTCGGTGTAACCGCGGTGCTCGCGCTCGGCGTCAACGTGGTGTTGCTGGTCGCGTTGTTGTCGATGTTGCAAGCCACCCTGACGCTGCCCGGTATGGCCGCCATCGCACTTACCGTCGGCATGGCGATCGACGCCAACGTGCTGATCAACGAGCGCATCCGCGAGGAGCTGCGCAACGGCAACACGCCACAGGCGAGTATCCACGCCGGTTACGAACGCGCGTTTGGCACCATTTTCGACTCGAACATCACCACGTTGATCGCTGGTATCACGCTGTTCATGTTCGGCAGCGGACCGGTGCGCGGCTTTGCGGTGGTGTTGTGCCTGGGCATTATTACCTCGATGTTCAGCGGGGTGATGGTGTCGCGTGCCCTGGTCAACCTGATTTATGGCGGCCGACGCAAGATCGAGCGGCTGGCTATTGGCAATACGCAGTGGAAGTAACGTCGCACAACGCCTGAACACAAAGACTCGACAGCGATAGATACACGCCATGGAATTTTTCAAAATCCGCAAAGACATCCCGTTCATGCGCTACGCGCTGGTGTTCAACGTGATTTCGTTAATCACGTTCCTGCTGGCGGTGTTTTTTCTCGCGACCCGGGGTCTCAACTTCGGCGTGGATTTCACCGGCGGCACGGTGATGGAGGTCAGCTACCCGCAGGCGGCCGATCTGTCGAAGGTCCGCAGCGTGCTGGAGCGCAGCGGCTATACCGATGTCACCGTGCAGAATTTCGGCGGTTCGCGCGACGTGTTGATCCGCCTGCCGGGCAAGGCCAACCTGGCCAGTGCTACGATCTCCGATACGGTGATGGAGGTGCTGCATCGCGATGACCCCGGGGCGCAGCTGCGGCGCACCGAATTTGTCGGCCCGCAGGTCGGCCGCGAACTCTACGAGAACGGCGGGCTGGCGCTGTTGTTCGTGTCGATCGGCATCGTGGTGTATCTGTGGTTCCGCTTCGAGTGGAAGTTTGGTGTGGCGGCGATCATCGCCAATCTGCATGATGTGGTTATTATTCTCGGTTTCTTCGCCTTCTTTCAGTGGGACTTCTCGCTCACCGTGTTGGCGGCGGTGCTCGCCATTCTCGGCTATTCGGTGAACGAATCGGTGGTGGTGTTTGACCGGATCCGCGAGAACTTTCGCAAGATGCGCGCGGCCACGATTCCGCAGATTATCGACAACGCGATCACCCGCACCATGTCGCGTACCATCATCACGCACGGTTCCACCCAGCTTGCCGTGCTGTCCATGCTGTTCTTCGGTGGCGAGACCTTGCACTACTTCGCGCTGGCCCTGACCATCGGCATTCTGTTCGGCATTTACTCCTCGGTATTGGTGGCGAGCCCGATCGTCATGTGGCTCGGCATCTCGCGCGAGGATATGCTGCCGGCCAAGAAAGCCACGGACGAGGCTGACACCCGTCCGTAATCTCCGCCGTTCGTAGCAAGTCCGACTCTCCGTTGCAAAAGCACCGCATGTCTGTCCAACCCTGCCGGTGATCCTGTAAATGCCTGCCTTCATCTGCTCACCCGTTCCACGCGCTGCGACCGTGGCGGATCGGCCTCATACTGGTCAGAGGCCTTAATCCAGCACTTCAGCATCCTCCGAAAAAAGGAGCAATGACATGTTCAGCGGGACCTTGTGGATGATCTGGCCGGAGAATCCGGCATTGTCGGCGGTAGTGTTGTTCCTAATCGCACTGCCATTCCTGTATGCCGCACGCCGGCCGATGCAGGGTCTGTTCCGGTCCCTCACGCGTGCCATCAGCAATCCGTTACGCCTCGGTGCCCGCTGGCTGGCGACCAGCGCCGTGCTGCTGCGCGAGCGCAATCGTCTGGTGTTGCTCGCTCATGGTCGTGAGGAGGCGATGAAATCCATAGAGCGCGAATTCGAGCGTGTTACCGCTGTCGTGCAACGCGACCTGCAAGGTTATCCGGCGCTGCAGCGCAAGCTGATGGATGAGATTACGCGCATCGAAGAGGACTACCAGAAATGTGGCGAGGTACCGCCACCACCACCGGAGTGGACCAAGGCAGTTGGAGCGATTGCAAAGATCAAGCCGTCCGGCGACGGCCTGGTGGAACGAATCCTGGCCGACATCAGCACGTCGATAGACGAGATTTACGACAAGGTCGTGGCTGAATACCGCCGCTCCTACCAGGAACGGCACAAGATTCTCAAAGGTTTCCAGCCGTTCTGGCGCTCGCTGCAGCAGACTCTGAACAAGGTTGACAAGAACATTACCGGTTTGCAGGGTAGCGCCGCCAAGATCGATGCGCAGGTGGAGAAGGTCCAGCAAATCAATGCCAATCTGGACAAGGCCGAGCACGCACTCGGTGCCTCGGCCTCGATTCAGTTCATGATTTCTGGACTGGTCATGCTGATTGCCATCGGCGGGGCGTTCGTTAACTACAAGCTCATCTCCCTGCCAATGTCAGCCATGGTCGGCGGCGGCGACTACATTACCGATAACCTGCAGGCCTCGGAAGTCGCGGCGCTGGTGATTATCCTGTTCGAGACCCTGATGGGATTGTTCCTGATGGAGTCGTTGCGCTTCACGCATCTGTTTCCGCTGTCGAATGTGAACGAAAAAATGCGCCGCAGCATGATGTGGATGTCGCTGACCATCCTGCTGGTGCTGGCCGGTGTGGAAGTGGCGCTGGCCGTGATGCGCGATCTGATCGTGTCGGCTGATGTGGCGCTCAAGCAATCACTGGGCAACGCCGCCGTGGCCGCGCCGGTGGATGCGTCCTGGATGATGAAAATCCCGACCGCTGGGCAGATGATTCTCGGCTTTACCCTGCCGTTCGCACTGGCGTTCGTGGCAATCCCGCTTGAGTACTTCATTCAGTCATCGCGCACCGTGTTTGGCACCGGCATGGTATTCGCCCTGCGCAGTTTGTCATTGCTGCTGCGGATCATTGGTGTCGTGGTGAAGCAAATCGGCAATGCATTGTGTATGTTGTACGACGCGGTGATCTTTGTGCCGCTCTTGATCGAACGCATGGTGCAGGGCGCAAATGCCGCGCGTGCGGTGGTGGCGGTGTCTCAGGTTGCGGAAGCTGTGCCGTTTCCCAAGCGTCTGAACGATAGTGAGCACCGTGCCACCGGGGAGCAGGGATAATGCGCAAAATTCTGAATGTGCTGACCGTGCTGTTTATCCTTCTGGTCATCGGTGCCTGTGCCGACAAGAAGAGTCATTCTAAGGCAATCTACATGCTGGTCGATACTTCAGGCACCTACACCCAGGAGCTGGGTCGCGCGCAGGCGTTGACCGGGTATATCCTCGGCACGCTCAATCCGGGCGATTCGTTCGCCGTGGCGCGCGTGAAAAGCCGTTCGTTCAGCGAGAAGGATATTATTGCCAAGGTCACGTTCGACAAAGACCCGCTTCAGGCTAATGCCCAAAAACGCGCCTTCCGTGACAAGGTGGCGGATTTCACCAAGGGTGTCACGAAGGGCAGTGCCTACACGGACATCACCGGTGGCATTATTCAGGCGGCCGAGTTTCTGATTGAAACTGGTGCTGGACACAAGACCATTCTGATCTTCTCCGATATGCAGGAGGAACTGGATTATCAAACGGTGCGGGATTTTCCGATCAACCTGAAAGGCATCAGTATCGTTGCGCTCAATGTCACCAAGCTCACTACCGACAATGTCGATCCACGTCGGTATTTGAATCGCATGGAATGGTGGGAGAAGCGTGTGCGTACCGCCGGCGCGGAAGACTGGCGCATGGTCAACGATCTCGAACACCCGGAACGCATCTTCGACGCGCGCCGCTAGTCGGTCAGTCGGTTCGGGTATCCAATAAGATCTGGATGGGCCGGATCGGCTTTTGCACAGCGTTTCGTGCCGTTACAGTGCGATGACCAGGCTACATGTCCGGTCAGCACGCATGTTGCTTCTTCAGACAGTAATGGATTTCTGGGCACGGTCCAGCATGGAATAATGCAACACACGGTTGCGCCCCTGCTGTTTGCAGGCACGCAGCGCCATGTCCGCGCACTGGAAGAATTCCTCGGCCGTGGTAATCGAGCGTACGCCCGGAATGGTGGCGACACCAATGCTCACCGTAATGGGCAGTTCCTGACCGTTTGGACGGAGCGCGTCTACGGCCAGAGTGTGGTGTAGATCGTCTGCGAAGCCTACGGCATTGGAAATCGTGGCGTGCCGACAGAGGATGAAAAATTCATCGCCGCCGTAACGACACGCCACATCGCTATGACGCACGTGTTCGGAGATCAGGCGCCCGACATTGCGGATTACGGCATCACCACCACTGTGCCCGTAGCGCTCGTTGATGCCTTTGAGATTATCGATATCGAGCAGAATGATGCTGATGGTTTCATCGTTGCGGATGGAGAGCATCACTTCACTGTCCATCAGCCTTTCGAAGTAGCGACGGTTGAAGAGGCCGGTGAGTGGGTCTGTCACACTCAGGACTTCCAGTTCCTTGTTCATGCTGCGCAGTTCATTCGCCTGGACAGTGAGTTGCTGGTAGGCGTTCTGCAATTCCTGGCTGGCGTGGCTAACGCGTGATTCGAGCTTGCAACGTGCATCGTCGAGATGTTTCTGTAGTGCGTTGAAACCTCGCGCCAGATCACCGAACTCATCCGACGAACTGAGAGGTATGCGCTGCAGTGTACTGCCGCCGGATTCCAGGTTTTTACCGATAATCCGTGCGATCACTGTGAGCGGTCGGATAATGATGGCAGAAAGCGCCAGGAAGCCCGTCAGCATCACCACCATGACCGCCAACAGCTGACCAAGCAACGCTTCGCGCTGGCGGGTTGCCAGAATCTGGATAATGCGTTCGGTGGACAGGCCCAGGTGCAGCTGCCCAAGGGTATCGCCATTCAGGCGGATTTCCGTCTGGTAGTACTGCACGTTCTCAGATGCACTGAATGGCGTGCCGGCCACGGCCATGACATTGCCACGCGTGTTATCCACGCGCGCGTACACGATGTCTTCGTTGCGTACGATATTCTGGAGAAGCAGTTCAAGGGTGTGGTAGTCGTAGCTCACCACACTGTAGGCCAAGTGTTGGGCAATAAACCGCGCTGCCTCACTACCGCGCCGGTCGGTTTCCTCCAGAATGTCCTGTTTTTGCGCACGCAGGGCGAGCAGACTGCTGACACTGAGCGTGACCAGCAGGGTGGCGAACAGGATCAGCGCGATTTTTTCGCGCACACCAACACGGAATCGTCCTATCTGCTGTGATGAAGAGACCGAATTGCTCATGAGCCGGACGCCGCAACCCCTATGATTCTGGCCGCCCTGGAAAGTCTGTCTGACTTTCTGTCGTGCCGAAGTACGGCCGGCGGCTCTGTTTACCTAACTAGGCGAGCAATATCTATGCCATTGAAGTTTATGGATATCTATTGGCTTGACGGAATCGCAATCGATGGCGATTGACACCCAAGAAGTGCGTAATTCTCAATGAATTTCATGCATTTGGGTTGCAGATTGGCTATCCTATGCCACTTTCCGGGGCAGGGCCCCGGCATCCCACTGCTTGGTCGGATGTGACGCACAGCGACACTGGAGGCGAAAAATTTCGGATGTTTAGCAAAAACATGACCATTTCCGGCTTTGACGACGTGCTCTGGCAGTCCATGCTGAACGAGGTCCGTCGCCAGGAAGACCACATCGAGTTGATTGCCTCGGAAAACTACGCCTCACCACGGGTACTGGCTGCCCAAGGCTCGGTGTTGACCAACAAATATGCCGAAGGCTATCCGGGCAAGCGCTATTACGGCGGTTGCGAGTATGTGGATGTCGCCGAAAGCCTGGCCATTGAGCGCGCCAAGCAGCTGTTCGGCGCCGCCTACGCCAACGTCCAGCCGCACTCCGGCTCGCAGGCGAACGCTGCCGTGTATCTGGCGCTGCTCAGCCCCGGTGACACCATTCTCGGTATGAGCCTCGCGCATGGTGGGCATCTCACTCATGGCGCCAAGGTCAATTTTTCCGGAAAACTGTTCAATGCCGTGCAATACGGCCTGAACGAAAAAACCGGTGAGATTGACTACGAACAAGTCGCGCGTCTGGCGTTGGAACACAAGCCGAAGATGGTGGTGGCCGGTTTTTCCGCTTACTCGCGCATCGTCGACTGGGCGCGCTTTCGCCAGATCGCCGACAGCGTCGGCGCTTATCTGTTCGTGGACATGGCGCATGTCGCCGGTCTCGTGGCGGCCGGACTCTATCCAAATCCAGTGCCCGTGGCAGATGTCGTGACCTCGACCACCCACAAGACCCTGCGCGGACCGCGTGGCGGTCTCATTCTCGCGCGTGCCAACCCGGACATCGAGAAAAAGCTCAACTCGATGATTTTCCCCGGCACCCAAGGCGGGCCGCTGATGCACGTGATCGCCGCCAAAGCGGTGGCCTTCCTCGAGGCACTACAGCCGGAGTTCAAGACCTATCAGCAGCAGGTGGTGAAGAACGCGCGCGCTATGGCGGCGGTGATGATGAAACGTGGATACAAGATTGTCTCTGGCGGAACCGACGATCACCTGTTCCTGGTCGATCTGATTGACAAAAAAATTACCGGCAAAGATGCCGAGGCGGCGCTCGGTGAGGCGCACATCACCGTCAACAAAAACGCTGTGCCGAACGATCCGCAGTCGCCGTTTGTCACCAGCGGTATCCGCATCGGCACACCGGCCAGCACCACGCGCGGTTTCAAGGAGCCAGAGGTCGAAATGTTGACCGGCTGGATCTGCGATATTCTGGACAATCTTGCTGATAACGCCGTGCGCGCTAGCGTGCGCACCAAGGTTGAGGCGTTGTGCCACCGGTTTCCAGTGTACGAGCAGTGAATCGCAGTTACGGGACATCGGGCATGTTATCGACCGC
>Ga0315271_10003061_pt1 | contig 10556 bp, 10 predicted proteins | sample C3_top_MG_FD_204664 | JGI IMG/M metagenome (GOLD analysis project Ga0315271, IMG submission 204664) | Sediment microbial communities from Yellowstone Lake, YNP, Wyoming, USA - C3_top | ecosystem: Environmental > Aquatic > Freshwater > Lake > Sediment | place: USA: Wyoming | collected 2017-08-01
TGACGCAAAGTCAGCGCGCAGCCGAAGTCGCCATCCTCTCGACCTGCAACCGCACCGAGCTGTATTGCAATACGTCGTCGCCCGAAGCTGTCACGCAATGGCTGGCCGATTTTCACCATATCGAGCACCGTGAACTCGCGCCCTACCTGTACGCGCTGCCGCACGAAAAAGCCGCGCAGCACGCGTTTCGCGTCGCCGCCGGGCTCGATTCGATGGTGCTGGGCGAAACGCAAATCCTCGGGCAGATGAAGAGTGCGGTGCAAACCGCGGAGGAAGCGGGCACCCTCGGCCTGCTGTTGCACAAGCTGTTTCAGCGCACCTTTTCGGTCGCCAAGGATGTCCGCACCAGCACCGAGATCGGCGCCAATTCGGTGTCGATGGCCGCCGCTGCGGTGCGTCTGGCCGAGCGCATTTTCCCCAGCATCCGCGAGCAGGCTTGTTTGTTCATCGGCGCAGGCGAAATGATCGAGCTGTGCATCACCCACTTTGCCGCGCAGCATCCGCGCCGCATAACGGTGGCCAACCGTACCGCCGAGCGAGCGCGCCCACTGGCCGAGCGTTTCAACGCCGGGGTGATTCCGCTGACCGCGCTGCCGGACGAATTGCCCGCTTACGACATCATCATCACCTCCACCGCCAGCCCGCTGCCGATACTGGGCAAGGGCATGCTGGAGCGCGCCATCAAGCAACGCCGCCACCGCCCGGTTTTCATAGTCGATCTGGCGGTGCCGCGCGATGTCGAAGCCGAAGTCGCCGGCATGGATGACGTGTTCCTCTACAGCGTCGATGATCTGGGACAAGTGGTGCGCGAAGGCATGGACAATCGCGTGGCGCAGGTGGCGCAGGCTGAGGCCATCATCGAAACCAGCGTGGAAAGTTTCGTCCACTGGATGGAAGGCCGCGAGCTGGTGCCGGTGATTCGCGCGCTGCGCGACAACGCCGATCGCCATCGCCGCCACGAAATCGAGAAAGCCGAAAAGGCGCTGGCGCGCGGCGACGATCCACGCGCGGTGCTCGATGCGATGAGCCACGCGCTTGCCAACAAGCTGTTGCACGCCCCCACCCACGCGCTCAACCATGCCAACAGCGCCGAGCGCGATCAGTTCGCCCGCCTCATCAGCCAGCTCTACGGGCTGAGCCGAGACAATTGAAAGCAGTCAGGGAATGAAAGCGTCGTTAGCGGACAAGCTCGCTCGCGCCGACGAGCGGCTGGTGGAATTGGACGCATTGCTGTCGCAGCCGGAAATCGCAGGCGACATGGAGACCTACCGCAAATTCACCCGCGAGCGCGCCGATCTCGATCCGGTGGTGGCGCTGTACCGCCAATACCGGCAAGTCGAGGCCGACCAGACAGCCGCGAACGAGATGCTGGCCGACCCGGACCTGCGCGAACTCGCCGAAGCCGAACTCGCCGACGGTGCGGCGAAAATCGCGCAACTGGAAACCGATCTGCAAACCGCGCTGCTGCCGACCGATCCCAACGACGAACGCAACATCTTTCTGGAAATCCGTGCTGGCACCGGCGGCGACGAGTCGGCGCTATTTGCCGGCAATCTGCTGCGCATGTACACGCGCCACGCCGAGCGCTGCGGCTGGAAGATCGAACTGGTGTCTGAAAATCCCGGCGAAGTCGGCGGCTACAAGGAAGTGATCGTGCGCATCGTCGGCCACGGCGCGTATTCGCGGCTGAAATTCGAATCCGGCGGCCACCGCGTACAGCGCGTGCCGGAAACCGAATCGCAGGGGCGCATCCACACCTCAGCCTGCACCGTGGCAGTGATGCCGGAAGCCGACGAAGTCGGTGAGGTCGACATCAACCCGGCGGCTTTACGCATCGACACCTATCGCGCGTCCGGCGCTGGCGGCCAGCACATCAACAAAACCGACTCTGCGGTGCGTATCACCCACCTGCCGACCGGGCTGGTGGTCGAATGCCAGGACGACCGCTCGCAGCACCGCAACCGCGCGCAAGCGATGAGCGTGCTGGCGGCGCGGCTGAAGGATCGCGAAATCCAGGCGCAGCAGGCCTTGGAGTCCAGCACGCGCAAAAGCCTGGTCGGCAGCGGCGACCGCTCCGACCGCATTCGCACCTACAACTTTCCGCAGGGGCGCATCACCGACCACCGCATCAACCTCACGCTATACAAGATCGACGCGATGATGGATGGCGATCTGACCGAACTGTTCGACGCGCTGGCGGCGGAGCATCAGGCCGAACTGCTGGCGACACTTTCCGGCGAGGGGTGAACAGTGAGGGGGAAGCGGGAAGCGGCGAACACCCCCAGCGGGGATATAAACGGAGAGACGGCTACTGTCGCCGATCTGATACACAAGGCCACCACGCGCATCGCTGCCACGCTCGGGCTGCAGAAACGTGAGGCCAGACTGGAAGCACGAGTACTCGCTACCCACGCCTGGCAAGTTGATGCCGCCTGGTTGATCGCGCATGACACCGACCTGCTGACGGACACACCCGTCGCGGCGTTTGAATCCCTGCTGTCGCGCCGCCTGGAAGGCATGCCCATCGCCTACCTCACCGGCACACGCGAATTTTATGGCCGCCCTTTCCAGGTCTCGCCCGATGTCCTGATTCCGCGTCCCGATACCGAATTGCTGGTTGAACGGGCGCTGGCGCGCATCCCGCCCGATCGGGTCGTGGATGTGCTGGATCTGGGCACCGGCAGCGGCTGCATTGCCATCACTCTGGCGCTGGAGCGCCCGCTGGCGCGGGTTACGGCGGTGGATCGCTCCACTGCGGCGCTGGCCGTCGCGCGGTGCAATGCCGACAGCCTCAACGCCCGTGTCGAGTTTTTGACCAGCGACTGGTTCGCCATGCTCGCCGGGCGACGTTTCGACCTCATAGTCAGCAACCCGCCCTACATTGCCTCTGCCGATCCCCACCTGGCGCGCGGCGACGTGTGCTTCGAGCCCTTGTCCGCGCTGGCCGCCGGCCACGATGGTCTTGACGACCTGCGTCGGTTAACCAGCGCCGCCTGCGCCCACCTCAAGCCTGGCGGCGCGTTGCTGCTGGAACATGGTTACGATCAGGCGGACGCCGTCGCGACTTTGTTGCGGATGAACGGGTTCGACCATCCCCAAAGTTGGGCTGACCTGGCAAACATCTTGCGCGTCAGCGGCGGCGAACTGTCAGAATAATTTACACTTCGGCACTTCCGGGTGGGGTGCTTCCCCTAGGAGACAACGTGCGGTCGCCATTTCTAGCCAACTCGCTGTATATTGGCCTGATTCTTGCTGTAATCTGTGGAACCAAATCATTACAAACGATTGCCGAGGCCTGCCATGTCTGACCACACACCAGAAAACCAGGACGACCCGTCCGAAGGATCGAAAAACGATGCCATCGACACGTCCCGCCGCAAGCTGACCGGCACGGCTCTGGGCGTTGCTGCGGTATTCACGCTGGCCAGCCGTCCGGTGTGGGCCAACCAGTGCACCATCTCGGGCATGATGTCGGGCAACCTGTCCGCGCCCAAGGGGGTATCCTGCCAAGGCTGCACCCCAGGCTACTGGAAGCAGCCCCAGCATCTGGACTCCTGGGTTGGCTACAAAACAACAGACAAATTCAATAGTGTTTTCGGCGTCACCCAGTATGTCAAACCCGATCACACGCCTTACACCTTGCTGGAAGTATTGCAGCTGCTAAACGGCAACGGCGATCCGATATCGACCAATCTGGGCTTCCATGCAGTCGCCGCCTTGCTCAATGCCGCGAATTCGAGCGTGAACTTCGGCTACACCTCCGGCGAAATCATTACCCTGTTCCAAACCAATCTGGCTCCGAATAAATGTGCCGCCCTGAAAGACGCTCTCGCCATGTTGAATGAGCGCGGCTGCCCGCTGAATTGATGCAATGACGGCCGATTCATCACCCCAGCCACGTCTGCTGAAATACTGGGGAGATGAAGCAGTCGTCTACGATGCAGCGTCGGGCGACACTCACTACCTGAAGCCGCTGACACTGGCGTTATATCAGACCTGTCGTGACCACCCCGGGTACACCTCGGCCGAACTCGCTACCACGCTGGCAGCGCGTCTCAAGGTCGCGGACACCCCGCAACTCCATGAACTGTCTGAGGATACGCTCAACAGTCTGCGCAAAATCGGCCTGCTGGAATCAGCATGAAACTGCTGCAACTGCCTGCCGCCGAGTTGCGCCGACAACTGGCCGGCCCCGGCGTGTGGATGCGAACCGGACCATTCTCGCTCAAACTGCAATCACGCATCCCGTCCGTGGCGGAGGGACTAGCCCAACTTTACGGCCAGTTTGAGGTGCGCAGCACGCACGAAGCCTTTGCCGATTTCCATGTCTCGGTGAACCCGCCTGCCAGCCTGCGGCGCTGGCTCCGTCCACAAGCTGCGTTTTCGTTTGACGGTATGCAGCCGTTCAAGCCGCTGCCGCACGGCCAGGCATTTCCGATGCTGGAATGGGGTCTCAACTGGTGTGTGTCGACCCAGGCGCATCACTACCTCATCATTCACGCCGCCGTGGTCGAAAAAAATGGCTTGGCGGCGATCCTTCCGGCCCCGCCCGGTTCCGGCAAAAGCACGTTGACCGCCGGGCTGGTGCTATCGGGCTGGCGCCTGCTATCCGACGAGCTCACCCTGATCGACCGCCAAACCGGACTGATTCAACCCTTGCCGCGCCCGGTCAGCCTGAAAAACCAGTCGATCGATGTCATCCGCCAATTTGATCCGGACGTCTACATCAACCGCCCCTCGCACGACACCATCAAAGGCACGGTGGCACACATGCGCCCGCCGCGTGAAAGCGTGCTGCGACAACATGAAGCCGCACGCCCCGGCTGGGTGATTTTCCCCAAATGGGTTGCGGACTCGCCCACCACGCTCACCCCGCGCTCGCAAGCGCAAACCTTCATGTTTCTGGCACAAAACGCCTTCAACTACAGCCATCTTGGTGAGGATGGCTTTCGCATCGGCTCGGCGCTGGTTGATCAAACCGCCTGCTACGATTTTCGCTACAGCCAGTTGCACGAGGCGATTGCCGCATTCGACCGCCTGGCCGATGCGGCTCACCCGCCTGAACCATGCTGATGTCCCGCGATTTGCTCGTTCGCACCCTGCGCACGCCCGACATCGTCACCCATTTCTCGATGAGCGAATGGGACACCCTGGTGCGCCAGACTCGGGCAGCCGGGTTGCTGGCGCGTCTGGCGCACCGCTTTCGCCAGCACGGGCTGGCCGCCACGATTCCACTAGCCGCACGCTGGCATTTCGACGCCGCCGAAACGCTGGCTCATAAGCAACATGCCGCAGTGCGCTGGGAGCTGCAACAATTGCGCACCGCTCTGGCCGACCTCGACTGCCCACTGATCGTGCTCAAAGGCGCGGCCTACGTCGCCGCCAAGCTGCCTACCGCCGAAGGGCGCCTGTTTAACGATATCGATATTCTGGTGCCGCGCGAGCGGCTGCCGCAGGTCGAATCCTCGCTTATGCTGGCGGGCTGGCATGCCCTCGGTCTGTCGGAGTACGACAAACGCTACTACCGCCGCTGGATGCATGAGCTCCCACCGATGCGACATATTCAACGCGACACGGTGGTTGATGTACATCACGCCATCCTGCCCGACACGGCACGCTACCATCCGGATTCCGCCAAACTGCGCAGCCGCGCCATTGCAGTGGAAGGTTTGCCTGGCGTCTATGTGCTGGCGGCAGAAGACCGCATCCTGCACTCCGCCACGCATTTATTCCACGATGGCGAATTGCCGCATGGTCTGCGCGACCTCACCGACCTCGACCTGCTGTTGCGCGATGCCACAGCGGAGCGCAGCAACACAGCGGAGCGCAATAACACAGCAGAACACGACTTCTGGCTCCGCCTGACGGCGCGTGCTGACGAACTGCAACTCAGCCGCTCGCTGTTTTATGCCCTGCGTTATCTACGTCATTTTCTCGATACGCCGATTCCCGACAGCGTGATAGCCAACCTGAACAGCGTCGCACCCAATCGCGCCACACTCGCCCTGATGGACAGCATCTTCACCCGCGTGCTCGCACCTGCGCACGCCAGCTGCGCCGATGCCTTCACCCCTGCCGCTCGCCTCGCCGCCTTCGTTCGCGCCCACTGGCTGCGCATGCCCGCGCACTTGCTGATCCCGCATCTGCTGCACAAAGCCTTTATTAGCCCCTACCTGGACACGCCCAAGGCAGCTTGACGCAAGCCGCATCGTGCGTATAATTGTTGAGCAATCCACTCAAGTATTTGAGTATTAATCAGGAACCCAAGGAGCCTACGATGACCCCTCTCGATCGCATCCGTGACCAAGTCACCAACAACACCGTTGTGCTGTATATGAAAGGCACACCCCAATTCCCGCAATGCGGCTTTTCTTCTAAAGCGGCACAAGTGCTGCAAGCCTGCAACGTGCAGGATTTTCTGGCAGTGAACGTGCTGGCCGACCCGGAAATTTTTGAAAACCTGAAGCACTACGCCAACTGGCCGACCTTCCCGCAACTGTACGTGAAGGGTGAGCTGATCGGCGGCTGCGACATCATGGTTGAGATGTATCAGAAGGGTGAAATCCAGAAGGTACTGGAAGAAGCCCAAGTTGCCTGAGTGACCCCCCCCCGCAAAAAAGCCGACTGTTAGTCGGCTTTTTTGTTGCATCCCATCAGCCGCACCCGCGGGCAATCACTTGGAACCATCCGCCCCAGTTTCGCCATCCATCCCCAATTCGTGGATTTTCCGCGTCAGCGTATTGCGCCCCCAGCCGAGCAAGTGCGCAGCTTCGATGCGGCGCCCACCGGTGTGGCGCAGCGCCACCTCAATCAGCGTTTTTTCGTAGCCCTGGGTCAGTTCATCCAGTATCGCCGCCTCACCACGTGCCAAGCGCGCGCTCGCCTCAGCGGCCAGGCCATGCAGCCAGTCGCCCGTGGTGGGTTCGACGCTTCCCTGCATCAAGTCGGTCGGCAGGTCGCTTACTTCCACCACCTGGCCAGGCGCCATCACGGTCAGGTAATGGCTGACGTTTTCCAGTTGCCGCACGTTGCCGCTCCACGGCAGATTGACCAGGGTTTTGAGCGCAGCGTCCGACACACCTTTGGCATCCATACCCAGGTCACGGGCACTTTTCTGCATGAAGTGCCGCACCAATAGCGGAATATCTTCGCGCCGTTCGCGTAGCGCGGGCAGGCGCAGACGAATAACGTTAAGGCGATGAAACAGGTCTTCGCGGAACAGGCCTTCGCGCACCCGCACTTCCAGATCCTGATGGGTGGCGGCAATCACCCGCACGTTAACCTTGATTGGCGAGTGCCCGCCGACGCGGTAAAACTGGCCGTCGGCCAACACGCGTAGCAGACGGGTTTGCAGTTCGGCCGGCATGTCACCAATTTCGTCCAGAAACAAGGTGCCGCCATCGGCCTGCTCGAAGCGTCCACGCCGCTGCGCCGCCGCGCCGGTGAAGGCGCCGCGCTCATGGCCGAAGAGTTCGGATTCGAGCAAGTCCCGTGGAATGGCGGCCGTGTTGAGCGCAATGAACGGCTCGCTGGCGCGCGGGCTGTGGCGGTGCAGGGCGTGCGCGACCAGTTCTTTGCCGCTACCCGATTCGCCCGTAATCAGCACCGTGGCGTGTGACTGCGCCAGTCGCCCGATGGCGCGGAAAACCTCCTGCATGGCGGGCGCCTGCCCGAGAATTTCCGGCACCGGCGCATCGCTGCTGGCGGGCACATCGCGGCTGGCGTTTTCCGCCAGCGCGCGCCGCACCAGTTCGAGCGCCTGATCGACATCGAACGGTTTGGGCAGATATTCGAACGCACCGCCCTGAAATGCCGCCACCGCGCTATCGAGGTCGGAATACGCCGTCATGATGATGACGGGTACTTTGGGCAGCCGCTCTTTCAGCGTTTGCAGCAATTCCAGCCCGGAGACTCCTGGCATGCGGATGTCGGACAACACTGCGCGGGGTTCGCTATGCTCCAGTTCACGCAGCGCATCGCTGGCCGAGTTGAAAACCATGCACGGAATATCCTCGCGCTGCATGGCTTTTTCCAGCACCCAGCGAATGGAGCGGTCATCATCAATAATCCAGACACAACTTGGTTTCGGCATGGCGTTCAATTGGGAAGCGGAAGAAAAATCGAAAACACGGTATGGCCGGGGCGACTATCGCAGTCGATGGTGCCATGGTTTTGCGCGACCAGAGTCTGCGCCACCGCCAGCCCCAAACCGCTGCCCCCCTCGCGCCCGGACACCAGCGGATAGAAAATTTGCCCCTGGATTTCGTCGGGGATGCCGGGGCCGTCATCAATGATCTCGACCCGCAGTCCCAGCTGATTGCGCCGACTTTCCAGCGTGCTCTGCCGCGCCACCCGGGTTTTGAGGATGATCAAACCCCGCCCATGCATCGCCTGTACGGCGTTGCGCGCGATGTTGAGCGTGGCCTGAATGAGCTGCTCGGCATCGGCGCTGATTTCCGGCAGGCTGATATCGTAATCGCGCCGCAGTGTCACGCTCGGCGTTTCGGCCAACACCAGACTACGCACCCGTTCCAGCACTTCATGGATGTTCACTGCACCAAAACGAGGCGTGCGGTGCGGCGTCAGCAAACGCTCCAGCAGCGACTGCAAGCGATCGGATTCCTTGATGATGACCTGGGTGTATTCGCGCAAGCTTTCGCGTGGCAGTTCGTGTTCCAGCAATTGCGCCGCGCCACGGATGCCGCCAAGCGGATTCTTGATCTCGTGCGCCAGGTTGCGCAGCAGTTCGCGATTGGCTTCCTGCTGTAAGCGCGCTTGCTCCAGCCGGGCGATACGCAGATGCGGATCGACCGCGCGCATCTCGATCAACATGGCGTGCGGCGGCTGTTCCAGCGGTGAAATACTGCACCCAAGGCGGATCGGCGGATGTCCGTTCACCGCCACATCGATCTCGTATTCGATAACCGTTTCCTGCTGCGTACGCGCGGTCTGAATCGCCGTCAACAATTCCAGGCTGCGCTCAAATGTCTGTTCGGCCGTGCTGCCAACCAGCAGCACACCCGACACCCCGAGCAAGGTTTCAGTTGCCGGATTGACGTACTGAATGCGGTCAGCCGCATCCAGCACCATCGCGCCGGTCGACAGACAATCGAGTCCAGAAAATTCGTGGGGAGAAAACGGCATGGCGCTCATGCAGTCAATGTAAGCACCGATTGTGCCAGAGCGTTGTTGTTGATGCTTTAGCGGCTTTAGTGCGTGGTGGTTGCCGACTTGTCAGCTTTACAACCACGGCCTCTCCCTTTCGAGTGGTGCCAGCACCAGAGCAGGAAGAACTTGACGCTTATTTCAAGTTCGCCAGCTCACGCTGGATAGAGGCCACGTTCTGATCGTGTTGCTGCACGCTTTCGCGCAGTTTTTTGACCCGGCTCAGATAGCTGGAATCGGTCGCGCGCTCACCCGGAGCAGCCCGCTCGCCCAGCGCCAACTGACGGCGTGCTTCTTCGGCGTTCTTGCGCTCACCGCTGATTTCATCCTGCAACACCTGGCGGCGGATATCGTCGCGACGCTTCTGCGTGCCCGCATCGATGCGCGGAAAGTCCGCCGGGCTGGGATTGGCGGACGCGCGTCCAGAGGCTTTGCCGCCTGACGGCAGCGGCGCAGGCGCGCCCGGAATGTCGATACGCTTGGCGCCTTTTTTGTAAACATCGGTGAACGTAACGTTGCCACTTTCATCGACGTATTTGTAGATTTCAGCCCGCGCGGGCGCAACCATGAACAGGCACAACAGGAAGGAGAAACCGAGGTTTTGCATAAGGTCGAGTGTAGCGTACCCGTTTATTTACGACTAAAAACGGGCAAGCTTGAACCGCTGATCTGACCAAAAAAGAACGCAGCCAAAGCCGCGTTACGGCCATAAAAAAGGGCGGCCGAAGCCGCCCTTTTCAACGCGCACACTACGTTTACAGCGAGTAGTACATCGCGAACTCGACTGGATGGGTCGTCATGCGGAACTTGGTGACTTCTTCCATCTTTAGGGTGATGTAGGCGTCGATCATGTCGTTGGTGAACACACCGCCACGGGTGAGAAACTCGCGATCCTTGTCGAGCTCGTCCAACGCCATTTCCAGGCTGTGGCAAACCTTCGGGATCTTCGCGTCTTCTTCCGGTGGCAGGTCGTACAGATCCTTGTCAGACGGATCGCCGGGATGGATCTTGTTCTGGATGCCGTCGAGACCCGCCATCATCAGCGCAGTGAAGCACAGATACGGGTTGGCGGTGGGGTCGGGAAAACGGGTTTCGATGCGACGCGCCTTTTCGCTGGCGGCAATCGGAATACGGATCGACGCCGAACGGTTACGCGCCGAGTAGGCCAGCATAACCGGCGCTTCAAAGCCGGGCACCAGACGTTTATACGAGTTGGTCGACGGGTTGGTGATCGCGTTCAGCGCCTTGGCATGCTTGATCACGCCGCCGATGTAATACAGGCACATCTCGGACAGACCAGCGTAACCATTGCCCGCGAACAGGTTCTTGCCGTCTTTCCACAGCGACATGTGAACGTGCATGCCGGAACCGTTGTCGCCAACGATGGGCTT
>Ga0315271_10003063_pt1 | contig 10552 bp, 10 predicted proteins | sample C3_top_MG_FD_204664 | JGI IMG/M metagenome (GOLD analysis project Ga0315271, IMG submission 204664) | Sediment microbial communities from Yellowstone Lake, YNP, Wyoming, USA - C3_top | ecosystem: Environmental > Aquatic > Freshwater > Lake > Sediment | place: USA: Wyoming | collected 2017-08-01
GGCTGCGGCATCCCGACCACCGCCAACTACATCATCATGGTCACGGTGGCCGCGCCGACGCTGGTGCAGCTCGGCGTGGAGCCGCTGGTGGCGCACTTCTTCGTCTTCTACTACGGCGTGCTGGCCGACATCACACCACCCGTCGCCCTTGCCGCCTACGCCGCGGCCGGCATGGCGGGCAGCGACCCGTTCAAGACCGGCAACACCGCCTTCCGCCTGGGCATGGCGAAGGCGCTGGTGCCGTTCGTGTTCGTGTTCTCGCCGTCGCTGCTGATCGTCGCGAAGGGCTTCACGCCCTACGACTTCGCGGTCACCTTCGTCGGCTGTGTGATGGGCATCACGCTGCTGGCCGCGGCGCTGTCGAAGTTCCTGCTGGTCGAGATGACGCGCGCCGAGCAGGCGCTGTGCGTGGTGGCCGCGCTGCTGATGATCGCGCCGGGGCTCGTCCCGACGCTGCTGGGCGTTGTGCTGGCGCTGCCGATGGTGGTGCGCCAGGTCGTGGCGCACCGCCGCTAGCGGCGAGCCGCGGACCCGATTCGATCAGGGCAGGAACAGGCCCTGCAGGTCGCTGAGCAGGTCGAAGCCGCGCGGCGTCGGCCAGGCGTGGGTGAAGTCCCGTTCGATCAGCCCACGCGCCTCGGCCGTGGCCAAGCCCGGCGCCAGCGCGGCCAGCGAGAGGCCCGTGCGCTCGCTGAAGCGGGCCAGCTCGAAGCCGTCGCGAAGGCGCGTGGCGTTGAGCATGAACTCGAACGGCAGTTGCGCGCGCGACACCTCTTCGTCCTGTGCAACGGCGCGCCCGGCGAGCGCCTGGGCCATGTAGTTCGCCGGGTCGCGCGAGCGCGTCTGGCGCAGCACGCGGTGCGGGAACGACAGCTTGCTGTGCGCGCCGGCGCCGATGCCAAGGTAGTCGCCGAACTGCCAGTAGTTGAGGTTGTGCGCACAGCGGTGGCCGGGCCGCGCGAAAGCCGACACCTCGTAGCGCTCGAGTCCGGCGGCCGCGGCGCGCGTGGTGATGAGGTCCAGCATGTCGAACGCGGTGTCTTCGTCGGGCAAGGCGCTCGCACCGCTCGGCGGGTACTTCGCGAACACGGTGTTGGCTTCGATCGTGAGTTGGTAGATCGACAGGTGCGGTGGCTCGAAGGCCAGCGCCTGGTCCAGGTCAGACGCGAATTCGGCCAGCGTCTGGCCGGGCAGCGCGTACATCAGGTCGATGTTGAAGGTGTCGAACGAGGCGCGCGCCTCGTCGATTGCGGCGCGAGCCTGCGCCGCGTCGTGGACCCGGCCAAGGGCGGCGAGCTTGGCGTCGTCGAAGCTCTGCACGCCGATTGACAGCCGCGTGACGCCGGCCGCGCGATAGCCCCGGAAGCGGTCGCGCTCGAAGGTGCCGGGGTTCGCTTCGAGCGTGATCTCGCCGCCCGGTGCGAGCGGCACGCGGGCGCGGATGTCGCTGACGAGCCGCTCGATCGACGCCGGTGAGAACAGGCTCGGCGTGCCGCCGCCGATGAAGACGGTGTGGACCGGACGGCCCCAGATGAAGGGCAGCGCGGCCTCGAGGTCGGCGCACAACGCATCGAGGTAGCGCGCCTCGTCAGGCAAACTTCGCGAACCGGGCAAGGCGCCGCGAACCTCATGCGAATTGAAGTCGCAATAGGGGCACTTCTTCAAGCACCACGGCAAGTGCACGTACAGCGACAACGGCGGCAGCGCAGGCAGCGCGAGCGTGCCCGGGCGCATGTAGCGCGCGAGCCGCTCGGCCACCGGTTCGACCGCAACCGCCTCTGGCGGGATCGAGACGATCTCGGGCCAGCGCCGGGCCGCCCCGGGCTCCCCTCGGTGGGCGGGCGCCGAAGGCGACCCTGGGGCTGTCATGTCATCAGCCAAGGTGCCAGACCTCGCGCAACAGCCCCAGCATCTGGCGCGCGGCGATGGCGCGGTGGCTGTGGGCGTTCTTCACGTCCGCGGCCAGTTCGGCCACGCTGGTGTGCAGCGCCGGAATGAACATCAGCGGGTCGTAGCCGAAGCCGCCCGAACCGCTGGGTTCGCGCAGGATCTCGCCGTGCCAGCGGCCCACCGCGATGAGCGGCTCGGGGTCGTCGGCCGAGCGCAGCGCCACCAGCGTGGCGATGAAATGGGCGCGTCGATCGGCCAGCGGGGCGAGGCGTTCGAGCAGCAGCCGGTTGTTGGCCGCATCCTGCACGCCGCGCTGCACTTCGCGCTCGCCCGCGGGCAACGCGACACTCGCGAAGTGCGACGAAATCACGCCCGGCGCGCCACCCAGCGCGGCCACGCACAGGCCCGAGTCGTCGGCGATCGCCGGCCCGCCGGACAGGCGCGCTGCCTGCCGCGCCTTGGCCAGCGCGTTCTCGATGAAAGTGCCGTGCGGCTCGTCGGCCTCGGGAATGCCGAGCGCGCCCTGCGCGACCAGCGCCACGCCCGACGATCCGAGCAGCACCTGCAGCTCGGCGAGCTTCTTCGCGTTGTTCGACGCCAGGACCAGGCGCATGGCCGAAGCTGTCAAACGGCCAGCGCCGCGCGCTGCGCCGCGACCAGTTCGCGAATGCCCTTGTCGGCCAGCACCAGCAGCGCGTTCATCTCGTCGCGCGTGAAGGCCGCGCCCTCGGCCGTGCCCTGCACTTCGACGAAGCCGCCGCTGGCCGTCATGACCACGTTCATGTCGGTGTCGCAGGCGGAGTCTTCGGTGTATTCGAGGTCGAGCAGCGGCGTGCCCTGCACGATGCCGACCGAGATCGCGGCCACGAAATCGCGGATCGGCGTGACGGTGAGCTTGCCTTGCGACTGCAGCCAGGTCACGGCGTCATGGGCGGCGACGAAGGCACCGGTGATGGCCGCCGTGCGGGTGCCGCCATCGGCCTGGATCACGTCGCAGTCGAGCGAGATCGTGCGCTCGCCGAGTGCCTTCAGGTCGAACACGCAGCGCAGCGAACGGCCGATCAGGCGCTGGATTTCCTGGGTCCGGCCGCTCTGCTTGCCCTTGGCGGCCTCGCGGTCGCTGCGGGTGTGGGTGGCGCGCGGCAGCATGCCGTACTCGGCCGTGACCCAGCCTTCGCCGGAGCCGCGCTTGTGCGGCGGCACCTTCTCTTCGACCGACGCGGTGCACAGCACCTTGGTGTGGCCGAACTCGACCAGCACCGAGCCTTCGGCGTGCCTGGTGTAGCGGCGGGTGATCGTGACCGGGCGCAGGGCGTCCGCGGCGCGGTTTTCAGTACGTTGGAATGTCATGCCACGTATTGTGGCGCCCCGGGAACGTCGTCCGTACGGCGGATAGGAGCGCGAGCCGCGCCGGTCAGGTCACGACTTCTTCTGCTGCGACGAGCGCCGGATGGCTTCGTTGATCTCGCGGATCGAGCGTTCGATCTCGGCGTCGTCGAGTTCGTCGGGCGCGTCCGAGCCGAGCACGCTGGCCTGGATGGTCGACGCGAACACCTCGTCGCCGAGTTGCTGGGTCGAGATGCCGGTCGTGCTGTCGGTGTCTTCGGCCGACTCGAATTCCAGCGCGAGCACCGAGACGTTGTCGCACTTCGGCCCGCCGTTGCGCAGCGCCTGCTCGACCAGTTCCGGCACGGCGTCGGAGATGGCGCGGGTGGCGAGCTGCTCGGTGATCACGGCGTCGTCGACGGTGCCCCACAGGCCGTCGGAGCACAGCAGCAGACGGTCGCCGGGTTGCATCAGCAGCGGGCCGACCGTGTCGACCACGGGCTTGCCGGGGCTGCCGAGGCAGGTGAACAGCACGTTGCGGTTGAAGCGGTCGGGCATCTGCACGACCGGGCTCATGGTCTGCTGCAACTCGGTGTAGGAATGGTCGCGGGTGCGGGCGATCAGCTTCTCGCCGCGCACCAGGTACAGCCGCGAATCGCCGCAGTGGGCCCAGTAGGCCGCGTTGCCCTGCAGCAGGCAGGCGACGATGGTGGTGCGCGGCGTGTCGATCAACGCCCGCTGGGTGGCGTAGCGCAGCAACTGGTGGTGGCCGGCAATGATGGCCTCGTGCAGGAAGCGCAGCGGGTCGGGCAGCGTGGGCTTGCAGTCGCGCTGGAACATCGCGGCGAGGGTCTGCAATGCGAGTTGCGAGGCGACCTCACCTTCGGGGTGGCCGCCCATGCCATCGGCAAGCGCGAACAGGCCCGCGTCCCGGGTGTAGCAATAGCCCATCCGGTCTTCGTTCTTTTCGCGGCCGCCCTTGCGGCTGACCTGGTAGACGGAAAAGCGCATCGGGCGTCTCGGGCAGCGGTGACTTGCGAAGGGTCGAACCAGCGCGCAGGCTTCAGGCCTTGGTGCTGGCGGTGAGGTTTTCGAGCTGCAGCTTCAGGCGCTCGCTAAAGCTGAGCTTGGTGTAGCGTCGTTCGGTTTCGCGGGACAGTTCCTTCTGCAGCGCGAACACGCTTTGCGGGCGCGACAGCGGGTCGAGCGACATGCACCACTCGGTGACTTCGATCAGGTTGTCGGAGTACACATTGCGCAGGCGCGACAGGCTCAGCGCGAGCCGGTCCTTGTCGATGCGTTGCGGTGCGTCGTTCGGCGGATAGCCTTGCATGCAGGCGTAGATGCAGGCGCCGATGGCGTAGATGTCGGTCCAGGGGCCGAGCGTGCCGTCGCGCCGGTACATCTCGGGCGCGGCGAAGCCCGGCGTGTACATCGGGCGAATGAAGTTGCCTTCCTTGCTCAGCACTTCGCGCGCCGCGCCGAAGTCGAGCAGCACCGCCTTGTTCTCGTTCGTGATGAAGATGTTCGCGGGCTTGATGTCGAGGTGCAGCATCTTGTGCTGGTGCACGATGCGCAAGCCGCGCAGGATCTCGTCGAACAGCGAGCGGATGGTGGACTCGCGGAACACCTTGTCGCGCTTCAGGTCGCGCGCGGTGACGATGAAGTCCTGCAGGGTGTCGCCCTGGAGGTAGTTCATCACCATGTAGACGGTTTCGTTCTCGCGGAAGAAGTTCAGCACCGAGACAACGCTCGGGTGACTGATCTGCGCCAGCGATCGGCCCTCTTCGAAGAAGCTCTTCAAGCCGAGGCGGTAGAGCGGCTGCTTCTCGGGCTTGACGCGCGGCGTGAGCTCGCCTGGCGAGCGCTCGGCGAGCGAAGAAGGCAGGTATTCCTTCAGCGCGACGAGGTGCCGTTCAGGGTCTTCGCAGAGGTACACAACCCCGAACCCGCCGGCTGCCAGCTTCTTGATGACCTGATAGCCACCCACCACGGTGCCGGAGGGCAAAGGGGCGGGTTTGGGCTTTGACATAATCGCTTTTTCTCAGGGCTCAAGCTCATGGCAGTCTACAGCATGACCGGCTACGCCAGCGCCACAGCGGGCGCGGCTTCCAGCCATGAAACCGCGGCGTCTGCCGACAATTTGGCACCCCGCGCGGGGTCGCAAAACGGTGCCGGCATCAGCATCGAATTGCGCTCGGTCAACGGCCGCTTCCTGGACCTCGGCTTTCGCCTGCCAGATGAATTCCGCGCCCTCGAACCCGCCTTGCGCGACCTGCTCGGTGCGGCGTTCAAGCGCGGCAAGATCGAGTTGCGGCTGAACGCGCGCACCGAGGCGGAGTCGCAGTGGCCGAACCCTCAGACTGAGCAGTTGAACCGGCTCACGCGCCTGGAAAGCACCATTCAGGGCTGGCTGCCGAAGGCGCAGGGCCTGTCGGTGCACGAGGTGCTGCAGTGGTGCAAGAGCGGCACGCCCGCCGAAAAGCTCGACGAGGTCGCGCTCGAAGCCGCCCGCCAGTGCATCGCCGGCCTGCGTGAGGCGCGCGCCCGCGAAGGGGATCGGCTGGCCGCGGTGTTGATGGAGCGGGTGGCGCGCCTGCGCGAACTCGCGGCGCAGGCCGAACCGCTCGTGCCGGCCGTCGTGCAGCGCCAGCAGAAGCGCTTTCTGGAACGCTGGCAAGAGGCGCTGGAAGCCACCGGTGCCGCACAGACGGTCTCGCAGGAAGCGTTGCAGGAACGGGCATTGAATGAGGCCGCAGCGTATGCGATTCGCATCGACGTGGCCGAGGAACTGGCGCGCCTGCGCTCGCACCTCGAAGAGATCGCGCGACTGCTGACGGCCGGCGGTGAACTCGGCAAACGGCTCGATTTCCTGATCCAGGAATTGCTGCGCGAGGCGAACACGCTGGCCTCGAAAGCCTCGGCCCTCGAGCTCACCAACATCTCGGTGGAGATGAAGGTCGCGATCGAGCAGATGCGCGAGCAGGTGCAGAACATCGAGTGAGGCAGTGGCCAAGCGCATGGAATACCCCGGCAATCTCTTCGTCGTCGCCGCCCCCAGCGGGGCAGGCAAGTCCAGCCTGGTGAGCGCGCTGCTGCAGGTCGATTCGCACCTCGTCGTCGCGGTCTCGCACACCACCCGCGCGCCGCGCGGCCAGGAGCAGCAGGGTCGTGAATACCAGTTCATCGACGAGCCGACCTTCCGCGCCATGATCGACCGCGGCGAGTTCCTCGAGTGGGCCGAAGTGCATGGCAACCTGTACGGCACGTCGCGTGGTGCGATCGAGGAGCGCATCATCGGCGGACAAGACGTGGTGCTCGAGATCGACTGGCAGGGCGCGCTGCAGATCAAGTCGCTGTATCCGGACGCGGTGCTGGTCTTCATCCTGCCGCCGAGCTGGGAAGAGTTGCTGCAGCGGCTTCAGCGGCGTGGCGAAGACCCTCCCGACGTGATCGCCCAGCGGATGAGCAATGCGCGCCTCGAGGTCTCGCAGGCGCGGCACTTCGACTTCGTTATAATCAATGCCTCGTTCGAGACGGCGCTCTTCGACCTGAAGACGATCGTTCACTCGCAGCGGCTCAAGTACGCTGCGCTGCAAAGAAGCAAGCCTGCGGTCTTTGCAGCCCTGTCCCTGAATTGATCTCCCATCGATCCGGCGCGCCTCGAAGCGCTCGATCCGACCTTTCTCTGGAGCACCGCACATGGCCCGCATCACCGTCGAAGACTGCCTCGTCAAGATCCCGAACCGCTTCCAGCTGGTGCTCGCAGCCACCTACCGCGCGCGCATGCTCAGCCAGGGCCACGCGCCGAAGATCGAGACCAAGAACAAACCCGGCGTGACCGCGCTGCGCGAGATCGCCGCTGGCGAGATCGGCATCGAAATGCTGCGCAAGGTTCCGGTCTGATTCGGCGTTGACACGGTCTTGACACCGTTGTGACCCCAGGGCACCTCCGGCTTCGCCGCGTGCCCACCGCCTGTCCAACCCGCTCGCGGCAGGCAAGCTCATTCCACGCTAGATTCCGGACATGAGCCCCCGCCCCCCCGACACCGTTCGAGAGCCTGCGCCCGCGTCGGGCAAGCGCGGCAGCGTGGCGGCCCCTGTGCTTGCGCCGGCCGCCTCGGACGCCGCGGCTGCCTCGTTCGCCGCGCTGACCCACAAGCTCGACTACCTCGACAGCGCCGACATCCGGCGCGTGCGCGACGCCTACCGCTTCGCCGACGAAGCCCACCTCGGCCAGTTCCGCGCCAGCGGCGAGCCGTACATCACCCACCCCATTGCGGTGGCCGGCCTGTGTGCCGAATGGAAGCTCGACGCGCAGGCCATCATGGCCGCGCTGATGCACGACGCGATGGAAGACTGCGGTGTCACCAAGGCGCAGCTGATCGAACGCTTCGGCGCGCCGGTCGCCGACCTGGTCGACGGCCTGACCAAGCTCGACAAGCTGCAGTTCTCGACCCGCGAAGAGTCGCAGGCCGAGTCGTTCCGCAAGATGCTGCTGGCGATGGCGCGCGATGTGCGCGTGATCCTGATCAAGCTCGCCGACCGCCTGCACAACATGCGCACGATGTCGGCCATGGCGCCCGACAAGCGCGCCCGCATCGCCAGCGAAACACTCGACATCTACGCCCCCATCGCTCACCGGCTCGGGCTGAACCAGACCTACCGTGAGCTGCAGGAGCTGTCGTTCCAGCACTCGCGGCCATGGCGCCAGGCGGCGCTGTTCAAGGCGGTGCAGAAGGCGCGCGGCTACCGGCGCGACATCGTCGAGCGCATCCAGCGCGATGTCGAGAAGGCCTTCATCCAGGCGAAGCTGCCGGTGCAGGTGCATGGCCGCGAAAAGACGCTGTTCTCGATCTACAAGAAGATGCGCGAGAAGCACCTGACCTTCGCGCAGGTCAACGACATCTTCGGCTTTCGCATCGTCGTGGCCACCCTGCCCGAGTGCTACATGGCAATGGGCGTGCTGCACCAGCTGTTCAAGCCCCTTCCCGGCCGTTTCAAGGACTACATCGCGATCCCGAAGGCCAACGGCTACCAGTCGCTGCACACCACGCTGGTGAGCCCGCTGGGCACCGCCATCGAGTTCCAGATCCGCACCGACCAGATGAACGCGGTGGCCGAAAAAGGCATCGCGGCGCACTGGCTCTACAAGACCGGCGGCGCACAGGTCCAGGAGGCGCAGCGGCTGGGTGCGCTGTGGCTGCAGTCGCTGATCGACATCCAGGACGAGACCCACGACGCGAACGAATTCCTCGAGCACGTCAAGATCGACCTGTTCCCCGATGCGGTCTACGTGTTCACGCCGAAGTCGAAGATCCTCGCGCTGCCGCGAGGCGCCACGCCGGTCGACTTCGCGTACGCGATCCACACCGACGTGGGCGACCATTGCGTGGCCGCCAAGGTGAACGGCGAGCCGGTGGCGCTGCGCACCGAACTGCGCAGCGGTGACGTGGTCGAGGTCAGCGGCGCGCCCGGCGCGCGACCGAACCCGGCGTGGCTGAACTTCGTGCGCACCGGCCGGGCGCGCTCGAAGATCCGCCACTACCTGAAGAACATGGAGCAGGAAGAGTCGGAAGACCTGGGCGAGAAGATGCTGGCACAGGCGCTGCGCGCCGAAGGCCTGCAACTGCCCGGCACCGAGGACGCCGACGCCGCGATCTGGCAGCAGCTCAAGCGCTGGAGCGGCAACAAGAGCCGCGCCGACCTCTTCACCGACATCGGCCTGGGGCGCAAGATCGCCACCATCGTCGCGAAGCGGCTCGCCCGGTTGATGGCCGAGCACGGCACCAAGCCCGATGCGCTGACGCTGACGATGGGCCGCTACGGCTCCGACGACGCGGCGCCATCGCAGGGCACGGTGCTGATCGACGGCACGGAAGGCGCCTCGGTGCAGCTGGCCAGTTGTTGCCGCCCGATCCCCGGCGACGGCATCGTCGGCTACCTGGGCCGCGGCGAAGGCCTGATGGTGCACACGGTCGAGTGCAGCGTGGGCAAGCGGCTGTTCGAGCGCGACAGCGAACACTGGATGGGCGTCGACTGGGCCGAGCAGCCGAGCCGTGCGTTCGAGACGGGCATCTCGCTGCTGGTGCGCAATGGCAAGGGCGTGCTCGCGCAGGTGGCTCAGGCGGTGAGCGAGGGCGAGGCCGACATCACCCACATCGAGATGGGCAACGAGCCGGCCGCCGAGACCACCGAATTGCAGCTCCAGCTGAGCGTGCGTGACCGGCTTCACCTGGCCGAGGTCATGCGCATCCTGAAGCGCTCGCCCGCCGTGCTGCGGGTGTCGCGCGTCAAGCCTTAGGTGAGCCCATGGGTGCCGGGTAGCGCACCGCGATCACCTCGATCTGTTCCAGCCCGCCCGGCGTCATCAGCTGCAGCTCGTCCCCTACCCTGGCCTTCAGCAGCGCGCGCGCGATCGGCGACACCCAGCTGATCTCGCCCTGCAGGTTCTCGACCTCGTCGATGCCCTTGATCGTGACGGTGCGTTCCTCGTCGCGCTGGTTCACGTAGGTCACGGTCGCGCCGAAGAAGATCTGCTGGCCGCCGAAGTGCACCGACGGATCGGCGATCTCGGCGATGTCGAGGCGCTTGGTCAGGAAGCGGATGCGCCGGTCGATCTCGCGCAGGCGCTTCTTGCCGTAGAGGTAGTCGCCGTTCTCCGAACGGTCGCCATTCTTCGCCGCCCACGAGACGATCTCGACGATCTTCGGGCGCTCGTCGTCGAGCAGCGTCATCAACTCCCCGCGCAGCCGCTCGTAGCCGGCGGGCGTGAGGTAGTTCTTCGTGCCCGCGGGCAACGCCGACGGCGCAACGCCTTCATCATCGTCGCCATCGCCTTCGCCATCGGTTTCACGCGTAAATGCCTTGCTCATTCCGGGTTCACTCGCCTGCCTTCAACGGCTGCAAGATACACCCGCGACGCGCCGGCCCACACAGGCAGCGTGACATCGGCGCATTCGTCGGGTATAATCCACTCTTCTGAAGCGCACAGATCGACCGCAAAATTGGGCGGATACCGGGAACCCGTAACCCAGCGCCGTAGAGACCGTCGAAGCCCTGAAAGGCCCGTCCGGAAGACCGAAGCCCGCCACCACTGAACTGGTTGCGGGCTTTTCTTGTTGTGAGGGTACATGCCCGCGAAGTCGATGGTCACGAGGCCGGCTTTCAAACCTGCCAGTGACCCCCAGATTCAGAGTTGTTCCGACATTCATTCCTGGACCCACTGCCGGCATCGACCACGCCCGCACCCTGGCTCGTTCAGGCCGAATGTCCCGGCCCATTTCACCATTTAGGAATCGCATGACCGCCAAGAAAATTCGTCCCTCAACGGCGC
>Ga0315271_10003065_pt1 | contig 10549 bp, 10 predicted proteins | sample C3_top_MG_FD_204664 | JGI IMG/M metagenome (GOLD analysis project Ga0315271, IMG submission 204664) | Sediment microbial communities from Yellowstone Lake, YNP, Wyoming, USA - C3_top | ecosystem: Environmental > Aquatic > Freshwater > Lake > Sediment | place: USA: Wyoming | collected 2017-08-01
CGCCCTCGGCGAGCTCCTTCATGACCTTGAGCACCTCGCCGATGAGCTCGGGGTCGAGGGCGCTGGTCGGCTCGTCGAAGAGCATCAGCACAGGGTCCATCGCCATCGCGCGGGCGATGGCGACGCGCTGCTTCTGGCCGCCCGAGAGCTGGCTGGGGAAGAAGTCCATGCGCTCGGCGAGACCGACTTTCGTGAGCAGCTCGTGCGCCTTGCGGATTGCTTCTTCCTTCTTCAGGCCCTTCACCAGGATCGGACCCTCGGTCACGTTCTCAGTCGCGTCCTTGTGCGGGAAGAGGTTGAACTCCTGGAACACCATGCCGCACTTCATGCGGATCTCGTGCACGTCCTTCTTGAAGCCGCCGCCGTGGCTGCCGCAGGTGACGTGCACGTCACCCACTCTGATCTCCCCGACGGTGGGATCCTCGAGGAAGTTCAAGCAGCGCAGGAACGTGCTCTTGCCCGAGCCGGACGGCCCGATGAGCACCAGCACCTCACCCTTGTACACCTCGAGGTCGATGCCCTTGAGCACGTGGTTCTTGCCGAAGTACTTCTGCAGACCCTCGACCTTGACGACGAGCTGGCGGCCCTTTTCGTCGGTGATCGTCTCGTGTGCATACGTCTGTGTACCCATCCTACTTCGCCCTCCCCTTCTCCTTCTCGCGGGCCTTGTCACGCGCCATGCGCGTCTCGAGCTTGGCCTGCCAGAAGCTGAAGAAGATCGTCAGGGCCCAGTAGAACGCGGCCGCGACGATCAGTGTGGACATGAAGCTGAAGGTCGCGGCGCCAGCGAGCTGGGAGCGGCGCAGCAGCTCCTCCACGGTGATGACCGACACCAGAGAGGTGTCCTTGATCAGGGCGATGAAGTCGTTGCCCACGGCGGGGATGACAATCTTGAGCGCCTGCGGCAAGATGATGCGCCGCTGCGTCTGCCAGCCGCTGAGGCCGATGGCCCACGCAGCTTCGTTCTGCCCCTTGGGCACCGCCTGGATGCCGGCCCGGAACACCTCGGTGAGGTAGGCGCCGTAGTTCAGTGACAGCGCCGCGACGCCGGACCAGAACGCCGGAGGGTTGAGCGTGTTCGGCAGGCCGAAGGCCCTGATGATCTCCGGAGTCACCTGGTAGATGAAGATGATCTGCAGAAGCAGCGGCGTCCCTCGGAAGAGAGACGTGTAGAACGTCGCGACCCAGTACGGGATGCGGCCAATGACCATGCGCCACATGTAGCCCCAGCTCTGGTACCGGTCCCACGCCTGCTTGAAAGTCATCTTCTTGGACAGCCGGCCCAGCGAGCCGAACAGCGCGAGGATGCTGGCAAAGAGGATCGAGATGATGGTGAGCTCGACGGTGACGATGGCGCCCCTGGCGATGTACTTCCACCAGTTCTTGATGACGCTCCACTTGACCAACTGGCCGCCGGCCTGGCCCTGGGAGTCGTAGCTCCACGTCTTGTCCACCGAGACGCCCTTGGTCGTGACCATCACGACCTTGAACTCGTATTTGCCCTTGGTATAGCTGTTCGTGAGCGAGAAGTGCAGCGTCGGCGTCGCGGGCGAGAGGTACTGGACGACGGCTGGGCCGGCCAGCTTCTGAAGAGCGCCGTTGATGAACACCTGGCACTTGGCCGGATCGAGGGTCGAGCCGTTGGGCGAGAAGTTGACCTCGACGACGTCGCCGTTCCACAGCTTGCCGTTTCCAGAGGTGATCACAGCGTTCGGATCGGGGATCACGCCGACGGGGATGGGGGTGCCCTTGGGCGCCGTCGCGGCCGCGGCCGACGGCGATGCCGCGGGCGAGGCCGCCGACGCGACAGGCGTCATCGCGGTCACCACCAGGACGAGCAGCGCTGCCATAAGCGCGATACTCAGAAGCCTTGACCGTGTTCGCATGAGGGAGAACCTTCCTGTCATAAAGGCCGCGGCGAGGGGCCTGCCCTGCAAGCCCCCCGCCGCGGTCCGCTCATGAGACGCGAGTGATCGCGTCATCCTCACGACGCGTGGAGCAGATCGCTACTGCTTCACCGTCAGGTCCATGCCGTTGTACCACTGCTTGCTCATTGCGGTGAGCGAGCCGTCGGAATGCATGGTCTGGACGGTGTAGTTGAGCATGGCGAGCCAGTCGGCCTCGCCCAGCTTGAGGGCCATGGCGAGGTCCTCGTAGTAGAGCGGCTTGCCAGAGAACTCGAACGGCTGACCCGAGAGGATCGCCTGCTGGCCCGTAGGGCCGGCGGTCATCACGAAGTCGAGGTTGCCGTTGGCGAGGTCCGGGAAGGCGTCTGCATCTGTGGTGTAGGTCTTCACGATGGCCTTGCTGCCCGACTTGAGGAAGTCGTAGTACGTGGTGGCGGCACCCACGCCGACCTTCTTGCCGGCCAGATCGGCCACGCCGGTGATCTGCGGGCCGCCCTTCTTCACGAAGATCTGGCCCGAGGTGTAGTAGTAAGGATCGGTGAAGGCCAGGACCTTCTGCCGCTCAGGCGTGATGGTCATCGATCCGATCGAGACGTCGTACTTGCCCTGCTGCAGGCCGGCCGGGATGGTCTCCCAGGCGGGGTTCTTGAAGTCGACCGTGAGGCCGAGAAGCTCACCCATCTTGTTGGCGACGTCGACGTCGAAGCCGACGAGCTTGCCGGTGGCCTGGTCGACCGAGCTCTGCGGCGGGTAGTTGGCGTCGTTGGCGACGATGACCGAGCCACGGTCGACGATGGTCTGCGCGAGGCCCGTCGGCGCGTGGCCGAGGATCTTGGTCGCGATGTCCATCGGCGACGTAGCCGCGGCGCTCGCGCTCGCGCTGGAGCTTGAACCGCTGTCGCTGCTTCCGCACGCGGCCACGACGCCCGCGAGTGCGATGACAGCGATCAGGAGCACCGCTGCCAGAATGTAGGTCTTGCCCTTTCTCATGCCTCCGTCCTTTCCAGCTGACTTCTCAATCCCGACGTCCGCGGACCACGGGGTGTGGACTTCGGATGGCGGCCCCCACCGCCTGTCAGGAACGTACGGCGCCGCACTCCCCCAGCGCGACGTGTCGTGTTGGATTTATACAGTACCGCACCCAAAAGACAACCCTCACTGAAGCTGGCCGAGCAGGGTCACGACCCGAGTTGTGAGTATCTGCGCGCTCTCCGGGCGCAGGATGGGCGGCTCAGACGATCTGGGCCAGCCGCCTCAGCTCGGCGTCCACCGCCGGATCGAGGGCAGGCGGCCGGTGCGCGGCGACCACGGCGGTGATGCGTTCGTGGGCGCGGTCGATCGCCGTTTCACGCCCGCCGGCGGTCCAGTGGCGGCACGCCTGATCGACGGCCAGGGAGGGGCCGGCGGAGGGCGACGCTTGCCCGCCGGCCGAGCCGCCGGAATCCGCGAGGTCGACGCCTGCCGCGATCGCGCGTGCGTGCGACAGCGTCTCCACGCCGAGCGCCATCTCCTCATAGCTGAAGATCCGGCCGCCGGAGACCATGCCGACCCCGGTGAGCATGTCGACGCCGGCGGCGAGCGACAGGTACGTGGTGGTCGTGTCGTCCAGCGCCGACTGCCAGCTCGGCTCCTTGGCGCCGCTCGAGTTGACGCCGCACTGCGTGGGAAGGCCGTAGAAGTGGCCGACGTCGCCGACGGCCGCGGCCATGATCGTGTCCTCGGGGGCCCCGCCCGTGAAGTCACCGCTCTTGAGGTCCATCACGCTCGGGATGAAGCAGATGAAGACCGGCGCGCCGGGGAATGCGGCCTGGATGGCGCACACCGAGCTCAGCGCCTCGGCGATCCCGATGACGAGCGAGCCGGCCATCGTGATGGGGGTGGTCGACCCACCCATCGGCATGGTCACGAAGCCGATCGGGATCCCGGCCTCCGCGAAGACCAGACCGGCCTCCAGTGTCCCCTCGTCGTTGCCCAGCGGGGTGACTGTGCCGAGCAGCGCGCTGATCGGCGGCTCGGCACGGAGCTTCTCCGCCGAGCCGCTCACCGCGAGCGCCATCTGCACGGCGACCCCGGCGAGGTCCGGCTCCACGACGGTCACCGTCTGCACGTGCTTGCCGGTGTTGGCGATCGTCAGGTAGAGCTCGTGCAGGCCGCGTGTCTCGACCGGCCGGTCCTGCGCGCTCACGGCCGGCCAGCAGAAGTCGACCTCCGGCAGCGCGTCGACGACGCGGCTGATGGTCGCGACGTCATCCGCCGTGGTGCCGCGCTTCTCGCCCGTAGCGAGGTCGTAGATCTCGACGCAGCAGCCGTCGGTCGTGACCAGCGAGCGCTCGCCAGTGACGATCGGCGCGCCGGCACGGGCGCCCAGTGTCACGTGCGCCGGCGCGAGGTCGACGAGCCGGCGGACGAGCTCCGCCGGAATGGTGACGCGCACGCCGTCCGCCGTCGCGCCCTGCGCGACGAGCGCCGCGCGTGCGCGCTCGGATGGGACCGCCACGCCGACCTCGGCGAGCACCTCGAGCGCCGCGGCGTCCAGTCGCTCCAGGTCCTCCTGCGGGAGGATGGCCAGGCGCCCGGCAGAGCCGATGGTGTGGGTGAGGGTCTCCGTCATCGTCGCGCTCTCCACTTCGTCCGCTGGTGTCCACTTTTGACGCACGGCGCGCGGCCGTCCGTCGGCCCGGAGCGCCGAGGCGCCCGCGTCTGCCTTCGCGCGCCGACTACAAACGCGCCGCGATCGGCAGCCTGCGCGGCTCGAGCAACGCGTCCAGGTCGGCGCTGCTGATCTTCAGCATGGCGGTGGTCGTCCCACCGCCGCAGTACACGACGTCGGGCGCGAACACGCCCGGGTCGGCGACGACCGGCACCTCCGTCGCCAGGGCGCAGGGCGGCACGGCGCCCGGCTCATACCCGGTGAACTCCAGGACCTCCCGGCTCTTCGCGAACCGAACCTGTGCGGCGCCCATCTCGCGCGCGAGCGCGTCAACGTCGACGGTCGCGTCACCTGAGACCAGCGCCAGCACCGGCGCGTCGTCCAGCAAGAAGAGGAGTGACTTGACCACATCCCCGACGGGCACGCCGAGTGCCTCCGCCGCGAGCTGCGCGGTGCGCGAGGACGACGGCAGGTGCACGATCTCGTGGGGAACGCGCCTGCCGGTCAACTCATCATGGACGTCCGTGAAGGATCGCACGCGGGGTGCCTCCTCGTCGGGGGGTGCAAGTCTAGCACGGTGTGGCGCCCCTCCTCTGCCACGGGTACCATCCGTAAATGGACCCGACTGACCCCACGGTCGAGAAGCCGCCGACCCCTCGCAAGCACGGCGGGAGATCTCGCTGGCTGCGGCTCGCCGGCGATTTGCTCCTCATCGCCGGCGGGCTAGTGCTCGCCTACCCCTTCTGGTCGGCGGCGTACGCCCAGGTCCAGCAGTCGCGACTCGACTCCACGTACCGCGAGCAGAGCGCGGCGTTCACCGCCGCGGTCGTCAGCGGCAACCTCGACACGCACAAACGCACCATCTCCGACGCGGAGATGGTGCGCCGCATGGCCGCGGTCTACGCCCGCGGCCTCAAGACCGGAGACCCCATCGGCCGGCTGCGCATCCCTCGCATCAAGCTCGACCGGCTGGTCCAGCAGGGAGTGGAAGGCCGCAAGGGACTCGATCCCAACGGGGACAGTTCGCTGCTGCGCAGCGGGCCGGTCCACTACGCGCTGACGCCTCTGCCGGGGGCCGGCGAGCCCTTTGCCGTCGCCGGCCACCGCACCACCTACGGCGCCCCGTTCTACGAGTTGGACAAGCTGCGCAAGGGCGACCCGATCTACGTCGACACGCCGTACGCGAAGTTCCGGTACGCGGTGGCCAAAGAGACCACCGTCGACCCGACGGACATCAGTGTGCTGAACGACCGCGGCTACGGTCTGGTGCTCACGACCTGCACGCCGCCGTACAGCGCGGCGCACCGCCTGGTCGTCTGGGCGACGCTCGAGAAAGTCAAGCCGCTGACGAAGGCCCGCGTCCGCTGACGACCGCCGCACGACGCCGCGCGTGGCGGTCGCACGCTCAGCCCGCAGGCACCGCCCCCGGGAACGGCGGGCGCTCGGACGACGTGCCCCCGAGCAGCATGACCAGCAACTCCGTCCCGATCTCACCGCCGGGGTACTCGGGAGGGACGAAGAACAGTCCCTCCGCGCCGGCCATCGAGCTCAGGATCCCTGAACCCTGCGGGCCGGTGGTGGTGAAGCGGATCGCGCCGCCGTCATGAGTGAGACGGCAGCGGCGCGCCTCGGTACGCCCCTTCGTGCGCCGCACCGGCTCCGCCGAATCGGCGTGGAACCAGGGGCGGTACACGTCGGGCCGGCCCTGCATGGCCAGGAGGGCCGGCCGCACGTACATCTCGAAGCTGACCATCGCCGCCACGGGGTTGCCGGGGACGCCGAAGACGAGTGTCTCGCCACGCGTGCCGAAGGCCATCGGCTTGCCCGGCTTGGTGGCGATGCCCCAGAAGTGGCGCTCGACGCCAAGATCGTCCTGCACCTGCTTGACGAAGTCGTAGTCGCCGACGGAGACGCCGCCCGAGGTGATGACGACGTCGTTCTCGAGCGCAGCGGCGAGCAGCCGCCGGGTCTCGTCGGGGTCGTCGCGCGCGATCCCGAGCAGGATGGGGTCGCCGCCGGCCGCGAGCACCTGACCGTAGGCGGTGTAGGAGTTGGAGTTGCGGATCTGCCCCGGCGCGAGCGGCTGCCCGGCCGCCACCAGTTCGCTGCCGGTGGCGAGGACGGCGACGCGCGGCCGCCGAGCGACGCGGATGCGCTCGATGCCGACGGCCGCGAGCAGGCCGACTTCAGCGGCTCCGAGGTGAGCGCCGCGCTCGAAGAGGACGTCGCCGACGGTGACGTCCTCGCCGGCGCGGCGCACGTTCGCGCCCGTCTCGGGAGCCGTCTCGACGGTCATCGATTCGCCATCAGACGTCGTGTGCTCGACCTGTACCACGGTGTCGGTGCCGGCCGGCACCGGGGCACCCGTCATGATGCGCGCCGCGTCTCCCGGCCCCACGGTCTCGGACACGTAGCGGCCGGCGGGGATGTCGAACGTGATGCGGAACTCGCGGCGGCCGGCCTCGAGCTCCGCGCCGGAGACGGCGAAGCCGTCCATGGCGGAGTTGGCGAACGTCGGCACCTGCTCGGGCGAGATGATGCGCTCTGCCGCGGCGCGCCCGAGCGCCTGCAGCAGCGGGACCTCTTCGGCGGGCAGCGGGCGAACCGCGGCAAGCACCGAGTCGAGGGCTTCGTGGATGCTGATCACGTGTATCTCCCAGGTGGAGTCATATCTGCTTACGCATCTTAGTAAACTCCGCGGCCTCCCGGCCCGATTCACTTTACCGAGAGAGGACCAAGGAGGGTGAGGTGGCAAGAGATCAGCAGCCGAGCCGTATCGATCGTGATCCCACCGGGTCGCGGGAACGCCGCGTCGACGTCCTGAGGGACCTTGTCGCGGAGCGCGGCTACGACGTGCCGGCGGAGGACGTCGCCGCGAGCATCATCCGCGACGCGATCGTGATCGCGTCGCCCATACCGCAGCACTGAAGACGGCGAGTCCGGCCGCAGCGCCGGCTACGTCGACCAGGAAGTCGGCGAGCTGCGCATCGCGATAGGACAGCGGCCCCTGTACCACCTCGATCGCTCCCCCGAGCACAGCCGCGAGCGCGAGGCCCAGCGCCAACCGCCGCAGATCGACGCTCCACTCGCCGAGCGCGACGCCGAGCAAGAACCCGAGCAGCGCGTACGCGACGAAGTGCCCGATCGTGGTCGTGAGCGTGTCGTGCCCCGCGGAGATGGCTTTCACGGCGCCCGCGGTCGGGAGCACCCCGCTGATCAAGATGATGAGGGCCCATCCCGCGGCGGCCCGGCGCCACAACGCCGAGCTGGCCCTCACTCCTCGCGCCCCGCGGCGAGCGGCGGGAACGACTCGTCGCCGCGGTCGACCAGCAGGACGACCGTCCCCTCGTGAAGGACGATGCGGGCGTCGCCCGCAGCCGCGACATGGTTGCCGAGTCCCAGGCAGGCGTCGGCTGGGAGGACCCCACCCTCGAGTGGGTACTCAAGGCCGGTGAGCGTCACCGTCGCGGCCTCGCCGACGGCGGAGAGAGAGACGCGCGCGCCGGCCGGGGCGCCAAGCGCCACGGCGGCCGGCGCGACGAGCACCGTCACGGCGAGGTCGGGTGCCACGAGGCGCGCGGCGATGCCGCGAGACACCAGGCGCCGGAGGATCGCCAGATGCCCGAGGGTGTGGTCGAGCGCGCCGGTCGCTCCGGCGAGCAGGACTTCGCCGGCCCCCCGGCGCAGCGCCTCTCCGACGGCGAGCTCGCCGTCGGTGACGTCCTTGCGCACAGGATGGCGCACGAATTCGACTCCGGCGGTCCGCAGGGTCTCAGCGGTCGCCTCATCCAGGGAGTCGAAGTCGCCGATCACCGCCGCCGGTGTCAGTCCAAGATGGGCGAGGAACCGGGCCCCGCCGTCGGCAGCCAGGAGGATGTCGGCCCGAGCGGCGAGGCCGCGGTGCCAGCCGGGGTCGTGATACTCGCCGTCGAGAAAGACGACCGCCAGTGGACGAGTCCTCACTTCGGAGCCCGGTTCCGTCATCCGGCCACCTGGCGGTCGCCGGGGAACGCCACGTCGTAGGCGCGCAGCAGCGGCCAGAGGCAGACAGCCGTGACGATGGCGGACGGCAGCAGGTAGAGCAGGTTGTAGGTGATCGAGTAGAGCCAGGGCGCCTCCCACCCGGGCGCGTAGGCGGCGAAGAAGATCAGGCCGGACAGGAAGTGGAAGACGAGCCGCGCGCCGGCTCCGACGGTGACCGCCGCGATGAGCCGAGGGAGGTTGTGGACGTCATCCATCCTGCCCACGGGAACGAGGCCCGCCAGACCGAGCGCGGCGAACGCGAGTGGGTAGTCGAGCAGCGCCTGTAGCGGGTGGTAGATGTACGGCGTGCCGGCGATGCCGGTCAGTTGCAGCAGGCCGAAGAGTCCGCCGGCGACGATGCCGGGGACCACACCGCGACGGACAGCGATAAAAAGGACCGGCAGCATCTCGAGGCCGAAGGACCCGCCTTGCGGCATGCGCAGCGGAAACGCCTGGGCGAGCCAACTGAGGACAGCCGCCAGGGCGATCGCGACCCCGATCTCGGCGATCGCCCGCACTCCCCAGTGTGCCGGATTGAGATTCAGGCGGCCGCGCACATCGGGCGTGGCGCCCTCTGGGTGGACGAGTGGTGTGCTCACGATGACATCTCTCCCTTCGCTGGCATTACCCAGCAGCGCCTCAACGGCGCCGCCGCCCCGCAGGGCGGTCAGGTTCGACGCGTCGGCGCCAGGTAGCGCCATCTCAGCTCCTCATACGGGAGCTCCGCAGGGACAGATACCAGTGTAGCGCAGCCCGACAGGAGGAACGATGGGCCGATGACGTTTCAATCCTCGGCCCGTCCGTTCACAGGCACCTGTGGAGAATGTGGATAAGTAGCTTTTCTCATGCTCTCAGGCTCACAATCGCCGTGGAAAAGACGTTCACGAAGAAATGCTCCCTTGACACCGCCTTCACAAGATACCAACCGTCAGAAATACCTGTTTTGCAGGTAACTCATTCCCCCAGAGGGTCTGTACTTGGGGGTTGACAGCCGCGGCGCGAAGAGGTTCGGCAGGGTGCCGGTGGTGCCGGGCCGTTGCGGGGTCCTGAAACCGCGGTTTCCACAACGGCCGCAAATTGGGCATGTTTCGGCGTCCTGTCCGGAGAACTATCCACAATTCGTGAACAGGCTGTGGACAACTCCGGTCTTTCGCCTGCAAAACCGCGTTTCGTGAGGCCCCATGGAGGGTTGCGGCATGCCCTGCTATACTCGGCGCCCCTATGGACTCGTTCCTCGACAGGCTGCTCGCCGACGAGGGGGCCGCCGTCCGGCAGTCCGCACCGCGGCCTGCGCCCGCGGCCGCCCCGCCATCCCGAGGAGCAACAGAAGCCGCGCGCGAGCCTGACGGCAGCGCGGTGGGCATCACGGTGACTCCTGCCGCGGGCCCGGCTCCCGACGGCCCGCTCCCCGATGTCCCTCTGGGTCTCGAGGCCCCGCGCATCGCCATCTACGACACCCTCACCAGCCCACCACGGGTCGTCGCCGTCGAGGAGGGGGACCTGCCGGCCCTCATCGCCTCGCTCGCCGAGAAGACGTACCACTACTGTCGCGAGCAAGGCGGCCAGGTGCCCTATACGGTCATCCAGGAGTTGATCGAGAACCTCCTGCACGCCTACTTCCGTGATGTGGTCATTACCATCCTCGACAACGGCCAGACCATCCGGTTCTCGGACCATGGCCCGGGCGTCGACGACAAGGACCGCGCCTTCCAGCCGGGCTTCACCACCGCGACCGCGTACCAGCGACAGATCATCCGCGGCGTCGGATCCGGCCTGCCCGTCGCGCGCGAGTCGCTCCAGTTCCTGCGCGGCATCCTCACAGTGGAGGACAACCTCGGCGGCGGCGCCGTGTTCACCATCAAGATGCCATCCGCGGCGGAGGCTCCGGCAGCCACGGCCGGCGCACCCGAGATCAAGCTCACAACCCGCCAGACCAAGGTCCTCGTACTGCTCATGGAGCTCGGTTCGG
>Ga0315271_10003066_pt1 | contig 10548 bp, 5 predicted proteins | sample C3_top_MG_FD_204664 | JGI IMG/M metagenome (GOLD analysis project Ga0315271, IMG submission 204664) | Sediment microbial communities from Yellowstone Lake, YNP, Wyoming, USA - C3_top | ecosystem: Environmental > Aquatic > Freshwater > Lake > Sediment | place: USA: Wyoming | collected 2017-08-01
CCTCGACGCGGCGCGGGCGACGGAAGCGCTCTTGCAAGAGCAGCAGACAATTCAGACCGAGAATCTGCGCTTGTTGGAATTGCAATTTCAGGCGGGCGGAATTTCGGCGTTTGAACTCACCCAGGCGCGCGTGGCGGCGGACAACACCCGGCTCGCGTGGCGCGATGCGGAACGCCAGAGTGCCGAAGCGCGAGTGCAACTGGCCCAAGCCATCGGCGTTCCCACCCACGCGCTGGACGGCGCGGAGTTCTCGTTCGACAGCCTCCACGCGATGCCGGCGGATGTTCTCACAGCGGAGGCACGCCGTCAGGCATTATTGAACCGCGCGGACATTCTCGGCGCGCTGGCCGAATACGCCGCCAGCCAGTCGGCGCTGCAACTGGAGATCGCCAAGCAGTATCCCGACATTCATCTGAGTCCCGGCTACGAATACGATCAAGGCGACAACAAGTGGTCGCTCGGACTCTCGGTGACGCTTCCGGTGCTCAATCACAATCAAGGCGCGATTGCTGAAGCGCAGGCCCGGCGCACGGAGACCGCCGCCAAGTTCAATGCCTTGCAAGCCGGAGTGCTGGCGGAAATTGATCTCGCCGTCACCGTTTATCACGCGGCGTTGCAGAAGCAAGCCGACGCGGACGCGATGCTCGCGAACCTGCAACGTCAGGAAAAAGCCTCGCGTGCCATGCTGGAAGCGGGAGAAATATCCAAGACCGAACTGGCTGCGCTGCAACTTCAATTCAGCACCACCGCGCTTGCCCGGCAGGATGCGCTCACCAAAGCCCGCCAGGCCAAGGGTCAGTTGGAAGATTCGTTGCAGAGTCCTGCCGAACTGCTGCCGTCAGCCGAGCGCTCCCCGCGCGCGCAGAAGGAAAAGCCAGCGGCGCTGCTGGGTCTAGTGCAGACCATTTTGCTGCCGCAGGTGAAAGGCGGTTTCGATCTCATGGCCGTTGATCTCGCGGGCAAGCGGCTTTTCCTCAATGCCGAAGATAACAACACAACGGAAGTGATTGACCTCGCCGCTGGAAAGCTCGCCCACACTATCACGAATATGAACGAGCCGAAGTGGGTCGTGTATCGCCCGGAACTGCACCGGCTCTACATCGCAAATGGCAATGGCAACGTGCGCGTGCTGGACTCGGGTTCGTTCACCACGCAGCGCACCATTGCGTTCAAAGAGAAGGCGAACAATCTGCGATGCGATGCAAAGACGGGCGAATTGTTCGTCGGCGTCGGCAAGACGTTCGGGGCGATTGGCGTCGTTGACACGCGCACGGACGCTATCACAGCGGAAATTCCACTGGCGAACTTTCCCAAACAATTCGAGGTCGAAGGCAATTTGATTTACGTGAACGTGCCGGCGGCGAATCACATTGCCGTCGTTGATCGGAAAATGAAGGCGGTCATTGCCACCTGGCCGGTGACAGCGGCGAAGGACAATATCCCGATGGGCTTCGACCGCACGCGCCATCGCCTCTTTATTGGTTGCGGGCCAGGCAAACTGGCCGTGCTGGATTCCACGAATGGCAAGCAGGTCGCGGCGCTCGACATCGCAGCCGAGCCGGACAGTGTTTACTACGACGCCAAACGCCGCCGCATCTACATCTCGTGTGGCAATGGTTCGATTGACGTAGTGCGGCAGACCGACGCCGGCCATTACGAATTCGCCGGGCGCGTCGCGACCGCGAAGGGCGCGGCCACGTCGCTATTCGTGCCGGAACTCGATCAGTTGTTTCTCGCTGTGCCGCAGCGCGACGGGCAGACCGCCGAACTCCGCGTTTATTCGGTGAATCCGAATTAACCGCACGTCTCACCATGCAATCACATTCACAAATGAAACGAAATCTACTGTCCGTGTTCGCAACCCTCGCCACGGTGGGCGTGATGAGTCTGACGGGGTGCAAGCCTGGCGGCGCTGAGGAAGAACAGAAGGTGGTGACGGAAGTCGCCGTGCAAGTCGCGAAAGTCACGCGCGCCACGCTACGCGCGCACATCGAAGCGTATGGCGTGGTCGAGCCAGAACCGGCGGGCGGCGGTCAACCCGCTGGCGCAGCGCGACTCGCAGCGCCCGTGGCGGGCGTGGTCATGGCTGTGCCGGCCAAGGAAGGCGAGCGCGTCGAAGCGGGTGCGGTGATCGTGAAACTGGATGATCGTCTGGCGCTTTCAAGTCTGGCGTTGGCCGAGCAGCAATTCGAGCGACAGAAAAAACTGCGGACGGTTGAGGGCACTTCGGAAAAGTCGTTTCAGGAAGCGAGTCAGCAACTCGCCGCTGCCAAGGCGCAACTAGCCTTGGTGCAACTGACGACTCCGCTGGCCGGCGTCGTGGCGCGCATCAACGTCCAGCCCGGGCAGGCTGTGGACATGAATACAATTGTTGCCGAAATCGTTGACCTCAGCCGCCTCGTCGTCACCGCGAATGTTCCTGGCGACGAAGCCATGTTGCTCAAGACCGGCCAGTCCGCCGAATTCTTCATAGGCAACGCCGATAAAACCGCAGCTACCGGGAAGGTTTCCTTCGTGAGTCCGCAAGTTGACCCGAAGACGGGCGCGACGCTTGTGCGCGCGACAGTTGCGGCTGATGCCGGTTTGCGTCCTGGTCAATTGGTTCGGGTGCGCATTGTGAGCGAGGAACGCACGGGCCGACTGGCCGTGCCGTTGGCGAGTGTGGTGAAAGATGCGGACGGGGGCGTGGTCATCGCAATCGTCGAAAACGGGAAAGCCACACAGAAGCCGGTGAAAGCCGGACTGCGCGATGGCGGGCTTGTCGAAATTGAAGGCGCAGGTTTGAGCGAGGGTCAGACGGTTGTGACGGTCGGCGCTTACGGGTTGCCGAAGGAAACCAAAGTGCGCGTGTTGGGCGCGGAAACAAAATAATCCGCTTCGCGTATCATGACCCGCACTTCATCACTCGGACGGTGGGCGATCCACCACTCGAAGGCCATCGTCTTCATCACCATCATTCTTTGCCTCGCGGGCGTGTTCGCGGCATTGAAGATGCCATCGTCGGTTTTTCCGCAGACGAATTTCCCGCGCGTCGTCATTCTCGTGGACAACGGCGTGATGCCCGGCGACGAAATGATGGCGACCATCACGCGCCCAATCGAGGAGGCAATGAAAGACATTCCGGGTGCGGTCACGATTCGTTCGGCGACCGGGCGTGGCTCGGCGGAAATCAATGTCTTCTTCACTTGGGACGTGGACATGATTCAATCAGAACTCTACGTGCTGGGCCGGCTTGGACAAATTCGCAGCACGCTCCCGGCGACCGCCAGCAGCACGGTCTGGCGGCTAACCTTCTCGGCGTTCCCCATCATCGGCGTGAGCCTGACCAGCCCAACGCGCGACATCACCGCGCTTTGGGAAACCGCCCGCTATGATCTCAAACCCCGTTTTCTCCGCATCCCCGGCGTTGCGCGCGTGGACCTCGTCGGCGGGCGTACGCCGGAGTATCACGTCGTCGTTGACCCGTTGCGTTTGCAAGCGTCGGGACTCGGCCTCGCGCAAGTCACCGACGCGCTGGTGAAAAACAACCTCATCTCACCCGCCGGTCTGCATGAGGAAAACTACACGCTCTATCTCACCGTGGTGGACGGGCGCTTGCGCACGACGGAGGACATTGAAAACCTCACGGTGGGCGTGTTCGGTGGACGACCCGTGGCGGTGAAGGACTTCGCGCGCGTCGAACGCGGGCCAGAACCCGTCTTCAACGTCGTCACCGCCGAGGGCGTGAATTCCGTCCTCATCAACGTCCGCAGCCAGCCAGACGGGAGCACGCTGAACATCGCGCGCGACCTGGAAGCCGAATTAGTGAAGCTTCGCCGGCAGCTTCCGCCGGACATCAAGCTCGCCTTTTTCTATGACCAATCGCAACTGGTGCGAGCCTCCGTCGGCAGCGTATGGGAAGCCATCGCGTTTGGACTCATTCTGTCCGTTGCGATTATTTACCTGTTTCTAAAGAATTGGGGCACGACGTTTGTCGCCGTGGCGGTGATTCCCGTGACCGTGCTCGTCACGCTGCTGGTGCTCAAGCTGGCCGGGATGAGTTTCAATTTGATGACACTTGGTGGCATCGCCGCCGCCATTGGTCTGATCATTGATAACGCCATCGTCATGGTTGAAGCGATCTATGCAAAGATCGCGCTGGGTCGTGCGCGGCTCGACGCCATTGTCGAGGCAGTCGGCGAAATCTTCGCGCCGCTTCTGGCCTCGACGCTCACGCCTGTGGTGGTGTTCCTGCCGCTGGCCTTTTTGGAGGGGCTGGCGGGCGTGTTCTTCCGCGCGCTGGCGATGACAATGGTGGTCTCGTTGCTCATGTCGCTGGTGCTGGCGGTCACGCTTACGCCTTCGCTCGCTGCGTGGCTCATCCGCGACCGCACTCACCTTGAACACGGCCACACGCCGAAAAGCGATGAAGGCGGGCCGCTGCTGCGTTGGCTCATCCGCGTTTATGAATTTGCGGTGCGCCGCGCGCTGCGCTTTTCGTGGCTCACGGTGATTGTTTGTTTCGCCCTGATGGCTGTGGGTGCGGTCGTCTTTCAACGCCTGCAAAGCGATTTTCTCCCCGCGATGGATGAGGGCGGCTTCGTCATTGATTACCGCGCGCCGTGGGGTACGAGTCTCGCCGAGACCAGCCGCCAGCTTTTGCAAGCCGAGGAAATCGTTCGCAGCCTGCCCGAAGTTGAGAGCTACTCGCGGCGCACAGGCGCGCGGCTCGCGCTCGCGCTCGCAGATCCAAATTCCGGCGACTTCCTGGTGAAACTGAAGAAGAACCGCAAGCGCAGCACCGAGGATGTCATCGCTGAAGTGCGTGGCAAGTTTCTCGCCGCCGTGCCCGGCATTGATTGGGACTTGCACGGCATCCTCGGCGACCTCATCGGCGACCTCACCTGGTCACCCAAACCCGTTGAAGTGAAGTTGTATTCTACCGACATTGATTTCCTGAAAAGGAAAGCGCCGGAAATCGAAGCCAAGCTCAAGGAAGTCAAAGGCATTGTGGACACCTTCGACGGGCTGACGATGACCGGCCCATCGCTCAGTTTGCGCGTTCGCTACGCCGACGCCCAGCGCTTCGGGCTGAGCGCCGATGACATCGCCGCCGCCGTGAACACCGCCATGCTTGGCCGCACCGCGTCGAGCGTGCTCGAAGGCGACCGCGTGGTGAACATCCGCGTGCTGGTGGATCACTCCCGACTCGAACGCATCGAAAACTTGCGCGACCTCCCGTTGCGCACGCCCGATGGCGTGCTGGTGAAACTCTCGCAGGTTGCCGACCTCAGCGAAGTGCCCGGTCAAATCGAACTGCGCCGCGAAGACCTCCGCCAGGACGTGGCCGTGACCGCGCGACTGGAAGGCCGCGACCTCGGCAGCGCGATGGCGGAAATCCGCGAGAAACTTGCGCAGGACAAATCGCTCCCGCCCGGCGCTATCGAGTTCGGCGGATTATTCCAGCAGCAACAGGAGTCCTTTCACAACCTCCTGCTCGTCCTCGCCACGGCCATACTGCTCGTCTTCACGGTGCTGCTCATCGAATTCCGCTCCTACTACGAGCCGGTCGCCATCGTCTTCGGCTCGGTGCTCGCGCTGCTCGGCACGGTGCTCGCGCTTTGGCTCACCGGCACGACGCTGAACATCGTCAGCTTTCTCGGCGCGATTATTGGCGTCGGCATCGTGGCGAAGAACGGCATCCTTATGCTCGACTACGTGGACCACTTGCGCGCGGAGGGAGTAAGCCTGGAAGAAGCCTTGGTGCGCTCCGGCCATCGCCGTCTCCGTCCCGTGCTGATGACTTCGCTCGCCGCCGGGCTCGGCATGTTGCCGCTGGCCTACGGCATTGGCAGCGGCGCGGACATGCTTAAACCGCTGGCCATCGGTGTCATTGGCGCGTTGTGCATCAGCGTCGTGCTTTCGCTCGTGGCGACGCCGACATTGTATTTCCTGATGCTGCGTCTGCGCAACAAACCGGCGCTGCAAAAGCTCGTGCCGCATGAATAAACCGGTCGCGTTGGCGTGAGGCTTGCAATCCTTACTCCTCCACAGGCATTATCGGAATCCGATAACAGAAACCGGAAATGATTGACCGCGACTTCATGCGAGGCTTTGTGAAGCTCTACACGCTCTGGCGGGCGTCGAAAGGCGAAGTTTACGGCTTGGAGATCATCGAGGAGATGCGCGATCTAGGCTTCAAATTGAGTCCCGGAACGCTTTACCCCACGCTGCACGCACTTCTGGAAGAAAGGGACGTGACGGTGACGAACCGGAAGGTGAAGGGAAAGTTACGCAAGGTTTATCGCGCCACGCGGAAGGGAAGAAAGGAAGCCGAGGAAGTCATCGAGCGTTTGTCCTTTTTGATTCGGAAAGTATTTCGCTAAACCATCCATTTGAACCAATGTGAAAAGCCCGCTGAAAACCATTTTGGGGTTGCTCATTGCAGCCGCTGTCATTGCCGGCCTGATCTTCGCCTTTCGCGAGATGAGCCAGGAACGGGCGCGCGAGCAAGAGCGCGAGAAGCCCGTCGCCGCGCCCACTCGCGTGAGCCGCAGTCCGCAGGGCGAAATCATTTTGACGCTTGATGCCGAGACGCAGAAACGAATCGGTCTGGCCGTCGCGCCGTTGAGCGGAGCGGAACATCGCCCGACCCGTCAGGGGTTCGGTCGCGTGATTGATGCCACGTCGCTCAGTCCGCTCTTGAACGAACTCGCCCTGGCTCGAACCAATCAGGCGGCATCGGAAAAGGAACTGGCGCGTGCAAAGGTGCTCGCGGCGCAGTCGAATCTTTCTGAAAAGGCGCTGCTCGCCGCCGAGAACACCGCCGGGCGCGACCGCCTTGCGGTGCAAGCGACGGAAGACAAGCTGGCGCTGGCTTTTGGTCGTGAACTCGCGAACCGGGCGGACTTGCTGCAACTCTCACGGTCGCTGGCCTCGCTGGAAGCGGCATTGGTGCGCGTGGATTTGTCGGCAGGCGAGACTTTGCCGACGCCTGCGGCCAAGGCGCGTTTGTTCGCACCAGCCAACGAGGCCGAACTGTTCGAGGCGGAGTTCATCGGCCCGGCGACGAGCGTCGAGCCGGAGTTCCAAGGGCAGGCATTTCTTTACCTCGCCGTCCAGACGAATCGCCGACTCGCGCCGGGAGCGAACCTAACCGCTGTGCTGGAATTGCCGGGCAACGCGACACCCGGCGTGCTTGTCGCGCGCGCGGCCGTCGTCCGCTCCGAAGGGCGTGGCTGGGCTTTTGTGCAAACCGGCGATGACACCTTCGCTCGCCGCGAAGTCGCGCTAACGCGGCCGACGGGCGACGGCTGGTTTGTCGCTGAAGGGTTCAAGCCGGGTGAGAAAGTCGTCGTGACCGGCGCGCAAGTGCTCCTGTCCGAAGTGGGCAAAGCCGCAATTCGGATGATGGAGTGACCATGCTGCGCGCACTCGTTCTTTTCTCGCTCCGATTCCGTGGCGTCGTCGTGGCGCTGGCGGTCTTGTTGTCGGCCTACGGTCTCTACGTCGCGTCGCGCACCCGGCTCGACGTGTTCCCGGAATTTGCGCCGCCGATGGTCATCATTCAGACCGAATCACCGGGTCTGTCGCCGGAGGAGGTCGAACAACTCGTCACGCGGCCCATCGAAAACGCGCTGAACGGTTCGCCCAGCCTAGCGACCGTTCGTTCGCAATCCATCCAAAACCTTTCGGTCGTCACGCTCATCTTCGCCGAGAACGCGGACGTGTTTCGCGTGCGCCAACTCGTGACTGAACGACTTGCCCAGGTGCAATTGCCGCAGGGCGTGAAGCCGCCGAAGATAGGGCCGCTCACTTCATCCACGGCTCGCATCCTCGCGGTGGGCCTGGCTTCGACGAATCGGACCTTGATGGACCTCCGCACCTTTGCCGACTGGACGTTCAAGCCGCGCCTGCTCGCCGTGGCCGGCGTGGCGCGCGTTGACATTTTCGGCGGCGAAGTCCGCCAATATCAGATTCAAGTGAAGTCCGAGCAACTCGTGGCGCATCGGTTGGGGTTGAACGAAGTATTGACCGCCGCGCGTAATGCCACGGCGGTGCGTGGTGCGGGCTTTGTGGAGAACGCCAATCAACGCGTTGTGCTCCGCACCATCGGACAGGCGTTCAGCGCGGCGCAACTTGGCGACGTGGTAGTTGCGCATCACGAAGGCCGCAGCGTCCGGCTCAAGGACGTGGCCGACGTGGTGGAGGCAGCCGAGCCGAAATTTGGCGACGCGCAGTTCAATGGGGTCAGCGGCGTGGTGGTCCTGGTGTTCAGCCAATACGGCGCGAACACGCTTGACGTAACCCGCGCCGTGGAGCGCGAGCTGGCCGAAATGCAGCCGGTGTTTGCGACCGAACAAATCCAGGTCAACCCTTCTCTCTTTCGGCCCGCGAAGTTCATCGAGCTGTCATTGCACAATCTGAACTTCGCTTTGCTGCTGGGCGGTGTGCTCGTGCTGGTCGTGCTCTTTGGCTTCCTGCTCGACTGGCGCACGGCACTGATTTCCTTCGCCTCGATTCCGCTGTCGTTGCTCGCGGCGGTGGTTGTGCTGGACCGCTGGGGCGTGAGCCTGAATACCTTGACGCTCGGCGGATTCGCCATCGCCATCGGTGTGGTGGTGGACGACGCCATCATCGACGTGGAGAATATCCTTCGCCGACTGAGAGAAAACCGCTCGCTACCCGCGCACCGTTGCGTGTTCGATGTGATTCTCGACGCCTCGCTCGAAGTCCGCAGCCCCGTTGTGTATGCCACGTTCATCGTTGCGCTGGTCTTCCTGCCCGTGTTTTTGATGACGGGCGTCGCCGGCAAACTATTCACGCCGCTGGCCACAGCGTTCATTCTTGCCACGATGGCCTCGCTGGTCTCGGCTCTGACGGTCACGCCCGCGCTTTGTCTGCTGCTCCTTGGTCGCACCGAGCCGCACACCGAGCCGCGCTACCTCGGCTGGCTCAAGGCCAAACATCGCGCGTGGCTGGAAACTTTCACAAGCCGTCCGCGAACCGTAATCGGCGTCGCCCTGGCGCTGGCTCTGGCAGCAGCGGCCACGTTGCCGTTCTTCGGCGGGGAGTTCCTGCCCGAATTCCGCGAGGGGCATTTCATCGTTCACATGGCGGCGTTGCCCGGCACGTCGGTGCAGGAGTCGGTTCGACTCGGCAAACAGGTCGCCGCTGAGTTACTCAAAAACCCGCACATCAAATCTGTTGCTCAACAGTGTGGCAGGGCGGAAAACAGCGACGACACTTGGGGCACGCATTACAGCGAACTCCACGTCGAACTTGCGCCGCTGTCCGGTGAAGCGGGTGAGTTTGCAATGGCGGAGATTCGCGAGGCGCTGGTGAAGTTTCCGGGACTCTCATTCAAAGTGATGCCGTTCCTCGCCGAGCGAATTGAAGAAACGATTTCCGGTGCGACCGCCCAAGTCGCGGTCAATGTCTTCGGTGACGACCTCGACTTGATTGACCGCAAGGCCGGGGAAGTCCGGCAAGTCCTCGCCGCCGTGCCGGGCGCAACCGACGTGCAGATGGAAACTGAACCCGGCACGCCGGAAGTCACGGTGCGTCTGCGCCCGGAACGATTGCTCGCGTTTGGATTCCAGCCGGGGGAAGTCCTCGAAACCATTGAGACGGCCTATCAGGGCGCGGTCGTCGCACAGTCCTATCAGGGCAATCGCGTCGTGGACGTGAACGTGATACTCGCCGAGCGCGACCGCCGCGAACCGGAGCGCGTCGGCGAGTTGCTGTTGCGGAACAGCGAAGGTACTCGCATTCCCCTGCGTGAACTGGCCGACATCGAAGGCGGCAATGGCCGCAGCCTCGTCGTTCACGAAGGCGCGCAACGCCGACAGCAAGTTACCTGCAACGTAACGGGCCATGACCTCTCGTCGTTCGTCGCGGAAGCCAAACGTGCCGTCGCGGAAAAGGTTCAATTTCCCTCTGGCGTTTATGCCGTCTTCCGAGGCTCGGCGGAACAACAAGCGACCGCGCAGCGCGAAATCCTGATTCATTCAGCCATCGCCGGGGTGGGCATCATCGTGCTCTTGGCGATGGTCTTTCGCACCGGGCGCAACCTTCTGCTCGTGCTGGAGAACATGCCTTTCGCGTTGATTGGCGGAGTGCTCGCCATCTTCGCACTCGGCGGCATGTTGAGCATCGGCACGCTCGTCGGTCTCGTGACGCTCTTCGGCATCAGCACGCGCAACTCGATCATGCTCATCTCTCACTACGAGCACCTCGTCACCGTCGAAGGCTGCGCGTGGAATCTGGAGACTGCCCTGCGCGGCGCGAGTGAACGCCTCGTGCCAATCCTCATGACGGCACTCGTCACCGCGCTGGGACTCTTGCCTCTGGCCATCGGCTTCGGCGAACCGGGACACGAAATTGAATCGCCAATGGCCATCGTCATCCTTGGCGGCCTGCTCACTTCGACCGTGCTCAACCTAGTCGTGTTGCCGACGCTGGCGATGCGCTATGGCCGTTTTGAGAAGGCAACACTGGAATGAAGGTTTGGAAGAAACTGCTGCTTGGCTTGATGGGCCTCATCGTTGTCCTGATTCTAATCGGGTT
>Ga0315271_10003067_pt1 | contig 10547 bp, 11 predicted proteins | sample C3_top_MG_FD_204664 | JGI IMG/M metagenome (GOLD analysis project Ga0315271, IMG submission 204664) | Sediment microbial communities from Yellowstone Lake, YNP, Wyoming, USA - C3_top | ecosystem: Environmental > Aquatic > Freshwater > Lake > Sediment | place: USA: Wyoming | collected 2017-08-01
CAAATCCACACTCGCTTACCGTTGCGGGGGCAGCTCAGGCATAGGGAACCGATGTTCCCGCACCTGCTTCCCGTTTAACTCGTCTGCATGCAGACGAGCACCTCAAAGCGGCGCGCACTTTACCACAAGCCTGTCGCGCCCCACAAAACCCACCCGCATTAAGCCGATAAACCGCTTGCACAAGCAATGCTTACCGTTTGACTTATCAGCACTTTTCAAACTATAGTCATCACATGGAAAACGAATTGAACGCACTGGAAAGCAAACTTGCGCAGCTGATTCAAGTCAGTGGCAAGTTGCGTGCGGAGAACCATCAGTTGCGCCAAGAGTTAGCGCACACTCTGAGCAGCAATCGCCAGTACATCGACAAAGTGGAAAGTGCAAAAGCCCGCCTGGAAAAATTGCTAGTTTCCCTTCCCGAAGATTCAATATGAGCAAAGCCCCTCAAACACTGGAAGTCAAAATACTAGACAAGGAGTTGCGCATTGCGTGTCCCGAGGAAGAACGCGGCGAATTGCTGGATGCCGTGGCCTATCTGGACAAACGTATGCGCGATATCCGCGATGCCGGCAAGATCGCCAGCGTCGAACGCATCGCTCTGATGGCCGCGCTCAACATCACCCACGAATTGCTCACCACAAAAGTCGGAAGAGGCGTTGACCTCGGTGACGTTAAGCGTAGAATGGATTCCATGCAGGCAGCGATCGATGCGGCGTTAGCCGATCAAGAAAAGCTGTTTTAAGTTTGCGCCCTGCGGTGTTCGACAGACTCATAATTCTTTGAACCCATAAGCTACGGCTTAGGTTGCGACCCTTGATGTTACTGTTGTGCGCGTCTCCATCGGATTTATCTGCTTGGCAGACGTACCTGATGTGACTGGGAAGCAGCCCTCTTGAACCCAGGTTCAAGATGTTGAGTCACCGGCACAGGCGGGGGGCTTTATTTTAAATGCGGCTTAGGCCGCATTTTTTTATTAATGGATGCGAACCATGCGCTACTGGCTAATGAAATCCGAACCCGGCGACGTCAGCATTGACGACCTCGCCAAATTTCCCGATCAGACCGTGGCCTGGTATGGCGTGCGCAACTATCAGGCGCGAAATTTCATGCGCGACCAGATGAACATCGGCGACGGCGTATTGTTCTATCACTCGAATTGCAAGGAGCCGGGCATCGCCGGCATCGCCAAGGTCAGCAGCACCGCATATCCAGATGCCACTCAATTCAAGCGCACCAACAAATATTTCGACCCCAAGTCCACACAGGAACAACCGCGCTGGTTCAATGTGGACGTGCAATTGGTCAGGAAGATCTCGCTCATCAGCATCGATGAATTGCGCAAGTACCCCGAACTGGAACGCATGCGCACGTTGCAACGCGGCAACCGCTTGTCCATCACGCCGCTCGATCCGGACGAGTGGAAGTTCATCACCAGCAAATTGGCGCGCGGCTGATGGAATGGTATGCGGCCTATTTAGGACTGGGCGCCATCGCCGGATTTTTCGCCGGGCTGTTCGGCGTCGGCGGCGGGCTGATCTTGGTACCCGTTCTGCTGTTACTGTTCGATGCCCAGCACTTCCCTACTGAACAGGTGATGCACCTCGCCCTCGGCACCTCGATGGCCACCATCCTGTTCACCTCGCTGGCCAGCCTGCGTAAACACCATCAGCACGGCGCGGTGAACTGGCGCGTAGTGCGCAACATCACCCCCGGCATCCTGCTCGGCACCAGCATCGGGGCGCTGGTTGCCTCGTCCATCCCGACACGCGGGCTGGGCATATTCTTTACGCTGTTCGTTTATTTCGCCGCGGCACAGATCTTGTTCGGAGTGCGTCCGCACGCCACGCGCCAATTACCGGGAGCATTTGGCATGACGCTGGCCGGCATGCTCACCGGCTGGTTGAGCAGTCTGGTATCCATCGGCGGCGGGACCATCGTCGTCCCGTTTTTGATCTGGTGCAATGTATCGCTGAGAAATGCGATCGGCACGGCCGCCGCGGTCGGCTTTCCTGTTGCGGTCGGCGGTTCGATCGGTTATGTGGTCACCGGCATGAACATTAACTTGCTTCCTGCCCACAGCCTGGGCTTTGTCTATATGCCCGCGTTATTCTGGGTCGCACTCGCCAGCATCATCACAGCGCCGCTGGGCGCAAAAGCCACGCATCAAATGAAGACAGAAATATTACGTAAACTTTTTTCGCTGCTACTACTGGCGCTCGCTACCAAGCTGCTTTTCAAAGTGCTCACATGATTGGTTTACCCATCACGTGATCGACAAAAGCTGACATGCTGCCCGGTTTGGAATAAAATTCGATTCCACAAAAATCACGCTTTTTTAAAGTGTGCTTGCATCAAAGCTATCTTACTTACTTACATCAATCGAGGAATCATGAAAAAAATCACTATCGCTGCACTGTTATCCGTTCTAGCCGTTACGCCCGCTTGGGCAGCTGACAAGTCCGCACCGAGTATTGGCGCAGGCTATGGCTTTGACTATGACGGCGTTATTTCAATCTATGGCGACTTTGATATTTCTGACATGGCTAACAATGCACCAATCAAGGCGCGGTTTGGCCTGGACTTCTTTTCGCCAAATTATTCCTATGGTGGCAGTAACTACACAATGTCCACCACCCGGTTTTATGGCGCTGCCTACTATGACTTTAGCAAGCACATGACACTGGACAAACGGGTTCATCCATTCGCCGGCCTAGGCCTCTATATGGGGACATCCTCCTGTTCCGGTTCAGTATGCGGTAATGTCTCATCTCCCACAAACAACGGCCTGTACTTCATCGCTGGTGTCCAGTTCGAAGCAGCTCCTAAAATCGCTCTGGAAGCAAACATCAATGAGACAGGTGGTTTAACAGTCGGCGCTAACTTCAAGTTTTAATCTTTAGATATCCGATGGGGTTCCGTAGGTTGCCGTGCATCATTTGAGTGCGGCCCTACAGCAATGGCTTCCTTCGTTCCCCCGCGACATTTTCGTCGCGACCGCGAGCTTTTCCACGAGTACCGCTCGGCACAACGGCCATGAATTGACAATACTCTCCGTAGCCGTGTATAAACTATTCAACGTCCAGAAGTTTTTTGAACGTTAATCAAGCAATTCTTTCTATTAATTCTCAGGAGGCGGCCTTATATGAAAAAGCTTATAACTGCATTAACTTTAATCGCAGCATTTCCAACAGGTGCTTTGGCTGCGACTGCTGCCGCGGACAACGTCGGTGGCTGCGGCGTGGGCTCCATGGTATTCAAAGGTCAAGCTGGTGTTGCCCCACAGGTGCTGGCTGTCACCACTAACGGCAGCACTGGTAACCAGACATTCGGCATTACCAGCGGAACCCTAGGTTGCACACAAGATGGAATGGTGCACTCCAACATGAAGACAGCCTTGTTCATCGAAAGAAACAAAGAACAACTCGCGCGCGATATGTCAGTAGGCAGCGGTGAAACTCTTGCTTCGCTCGCACATTTGATTGGCGTTGAAGCAAAAGATCAAGCTGCATTCAATCATCTGACCAAGGACAACATGGCACGCATCTTCACCTCCAATAGCGTTGCGACTGAGCAAGTCGTCGTCGCATTGCGCGAGGTTCTTGCATCAGATGCGACTCTCTCGCATTATCAGACCGCGCTGTAATATTTCACGCAGGTCACTTATACCCAGTGGTCATACCACTGGGTTTTTTCTTACCTGAAATACTAACAAATGTATCCGTTACGATTCCTCGTTTTTGTAGCGCTAACCTTATTCCAGGTTTCCGCGTTCGCCGCGACAAACAGCGTGTACCTTGTCAAGCTCATTACGAAGTCAAGGCAACTCCAGCTCGCCGAACGCCCTGAATGGATAAAACTGGTACATTACGTGCCCAACCTTATCGCGTCAGGAGTTCATGGTCTGGTCGACAGCCCCGGGTTCTACAATGCACCCAACGGAAAATTCAACCCACAAGCAGAGTTGGAAGCCACCCTCACAAGTTTTTACTCTGAAACAAAAGAGAGCAACGACCAGCAAAATCCCCAGTGCTTGTTCATCGCACGCTACGCTTGGCTAAACCAGCAGTTGGCATTCGATTCACAGCGTCTTCCTCAACGAGAATGCAAACGCTACCAACAGTGGCACGCCGCTCTTGACCCAAGCGGATTGACCCTCATCTTTGCATCGGCATATCTCAACAGCCCATCGTCGATGTATGGCCACACCTTGCTACGGGTGGATGCAAAAAACCAGGATGAGCATACCCGGTTGCTTGCATACGCCGTCAATTTCGCTGCTAACACCAATGAAACAAGTGGCCTTATATTTGCCATGAACGGCCTGTTCGGCGGCTATCCCGGCGCATTTTCGATTCTTCCCTATTACGCCAAAGTGCGCGAATACAATGATCTTGAAAATCGCGATCTTTGGGAATACCGGCTAAATCTTACCCCGGAAGAAATCGATCGGGTTCTAATGCACACATGGGAACTGGGGTCTGTTTACTACCAGTATTTTTTCTTTGACGAAAATTGTTCATATCATCTGTTGGCTCTGCTCCAGGTCGCCAGACCGGAACTGGATCTCACCAGTCAATTCCGCTGGTGGGCGATCCCCTCCGACACGATACGCGCAATCACCCAACACTCCGAACTGCTGAAAGAAGTCGTTTATCGCCCCTCAAATGCTACATTGATCCATCACGAATTGAGCCTGATGACCCAGCAGGAACGCAAGCTGGTGAAGGGGTTGAGTGTACGAAGTATTGCACTGAATGATCCCGAACTAAGTGCACTGCCCGGAGAACGCGCGGCTGCAGTGCTTGAAACCAGCCAGGATTACATCAGTTATCGTCGTGCCATTGGCAAAAATGACGTGCCCGAACCCGCCGCTCTTGCGCGTGAATTGCTGACCGCTCGCAGCCAACTTGAAGCAGTTACTCAGACACCTGGAGCTCCGGTGCCAAAAGTACGTCCAGACCAGGGACACGGTTCATCCCGTGCCGCCCTGCGAGCTGGTCGAGAAGACGGAAGTGATTTTCAGGAACTGCAGGTACGCGCCACATATCACGACATCATGGATAGTGATGACGGATACGCACGCGGTGCTCAAATCGAATTTTTCAGTCTGGCGCTGCGCAATTATGATTTTGGCACAACGAGGGTTGAACAATTTACACCCCTCCATATTCTGTCACTGTCTCCACGCGACGATTTCTTTCAACCCATTTCATGGAAGATCGATGCGGGATGGCATCGTGTACGCACTCCTGACGGGGACGAGCCGCTGGTTTTGTCGCTGGATGGCAGTATGGGAGGGACTTGGTCGAATCAACGCAATGCGCTACTCTGGTATGCATTGCTGGATGGTAGCTCGCGAATCAATAGTGATCTTGTGAATGGTTATGCGCTGGGGGCTGGAGCAAGTGTGGGTGGGCTGTTCGATTTTAACGCCCGCTGGCGCATACATGGCTACGCGCGCAGTATGCGGTATTTTCTTGGCCAGCTCGACACGCCGGCTGCATTCGGCATCGAGCAGCGCTTCACGCTTGGCAGTGATACCGCTTTGCGTTTGGATATTTCACGCAACCGCGAATTGCAATGGACTTACTACAGCGGTTCGCTATCGGTGTTGTTCTATTTCTGATATGCGCACACTTGGACTCATTTTGCTTATTGCCCTGCTTGCGCCATTCTCTGGCTGCACCCAGCTGTTCTTTCAGCCGCACAGCTTCTTGATCGACACGCCAGATAAACACGGTATTGAATATCGAATAGAAAACTTCCAGGCAGCAGATGGCACAATGCTCAATGCATGGTACCTTCCTGCCAAAACTAAAAAGGGTGACAAAACAAAAGCGACCATATTGTTTCTGCATGGGAACGCAGAAAACATCAGCACACATTTCCGTAGTGTGGAGTGGTTACCGGCCGAAGGTTTCAATGTGCTTGCGCTCGATTACCGCGGCTACGGAGCTTCGCAAGGAACGCCATCCCTGGCTGGAATGCAGCTCGATATCGATGCGGCCATGCGCAGCCTGCTGGCGAACAAGGACGTCGATCCGGATCGGATCGTAGTCTTCGGACAGAGCCTCGGTGGAGCGCTTGCAATCCATTACGTGGCTCACAGCGCATATCGTGCCAACATCCGCGCGGTTGTCATCGACAGCGCTTTTTACGATTACCGCCAGATCACCAATGAGAAACTTGCCGGATCCTTTATTACTTGGCCATTCCAGTGGCTTCCCTGGATAGCGATCGACAACGACTACTCACCTGCCACCTCGATCGCCGCAATAAGTCCGTTGCCCCTGTTGCTGATGCACGGCGATCAGGATGTCGTGGTGCCGCCCGACCATTCCCGGCAACTGTTCGAACGGGCTGGAGAACCGAAAGAGCTAGTGATCATCCCGGGTGCCGGACATATCCAATCGCTTAACTATGAAACCGGGCGCAAAAAGCTGATTAAGTTTCTGCTCCTCCATACATCTTAAGTGATGATTTTCAAAAATATGGCTTGGCGTTTTTTTGTTTTGTAATATCATCCCGCCACGAATTTTGTATCCGCTTTTTTATACCTTGCTATAATAAAAACCTAATCATCTTTGTGTGAGTTCTACTTTATAGTCTTCACTTGAAAACATCCCGAATCTTATCGTTATTAGCTCTAACCACTTTAGTCAGGAGAAATAAAATGACACAGCAATATTCCCACTTCATGCGCTGGACCAGCCGCGTGGTTATTCTAAGCATACTGACCATAAGCCTGCCTATGCAATCTGCTTTTGCAGGCATAGTAGAAACCAACCAGACTATTTCCCATGAGATGGCGGGACAAGATCGCGCCAGGATCAGCGCGTTCATTGAACGTGAGGACGTGCTTGCCCAGTTTCAAACTCAAGGTGTCACTACCGGAGACGCGAAAGCGCGCGTCAATGCACTGACCGATGACGAAGCGCACAAGATTGCCGGAAAACTGGATCAATTGCCTGCTGGCGGCGACGGGGTCATCGAAGTATTACTCTTTGTTTTTATTGTCTTGCTGATAACCGATATTCTCGGTTTCACCAAAGTTTTCCCATTCACCAAACCAATTAAAAAATAATTGATGTTGATTCGGGACGCCCGCTGTTTAGTGGGCGTTTTTCTTTTGTGTCTGGGTGCTTGCGCAACACCGCCTCAAACCAGCCTTGTACTGAGCTCTCCCCCGCCATCCTTGCCTAGGCATGCCGAACTCGCCGAAGTGCCGTATTTTGCGCAAGATGCCTATCAATGCGGTCCCGCAACGCTGGCAATGTCATTGAATAATGCCGGCATTTCGGTGACGCCCGAAACGCTCAAGCCCGAACTCTATTTACCTGACCGGCAGGGCAGTCTTCAGGTTGAGATGCTGGCTGCGGCCCGCCGCCACGGCGCAACTGCCTATCAATTAGCGCCCGAATTAAGTGCCGTGTTGCGCGAGGTCGCTGCCGGAACACCCGTTGTCGTCCTGCAAAATCTGGGCTTAAGCTGGTACCCGGTTTGGCATTACGCGGTCGCGGTCGGCTACGATCTCGACAGCACGGAAATCATCCTGCGCTCAGGTCCAGAGCAACGACAGATATTGTCGTTAAAGACATTTGAGTACACTTGGACACGCAGCGGTTACTGGGCGATGGTCGCCCTCCCCCCGGGCAAGATCCCTGTAACCGCTGATGAGAATGCTTTTATTTCCGCAGTCAGCGCACTTGAGAAGATTGGCGACCCCGAAAATGTACAGCGCACCTATCTTGCCGCATTGAATCGCTGGCCAGACAATCTGTCCGCGCAAATAGGCGTCGGCAATACCGCCTATAGATTGCATGACCTAGCCCGTGCAGAGACGGCTTTCCGAAAGGCCGCACATGATCATCCTGATTCAGTCGCCGCTTTTAATAACCTAGCGCAAACTCTGTCCGACCAAGCTCGTTATGAAGAGGCGCTGGAGGCTGCTCATCGCGCGGTCAGCCTAGGTGGTTCACTTGCACAGGTTGCGCAGGAAACACTGGACGAGATTGAACGCAAGATGAAAGACACCAAGTCTCGATCCACGCATTAATGACTTGAATCAACTGCCTGATGTTGTCGAGTTGTCCGGTTTTGGCATGGAGAGCCATGTGGCTTTATGCGGCTCATACTTCAATGCAATAATGTGCCATGGTTTCAATTTCTCAAAAATCAACTTCCTCATCCGAGAGCACCCTGTCCTTGCTTAATAGCGTATCAAAGGCTTTTGCTCCCACAGAGGCCGGCGCTATACACAACGCTTACGAATTGGCTGGGCCACTCTACGAAGGAAAGGTCGAACTGACCGGCACACCGCTGCTGCGGCACGCTCTGGGCGCGGCCGCGATCCTGGTTGGCATGAACATGGACTATGAAACGATAGCTGCCACCCTTTTGCATGCAGTGCCCGAATATTTGGGTGACTGGCCGAAACAAATCGAAAAGGGTTTCGGCAGTAACGTAGAAATGTTAGTCGACGGCATATCGCGCATGGAACATATCCAGCAGTTCAGCGAGATGCCCAGCCATGACAAGAAGAACAAGGATGAAGCCGCACTGCAGATCGAGAGCCTTCGCAAGATGTTACTTGCAATGGTGCAGGACATCCGCGTGGTGTTGATCAAGCTGGCCGAGCGCACCCAGACTATGCGCCATTTGTCCCGAGCAAGCATCGAGCAACAGCAACTGATCGCGCAACAGACCCGCAGCCTTTTTGCACCTCTGGCCAACCGTCTCGGCGTTTGGCAACTCAAGTGGGAACTTGAAGACCTCTCGGTGCGTTATCTGGAACCGGAGCTGTATAAAAAAGTCGCCAAACTGCTGGATGAGCGCAGGGCTGACCGCGAACAGTACATTGCAGACGTAGTCTCGAAATTGAAACAGGTATTGAGTCAAGCGGGCGTCGAAGCTGAAGTGACCGGCCGGCCAAAACACATCTATAGCATCATCAACAAGATGAAGCGCAAGCAGGTGGACTTCAGTGAGCTTTACGATGTTCGTGCGGTGCGCATCCTGGTCGATGAAGATCTGGTTGATGGCATCAGGGGCTGCTACACCGCGCTCGGGCTGGTGCATGAATTATGGCCGCCGATTGAAAGCGAGTTCGACGACTACATCGCGCATCCCAAGAGCAACCATTACCGCTCGCTGCACACCGCCGTGGTTGGCCCGCGTGGCCTCGCGCTCGAGGTGCAGATACGCACCCGCGAGATGCACCAGCATTCCGAACTCGGCGTCGCCGCGCACTGGCGCTACAAGGAAGGCGTGAAATCGGATACCCAGTTTGACGAGAAAATCGCATGGTTACGACAGATATTGGAGTGGAAGGAAGACTTATCCGACAAGGGCGACCTGCAGGAACAATTCAGGAATGAATTGTTTCACGACCAGGTTTACGTATTTACGCCGCTTGGCAAAGTAATCGCGCTTTCGAAAGGCGCGACGCCGGTGGAATTCGCCTACACGCTGCACACCGATCTGGGACACCGTACGCGCGGCGCCAAGGTGGACGGCAGCATCGTGCCGCTCAACTACAAATTGCAGAATGGGCAACGCGTTGAGATCATGACCGTCAAACAGGGCGGGCCCAGCCGCGACTGGGTCAACCCATCGCTCGGCTTCCTGCAGAGTGCGCGCATCCGCGCCAAGGTTCGCGCATGGTTCAAGAGCCAGAACCATGACGAAAGCGTCGCGCAAGGCAGGACGCAACTGGATAAAGAGTTGCACCGTCTCGGCGTTATCGCGATCAATCAGGAAAAGCTCGCGCAGCGTTTGCACTTTAACAAACTGGACGACTTGCTCGCGGCCATCGGACGCAACGAGATCACAACGCACCGCATCGCCATCGCGATCCATGAAGAGTTTCCCGCCAAGGTAGTCGAAATCGCTAAACCCAAAGTCTTCCGGCCCGCAACCGAACGCAAGTCAAAAACTGACATCGCCGTCGGCGGCGTGAATAACCTGATGACCCGCCTCGCCAAATGCTGCAGCCCGGCTCAGGGCGATGCTATCGTCGGCTACGTCACGCGCGACCGGGGCATCACGATACACCGCGAAGATTGCGCGTTCATGCTGCGCATGACGGAGAGCCGACGCGACCGCAAGCTGACTGCGCAGTGGGGTGAGTAACAGCTAACTGTACTAAGGATTACTTGTGTGTGTAGATGCCACCGCAGACAACGGTATCATCGAGCCGCTCGCAAATCATAGACTTTGGCAAATCTTTCTTGGTTACCGGATCGGTAAATTTGTATTCCTGCCAGAAGCGCGACTTGGTCTTAGCCAGCTCGACTCTTTCGCGCACAAACTCTTTCCCGTCACTATCCTTAACATCGATAAGGTTCTTGCCTACTAAATTATCTTTTTGGCCGTGTGCAAGTACCACACCATCCAATCGGTAAACAACGAGGTAAAGATCACGATCAATAAAGCGCCCTTTTTTGTTGGAGATCTCTGCATAACCCTTCTCTTTGCCATTTTCCTTAATGAACTTCACACCCTTTGTCACCATCTCTTCTGCTTCATGCTCCGTTGCAAAATCGCCA
>Ga0315271_10003068_pt1 | contig 10547 bp, 8 predicted proteins | sample C3_top_MG_FD_204664 | JGI IMG/M metagenome (GOLD analysis project Ga0315271, IMG submission 204664) | Sediment microbial communities from Yellowstone Lake, YNP, Wyoming, USA - C3_top | ecosystem: Environmental > Aquatic > Freshwater > Lake > Sediment | place: USA: Wyoming | collected 2017-08-01
CCGCCTGCCGTCGCAGTCCGCGCTCTCGATCGTGGCCGACAAGTTCTTCAAGATCTGGGGCCAGAACGTGACGTTCTTCCTCGACGCGCGCAACGTGCTGGACTCGACGCCGATCCAGAACCTGTCACCGAACAACTTCCCGAATCCGTACATCAACCAGATCGGCCAGGACTATCTCGTCTACTACACGGAAACCGGTCGTGCCGGCGGGGCGTACCTGCGGGACGTCAACGGCGACCACGTCGACGACTGGGTGCCGGTCAACGATCCGCGCGTGTTCGCCGAGGGACGCAACATCCGCGTCGGCGTCGGCGTGACGTTCTAGGAAGAGGCAAGGGCTCATGCACAAGGAGTTCCGCGTGAATCGAAGCACGCATGTCGTCCTTCGGGGCGTCCTCGGGGTGGCCGCGTTCGGCCTCGCCCTGGCCGCCGCGATCCCCGCCACCGCGCGAGTCCTGGACGCCGACCTCAAAGCGTTCGTCGACTCGTCCTCGGCCGTCGTCAACGCCGCGCCCGGCTCGCTGCGCGATGGCGGGCATGGCCCGTTCAGCCCGCAGGCCGTGCCCGAGATCAACGGCCCAGGCCGCGTCTCGACGGTGGGGAACGTCTGGCTCAAGACCACGAACATCGGCGTCATGGGCAACCCGTTCACCGCCAACTCGTCGGATCCCTCGGCGCAGTGGCCGGGCCCGTCGGGCAACGAGTTCCTGTTCTACTGGGGCCTGTGGGTCGGCGCCAAGAACCCCGAGGCGACGGATCCGACGCAGGTGCGTCGCGTCAGCAGCAACACCGAGTGGCGTCCGCCGACGCTCGCACCCGAAGATCGCATCTACCAGTCCTACGACGGGCAGGTTGGTGGCCAGCGCGATTTCGACGACGATAGCGACGGCCGCGTCGACGAGGAGTTCCTGAACGGCAAGGACGACGACGGCGACGGCCGCATCGACGAGGACTACGCCGCGATCTCGCAGCAGATGTTCACCTGCGAATTGCGCGACGACACCGAGCAAGCCGTGAACGCGAACTTCGCCGAGAAACACGTTCCGTTCGGACTGCTTGTACGGCAGAGCACCTATGCCTTCGCCGTCCCGGGCGCGAATGACTTCACGGCCGTCAACTACGACATCTACAACCAGTCCGGGCACTCGCTCGACTCCGTGTTCGTCGGATTCGTGGTCGACCAGGACGTGGGTCCGACGTCGCTCGACCGCTACTTTTCCGATGACCTGCCGGAGCCGCGCGTGCCGCAGGGCGACTTCGTCGAGAACCTGCAGAGCTCCGATCTCAACTATGACCCGCTGCTCTGCCCGCGCGACACGATCCACGTCCGCGGATTCAGCATGACCGACGACGACGGCGACCTGGGCAAGACGAACGCCGCCTCGACGTTCCTTCTGCTCGGCATGACGACCGATCCGACGGGGGTCAAGGGGCCCCGCACGGTCGGATTCCGCATGTACCGCGCCTACCTGCCGGGCACGCCGTTCGTCCAGGGCGGCAGCCCGACGGTCGACCTCGAACGCTTCCAGACGCTCGCCTTCGGGCTGAGCGGCGCGCTCGCGCCGATCGGCATCGACCCGACGACCGGCCTGATCAGCGAGGAGCGCCCGGACGAGTCCACCAAGAGCGACTACTTCTCCATCTGCTCGGTGGGGCCGTATCTGGACTGGCAGAATGGCGACAAGATTTCAGTCCAGGTCGCGCTCGCAGTCCAGCGCTGCGATTACACGCGTCCGGCGAACGATCCGGCTGCCCCGGATCAACCCAATCCGGCTCGCTACAGCGCGATGACGAGCAACGCGATCGAGGCCCAGAAGACGTTCCGCGGCAAGTATATCGCGCCGCCCGGCGGAACCCCGACGCCGGACGCGCGCGGACGCGAGACCGGCCTGGTCGCAGCCCCAGGAACGCAGTTCGAGCGCGCGGATTGCCACGACGAAGAGAGCGGCCAGTCGCGCACCGTGACCGACGACAAGGATCACCCCACCTGGTTCGATTTCGACTGCAACTTCTGCACGGGCGTCCCGGGCGCGCTGCTCAAGAACTGGCTCGCCGCGGCGCCGCCGCCGAATCCCGGCCTGCGCTTGACCCCGGGCGATCGCCAGGTCACGGTCGAGTGGGACAACCTGAGCGAGATCACGCCCGATCCGTCGTCCGGCTACATCGACTTCAAGGCGTACCGGGTCTGGAAGGCCTCGAACTTCACGCGCCCGGTCGGTTCGTCGGGTCCGTCCGAGGAACTGTGGGCTCTGCTCGCGGAACTCAAGCTCTACGATTACCTGACTCCGCTACGCGACTCCGTGGACTGGGGTGCGGACGGACTCCCGAACACGGGGGATGCGGGGGAGGGCGACGGCATCAAGGAGCTGCACCTCACGTCGCCGGTGCTGCTCAACCCGCAGAGCGGGGAGCGCATCTACCCCAGCGTCACGGTCGCTCCCTGCGCCTCCGGGTCGACGCTGAGCGGCGGGGTCTGTCCGCCGGCGAGCACCGCCCCCGGCGATACCGCGTACTTCTTCGGCAAGCGCAAGTACCTGCTGACGAACGGCGCCGAAGCGATCGAGAACAACTACAAGACTGCGATCTACCCGGCCGGTCACTACAAGTACGTGGACCAGAACGTGCTCGATGGTTTCGTCTACTTCTACTCGGTGACGGCGAAGGACTCGACGGGACAGCGCGATGTCAACGGCGGCCGCGGCACGCTCGCCGAGCAGGAAGGCCGCCGCTCGGCGGTCGAGTCGGACGGCGTCACTCCGCAGTCCGCGGCGCAAGCCTCGTCGGCGGGGATCTACGTCGTGCCGAACCCGTACCGTGGCCGGGCCCAGTGGGACCTGACGCCGAACGCGGCCGATCCGACGGGAACCCATGTCGACTTCTTCAACATGCCGGCCGGGACGTGGATCCTGCGCATCTTCACGATCAGCGGCGACCTGGTGCAGACGCTCCGCTCGGACGACCTGCAGACCAACGGCAAGCCGCAGAAGGAAAACGAGGCCGACGGGCAGGCGACGTGGAACCTGATCTCCCGCAATGGCCAGGACGTCGTGAGCGGCATTTACATGTATAGCGTCGAATCGCAGTCCGGAACTTCGAGGGGCAAGTTCGTCATCATCCGCTGAGGCGGGAACACCGGCGGAGCCCTCGGAGCGCCGCCTCACCAGAGGAGGAAACAGCGTGAAGCGTCTGTGGATTGCGTTGGCAATCATCGGCATCGCCGCGGGGCCCGCACGTTCGGCCCAGATCTTCGAGAAGGTCGGGACGTTCGACGGCCAGTTCCTCAAGATCGGGATCGGCGCGCGCGCGGCGGGCATGGGCGGCGCGTTCGTCGCCGTGGCCGACGATCCGAGCGCCGTGTACTGGAATGCGGCCGGTGTCGCGCGCCTCGAAGAGGACAAGACCTCGGTGCAGGTCAACCATACCGAGTGGCCGGCCTCGGTTAACGTCGACCAGGCGACCATCGTGTTCCACGTCAAGAAGCTGCCGGGCGCGGTCGCGTTCAACGCGCGTTCGCTCTCGATCGCGAACGACGTGGTGCGCGACTCGTTCCACCCGGACGGCACGGGCGAGACGTTCGACGCGGGCTATTCGTCGTTCGGCCTGACCTATGCGCGATCGTTCACGGACAAGTTCTCCGCCGGCGCGAGCCTGAACCTCGTGCGGCTCGGCCTCGCCGAATTCTCGCAGGAGACGATCGCGTTCGACCTCGGGACGCTCTACGACGTCGGCGTGGCGGGAATGAAGATCGGCTTTGCGATCCAGAACATCGGCGGCCAGGTGCAGTTCATCGATCGCCAGGCGCGCATCCCGACCGTGTTCCGGGTCGGGACGTCGGCCGAGTTGCTCAAGTCGGGCGCGAACCGGCTCATCGGCTCGTTCGAATTCTCGCATCCGCCGGACAACTCCGAGCGCCTCAATGCCGGCGTGGAGTACGGGTTCAAGGACTTCCTGTTCCTGCGCAGCGGCTATAACATCAATTACGATTCCGAAGGCTTCGCGGCCGGCGCGGGCGTGAAGTTCCCGGTTTCACCGCTGAACACGAACGCGACGTTCGACTACGCGTACACGGACATGAAGACGCTGGGCGCGGGGCACCGCTTCTCGCTCGACATCCGCTTCTAGGCAGGGTCGGGGGGAACTCCATACGCACGCGCACCGTCACCCCCTGACCCGGTTGGTCCTCGCCACGGCGCTGCTCTCCGCGCTGACGGGTCCCGCCCGCGCGGGTATCGATCCCGACCGGGACCGTCCGCTGCCGTGGCGGAGCGAGGGCCGCCTGCTCTTCGTGGTCGATCTCGCGCCCGGCCCCGGGCCCGAACACCGCACGCGCGCGGACGTCGCGCTGCGCATCCCCGGCGACCAGCTCAAGTACATGGATCGCGGCGACTCCCTTTATGCCCAGATTTCGGTCACGATCGAGTTCCGCACGCGTTTCGGCAAGGCCGAGCGAGTCGATCAGCGCATCGTCACGCTGACGTCGCCGCCGCGCACGGCGAGCGGCTACAGCCCCGGCCACCTCCTGCTCGAGAGCTACAACATCCCGCCCGGATCGCACCAGTTCCGCGTTCGGATCGAGGATCTGCAGCAGCCGAAGAAGGGCCTTGCCTACGTCGGACGCCGCGTGCCCGAGAAGGGCGTGGCCGAGGGCCTGACGACGATTCCCGGCTTCCCCGAGGATGGGCTGGTGGTGAGCCCGCCGCTGCTGGCGTGGCCGTCGAGCGCGGTCGACGAATCCGATTCGGCGCGTTCCGCGTTCGTGCGCATTCCGGGCGGGGCCCCCGTGTTGCCAAACCCGGACCGCACCTATGGCCTGTATGCGCCGATCGCGCGCGGCTACTTCGAGGTGCGTCCCGCCCGTGGCGCCGGCGCCGGGGCCGATACGGTCGTGGCGCGCGTGCGCTCGATCGACGGCGGCCTGGTCGCGGTCCTCGACTCGACGCTCATCCAGGAGGATGGCCCGTGGGCCGGCCGTCTCGGCTTCGATGTCTCGACGCTGCCCGCGGGCGCGTACGACCTCCAGGTCGAGCTGCACGGGCCCGCTGGACACGCCGTGGGCACGAACCGGTTCAATGTCGCATGGCGGAAGGAGTCGTGGGAGCGCGACCCGCGCGAGTTCCTCGAGGAGGCGCACTTCCTGCTCGATGATCCCGACCAGGAATTGCGCTACTCCGAAGCGACAGCGGGGGAGCAGGAGGCCTGGCTCGACCGCTTCTGGAAGGACAAGGACCCGACGCCGCTGACGGCCCAGAACGAGGAGCGCGACCGCTTCCGTGCCCGCGTGCAATACGCGAACGATCACTTCTCGATCGAGGGTGTCGTCAAGGGCATGCTCTCGGACCGCGGCCGCATCTATCTCCGGTTCGGCGAGCCCGATGAGATTCAGCAGCAGGTGATCCCGACGGGGGATCACTCGCTGCAGGGGATCGCCGCCCAAATTGCGAACGAGGATGACCCCGCCTACATCCAACTCCGCAAGCCCGGCGGCCTCGGCGCCGACGAGCGCCCGTTCGAGGTCTGGACCTACAACCGGGCGATGGAGTCCGTCGAGGAACGCTCGCGGCACGGCTCCCAGCGCCTGCTCTCGCGCAAGTTCGTGTTCGTCGACGAGCGCGGCTACGGGGACTACTCGCTGAAGTATTCGAGCGAGTAGCGCGGCTTCCGGGCCGCGTCCGCATGGTTTCGCGGCGCACTCTTGACCCGGGCCGCCCGGCCCGATAGAGTGCGGCTTGAACGCTGAACGTTCTCCACCCCCTCCACGAGGACCATCGTATGCGGTTCGGCATCCTGACCGGCGGCGGCGACTGCCCCGGCCTCAACGCCGTTCTGCGCGGCTTCGTCCTGCGCCTCTCGCAACACGGACACGAGACCCTGGGTTTCGAGGGCGGCTGGAAGGGAGTGCTGGAGAATCGCGCGCGGCCGCTCGCGCCCGCGGACGTGGCCGACCTGTGGAACGTCGGCGGCACGGTGCTCGGCACCTCGCGCACGAATCCCTACAAGGTCGAAGGCGGCATCGCGCGGCTCCGCGCCACGTGGGCGGCGCGCGGGCTCGACGCGCTGGTCGCGATCGGCGGCGAGGACACGCTCGGCGTGGCCACGAAGCTGGCGGACGAGGGCCTCGCCCTGGTCGGCGTTCCCAAGACCATCGACAACGACCTCTCCGGCACCGATTACACCTTCGGTTTCGACACCGCGATCAACATCGCCGCCGAGGCGATCGACCGCCTGCACACGACCGCGCGTTCGCACGGCCGCGTGCTCGTGTGCGAGGTCATGGGCCGCCATGCCGGTTGGATCGGCGCCTACGCCGGCCTCGCCGGCGGCGCGCACGTGACACTCCTGCCGGAATTCGAGATCGACGTCGAGGCCGTGTGCCGCGTCGTCGCCGCGCGGCGCAAGTCGGCCGCCGGCTATTCGATCGTCGTCGTCTCCGAGGGCGCGATCCTGCCGGCCGCACAGGGCGCCGGCGTGGCGACCGTGGCCGAGGGGACCGACGCGTTCGGCCACGTGCGCCTCGGCGGCGTCGCGCAGCGGCTCGCCGAGCGCATCGAGCAGGCGACCGGAGCCGAGACGCGCGCGGTCGTGCTCGGGCACATCCAGCGCGGGGGGGCGCCGTCGGCCTACGATCGCGTGCTCGCGACCCGCTTCGGGGTGCGCGCGGCCGACGTCGTCCACGAGCGCCGCTTTGGCGTCATGGTCTCGCTCAAGGGCACGGAGATCACCGAGGTTCCGTTGATCGAGGCCACGGGAACGCTCAAGACCGTCCCGGCCTCGTTCTACGAAATGGTGCAGGGCGTTTCGGGGTAGAGGGTTCGCGGCATTTACGGGGCGCGCGGCGCCCGGAGGTTTCCATGGCGGTGCGGATCGGCATCAACGGGTTCGGTCGGATCGGGCGCCTGGTCGTGCGGGCGGCGCTCAAGCGCAAGGCCGACGTCGAGATCGTGGCGGCGAATGACATCACGGATGCGGCAACGCTGGCTCACCTGCTGCAGCACGATTCGGTGCATGGCACGTGGCCCGACCCGGTGACGGTCGAGGGCGACACGATCCGTGTCGCAGGCCAGCGCATCAAGATCCTCAAGGAGAAGGACCCCGCGGCCCTGCCGTGGAAGGCGCTCGGTGTGGACATCGTCCTCGAGGCCACCGGACTGTTCACCGATCGCGAGAAGGCCGCCGCGCACATCGCTGCCGGCGCGCGCGTGGTCGCCGTGTCGGCACCGTCGAAGGGCGCCGATGCGACCGTGGTCGTGGGCGTCAATGACGCGGCGTACGAGAAGGGCAAGCACCAGGTGGTCTCGGTGGCGTCGTGCACGACCAATTGCCTGGCCCCGGTCGCGAGCGTGCTGCACCAGGCGTTCGGCATCGAGCGCGGGATCATGACGACGATCCACGCCTACACCAACGACCAGCGCATCCTCGACCTGCCACACAAGGACCTTCGGCGGGCGCGCGCCGCGGCGATGAACATGATCCCGACCTCGACCGGCGCGGCCAAGGCGATCGGGCTGGTCATTCCCGAGCTCGCCGGGCGCCTCGATGGCGTGGCGATCCGCGTGCCCGTGCCCGACGGCTCGGTCGTGGACCTGACCTGCATCGTGTCGAAGAAGACCGACAAGGCCGGCGTCAACGCGGCGATGAAGGCCGCGGCCGAGGGGCCCATGAAGGGCATCCTGCAGTATTCCGAAGCCCCGCTGGTGTCGAGCGACATCATCGGCAACCCGCACTCGTCCGTGTTCGATGCGCCGCTCACCGCCGTCCTCGAGGGCAACCTGATCAAGGTGTTCTCGTGGTACGACAACGAGTGGGGCTTCTCGAACCGCGTCGTGGACCTGTTCGCGCGCCTCTAGGCGCGCACCGAGGAGAGCACGTGGCCAAGGGAGCCCTCGATCGCCTGACGCTGCGCGATCTCGACGTCGACGGCAAGCGCGTGCTCGTGCGCGTGGACTACAACGTGCCGCTCGCCGAGGACGGCTCGGTGGCGGACGACACGCGACTCGTCGCGACGCTGCCGACGATCCGGTACCTGTTCGAGAAGGGCGCATCGCTCGTCCTCATGTCCCACCTCGGGCGGCCCAAGGGCAAGCCCGATCCGAAGTACTCGCTGCGCCCGGTCGCGAAGCGGCTCGAGCGCCTCCTGCGCCAGCCGGTGCCGCTCGCGCCCGACTGCGTCGGTCCGGAGACCGAGGCCATGGCGCAGGCGCTCAAGCCCGGCCAGCTGTTGCTGCTCGAGAACCTGCGCTTCCACGCCGAGGAGGAGGCGAACGACCCCGCGTTCGCTGCGGCGCTCGCGCGCCTCGGCGACCTCTACGTCAACGACGCGTTCGGCACCGCGCACCGCGCGCACGCCTCGACGGTCGGTGTGCCGGAGCGGCTCAAGCCGGCCGCCGCCGGCTTCCTCATGCAGAAGGAACTCGAATACCTGGGCGGCGCGCTGACGGATCCCGCGCGGCCTTTTGCCGCGATCGTCGGCGGGGCGAAGATCTCGAGCAAGATGCCCGTGCTCGAGCACCTGCTCGGCGTGTGCGACCGCGTGCTCGTCGGCGGGGCGATGATGTTCACGTTCCTCAAGGCGCAGGGCCTCGGCACCGGCCAGTCGCTGGTCGAGGACGAGTTCGTCGATGCCGCCCGGAGCTTCCTCGCCAAGGCGCGCGAGCAGGAGGTCGACGTCGTGCTGCCCGTCGACGTGCGCTGGTCGGCCACCCTGGACGGCGACCAGCCGGTCACGCTGCACGAGGTCCACGCGCTGCCCGAGAAGGGCTATGGCGTCGACATCGGCCCGGAAACCGAGTCGTTGTTCGCCGGCGTGCTCGCCGACTGCCGGACCGTGGTGTGGAACGGCCCGATGGGCATCTTCGAGAAGCCCGCGTTCGCGCACGGGACGCTCGCGGTCGCGCGCACGCTCGCCGCGCTCACGCGCGAGCGCGACGCGATCACGGTGGTGGGTGGCGGGGACTCGGCAGCCGCGCTCGAGAAGTCCGGCCTGGCCGACCGCGTAAGTCACGTCTCGACCGGCGGGGGCGCCTCGCTCGAGTTCCTCGAGGGCCGCGTGCTGCCGGGCGTCGCCGCGCTCACGCAGCGCGCCGAGGCCGGCGCCGTGCCGCCCGCGTCGTGAGCCCGCGCGCACCCGGCCCGCGCCTGGTCGCGGGCAACTGGAAGCTCTACAAGACCAACGACGACGCCACGAAGCTGGCGCGCGACCTGCTCGCCGCGCTCCCGTCGGCGCCGGGTTGCGACATTGTGCTGTGCCCGCCGTTCACCGCGCTGAGCGAGGTGCGCTACGCGCTCGCCGGGACCTCGATCGGGCTCGGCGCGCAGGACCTGTTCTGGGAGGACGAGGGCGCCTTCACCGGCGAGGTCTCGGGCCCCATGCTGGTCTCCGCCGGCTGCACGCACGCGATCGTCGGGCACTCCGAGCGCCGGCAGTACTTCGGCGAGACCGACACGACCGTGGCGCAAAAGACGCGCGCCGCACTGAGGGCCGGGCTCACTCCAATCGTCTGCGTCGGCGAGACGCTCGACGAACGCGAGGGCGGCCGCACCGCCGAGGTGGTGATGCGCCAGTTCGACCGCGGCCCGGGCACGATCGAGGGGCCGGACGCCGCGCGCATCGTGCTGGCGTACGAGCCGGTGTGGGCGATCGGCACGGGGCGCACCGCCACCCCGGCCCAGGCGGCCGAGGTCCATGCGCTGCTGCGCGCGCGCGCCCGGGGCGCCTGGGGTACGGGCGCCGACCGCCTGCGGATCCTGTACGGGGGTTCGGTCAAGCCGGACAACGCGGCCGCCCTGTTCGCCGAGGCGGAGCTGGATGGCGCGCTGGTCGGCGGAGCCTCGCTCACGACCGCCCAGTTCCTGCCGATCGTGGCGGCCGCCGCAGCGCTCTAGCCGCGCCTAAACCGCGGTCGGAACCGGGGTTGACGGCGGGGGGGCGGGGCGGGTATCGTCCGCGGGTACGGGGCTCCCGTCGGGGGCCCTTTCTCTTGGGAGCACGAGGGACTCATGGTCGGATTCCTGCTGATCATCCACTACATCACCTGCTTCGCGATGGTGCTCGTCATCCTGCTGCAGTCGGGCAAGGGCGGCGGCCTCGCCGGCGCGTTCGGCGGCGGCGGCTCCACGATCTTCGGCGGCCGCGGCGCCGGCACGATCCTGACCCGCGCCACCATGGTCCTCGGGGCCATGTTCTTCGTCACCTCGCTGACGCTCGCACTGCTTTCGACGCAGGGTGGCGGTGGCGGCGGCTCGGCGTCGAACAAGAGCCTGATCCAGGAGGAGGCGAAGCGCGCCGTCGGCACGCAGCCGACGTCGGGCACGCCCACCGCCGGCCCGGGTTCCAGCGGGGCACAGCTGCCCGCGGGCGGCGCGCCGGCCACGACGCCCGTGACGACGACACCTGCGCCGACGACGACCAAGGCGCCCGCGAACATGCCGGCGCCCGCGAAGACCACGACGCCCGCGCCCGCCACGGGCGGCAAGTAGGGTTTCGCCGCACACAGCGCAGCGCACTTGCCGGTCCCCTCAGGAACGCGGCTCGACGCGCCGAAGTAGAAGTG
>Ga0315271_10003069_pt1 | contig 10545 bp, 9 predicted proteins | sample C3_top_MG_FD_204664 | JGI IMG/M metagenome (GOLD analysis project Ga0315271, IMG submission 204664) | Sediment microbial communities from Yellowstone Lake, YNP, Wyoming, USA - C3_top | ecosystem: Environmental > Aquatic > Freshwater > Lake > Sediment | place: USA: Wyoming | collected 2017-08-01
CCGCAACCTGCGCGAGGCGGTCGAGATCCTCACCGACCAGCTCGACGACCAGAAGCGCCACCTCGACCACGCGCTGACCAACCGCGCGATCATCCGCTACGACGCCTTCCGGGACGCCGGCGGCGAGCAGAGCGCCTCGTTCGCGCTGCTCGACGAGTACCGCTCCGGCGTCGTCTTCAGCGCCATCGCCGCGCGCGACTTCGCGCGCATCTACGTCAAGTACCTCACCGAGGGCGTCGCCGACCGCGACCTCTCGCCCGAAGAAGTGCAGGTGGTGGAGGCCGCGGTCCCCAAGCCGCTCCACCGCGGCGAAGAGGGCCCGCGGGCCAGGCGCGCGCCGCTGCCCGAGAGCCCGCCGCCCGCCGGACTGCGCGTCCAGGGGCCGGCCGGCGACGAACGCGACGCGCCCGGGGCGCCGGCCGCGTCGCCGGAGGCGACCGCGGCGTTCGAGGCGCTCGGCGACGCAATAGCCCCGGGCCCGGGCGAGCGCGAGGGCAAGGCGGACGAAGCTCCTCCGGGCCAGGCGCACCCCGACGACTTCACCTGGGAAACACCGTCCAGGCGGCCGCCGGGCGGAGGCACGTCCGGCCGCTGACGCGGCTCTCACGGGCCCCGACGCGCACCTTCCGCGGAGCCCTTCTCAGCCTCCAGCCGCACCCCACGCCCCCGCCGCGAACGCCCCGCGTGGTCTGATAGCCTAGCGGGTAGGAGCGGACCAGCGAGCGGAGGAGACCAGGGCGTGGCACAGGGCAGCGACAAGGTGGCCTTCCTGGGCCCCGAGGGCACGTTCACCGAAGAGGCGCTTCTCGCCAACATGCCCGAGGGCGGCCTTCACCCCTTCCCGTATCCCTCCATCCGCGACGTCCTCAAGGCCGTGCAGAGCGGCCAGGCGCCGCTCGGGCTGGTCGCCATCGAGAACGCGCTCGAGGGCTCGGTCCCTGTGACCCTCGACAGCCTCGCCTGGAGCTTCGACGACCTGCAGATCGTGCGCGAGGTCACGCATCCCGTGCACCAGATGCTCATCACCAAGACGGAGATGCCGCTCGACCAGATCACCAAGGTCATCAGCATCCCGCACGCCTACAACCAGTGTCGCGACTTCATCCGCGAACACCTCGGCAACGTCGAGCACGAGGCGACCGACTCGACCGCCGAGGCGGTACGCCGCGTCAGCCGCGTGGACCGGCCGTGGGCGGCCGTCGGCACGCGGCTGGCCGCGGAGATGTACGAATGCCACATCGTCGCCGAGGACATCGAGGACTTCGAGGACAACCGCACGCGTTTCGTGTTCGTCGCCAGAGAGCGCGCCTCGCAAGACCTCGGCGGGCGCTACAAGACCAGCATCGTGTGCGGCATGGACCAGGACGAGCCCGGCACCCTGCTCCTCATCCTCAGCGAGTTCGCCTACCGGCACGTCAACCTGAACAAGGTCGAGTCGCGGCCCTCCAAGCAGGCGCTCGGGCACTACGTGTTCTTCATCGACCTCGACGGGAGCATCGAGGACACCCAGGTCGCGCAGGCGCTCAAGTGCCTCGCCTGCAAGCTGCCATGGCTCAAAGTCCTCGGTTCCTATCCGGCATGAGCGCGGCGATCCGTCTGCAGGACGCGACTTCGGGAGGTGCCCATGGAACGCATCAAGTGTGAGATCCGCGAGGCGGGCGTGGACGATCGCGGGATGCTCGTGCTCCTCGCGGAGGAGACCCTGCATCCCCTCGCCGAGCGAGCCGGCCACCCGGAGCGGTATCACGCCGGAGACGTGGCCGCCCTGCTCGACCGCGCCGACGTCTTCGTCGCGCAGTGCGGCGGCGAGCCAGGAGGGTTCGTGGCGGTGGAGACGGACGGTGACGCCTGTGCGGTCCGCTGCATCTGCGTGAACCCGGGGTTCGAGGCGCGCGGCGTCGCCAACCAGCTGCTCGACTGGGTCGAGGGGCTGGCGATCGAGCGCAGGCTCTCCCGCCTGGTGGCGGTCGTCCCTGAGTCGGACACGCCGTCGCTCCGCCTGTATCGGGGCCACGGCTTCAGTGGCCGCGCCTCCGACACGGAGATGCTCTCACTCGAGAAGCCGCTCCCCGGGCTCGTGGACTGAGGGCGCCGATGCGAGTCACGCTCATCGCCGTCCCCTACGACCTGGGCCGCGCCGACGTCGGCAGCGGCCGCGGCCCCGCGGCCTACCTGAAGGCCGGGGCCGCGGAGACGCTGCGCGCCCGCGGCCACGAGGTCGAGATCGTCACGGTGCGGCGAGAAGGTCCCTTCGGCGAGGAGTTGCAGGCGGTGCTCGACGTCGACAAGGCGGTCGCGGTCGCCGTGGATGAAGCACTCTTCGGCGACTCGTTCCCCCTGGTCGTCGCCGGCAACTGCAACGTCACCCTCGGGGTCCGCGCCGGCCTGCAGCGCGGCGGCGACGGCGAGGCGGCGCTGGTGTGGCTCGACGCCCACGGCGACTTCAATACGCCGGCGACCACCGAGACCGGCTACCTCGACGGCATGCCCCTGGCCATGCTCTGCGGACGGGCCTACAGCGAGGCCGTGGAACGCGGGCTCGAGTCCGAACCGCTCGAGGAGGGAGTCATCGTCCACGCGGGCGGGCGAGAGTTCGACCGCGAGGAGCACGACACCCTGCTCTCTTCCGGGATCCTGCTCGTCGACGGCGGCGAGCTCCGTGACCGTGGACCGGCCGAGGCGCTCACGCCGGCGCTCGACGTGCTGGCCGCGACCTGTCGCGACGCCACCGGCCTCGAGCCTGAGGACGCGCCGCCGGCGCACCTGCACGTCGATCTCGACGTGCTGGACCCGCAGGCGGCGCCGGGCGTCACGTTCCCCTCCCCGCGCGGCCTGTCGGCAGCCCAACTGCTGGAGGCCATCGACCTTGTGCGGGAGCGCTTCACGCTCGTCGCGGTCACCGTCACCTCCTTCACGCCCGACCGGGACGAAACCGGGACCACGCTGGCCGCCGGCCTCGCCGTGCTCCAGCGCGTCACCACAGAGTTGGCCCGGAAGCCGTGAACCCCCGGCGGGCCGGCCGGATCCGCCGCAGCGCAGAGTCGCCGGCAGGCACGAGATCGTGTGAAGCGGAGAGCCGCGCGTGGCACCGAACACGGCACCACGGATCTGCCGGCGACACCGCCCCCGGTGCCGATACGAAGTGACACGACCTGCCGCCGCGCGGCGCCCCGTACGCACGAGGGCCGGGCGGCGCGCCTTCGGCGCCGCCCGGCCCTCCGTTCAAAGCCTCAGTGGTAGATGGAGAGAGCCTCGCCGACGAACGAGTGGTCGAAGACCCAGTAGCAAGCCCAGATGGGCTCCCGTATGCAGCCGTGGCTCGCCGGGTAGGGCGGGACCGGCGCATAGCCGTGGATGGCGAAGTTACCGATGAACCCCATGGTGCGCACGAGGATGCCGCCGAAACCGGAAGTCGTGAACGAGTGCTTCTGCTGGATGTGGAAGCTCCCCTCCGGGGTGTTGTTGGTGGCGCCCGTGGAGACGCAGATGATGCCGATCGGCTTGCCGGCCTTGACGACCATCAGGATCTGCCGGGTCTTGTCGACCTCGAGGTGTGTGGATGGGTTGGCGTACCTGGGCCTGATGAGCCTGGCGCCGTCGAGCTTGCGCCAGCACGCGGTGTTGAACACATACGTCCGGGACAGGCGATACGCCTTCTGGAACGCCATCACCGAGTCTTTGACCGACGCGCTGAACGTGGAGCCCACGCCGGGGACGATGAACTTCAGCCGTCGCAGGCCGGTCAGCATGCCCTTGACGTACGGGCCGCTGGAGCCGGCGGAGAGCGTCTTGGCCGGAATGCCGACCTTGGCCTGGAACGAGCGGCCGGCGAGGCCCGCCGCCGCCGGCAGCGTGACGTTGAGGGTGAAGCCGTCCACACCGCGGAACGGGATCTGGAGGACGGCGCGTCCGTCCTTGACGCGGGCGCGGTAGGTGCCCACGGTCACGCCACGGTGGACGACCTTGACCACGACGACGCCGTCATAGGCGGACGGCGTGACCTTCACGACGACCTTGGACGGCAGGAACGGCACGAGCGTGCCGTGGGAGAAGCCGACCTTGGGCTTGACCGACAGCGCCTGCGGCGCGGTCACGACGCTGGGGTCGCCGGCGAGCTGGGCGACCACGTCGCCGCTGCGCTGCGGCGTGAACGTGAGCTCGTACGCGCCGGTCGCGTCGGTGAGATCCCGGCCCGCCTCGACGCCGCCGATCGTGATCACGACTTCCTGGCCCTCAGCGGCCGGGTCCAGCTGGCCGGAGACGGTCACCGGGTCGCCGAACACGACCGCCGCCTTGGAGAGCGCGCAGGTCAGCGTCGACGGGATGGGAGACGCAGCGACGGCGGGTGACGCGGCGTCCGCAGGCGCGGGAGAAGCGACGTCGGCAGCCGCGGCGGCGTCGGTCGCGCCCGGAGACGCTGCCGCCGGCTGCGCTGACGACGCGGCGAGAGCCGGCGCGCTGACCGCCAGCAGGCAGACCGTGACGGCGAGCAGGACGAACGCGACGGGGCGACGACGGGCACGCTGCTGAGTGGTGTGACGCATTGAACGGCTCCCTCCGCGACACTTCGGTGTGTCAGATCGCTCAGTACCGGCAGGGTAGCACGGGCAGCACGGGCGCGCGAGGCTCCGCGAGCTCAGGACCACAGCGGTGCGATACGATGTGACGGCCGATCGACCCTACCTCGAGGAGAGACGATGCTCGACGTGAAGATGGTGCGCACCAACCCGGACGAGGTCCGCAAGGCCCTGCAGCGCCGGGGCGACCCCACGTCGTCACTCGACGAGTTCCTCGCGGTGGAGGAGCGCCGCCGCCAGCTGCTGACGGAGGTCGAGAGCCGGCGCGCCGAACGCAAGCGGGCGAGCGACGAGATCGCCACCGTCAAGAAGGCCGGCGGCGACGCCGACCAGGCGATCGCCGCCATGCGCACCCTCGGCGACCAGATCAAAGAGCACGAAGCGGCGCTCGCCGAGACGGAGGAGCGCCTCGGCGTCATGCTCCTCGAGCTGCCCAACCTCGTGCTGCCGGACGTGCCGGACGGCGGCGAGGACGACTCCGTCGTCCTGCGCACGGTCGGCACGCCGCGCGAGTTCGACTTCGAGCCCAAGGACCATCTGGACCTGGGCCTCGCGCTCGACCTCATCGACATGGAGCGCGCGGCCAAGGTCAGCGGCTCGCGCTTCGTGTACCTCAAGGGCGACCTCGTCATGCTCCAGTTCGCCCTCGTCAATTACGCGCTCACCGTCGTCCAGTCCAAGGGCTTCCGCCCGGTGATCCCTCCCGTCCTCGTGCGCGAAGAGGCCATGTACGGCACCGGCTTCTTCCCCACCGACCGCGCCCAGGTCTACGAGACGGTGGACGGCGACTGCCTCGTGGGCACGAGCGAGGTGCCACTCGCGGCCATGCACATGGAGGAGTTCCTTGACGAGGCGGCGTTCCCGATCCGGTACGCCGGCTACTCTTCGTGCTTCCGGCGCGAGGCCGGCGCCGCCGGCCGCGACACGCGCGGCATCCTGCGCGTGCACCAGTTCGACAAGGTGGAGATGTTCAGCTTCTGCGCGCCGGAGCAGAGCGCGGCCGAGCACCAGGTGATCCTCTCGGCCGAGGAGGCGATCCTGCAGGGCCTCGGCATCCCGTATCAGGTGGTGAACATCGCCGCCGGCGACCTGGGCGCCCCGGCGGCGCAGAAGTTCGACTGCGAGGCGTGGCTCCCGGGCCAGCAGCGCTACCGGGAGCTCACCAGTTGCAGCAACTGCACCGACTACCAGGCGCGGCGGCTCAACACCCGCTTCCGCACGGAGAAGGGTCCGCGCTTCGTGCACACGCTCAACGGCACCGGCGTGGCGGTCGGCCGCACGCTCATCGCCATCATGGAGAACTACCAGCAGGTGGACGGCAGCATCACCGTGCCGGAGGTCCTGCGGCCGATGATGGGCAAGGACGTCATCGGCGCCTGAAGACGGGTCGCGCGTCGGGCGGAGCGTTCGCCGGCGGCGCCGGCCCGGCGTCAGTCGACCGGCGCCGCGAGGCCGTAGCTGGCGCCCTCGCCCGTATCGCGCCACGGGATCACGTAGGGGCGCACGTCGACGCCGGGGAACGTGCTCTCGAGCAGCGCTTTGACGCGGCGCAGGTCGCGCTCGAGCAACTCCTGCTGGTCAAAGCCGAGCCCGCCGAGGGCGCGCGCGTAGGCGGCGCACTCCTGGTGAGCGACGAGGTAGATGGCGCGCACGTCGTGCGCCTCGACGATCTCGCGCACGTACTCCAGCATGGCGCGGCGCTCGGTGCCCGGACGTGTGAGCGGCAGCGGGCCGCCGGGCACGATGAGCTGGTTCGCGTCGGAGTGGCCGGCCTCAGCGAGCAGCGCGTTCTGGCGCGCCGCGACGCGGCCGTCGGAGCAGCCGATGAGGAGCGTGGTCATGCGCCGGAGTATCGCAGACGCAGGCGCGAGCGGCCAGCCGCCGCGCCGTGCAGCCGGCCGCGACCTTGGTACACTGAGCCTGCCGGAGGGGTGGCCGAGAGGTCGAAGGCAGCGGTCTTGAAAACCGCCAACGGGGTGACTCGTTCGTGGGTTCGAATCCCACCCCCACCGCCAGCCCCCAGCAGTCCGTCCCTTGGGTTCGTCACGCGCCACAAAGGGCATGGTCAGCTATCCCCGACTAAGTCGGGGGTTTTTCTCCACTATGGATTCTAAATGAATCGTAGCTTTCTTATCGGACTTTACGGCTCGAGCACGAGCCGATTGGGGAGTCGATTACCATGGATTCGACCAGAAAGACTGCGCTGGCCGCAGGCGTGTTCTACCTGCTCACCTTCGTCTCGATCCCGATCCTCTATCTCTACGGTCCGGTGCGTGAGACGGGCTACATCCTCGGCCCCGGCCCGGACACTCGCGTGTTCGTCGGCGCCGTCCTGGAGATCATCGTGGCGCTCGCCGGCATCGGCACCGCCGTCGCGCTCTTCCCGGTGGTCAAGCGGCAGAACGAAGGCGTGGCGCTGGGCTTCGTCGCCACCCGCACCCTGGAAGCCGGCGGCATCTTCGCCAGCGTCTTCGTCCTTCTGGCGATCGTGACCCTGCGACAGGCCGGAGCCGGCGCGAGTGCACTGGCCACCGGACAGACGCTGGTCGGCCTGCATGACTGGACGTTCACGCTGTCACAGAGCTTCATCCCGGCCGTGAACGCCCTGCTGCTGGGCTCGCTGCTCTACCAGTCGCGCCTGGTGCCGCGGATCCTGCCCGTGATCGGATTCATCGGCGCGGCCCTGCTCGTCACGTCCACCATGGCCACCTTGTTCGGCGCCAACGAGTATGGCTCCGCGATGTCGGGGCTCCTGGCACTCCCGATCGCGGTGTGGGAGTTCTCGCTGGGGGTCTACCTCGTGGTCAAGGGATTCAGGGCGGCCGGTCTGCAGAAGCTCGGTTTCCTGCCCGCCCCCACGGACGAACTGCAGCAGGCGAAGGACCTGAAGCGGGCGGCGTGACCTGAGCTTCGGGCGGCGGGCCACGCGCACCTGCGTCGTGCCCGCTGCCCGACGGCCCGTACGCACGGACGGCGCCGGGCGACGAGGCCTCAGCCTCGCCTCCCGGCGCCGCAGCGTGTCAGCTCAAGCAGCCGGAGTCTCTTCTTCGGCCGGCGGAGTGTAGCTGCTCCATGGGTCGGTGTTGTCGCCGCCCCAGCCGCAGCAGCCGCCATCGCCCTTGAGCATCTTCCAGGCGAAGAACGCGCCCACGCCGACGAGGATGAGCAGCATGACGAAGATGATCTTCTTCAAAAGGTCCCTCCTCCCAGTTCGCTGTGCCCATAGTACCCTATGCCGCCGGCGGCTAGCCCCCCGCCGTCCCAACGCCAATCGAGCGTTGCAAACCGCATAACGAGGAGTACGCTGCCTCCAACGCCGCCGCCCCACGTGGGCGGGCGAGGTGATCCAGGAGCCGATCACGGGAGGCGTGCCCATGCAGGAGCTGTCGGCGTTCCCAGGGGTGACCCGGAGGGACTTCCTCAAGATCTGCGGAGGGCTGGCGGTGGCGATCGGCCTGGGACAGGCCGGGGCCGCCGACGTCGCCCAGGCCCTCGAGGCGATCGCCAAGAGACCCAATGTCGTCTGGTCGGACTTCCAGGAGTGTCTGGGCTGCTCCGTGAACCTGCTGCAGAGCCGCACCCCCGAGGTCGCGACCCTGATCCTGCAGCAGATCTCCCTCAACTACCACGAAGCCGTCATGGCGCCGGCCGGTAACGACGCCGAGAAGAGCTTCCGCGACACGCTCGCCGGCGGCGATTTCTACTGGGTGGCGGAGGGCGCGATCGCCACCAAGATCCCAGGCGCCATGACGGTCAACGGCAAGACGTCCATGGACATCGCCAAGGAGACCTACGCCAAGGCCAAGGCGACCATCGCCATCGGGTCGTGCGCCACGTACGGTGGCGTGCAGGCCGCGCTGCCCAACCCGACAGGAGCCAAAGGACTCGCCGCCTTCCTCAAAGAGGACGCCGGCGTCGCCGACCCCGTGGTGATCAACATGTCCCGCTGCCCCGGCAATGCCGAGGACCTGCTGACGGTGCTCACCTATGTCCTCGTCTACAAGAAGCTGCCGGAACTGGACTCCGTCGGCCGCCCGAAGTTCCTCTACGGCGAACTCGTCCACGACAACTGCGAACGCCGGGCCCACTTCGAGAACGGCAACTACATCCAGGCGTTCGGCGACGAGCACTGCGCCGACCAGTGGTGCTGGTTCAAGATGGGCTGCAAAGGCCCCGTGACCTATGCCCCCTGTCCGGTCACGCGCTGGAACGGCCACCAGAGCTGGTGCGTCAAGGCCGGACCATGCATCGGCTGCTCGGAGCCGAAGTTCTGGGACACCATGGCCCCGTTCTACTCGCCGGCGCCGAACATCGACGCGCCCGGCATCGGCGGCGTCTCCGACTCGACGTTCACCGGCATCCTCGTCGGGGCGACCGCGGTGGCGATCGGCGCACATCTCGTGGGGACGGCCGTCACGCACCGCTTCGGCGGCGGCGGCCCGATGGACAAGCCGGACGGCGCCACGACCGCCGGGGCGGCGGGCGAGCCGGCGGCCGTCGCGACTGCTGCCGGACCGCCGGACACGACGCCGTCCGCGGACACGGGCACCGACGAAGGGGGTGAGTGATGACGAAGACCAAGGTGGTGATCGACCCGATCACCCGGATCGAGGGACACCTGCGCGTCACCTGCGTGGTCGAGAACGGCAAAGTCACCGATGCCTGGAACACCTGCACCCTCTTCCGCGGCTTCGAGATCTTCATGAAGGACCGCGACCCGCGCGAGATCTGGCACTACACGATGCGCATCTGCGGCGTCTGCCCCACCCCCCACGGCTGGAACGGCGTGCGCGCCACGGAGATGGCCATGGGCGTGGACAAGATGGACGACAACACGCGCCTCATCCGCAACATGATGGAGGCGAGCCAGATCGCCTACGACCACATCCTGTGGTTCTACATCCTCAACGCGTTCGACTACGTCAACGTGCCGAACGCGCTGACCGCGAAGCCGACGACGCCGTCGCTCAAGGCCGTCCAGGACCAGCTCAAGGCGTTCGTCGCCTCGGGCCAGCTCGGCTTTCTCGCCAACCAATACTGGGACAATCCCGGCTACAAGCTGCCCGCCGACATGGACCTCGAGCTGACGGCTCACTACCTGCAGTCGATCGAGATGCAGCAGATCGCCAACGACGCCGGCGGCGTGTTCCTCGGCGGCAAGTACCCGATGATCATGAACTACGCCCCGGGCGGCTGCACGCAGCTCCCGGGCCTCGAGGACATCATCACCTACAAGCAGCGCATGGAGACGGTGCAGGGCTTCGTGGACACCGTCGTCGTGCCGGACCTGCTGGCCATCGCCCCCTACTACATCGACCTCGCCAGCGTGGGCAAGGGGGTGGGCAACTTCCTGAGCTGGGGCGTGCTGGACGAGAAGAGCCAGGACCCCTACGACCGCGTCTTCCCGCGGGGCGGCATCTTCGGCGGCGTGCTCAAGCCGCAGCAGGTCGACCCCAACGAGACCAAGATGTACACCAAGCACTCGTTCTTCCCGGACTCGCTCGGCGGGGGGAAGCACCCGCTCGACGTGGGCCAGGAGCCGCAGCAGTACGTCGACCTGGCCCCCGTCGAGGGCGCCAAGCTCCCCAACGACAAGTACGACTGGACGCAGGCCGTCCGGTACGGCGCCCAGGAGGCGCCGATGGAGGTCGGCCCGCTCGCCCAGATGCTGATGGCCTACACGGCCGGCCGGCCCGAGGCCGTCCAGCTCGTCGACAGCACGCTCGCCGCGGTCGGCGCGGCCGGTCACCCCGAGATCCTCATCTCGGCGCTCGGCCGCATCGTCGCCCGCGTGCTCAAGCTCAAGATCAACATGGACAACGCCCAGCGCTGGGCCGACGAGCTGCTCGCCAACCTGGCGGCCGGCGACACAGCGGTCAACTCGAACCCGACCGTGCCGGACTCGGGCGAAGGCCACGGCGGTTGGGACGCGCCGCGCGGCGCCCTCTGCCACTACGTGCGCATCAAG
>Ga0315271_10003071_pt1 | contig 10540 bp, 6 predicted proteins | sample C3_top_MG_FD_204664 | JGI IMG/M metagenome (GOLD analysis project Ga0315271, IMG submission 204664) | Sediment microbial communities from Yellowstone Lake, YNP, Wyoming, USA - C3_top | ecosystem: Environmental > Aquatic > Freshwater > Lake > Sediment | place: USA: Wyoming | collected 2017-08-01
CCCCTACAACTACCCCCTCAACGAGACCTTCACCTTCCTCATCCCGGCGCTCATCATGGGCAACACCGTGCTCTTCAAACCGCCGCGCCAGGGCGTGCTCCTGCACTTCCCGTTACTGGAGGCCTTCCGGGACTCCTTCCCGCCTGGGGTGGTGAACACCCTCTTCGGCCGGGGTCAGGAGGTGGTGCACCCTCTCATGGCCACAGGCAAGATCGACGTCCTGGCCTTCATCGGTTCAAGCAAGGTGGCGGACAGCCTGAAAAAACAGCATCCCACGCCCCATCGCCTGCGGTCGGTCCTGGGATTGGAGGCCAAGAACGCCGCCATCATCCTCAAGGATGCAGACCTCGACCAGGCGGCGTCCGAGAGCGCGCTGGGCGCATTGTCTTACAACGGCCAGCGGTGCACGGCCCTGAAGATCCTCTGGGTCCACAAGAACGCGGTGGGCACCTTTCTGGAGAAGCTCTGCGAGGCCGTCTCGGCCCTCAAATGTGGCATGCCCTGGGACCCGGGCGTCGGCATCACGCCCATGCCCGATCCGGAACGGGTCCAATACCAGATCACCCTCATGGAGGACGCGCTGGCCAAGGGCGCGCGCATTGTCAATCCCGGAGGGGGAAAATTCGAAGGCACCTTCTTCTGTCCCGCCATTCTTTACCCCGTGGACTCCAGCATGCGCGTTTACCACGAGGAGCAGTTCGGACCCATCATCCCCGTGGCTGCCTTCGATGACACCGAAACGCCCGTGCGGTACGTGATCGACTCGCCCTATGGCCAGCAGGTGAGCATCTTCGGAACCGATCCCGCCGTTATCGGCAAGCTCGTGGACCCGCTCGTGAACCAGGTCTGCCGCGTGAACATCAACAGCCAGTGCCAGCGGGGCCCCGACACGTTTCCCTTTTGCGGCCGGAAGGATTCGGCGGAGGGCACGCTCTCCGTCTCCGACGCCCTGCGGGTCTTTTCCATCCGGACCATCGTCGCCGCCAAAACCACGGAGGCCAACAAGGCGCTCATCGAGGACATCGTTCGCGATCACCACTCGAGCTTCATCACCACGGACTTTATTTTGTAGAGAGCCCGCCTCGTGCGCGGGATCCTTGAGAGAAGGCTGAGCGCCAAACGGGGAGGTGGCCGAAACCGCCTCCCCATTTGCGTCGAATGAACCCTGGATTCAGGACGCGCTGCCCTTGCCGCCCACGGTCATTTGGGAGAACTTGACGGTGGGCCCCGTGAGCGCGCGGCGGAACTCCAGGTCGGTGCCCACCATCTCCACGCCTTTGAGCAGTTCGCCCAGGTTGCCCGAGATGGTGATCTCGGCCACGGGATGGACCACCTCGCCCTTCTCGATCCAGAGCCCGAAGGCGCCCACCGAGATATCCCCCGTTGTGGGCACCGTGCCCTGCCCGAGGGTCCCCGTCAGCAGGAGCCCCCTGTCCACCGACTTGAGAATCTGATCGGGGGTCTTGTCCCCCGCGGCCCAGTAGAAATTCGTGGGGCCGGCAGCGTTGCCCGTGGATTTAAGCTTGAGCTTCCGCCCGTAGTAGGTGTCCAGCAGGTAGCTCTTGAGGAGGCCCTTTTCGATGACCGCGGTCCGCCGGGCAGGGACCCCCTCGTCGTCGAAGGGTGCCGTGGCCCGGCCTGCGGGCAGGAGGCCGTCGTCCACGATGTTCACCAGGCCGTTGCCCACGGCCTCGCCCAGCTTTCCTGCCAGGAAGGTCTGGCGCTGGTCTACGGCGTCGCCCGAGAGACACCGCGCCAGGAAGCCCAGGATCTGCGCCGTCATGGGGGGCTCGAGGATCACCGGCACATTCTGCGTGGGCACCTTGCGCGCGCCCACCAGGCGGGTCACCTGCCCGGCCGCCTTCTTGCCCAGGGCCTCCGCGCCCATGAGGTCTTTGAGGCTCACGGAGCTGTCGTACCAGCCGTCCTGGAAGAGGTTGTCCCCCTCGCCCGCCTGGTAGGACGATCCCAGGAAAATGGAGGTCCGCCGGTAGGAGCCGGCGAAGCCCTTGGAGTTGACCAGGAGGCGATCCTGGACCACGGTGCCGCAACCGGCTCCCAGGGACTTGGTGACACCCTTTTCCCTGAGTCCCACGGCCTCCACCTCTCTGGCCAGAGCCAGTTTCTTCTCGGCGGGGATCTCGCCCACGGCGGGGTCGTAAATCTTGAGGGCCGCGGCATCGACGGCCACACCCTCCAGGTCGGGTAGCCCCGCAAAGGGGTCTTTTCCCGAGAGGCGCGCCCGGGTCACGGCACCGTCCACCAGTTTTTCCAGGGTCGTCTTCGTGAAGTCCGAGGAGGAGGCCGTGGCGGTTTTGCCCTCCACGATGACGCGCAGTGCGATGCCCTTGGATCCCGCCTGGGTGAGCTTCTCGACCTCCTGGTTGAGGACCCTCACGCTGAATTCGGTGCCCTCGTCGATGGCCACCTCCATCTCGGTGGCACCCTTGGACTTTCCGTACCGGAGGAGGCTTTCGGCCAAGCCCCTCATGCTCTGGGTGTCCTTGCTCATGCCCGGCCTCCTACGGTCATCTGGCGGATCTTCAGGGTGGGGGTTCCCGCGGTCACGGGCTGCCACTGGCCGCCCTTGCCGCAGGTTCCCAGGAAGAAGGCCATGTCGTTGCCGATCATCTCTACTTCCTTGAGGATCTGCACGTTGGTCCCGATGAGGGTGGCGTTCTTCACGGGTCTCGTGAGCTTGCCGTCCTCGATGAGGAAGCCCAAATTCACGGAGAAGGTGAACTTGCCCGTCCCCTGCACCTGGCCTCCCTGGTACGTCTGCGCGTAGAACCCCTTTTTCACCGATTGGAGGATGTCTTCGGGCGCCGCTTCGCCTTTGGCCAGGATGGTGTTGTTCATCCTGGGGATGGGCATGTTGGTAAAACCCTCCCTGCGACCGTGTCCGTTGGCCGGCAACTTCATGATGCGGGCCGAGAGGCGGTCGTGCAGATAGCCCACGAGGCGGCCCTTCTCGATGAGCAGGGCCGTTCCCGTGGGGGTCCCCTCGTCGTCCACGTTGAGGCTTCCCCTGTACCCGGGGATCGTGGCGTCGTCGGTGATGGTCACCAGAGGGCTGGCCACCATCTGGCCGAGCTTGTCCCACATGATGGAGGTCTTCTTCCAGTTGCCGTCGGCCTCCAGCGGGTGCCCCACGGCCTCGTGGATCATGACGCCCGACTCGTCCTTGCCCAGGACCACCGGCTGGTCACCCGCCAGGGCGTTTACTGCGGAGAGGAGGGCCACCGCCTCCCGAACCGCCTTTTTCCCCAGGTCCTTGGGACCGGTTCCCTCGGCTCGGTAGAAGTCCATGCCAACGCGTCCGCCCGCGTTGGCCGAACCCGTGTTTCGCACGCCCTTCTCCTCCGCCGTGGCGCGGACACGCATGCGCGTTTGGGGCCGCGCATCGGACACCAGAAGTCCCTCGCTGTTCGCGATGGTGATGTACTGGAGCTCATCGGTGAGGCCCGAGGACACCTTGGTAATGCGTTTGTCCGCGGTCAGGGCGGCGAGATAGGCCTCCTTCACGAGGGCGATTTTGTCCGACAGGGGGGCTTGCGCCACCGGCTCGGCCATGGTGTAGACCTGGCGCCCCGGCTTCACGGCTTCCAGGGTCCTGGCCTCGAACTTCCCGCCCGAGTTGGCGATGGCGGCGGCCGCGAGGGCCGCATCTTTCATCTTCGGCAGGGAGAGGTCGCTGGTGTAGCCGAACCCGGTCTGCATGCCGTTGAGGACCCGGATGCCCACGCCCAGCCCCACCTCCTCGGCGGATTCCTTGATGATGTCGTCCTCCATGGTGACGGCGTTGGCGAGCCTGTACTCGAAGAACAGCTCGGCGAAATCCCCTCCCTTCGAAAGGGCCGCCGCGAGGACCTTGCGCATGTCGTTAGGCGTCACGCCGAACCGGTCTTCGAAGACGCTTCCGGGGGGTGGCTCGACGCCCGCCCAGATCCGGTCGTGGAAAAAGGAGGAGACCGCCACCGCCCCTAATCCCGCACCGGCCACCTTGATGAAGTCCCTTCTATGAATCTGACCCATCTCGCCCCCTTTCGCCCAGTCGGCCGACCCAACCCTCCACGGCGACCTCCGAGGTCGGGGGCCGGCCCCTCAATGGATCCTTCTACGCAGATCGGGACCCGATGGTTCCCGCGTGCAACCTGCCTCCCGGTCTCATGGGCCCCGCGCCCGGACAAGGCCGCATCGGCGTCCGCCTCATCCCGCGCATGCTTCGCCGGGACCGGGACGGAGCCGCGCGGTTCACCGCCTCTCGATGCAGGAGTACAATCGTTCCTCGTGCGCGGCGTCACGTCCCGCGCTTTGCAAGGAGGATCGCATGAAGCGCATCGCCCGGATCCTGGCTCTGCCCATGGCCCTATGGCTGGCCACATCGCTTTCGGCACTTGCCCAACCGGCTCCCCCCGGGCCCAGGTGTCCGCCCATGACGCCCAAGTTGCCCGTGACGGACACCTACCACGGGGTGAGGGTGACGGACGACTACCGCTGGCTGGAGAACGGGAACGACATCAAGGTAAAGGTCTGGAGCAGCGCACAAAACGAGTGCGCACGCCTCTATCTCGACAAGTTGCCGGGGCGGGATCTGCTCGCTGCCCGATTTGCCACCCTGCTGGGCGGAGCCTCGCCCAGCTTCTACCACCTCACCATCGAGGGGGGAACCATCTTCGCCATGAAGAACCAGCCCCCCAAGCAGCAGCCCTTTCTCGTGACGCTCCCGCTGGACGCTCCCGATGCGGCCCGCCCGGTGGTGGACCCCGGCCTCCTTGACCCGCGGGGCATCACGGCCATCGACTGGTTCGTCCCATCCCCCGACGGCAAGTTCGTGGCCGTGTCCCTCTCGGTGGGCGGCTCTGAGGACGGGACGCTCCAGATCATGGACGTGGCCACGGGCAAGCCGGTCCACGAGAAGATCGTCCGCGTCCAGGAGGGTACCGGTGGCGGTAGCCTGGCTTGGGACAAGGACGGGACAGGGTTCTTCTACACCCGTTATCCCCGAGGGTCCGAACGGCCCCCGGAGGACCTGAACTTCTACCAGCAAATCTACCACCACGTCCTGGGGACGCCCGATTCCAAGGACGAGTACGCCCTCGGACGGGATTTCCCCAGGATCGCCGAGACGGAACTGAAGCGAAGCGAGGACGGGACGGCCATTCTGGCCACGGTGGCCAACGGGGACGGCGGCGAGTACGCCTTCTATCTCCTGGGCCCCTCGGGCAAGTGGGCGCGCGTGGCCGATTTTAAGGACCAGGTGAAGCTGGCCGAGTTCGGCCCCGGTGGCTCGCTCTACTGCCTCTCCATCAAAGACGCCCCGCGAGGGAAGGTTCTGCGGCTCTCTATGGCGGACCCCGACCTCGCCAAGGCCAGGGTGGTGGTCCCCGAATCGGATGCGGTCCTGGAGGGGCTCCGGCCCACGGCTTCTCGGCTCTATGTCCGCGAGATGTTAGGCGGGCCCTCCCGCATCCGCATCTTCGACCTCGAGGGCCAGCCCCTCGGAGAGGTCCCGCTCCCCCCGGAGACCAGCGTCGGGGAATTGGTGCGCACGGGAGTGGACGACCTGCTTTTCGACGTGGAGGGGTATCTCAACCCGCCCGCCTGGGTCCGGTTTATCGCCCGCACGGGGAAACTCTCCAAGACGGCGCTGGTGCAGACCTCCCCCGCGGATTTCTCGGATACGGAGGTGGTCAGCACCCAGGCCGTGTCCAAAGACGGCACCAAGGTCCCCCTGGTGATCCTCATGCGCAAGGGAACGCCGCTGGACGGCAACAACCCCACGCTGCTCAATGGTTACGGCGGGTTCGGCATCAGCCAGACGCCCACGTTCAGCGCCGCCAAGCGGGTCTGGATCGAGCAGGGGGGCATCTACGCCATTGCCAGCCTGAGAGGTGGCGGCGAGTTCGGCGAAGCCTGGCACGACGCCGGGAAGCTCACCCGCAAGCAGAACGTGTTTGACGATTTTGCCGCCTGCGCCCGCGCGCTGGTCGAAAAGGGATACACCAAGCCCGCGCGCCTGGCCATCATCGGCGGGAGCAACGGAGGGCTGCTCATGGGGGCGGAACTGGTCCAGCATCCGGAGATGTTCCGGACCGTGGTGAGCTACGTGGGGATCTACGACATGCTCCGCGTGGAACTCTCCACCAACGGCGCCTTCAACGTCACCGAGTACGGCACCGTCAAGGACCCTGAACAGTTCAAGGCGCTTTACGCCTATTCCCCCTACCACGGCGTGACGGACAAGACCTCCTACCCTCCCGCTCTCTTTCTCACGGGGGCCAACGACCCCCGCGTGGACCCCATGCAGTCCCGCAAGTTCGTGGCACGCCTTCAGGCGGCCAGTGTTTCCGGAGCCCCCGTCCTGCTTCGGACGAGCTCCAGCAGCGGCCACGGGCTAGACATGGCGCTCGCGGAACGCATCGCGGAAAACGTGGACGTCTACTCGTTCCTCTTTCACCAGCTCGGCGTGACCTTGAAGGGCCCCGGAGGCAAGAAGGAATAACGGACCACCGAGAGAAACCCGCCTTGGCCGGAATCTTTGCTGGCGGCCCAAACCGGGAGCGAGGCCCGGCGTCTACTTCAGGGAGAAGATGAGTTCCGCGTCCTTGGATTCGATGCGGAGCAGGACGCCCACCCCCAGCTCCTTGGCTGAAGCCAGGGCCGAACGGACGAGGGGGCCGAAATCGTCGGCCTCCTTGCCCGTTTCATCGCTTCCGAAGTCCTTCGCCCAGGACGCCACCGTGTCCATGGACACGCTGAGGCCGACCTTCTCCTTGCCGTCCTTGAGGACCGTGAACACCAGGCCGCTGGGCTTGCCCGGGCTGCCGTGGCCCCTCCTCGTGAAGGTCTTCACGTAGAAGGTCTCCGTCTCGCCGTGCTCGTCCTTCTCGGTGAAGAAGAGCACCTCGTGGTCCCTCGCCTTTCCGCTCTGGACGACCTTCACCAGATCCGCCATCGTAAACTTGGCGTCTCGGCCCCCGATGTTCCCCACGTCGAACTTCTCGTCCTTGCTGTGCTCGGCGAGGAACTGGAGGAGCTGGGCGGGCATCTCGATGACCACCCGGTCGTGGCTGCCTTGAATCCGGAGAGCCACGAACTCCACCGGCGGCTCGGCCGCAAGGGAAGGGAGCGCAAGAAAACCGCACAGGACGCCCGCCAGCAGGGCAGTGAGGGTTTTAGGTGACGTCAGGATGCCTCGCATGAACCACCTCCTGCCATGTCCTACGACGCGCACACCTTGGGGTTTCAACCCGCGGACTTCAATGTGGCTTCGATCGCACGCCACCACCCTGCTCCGATGCGCTAAACTTGTGCCAGGAGGTTCCGATCATGAATGACTCTCCCGCCATCGCCTACGCCCGCGCAAACCGGGAGCGATTTTTGGAGGAGCTAAAGGATCTGCTGCGGATCCCGAGCGTGAGCACCCTCCCCGAACACCAACCCGACATGCTGCGGGCGGCCCGATGGGTGGCCGACGATCTGACCCGGGCCGGCATGGAGCACGTGGAAATCATCCCCACGGCGGGCCATCCGCTGGTCTATGGCGACTGGCTCCACGCGCCAGGCACTCCCACGGTCCTGTGCTACGGCCACTACGACGTACAGCCCACGGATCCCATCGAGGAGTGGACCTCGCCGCCCTTCGAGCCCGTGGAGCGCGACGGGAACCTCTACGCCCGGGGATCTACGGACGACAAGGGGCAGATGGTCATGCACCTGAAGGCCCTAGAATCCCTCATGAAGACAGGCGGCGGCAGGCTTCCCCTCAACGTTCGCGTGATTATCGAGGGCGAGGAAGAGGTCAGCGGTGCGGGCATCGAGGCCTTCATCAAGGCCCACCCCGAGCGCCTGGCCTGCGACGTGGTGGTGGTCTCGGACACCGAAATGTTCGCCCCCGGTCTGCCCAGCCTGACGGTTGGGTTGCGCGGCATGGTCTACACCCAGCTGGAGGCCCAGGGACCCGCCAGCGACCTCCACTCGGGCTCCTACGGGGGAGCCTCGCCCAATCCTTTCTTCGCACTCTGCCAGATCATCGCCAAGCTGAAGGACGAGGACGGCCGCATCCTCATCCCCGGCTTTTACGACAAGGTAAAGCCCCCCACGGAAGCCGAACTCAAGGCCTGGGCCTCGCTGCCCTTCGACGAAGCCGAGTATCTCAAGAACGAGGTGGGATCCGCCGAGCTTACGGGAGAGCCCGGCTACTCGGTCATGTACCGGACCTGGGCGCGGCCCACGCTGGAAGTCCACGGCATGCCCGGGGGCTTTACCGGCGCTGGCGCCAAGACCGTCATCCCCGCCAGGGCCTCGGCCAAAGTTTCCATGCGCCTCGTGCCCGATCAGGACCCGGCGGAAATCTTCGAACTCTACAAGACGCACGTGATGTCCCTCTGCCCCAGGGGCATCCGGCTCGATGTGAAATTGTTGGGCGCGGGAGAGGCCCTCGTGGTGGACACGGACAACCGGTTCGTCCAGGTGGCCTCGGACGCCATGCGAGAAGTCTACGGCAAGGACACGGTGTTCATCCGCACGGGGGGCTCCATCCCCATCGTGGCCGCCTTCGGCAAGCACCTCCATGCACCCTCGCTCCTCATGGGCTTCGGCCTTCCCGACTGCGCGGCCCACGGTCCCAACGAGAAGTTCCTCATCGAAAACTTTTACGGCGGCATCGAGTCCCTGATTCGGTTCTTCGAACGCCTCGGAGGCTGAGCCTCAGAACCCATCCGCAAGCAGGGTGGGGATGTCCGTCGCCACAGCCCCGCCGCAGAGATCGGGGGGGGCGCTTGAGCGGACTGGCCATCCGTGCTACTTTCGGGCGGGCATTTCATTTCTCCGATCCAGCTCTACGGTGAGGGAGGGCTCGGTGAACCATTTTTCGGCCGACCGTGGCGCGGAGCTTCGATCATGACCGGGCCGCGCGGCCTCATCTTCAACATACAGCGGTTTTCCGTCCACGACGGTCCGGGCCTCCGCACCACCGTCTTTTTCAAGGGGTGCCCCCTCCGCTGCGACTGGTGCCACAATCCCGAGAGCCAGGTGGCCTCCCCGGAGGTGATGTGGTCTGCGGGCCGATGCATCCAGTGCGGTGCTTGCCGCGAGGCCTGCCCCACCGGTGCCATGAACGGGGGGGAGGCGACCTGCGATCGCTGCGGGAGCTGCGCCGACGCTTGCCCCACGGGCGCCCGGGAGGTAATGGGCCGCCTGTTCACCGTCACCGAGGTGATGGCCCAGATCCTTCGGGATCGCATCTTCTTTGAGGAGTCGCGGGGCGGTGTCACCTTTTCGGGCGGCGAACCCCTGGCTCAGCCGGCCTTTCTCCTGGCATGCCTCGAGGCGTGCCGAGCCGAGGGATTGCACTCGGCCCTCGACACCTGCGCCTTCGCTCCCACGGAGGACCTTCTGGAAGCCGCCCGCCTCGCGGACCTGGTCCTCTTCGATGTGAAGGTCATGGACAAGGGCCTCCACGAGCGCTTCACGGGAGGCTCCAACGAAGTCATCCTGGAGAACCTTCGCGCCGTGTCGCGGGTCCACTCCAACCTTTGGCTCCGCATCCCCGTGGTGGCCGGGGTGAACGACGATCTGGACAATATGGCCGCCGTGGCGACCCTCGCCTCGGGCCTGCCGGGAATCCGGCGCGTGAGTCTTTTGCCCTGCCACGACCTGGGGACGGAGAAGGGGGGCAGGCTGGGGCGACCCCCTCTATCACCCAAAGCGCCAGCCCTTTCAGGTGAACTCCTCGCACGGCTCGCAATGCCCTTCGAGCAAGCGGGCCTCGCCGTGACCATCGGAGGATGATGCCATGAACGAGCGAACGACGCGGCTTCGCCAGCAAAGCCTGGAGACTCCGCCCTCCATTTCAGAGGAGCGGGCCCTTCTCGTCACGGAATTCTATAGGGAGCGCGAGGGAAAGCACTCGGTTCCTGTCATGCGGGCCCGTTGCTTCGAGCGCCTTTGCCAGCGCAAGACCCTTTGGATCGGCGAAGGGGAACTCATCGTGGGTGAGCGCGGCCCCGCACCCAAGCGCGTCCCCACCTACCCCGAGCTCACGCGCCACACCCTCGAGGACCTCCGCATCCTCAACACCCGCGAGAAGAACCGGTATCTCGTGGACGGCGCGTGCAGGGAGGCCTACGAGACGGTCGTCATCCCCTATTGGGAGGGGCGCTCCATGCGGGACCGCCTCTTCGCCGAACTCCCCGAGGAATGGCACGAGGCCTACGGGGCGGGCATCTTCACCGAGTTCATGGAACAGCGCGCCCCGGGGCACACAGTCCTGGACGGCAAAATTTACGGGAAAGGGTTGCTGGAATTCGAAGAGGAAATCGCCGGCGCCATTGACGCCCTGGACTTTGCCACCGATCGGGAGGCCTACGGCAAGCGGGAGCAGCTCCGGGCCATGGCCATCGCCTGCGGCGCGGCCATCCACTTTGCCCACCGGCATGCCATCCTCGCAGAGGAGATGGCCGTCTCTGAGCGGGACGCGGTCCGCCGCGCCGAGCTTCTCAGGATCGCCGGGGTTTGCCGCCAGGTCCCCGCGAAC
>Ga0315271_10003072_pt1 | contig 10540 bp, 10 predicted proteins | sample C3_top_MG_FD_204664 | JGI IMG/M metagenome (GOLD analysis project Ga0315271, IMG submission 204664) | Sediment microbial communities from Yellowstone Lake, YNP, Wyoming, USA - C3_top | ecosystem: Environmental > Aquatic > Freshwater > Lake > Sediment | place: USA: Wyoming | collected 2017-08-01
TTTCTGATGACAGGAAGCTGATGGACATGCTGATGACCGTCGATGAAATCCGGCATGCGAGCCATGGCCGACTCGAAATGATCGAGCTGCCGCCGGATATCCTGTTTGAGTGCAGCACGATCCAGTCTGTGCGCATAAGCCAATAGAATCAGCCTCGGCAGTGGCTGCACGACAAGGTTCTGGCCAAAGTCTTCAGTAAAATTGAGGTGCAAGCCTGTTTCCAGCCTGGCCTCGTTCTGCTTCAGCGCCTTGGCGCCAGCAAGCCAGGCCGGGCCATCAACCAGACAACTGACCGCAGAAATGCGGCCCAGTCTGGCCAGATCAAGCGCCGCCAGATTGATCCCCTCATGCAACCCGTAGTCATCCACACAAACGCAGACCCTGCGCCACGCGAGCTGCGCTTGCCGGGCGGCAGTCATTCCGTACAATGGCTGATGAATACCTTCGTCGGGCCCCGCATGTTTTTTCTCCATCGCCGAACTCTCTTTTTCATCCTGGTGGGGAGTGCGGCCGCCCTTACTCACTTTCTCACCGTCGTAGTCATGGTGGAAAGGCTGGCGCTATCCCCGCTTGTAGCAAATGTTATCGGCTGGCTATGCGCGTTCGGCTTGTCGTTCGGCGGCCACTATACGCTGACCTTTGCCGATCATGCTGCCCCTCTGGGGCGCTCGGCCGGTCGATTCTTTTTGCTCTCCGCTGGCGGATTCGCTATCAATGAATCGTCCTATGCCGTGCTGCTGCATGTCAGTCCGCTGCCCTATTATTACCTGCTGGCACTGGTGCTGATTGCGGTAGCCGTTGTCACTTATTTATTGAGCCAACGGTGGGCGTTCCGGGGCAAAGGCCGCTAGCCGCCATGGTGCTTTGCGAGACTTTCCAGACCGTTGCATAGCCGTTCTGCGCAACCAGGGAAGCGGGTTGCAAATAGGGGGCATCCTGCGCCGTGGCTTTCGCTACCGCGATCAACCAAGTGACCGGGTGGGCGCAAAGTTCCTGAACCACCTGCGTGTGATCGAGCAGAAGCATTCGCGCCCGCACCGGATCGAACTTGCCCGCGTCCTGTAATGCCTTGTGCCAATTGTCGGACTGGGGGTGAGGAGTCGGTTTCCAGTCACTAAAAATCTTGACCGGCTCGCGCAGCCCCAGATAAAAAGGCAAATCGAAGAACTGGTTTTCCAGGAAAATGACCGGCTCGCCCGCCTGGCGCTGAGCCGCAATCAAACCGGCCATTTTTTTGCCCGACTTGGTGTCGAGCGGATTATTCGCCTGGATTGCAGGCAGGCAGACAAGTGACAGGCAGACAAGCGCGGCGGTTGCGGCAAACCATTTCATCGGGCGAGGCAGGGTTTCTTCGCTTTCCCATTTGCGTCTCAACCCGGCGGCGATCAGATAAGCCAGAGGCGGCAGAGCAGGCAGAACATAGCCCACCAGTTTGGACGAGGGAATGGAGAAGAAACCCACGATCACCGCCAGCCAGATCCACATCAGTGAGGCGATGGCAGGCTGTTCACAGCGCTGCATATCACGGCATGCCAGTTCACGACGCTGCCATGCAGCGGGCAGCCACCAGGACCAGGGCAAAGTCAGGGCCAGAATCACTGGCAGATAAAACCAGAACGGCATGGGATTATTGAAGCCGCTCTCGGTGAATCTCTGGAAATGGTTGTAGACGAAAAAATAATTCAGAAAATCGGGAAAATGCGCCTGCATGGCGGCAAACCAGGGCACGGCGATCAGCGCAAACAGAACCAGTCCGGGTAGCCAGATGAGGTGGCGCAACAGGTTAAACCGTCGGCTCCAGGCCAGCCAGATCACCACGATCATCCCCGGCAGGACAATGCCGATCAGGCCTTTGGCCAGAATGCCAAGCGCCGCGCTCACATAGGCGCCGGCCAGCAGACCCCGATAGGGCTGCTGTTTGTCCGCGTTAAGCGCCGCTTCCGCCGCCAGCAACACAGTCGCGCTGATTAATCCCGCCACCAGCATGTCGAGGTTGGCGAACTGCGCGCCCACAAAAAAGAACGGCTGCGTCACCAGGATCAGCAGGGCCCAGCGGGCGACGGCTTTGCCGTGCTGGCGCAGCGCAAACCCGTACAGGCTGAAGGCGGCGAGACCCGCACCCAGCAGGGAGGCCAGCCGACCCGCCCATTCGTGCGTGCCGAATACGCCCAGACTGCCAGCGGTGATCCAGTAGAACAGCGGCGGCTTGTGGAAAAACGGCAGGCCGTCCAGTGTGGGATACAGCCAGTTACCCGAGGTGAGCATTTCCCAGGCCACGCCCACATAGCGCCCTTCGTCCGGCAGCGCCAGCGGCCGGACGCCGAGCGTCAGCGTAAGCCAGGCCAGCGCCAGCAGGACCAGTCCGGCGTCGCGTTTGTTCCATGCAGCGGTCATTGCCATTTCTCCCGCAGGCTGCGTCCGGCCTGATGCCGGATCACATACAGGGGGCGTCCCTTGACCTCCTCGAAAATACGGCTCACATATTCGCCCATCACGCCCAGCCCGATGAGCTGGATGCCGGACATCAGCATCAGCCCGACCACGATGGTGGTCCAGCCGGGCACGGGATGGCCATTGAATAAATATTCGACGACCAGATAGCCGCCGTAGCAAAACGCCAGCAAGGCCAGGCCAAACCCGACCAGACTGGCGACCCGCAAGGGCCAGGTGGTGAACGCCGTCAGGCCGTCGAAGGAAAAACTCAACAGGCGAAACGGACTGAACGCACTGCGCCCATTGCCACGCGGTTCCGGAACATAGCCGATCTCCGTGGTCTCAAATCCGACCCAGGCATACATGCCCTTCATGAAACGGTTGCGCTCCGGCAGGCTGAGCAAGGCGTCGATCGCTGCCCTGTCCATCAAACGAAAATCCCCCGCATCCGGCGGAACCTCGAACCGTCCGCCGGCATTCACCAGCCGGTAAAACCAGCGGCTGCCCAGGCGCTTCAACAGGCTTTCGTCCTTGCGGTGCTCGCGCACGGCGTACACCACGTCATAGCCGTTCTTCCATTGCGCCAGCATGGCGGGAATCAGTTCCGGGCTGTGCTGCAAGTCGGCGTCCATCATCACCGCCGCCTCGCCTCTGGCGGCTTCCAGGCCTGCAGTGAGAGCCGCCTCCTTGCCGAAATTACGCGACAGCTGAATAGCGTGGAAGCCCGGCTTGCCAGACCAGAACTCGAACAACTCATGCGTGTGATCGTGGCTGCCGTCATCCACCAGGATGACTTCCCAATCCTGCACCAGAGTTTCAAGCACGGCTTGCAACCGGGGCAGCAATTGATTCAGGTTATCCGCCTCGTTAAAGCAGGGAACGATCACCGACAGGCTGGGCAGCCAGTCGCGCGGCTTTTTGGCAAAGCTGCCCTTGGCCGCAATCTTTTCTCCGCCCGGCTGGGCCATAAAAATTCGTGGCGGCTCTACGCCGTCACTTACATCGTGCAACTTGTTTTTTCTTTGCAGCATCACTGCTTTCCTGCGCCCATCGGGCGCACCCGCCAATATTTGGATGACGCAAGAATGCTCTAGAATGTCTTTCAATCTCCTTACAACCAACCGAACGTTTGCAATGCGCATCCTGCTGACTGAAGACGATCCTGCGCTGGCCGACGTACTGGCACGTGCATGCAGAAAGGACGGCTACAACGTTGATGTGGTGAATGACGGCGTGTTGGCTGATCTCGCCCTGGCTGCGGAAACCTACGATGCGCTGATTCTGGATCTGGGCCTGCCGCGCATGGATGGCCTGGACGTGCTCAAACGTCTGCGCAAGCGCGGCAGCCATCTGCCGGTACTGATTCTGACGGCGCGTGATGCGATTGCCGACCGCGTGGCCGGACTCGACAGCGGCGCAGACGATTACCTGCCCAAACCGTTTGACCTGAGCGAATTTCAGGCTCGTCTGAGAGCGCTGGTGCGCCGCCATCACGGCGGCTCGGCGTCCGCCAGACTGGAACTGGGGACGCTGTCGTTCGATACCGCCACGCAACAGGTTTTTTTGCATGGCGCGGCGCTTGAGTTGTCCACACGCGAGCGCGAAGTGTTGTCCTACCTGCTGCATCGCGTCGGCAAGGTGGTGTCCAAACCGGCGTTGACCTCGTCGATTTCGAGTTGGGATGCCACCTTGGGCTCGAATGCGGTCGAGGTTTATATTCATCGCCTGCGCAAGAAACTCGAGTCGGAAGGAATCGCCATCCGCACCGTGCGCGGCCTGGGATATCTGATCGAGGTCGCCGATGAACCGCGCGCCTGAAACGCTGCGCAGTCCGCCTACACTTAGCCGCATCCTGCTGGCCTGGCTGCTGGCGCCGCTGTTTGTCTTGCTGGTCGTGAGCGGATTTTTAACCTACCGTTATGCCGCGCATCTGGCCGAAACGGAACGCGATCTGGCGCTGGAGGAGGTTACCGATGATGTCAAAGATGATGTGATCGCGGAGCTGAAATCGAAAGGCAGCATTGATCCCGGCTCGCTGACCTTGCACCTGCTGTTGAGTGACAACCGGGATCATCGTTATTTTGCGGTTTACGACGACAGCGGCGTATTGCTGGGCGGTGACCCCAGATTGCCAAGGGGTCAAACTAGCCCGGGCAATACCGAACGGGCTCTCTTCAGCACCATCGCGCTTGGCGACGATGCGTTAAGACTGGCCACCATGAAAGGCGACGAGGATGCCATTCCAGGCTATGAAATCCTGGTCGCCGAAACCATGACCCGGCGCAATCACCTGGCCCTGCGCCTGAGCCGGGCGGTGCTGATTCCCCAGGCGTTGGTCATTCTTCTGGCCATCCCGCTGGTCTTGTATGGCATCCGACGCGGGCTGCGGCCGATCGATATGTTGCGCAATACAATCACCCGCCGTTCGCCCCAGGAACTGAACGACCTGTCATCGAGCGGCACGCCACGCGAACTCCTGCCGGTCGTGGCGGCGCTCAACGGGCTGCTGTTGCGTGTCAGAACTGCCCAGGAGGAGCAGCGCCGCTTCACCACCGATGCCGCGCACCAGATCAAGACCCCGCTGGCATCACTCAAGGCTGAGATCGATCTGGCGCTGTCCGACCCGGCCCATGCGTGTGCGCAACCTGTGCTGCAACGGCTGGGAGCGGACGCCAATCGGCTCGCGCATCTGGTTCAACAGCTATTGGCGTTGGCGCACACGGAAGCGCAGGGCAGAAGTGGTCTGACCTTGCTCGATCTCACCGAGTTGGCAAAGGAAATCACGGAAGCGTTTTTGCCGATTGCCGATGCGCACCACATCGATCTCGGTTTCGATGGCCCGGAACACACCATCCCCATTCGCGGCAATGCCGTTCTACTGCGCGAGGCGATGAAGAACCTGGTGGACAACGCCCTCAAATTCACCCCGGACGGCGGAACCGTCACGGTTTCTGTTGACGACACCCCGCCTGGTTTTTCCGTGGCGGACAGCGGCCCCGGCATCCCGCAGGAAGAACGCGCGCACGTCTTGCAGCGTTTTCACCGCAGCCACGACAGCGCCGCAATCGAAGGCAGCGGCCTGGGCCTGGCCATCGTCCAGCAGGTCGCACTCAGCCACACAGCGAACCTCCACGTCGGCGAAAGCGCGCTGGGCGGTGCCTTGTTCAGCCTGACCTTTGAGGATCGGGCTGCAGGCCAATCGTAATCTGTCCGAACGAAAATTAAAGACGCCGTTATTGTCCTGCCAGGCCTTGCCCAGACTCTCGCCTGGCGGTTTCCCGCGCACTCGTACAGTCTGGCCGCAGGCCGAGTTAGCGAACTGGGCGGGATTCTGTCGGCGGGCGTGGACGGCATCAAGGCGGCGGAGGCCGTGGCGCTGAATTGTCTGACAACACGCCCGGCGTAAAGCGCCTTGCGCGCCAACGCGGGTAGTGTGTCGCGATTCAGGCCCCACCCGTGGCGAGCCAGCGCGCGCAGTCCTTGCCCAATTCGCGTTCGGCACGCGCTTCATATTCCGCCGAGTCTTCTGAAGTCAGCGTATCGGCCCAGCGGCCATTTGTCCCCTTGTTGATGAACACTTCAGCACCGCCGTCCCAGAATGCGCCGCCGAGCGGCACGCTCATCGATGCGTTTTGTTTCATCCAGTCGAAGCTGCAATAGCTGACGATGTCCGCCCAGCGCGACTCATCGATGGGGATGTCGAGGAAGGCCGCGATGCGCCGCATCTCGCCCGGCATGTCGCGCTTCAACGCGTTGAAATGCACGAACAGCACGTTCGGCAGCGCGCGAATCTGCCACCAGCTGCGCAGGCTGTCCCAGAATGGCCAGAACGGGTGGCCGTCCTGCGCCAGCCAGTCGCGCCAGTATTGGCGTATGTCCGCAGGCGGCGCTTCGATCGGTGGCCCCACCCGCCCGGGAGTGTCGTTCAAGGCCGCGTACCAGAGATGGTTGGCGTTAGCGTGATGGTTGTACATGCTCCACAGCACATCGCGGCCATCGCGGCCGATGTAGATATATTTCGCTTGGGGCGAGAACACCAGCGCATCCACCGGCAAATGCGTTTTGACGATGCGGCGATGCGCCTGCGCTTCTACCTGCGGCAATTTTATTTCCTTGGGCGGCACGCGCAGATCAAGCCAGGGCGACATCTCGGCGACCGGCAGCGCCGGGTCGCCGCCGAATAGCATCTGCGCCACGATCTGCTGCATCCAGGTGGTGCCGGATTTGGCATAGGTGGCGATGATTATGTCGTTGTCGCGAAATTTGAAGTCGTTCCAGATGGTGGAATCGAAATGGTGGTTATGCAGTTCTCGGGTCTTGGTCGGCCAGGCGATGGGGTCGGACATGGTGGGCTCCAGGGTGGGTTGGTAAGCGTGCTCCCGACATCGTAGTTCAGGCACGGGGATTTGCTTTTAATTCTATATTTCCATTATCATCAAAATATGGAAACAAAAGACGCCGTCACCGCTTTATCCGCACTTGCCCAGGCTTCCCGCCTGGCGGTATTCCGCGCACTCGTTCAGGCGGGTCCGGCTGGGCTGGCGGCAGGCCGAATCAGCGAGTTGACCGGTATCCCGCCATCGTCGCTGTCGTTTCACCTGAAGGAACTCAGCCACGCCGGGCTCGCCGTGCCGCGCCAGGAAGGCCGCTTTGTGATCTACACCGCGCAGTTCGACGCGATGAATGACCTGGTGGCCTATCTCACCGAAAACTGCTGCGGCGGCAATCCCTGTACGCCGGTTTGCGAACCGGCCTGCTCCATTAAACACAGCGCTGTTAAAAACAACTCACGCCAAAAGGAATCAACATGAAACGCCTGCATGTACATGTGGCGGTCGATGACCTCGCCGCCAGCATCCGCTTTTATTCGACGATGTTCGCCAGCGCGCCCACCGTCGCCAAGGACGATTACGCGAAATGGATGCTCGACGATCCGCGCGTGAACTTCGCCATCTCGGCGCGCGGCGCAGCGCCGGGCCTCAACCATCTGGGGGTGCAGGTGGAGAACGCCGACGAACTGGCCGAGATGAGCGGCCGCCTGCACAAGCTGGAAGCCGACGTGATCGAGGAAATGGGCACCGCCTGCTGCTACGCCAAGTCGGATAAATACTGGGCGACCGACCCCACCGGCATCGCGTGGGAAACCTATCACACGCTCGACAGCATCCCCGTGTTCGGCGGCCAGCAGGCGAGCGGCTGCTGCGTGCCCGAGCCTGTCGTGGCCAAAGTGTCCGGCTGCATTCCGGTCAAGGGCAAGCCGACCGCGGGCGGCTGTTGCTGAACTTCATTTCATTTCATCAAGGACTCATCGTGGCTGAAAAAAACTACACCGTGCTGGTGCTGTGCACCGGCAATTCCTGCCGCTCGCAAATGGCCGAAGTGCTACTGAATCATGACCTGGCCGGACAGGTGCGCGCGCTGTCCGCCGGCACCAAGCCGCAACCCAAGGTGGCCGACGGCGCGATCGAGGCGCTGAAACTGGCCGGGCTGCCGACCGCCGGCCTGCACCCGAAAGATATCGACGCGGTGATGAACGAAGACATCGACCTAGTGGTGACGGTGTGCGACAACGCCCGCGAAGCCTGCCCGATTTTCCCCAAGCCGATTCCCAGCATTCATCTGCCGTTCCACGACCCGCACGGTGAGCCGCTGGATAGCTTTGTTGCGGTGCGCGACGACATCCGCAAACGGCTGGTTGCAGCCGTCAGGCAGAACTTGAATCTGGCATGAGCGCGCAACTCTTAATAGAGCGCGCCCAATGAGCGCGCAGTGCGAAGTCACCGCCAAAAAGGCGGCCGGCGCGCCGATGAGCGTGTTCGAGCGCTGGCTCACCCTGTGGGTGGCACTGTGCATCATCGCCGGCATACTGCTGGGCCAGCTTTTCCCAGCGCCGTTTCAGGCGCTGGGTCGGATGGAGGTGGCGCAGGTCAATCTCCCGGTCGGCCTGCTGATCTGGGTGATGATCATCCCGATGTTGATGAAGATCGACTTCGGCGCGCTGCACCAGGTGAAGTCGCATTGGAAAGGCATCGGGGTGACGTTGTTCGTCAACTGGGCGGTGAAGCCGTTTTCCATGGCGCTACTGGCGTGGCTGTTCATCCGTCACTGGTTCGCGCCGTATCTGCCGGCGGAACAGCTCGACAGCTACGTTGCCGGACTCATCCTGCTGGCCGCCGCGCCGTGTACCGCGATGGTGTTCGTGTGGAGCCGGCTGACCGGCGGCGATCCGTATTTCACGCTGTCGCAGGTGGCGCTGAACGACGCCATCATGATTTTCGCCTTCGCGCCCATCGTCGGCCTGCTGCTCGGGCTGTCCGCCATCGTGGTGCCGTGGGCCACGCTGTTCACCTCGGTGGTGCTGTACATCGTCATCCCGGTGATTCTGGCGCAGCTGTGGCGCAAGTTGCTATTGAAGCGCGGTCAGGCCGCATTCGACGCGGTGATGGCCCAGCTCGGCCACGCTTCCATCCTGGCGCTGCTCGCCACGCTGGTGTTGCTGTTTGCCTTCCAGGGCGAGGCCATCATCCGGCAGCCACTGATCATTGCCTTGCTGGCGGTGCCCATCCTGATCCAGGTGTTCTTCAATTCGGCATTGGCCTACTGGCTGAATCGCGCTGTGGGCGAAAAACACAGCGTCGCCTGCCCATCTGCACTGATCGGCGCGTCCAACTTTTTCGAGCTGGCGGTAGCGGCGGCGATTGCGCTGTTCGGCTTTCAGTCCGGTGCGGCGCTGGCCACGGTCGTTGGTGTGCTGGTCGAGGTGCCGGTGATGTTGCTGGTGGTGCGGGTGGTGAACGCCAGTCGCGGCTGGTATGAACGGGGCGTGACATCCGCGTCGATATGACACATTTTAAAACGGAGGGTTTCCCGTATACAGGTTGTTTCGAGTTGCACTGATCTGGCTGGCGGTTTTGTTCGTGCCAGCGTTTTCCGATCGCCGCCTTCGTTGGCCTGCTGACGGCAGGCTGGCATGGTGGGCGCTGCTGCGGGCCTTGGGTTGGGCGGGATGAAGCAGGATACTCGTCGCGTATGTTTCGCAATTCGACAACCAGCATCAGGAGAATAGCGTGCAAATTTCCTTTCACGGCGCCGACCGCGGCGTCACTGGTTCCTGCCATCTGGTGGAATGCGCCGGTAAACGGGTGTTGATCGACTGCGGGCTGTATCAGGGCGAACATGAGCTTGGCGAAGAAAATGCAGCCCCTTTCGGCTTCGACGCAGCGGCCATTGATTTTGTCCTGCTGACCCATGCCCATCTGGATCACTGCGGGCGGCTGCCGCTTCTGGTCAAGCGCGGCTTTCGCGGCGAAATCATCAGCACCGCCGCGACGCGCGAGCTGGCGCGCGTGGTCATGCTCGACTCCGCGCATCTACAGGAACAAGAGGCCAACTGGCAGGCACGCAAAACCGCGCGACGCGGCAGCACAGACGTGCCGCAGCCGCTCTACACCACATTGGATGCGCTCAATACCCAGGATTATTTTGGCCGCACTGCGGCTTACGATCAGCCCGTGGCGCTCGCGCCGGGTGTACGTGCCACGTTCCTCGATGCCGGGCACATCCTCGGCTCGGCCAGCATTTATCTGCAACTGGAAGAAAACGGCCGCAGCCGCAGCGTGGCGTTCTCGGGCGACCTCGGCAATAGCGGGCGTCCGCTGCTGCGCGACCCGGTTCCGCCGCCCAAGGCAGACGCGGTGGTGATGGAAACCACCTACGGCGACCGCTTGCACAAACCGCTGCAACCGTCGATCGATGAGTTCTATCAGGCGATCGAGGACACGTTCCGGCGCGGCGGCAATGTCATCATCCCCACCTTTGCGCTGGAGCGCGCGCAGGAGCTGCTGTATTACCTGCGCGAAGCCGTGGAAAGCGGTCGCTTCAGCAAGAGCATGCAGGTGTTTCTGGATTCGCCCATGGCGATTTCAGCCACCGAGATTTTCAGCCGCCATCCGGAATGCTTCGATCCCGAGGCCTTTGCCACATTCGGCCACGGGCGCGACCCCTTCATGCTGCCGGGCCTGCATTTCACCCGTGAAACCACCGACTCGATGGACCTCAACCGCATCAGCGGCGGCGCCGTGATCCTGGCCGGATCGGGCATGGCGAC
>Ga0315271_10003075_pt1 | contig 10539 bp, 11 predicted proteins | sample C3_top_MG_FD_204664 | JGI IMG/M metagenome (GOLD analysis project Ga0315271, IMG submission 204664) | Sediment microbial communities from Yellowstone Lake, YNP, Wyoming, USA - C3_top | ecosystem: Environmental > Aquatic > Freshwater > Lake > Sediment | place: USA: Wyoming | collected 2017-08-01
GCACGCGGCCGGCGGACGGCTCGCGGTGCAGCTCCTGCACAGCGGGTCGACGCTCCGGCCGGTGATGGTGGCCGAGAAGGAGGGGCCGTACGGGCCGTCTGCTGAGACGGCCGACCCCGTCTGCCTGGCGCGCGTGAAGGAGTTGACGAAAGCTCAGATCGCCGGCGTTGTAGAGCTCTACGCCCAGGCGGCGTCGAGGGCCCGCAGGGCCGGCTTTGACGCCGTGCAGATACACGCCGCGCACGGCTACCTGATCGACCAGTTCCTGAGCCCGGCCCGGAACCGGCGCGAGGACGCCTACGGCGGCTCGCTCCAGCGTCGAGCCCGCCTCGTCTATGAGGTCTACGAGGCCGTGCGCGGCGCCGTCGGCGCCGGGTTTCCCGTGTTCGTCAAGATGAGCGCCCACGACGGCTGGGCCGGCGGCGTGCAGCCGAACGAGGCCGCCGCGGTGGCCGCGGAGCTCGACCGGCTGGGTATCGACGCGATCGAAGTCAGCGCCGGCACCCCCGAGGGCGCCCGCCGCGGCGGCTGGGACCACATCATGCCGGCGCCGATCCCCGAGGGCAGGTTCTTCGACTACGCCCTGAGCATCAAGGAGAAGGTCCGCTGCCCGGTGATCTCCGTCGAGGGCTGGCGCGACCCCCTGCGTATCGCCGACGCCCTGGAGCGCATCGACGCGGTCTCGCTGAGCCGCCCGTTCATCCGCGAACCCGGCCTCGCCGCACGCTGGCGCAGCGGCGACCTGACACCCGCGACCTGCATCTCGTGCAACAAGTGCCTCGACCTCATCGTCGATCGCGGTCTGGGCTGCATCTTCCACCAGCGCGAGAGGGAGCGAGCCGCCGCGGAGCCGTGACGCCGCGAGCCCGAGCGCCCGATGACATTCCCGATCTCGGCTGAAGGCGGAGTCGGTCTCGGCCGCTGTCGCGACCGCCGTCGAGTGAACGTGCGGACTTGGCTCTCCTACGCGGAGTACCGCTACCTCGTTGAGGTTTGGCCGAAGGAAGAATCACGATGCCGGACCAGCAAGCACCGATTTGGCATCGACGAGCCATGGAGGCGCGACATGGAAGCGAGGCACGCGGGAGTGAACGCGCCCGAGGGAACTCCGACGGGCAGCCCTCCGGTGAGGATCCTGGCCGCCGATGGCATCCACGAGGTCGTCCGCGAGCGCGGTGGCAGCCTGTACCTCTGGACCGACGTCCACGGCGTCTGCGAGGGCAAGGTGACACTGCTTCAGGTGGGCACGGAGCGTCCGTCGGATGCGGACCTGCGCTTCGAGCGCATCGGCGCCGATGGCTTCGTCACCATGGCCGTGTTCCTCGAGCTGAACGGAGTGGAGCTCGAGGCGGATGAGGCTGAGGTCGTCACGGTCATGCTGGGCCTGGCTGCTGGTGAGCTGAGCGAAAAGCAACTTGCCGCCTGGGTGAGGACGAGGACCGCTTCGGCTGGTTGAGCGTCCGGCCAACGCAGCGCGTATGACCTGCGCGGTTTGGTGGCCCTCGTCCTCACAAGACAGCCATCGAATCGACCAGGGCATCAACATCCGCACTGTCGTTGTACGGCGCGAGTGAGACCCTGATGCGACCGTTGCGAGCGCCACACACGATGTGGTTGCGGCGCAATGCGCCGATTGCCCCGCCCACGTCAGATCCCGGGTTGGCGAGCGACACGATGTGGGGTGATGCCGATGCGTCCTCCAGCGCTCGAAATGGTGTCCATCCGTGCGCACGGGCGCCCTGGATCAGCCTCCGTGAGAGATCGCGCGAATGCGCCTCGAGTCGGCCTTGTCTCACAACCATCAATTGGTCGAGTGCCGTCGCGAGGCCGGCCATCGAGACGTAGGACATCGTGGACTGCGTGAAGCGTCTCGCACCGGCGGCGAAACGCATCGTCGTGGCCTCGAAGTCAAAGGGATGCGGCGTTCCCATCCAGCCTGGAAGCAGTGGGTCTTGCTCGAGCAAAGCGGGAGACATCGCCGCGAGTGCAACGCCGCCGTGACCGCCCAACCACTTGTAGCCGCTCGTGACGACCGCGTCGGCTCCCCACCGCTCTGCGTCTACCTTGAGGATCCCTGCTGCCTGGGTCGCGTCGACGACCAGCCTTGCGCCCTCACGTGCACACGCCTCGCGCAGCCGGGGAACATCAACCGCGGATCCGGTGGAGAACTGGACAGAGCTGACCGCGACGACAGATGTGCGACTGTCGATGCTGTCGATGACACTGTCCGTGAGGTTCTCGCCTGCGCTGTCGTCGACGAAGCGGAGGGAGCAATCGTTCTCAGACGCATATCGAATCCAAGGACGGGTAACCGCCGGGAAGTCCGTCGCCACGGCGACAATAGAGGTACCGGCACGGGGGCGGATCAGGAAGGGAAGCTGACCGAGCAGCTCACTGGCGCTCGCCGCGATCGCGAGTTCGTCGTTACGGCAGTTCAGGAGTCGCGCGCCACGCTGGCGCAGCGACTCGAAGAATCGAGCCTCTTCCTCATCGGTCATCCCGAGATTCCCGTGACGGGCAGTGTTGTCGAGGAAGTCATGCATCGACTGAACAGCCCGCTGGCCGATGAGCCCCAAAGAAGCCTGGTTGAGATAGGCATAGTCCTCGAGGCAGGGATAGTCCGAACGATCGACGAGTGCGTTGATCATGAGGCCTGCCTCATTTCGCCTTCGGAGCCTTCGAATCGGCTCCCGGCTTGTTCGGGACAGCAGGTACCGTTCGGCTGAAGTCGCCCGTTTGGAACGCCCAGCGCATAACCTGCGCGGGCTACGGTCACAGGTTACTACGGAAACCTTTGGTCGAGACTGTGCAGTGATCGAGGCCGACCACGTGAAGGTCCGGTAGACGGTCGGCGCGCCTCCTCGCGCGTGGCGCGCACGGTGCGTGAGCCGGCACCCGTTAGCGGAGCGGAGGGATTGAGGCCATTGCGCCGGGGCCACCAAGGACCCCGGCGCTCGCGGTCCTCAGCGCCTGACCCTGAACGCCTTCGCGTTGCTGATGCCGGCGACCGTGGCCACCTTCACCATGCGCTTGCCGATCTTGGCGTGCGCCGGCACCCTGCATTTGATGCGCGTGTCGCTCCAGGAGAGATACCTGGTGCAGTGCACCCCGCCGAACTTGACGTAGCCGGCGGCGCGCCTCGCGCCGAAGCCGGCGCCGTGCAGGACGACGACGGCGCCGCGCTTTCCGGCCTTGCGCGAGAGCGTGGCGAGCGCCGGCTTGTCCGGCGCGAACGTCACCGCGACCGTGTGGTCGTCGCAGACCGTCGCGAAGGTGTAGCCGGCGGTCGGCGTCGGCGTGACCACGGCTCCGTCGACCTTGACCTGCTGGACGTGGTAGCCCGCGTCGGGCGCGAACGTGACGGCCTGGTCGGCGCCGCCGCTGACGGTCTGCACGCCGCCGGGGCTGACGTCGCCGTGGCCGGAGACCACGCTCGGGGTGATGGCGTAGAAGGCGGGCGCGAAGATGTAGGCCTCGCCCGCCTGGGGGACGCCCCCGACCGTCTTGTTCGGGGCGCCGATGATGATCCGGTTCCCCGACATGGCCAGCGCACCGCCGAAGCTGTCCGCCGCGCTTGTGTCGCTGGCGTACAGCTTCTGCGCCTGGCTCCAGGTGTTCCAGGAGCGGGTGTAGACGAAGACCGCGCCCGACTTGCCTCGCACGGAACCTGTGTCTGCAGAGCCCGCACCGACGGCGGCGGTGTCGCCCGAGAGGCCGACGGCGTCGCCGAAGCCTTCACCCGCTGCGCCGGCCTCGTCGACCAGCCGCGTCTGCAGGCTCCACGTAGTCCCGCTGCGCGTGAACACATAGGCGGCGCCCTGGGGCAGGTCGCCCGAGACGGGCTTCCTCGGAGCGCCGATCAGGGCGGTGTCGCCCGACAGGGCCACGTGGCGGCCGAACTGGTCGCCGCCGGCGCCGTCGGCAGCGGTCAGCTCCTGCTGCTGGCTCCACGCAGTGCCGCTGCGCGTGAATACGTAGGCGGCCCCTTGCCCGGCGCCGACCATCTTGAGGGAGGCGCCGATCAGCGCGGTGTCGGCGTCCATGGCCAGGGCCTTGCCGAAGAGGTCGGCGGCGGAGCCGTCGGACGACGTGAGCTTCTGCTGCTGCGTCCAGGTGGTGCCATCGCTGGTGAAGGCATACACCGCGCCCTGGCTTGGTTCCGATCCGATGGTGCATTCGGGGGCGCCCACCAGGATGGCGCCGCCGGAGATCGCGACGCTGCAGCCGAACTGGTCTTTGCCACGTGAGTAGTGGCTCCGCTTCCTTGAGACGCCGGTGGGGCCGCCGGCGCAGCACCGATCCTGCGGTTCTTCGCGCGTCAGCCCCGGCCCCGGCGGAGACGGCCGACGCTCATTGCTCGAGCTCGCGGAAGTAGCGGGCGAGGGCCTCGCCGAAGGGCGTGCCGACGCCCTCGCAGCGCCAGCGCAGTTGCGGACAGGCCTCGCGGCCGAGGCGCAGGAAGGAGCTCGCGACGGCCCGGGCCTCGAGGATCGCGCACGCGACTTGGTCCTCCGTGGAAGCAGGTGGAGGCAGCATGCCGTGCTCGTGGCCGACCGGCTCGAGGCTGTCAGCGGGGAAGAGACCGTCGACGGCGTGTCTGCGGCGGTGGGATGCCTGCCGGCAGCGGTTCGAGCGGTCGAGGTGAGGCCGGCCCCCGGATAGCTGCTCGACGGGTGACCCGCACTCGAGGCAGATGGTGTCCATGCTCGGAGGGTACCGCGGCGGTCACCCGTTTCGTAACGCAGGGGACGCCGAGTTTTACTGCGGCAGTCAGCCTCGAAACTCCACATTCGGGCTTTCGCGCGCCCGGGGGCGAGCAGGGTGGGCGTGCACCGGGTCTTCGCTCCGGACCCCTCTACCCGGTCGCGCGGGTGGTCGCTTGCGCTTCGAAGTTGAAGTCGGACCGCCCGGCGAATCAGGTCGAGTGGAGCGGCGCTCTCCCTGATGCGAGCCTGTCGAGGAGCGTGACCGCGTATTTCGGCTCCGGCAGAGCGGCGATCTCATCACGAATGCGCTCCGTGGCCTCTCGATAGCCCGCGTCGGCAAGCACGCGGGTAGATGCCGACGTCCACGGGGACGACCTCGCCGGGCTTGAGCTTCTGCTCCGAGCGGCGCGTCTGCCCCGGCTGGACGTCCGTCGAGAGCTCCTCGTCGAGCTCGAGGCGAGATCCTGACTAGAGGTCGAGCACGTCAATGATCTCTCGGATATCGCCTACAGATCTCTGGCCGGCTTCCCGGAAGACCGACGAAGCGCCCTCACCGGTCGCATCGATGCCGACGAAGTGCGCACCGACGTTGTGGGCGAACAGCATGTCGTTCTTGCCATCTCCAACGATGAGCAGCTCTTCCGGCGCGACACCGCACTGACTGCAGAACCTGTCCGCCAGCGACGTGTCCGGCTTCGGCCTGGAGTCCTTACCTGTGCCGAGGTAGTCGAAGTACTCGAGGATCCCCGTCTTCTTCAGTCCCTCGACGGTCGCGGTGTACGTGTCCACCGTGGCGACCCCGAGTCTGTAGTCCTTGCTCCTCAGGTAGCTGAGCGTCTCCGGCACGTGCGGCAGAGCGACATAGGGGACGTCGTCGCCGAGAGAGAACCGCTCGATCAGCTCCAGCAGGTCGTTCGTGTCGAAGGGCCGCTGCCATCCACGTTCTTCTGCGTAGCTCTGGCAGGTGTCGAACAGAGCCTGCGCTATCTGCTGGTTGGTTGAGAACTGGATCCGGCTGTCAGGTGTGAGTCGATCGGGCAGATGTCCCAGACCTTCGCTCAGCTGCAGCATCAGCGAGTCAGGGACCTGGTAGTCGTCCTTCAGACAGGCAAGAAGAGCGGCGTAGATGTAGTGCTGTGTTGAGTGGAACTCAAGCAGAGTCCCGTCCTTGTCGAAGAGGATGCCTTTGATCATGACGATGATCGCCCATAGCGCTTCGCGACCTCGATCATCTTCTTGACGTTCTCTCGCCTGGCCTCGTCAAGGAAGGCCGAGAAGTCCATCATGAAGCCGCCGCCCTTGCCGCAGACCTCGGCGAGTCTCTGGCAGTAGGCCTCGACTTCGTCGACGGATGCGGTGGCCAGCAGCGCGCTGGACACGTTGCCCTCGATACACTGCGAACCCGCCAGCACCTCTTTCGCAAGGAAGGCGTCGGTGCCGCTCTCGAGGTGGATCAGGCACGTCCCCGCAGGGATCTCCTTGAAGTGGTGAAGACGCGAGTCGTACTTGCCCTGCGTGAAGATCCACACGAGCAGACCCTCTTCGACCAGGCCGAGGATCAGCTTCTTCAGGGTCGGCCAGTAGAACTCCTCGTACTGCGCCTCGGACATGAGGCTGTCGGCGCCCTTGTAGAGGTACAACGTGACGATCGGGTGTCCAAGGGCTTTGGCTCCGTCGATGCCGTACTGCAGTTGCCAGGGAAGCAGGCGCTCCATCAGAGCTGTCATCTTCTCCGGTCTCGAATACATGTCGACGATCGAGCCGCGCCAGCCGCGGTAGTAGTTGCTGATGATGTCGAACGGCGCGTGGGCCATGGGACCCAGGAGGTGGGGGAGGGCCAGCCGGCCACCGAGTTCCTGGTCGATGCGCCCAAGGTACTCGTACCACTCCTGCACGGACTCGCCGGACGCCTGAAGCGCCTTCATGGCGTCGACCACGCCGGGGTTCTCGGCCGCGGCCAGGACCAGGTCGGGCAAGCCCTGGAAGAACGCGAGCATATTGCGGAGCGGTGGCAGTTGCGCCAGCGGCTCGAGCTTGGGAGAGAGCCGGGGCAGGTACTTGCGCAGTATCCAGTCCGATGGGTCGTCCAGGTACTCGTCGTACTCCTCGGCCTTCATGTACTCGGCTTCCACGAACTGGAACGACTTGTCGTCGGGCAGGTGGATGCCGGGCAGGCGTACGCGGTTCCAGGCCAGTGCCTCGAACATGCCCGCCGGAAAGATGAACTCGGGACCGACGTAGGCATCGAAGTCCGTGTCTTCGTACTGACGCACGTAGGCATCGAACGCCTTGTCGAACTCGGTCATCGCCTCCCTGAACGTCACCGGTACGTAGTCGAAGGCGAACTTCTGGGTGGCGGCGGGAATGACGGGGATCTTGCCGGTGTCCTTGAGCCGGATGGTGTCGATGATGAGCTGGGCTCTGGCCTGGTATGTCTTCCTGGCCTCGTCGTTCGCGAAGTGCAGGTGCGCGCCGCTCACCCAGCGGGCGATGAGGCCATCTCCGAGCTTCTCCTCTGCTTCGTGCTGCATCAGGCGCCTCCGTCGGTCCACTCGGCGGCGAGCTTGATGGCGTGACCCACGTCTGAGCCCCAGCCGTCGGCCCCCGTGTACGCGCGCACGTTCTCGTCGACCGGAGCGCCGCCGATCATGATCTTGACCTTGTCGCGGAGGCCGGCGGCCGCGATGCCGTCGACGGTACTCTTCATGGCGTCGAAGGCCAAGGTGAGCAGCCCGCTCAGCCCCACGATGTCGGCGTCGTGCTCCTCGATGGCGGCGACGAAGTCCTCGACCGGCACGTCGATGCCAAGATCGTGCACGGAGTAGCCTTCCATGCCCAGCATGAGCGCCACGATGTCTTTTCCGATGTCGTGGATGTCGCCGTGGACCGTGCCGATGACGACCGTGCCCTTTGAACTCTGCGTGTCGGGACCGCTGCCCTCCGGCATCACTTCTTGCGAGATGCTCTTCATGATCTCGCCGCCCATGATGAGCTCGGGGATGAACGCTTCACCTTCGGCGAAGCGGCGGCCGATCACCTGCATCGCCTCGCTACCCTCCGCGATGATGGCCAGCGGGTCCGTTCCGTCGGCCAGCATGCGCTTGGCGAGCGTCACAGCCTCGTCCATGCGCAAGCTCACGATCGCGTCCGTCAACCCTTGAGGCATGCGTCCCCCTCGATTCGCCCGTGGTGAAAATGGACTTTAGCAGACAACCGCCATACCTGTCTAGACAGGTCACAGAATCATGCTACAATCCAGCCTCGACAAGCTGACGTCGAGCCCCAAGCTGGAGAGCGTGTGAGCAAGCTCAGGCCCATCGACCGTTCGTCGCTCGACCACCCCTATACGCAGGTGGCGCGCGGCATGCGCGAGCGCATCATGAACGGGGAGTATCGAGCCGGCGATCGCCTCCCCTCCGAGGCGGAGCTGTGTGCGCTGTACGGCGTCAGCCGCATGACGGTGCGCCGGGCGGTGACTCTCCTGGCGCAGGACGGCGTCGTGTTCACGGAGAACGGACGCGGGACCTTCGTCAGGGCCCCGGAACTCGGGGCCGCGACGTTCGACCTCAGCAGCCTGCGGCGCCTTGTTGACGACGCCGCCACGACAGTGAAGATCAGCGAGGCACGGATCGTGCCGCCCTCCCCTCGCGTGCGCCGCAAACTCGCGGTTGACGCTGAGTCTCACGTGGTCGCCATCAAGCGCGTCCTCAGCAGCGCCGGCAGACCGGTCTTCTACCACAGTGAGTATCTCGTCTTTGACCCACGGCGTCCGCTCGTCGAAGCCGAATACGGCGTGACTGCGTTGCGCGACCTCCTTGCGGACGCCGGGAAGTCGGGCTTCAAGTACGGCCGCCTCGAACTGCATGCCTCCACGCTCACGGAGACCGAGGCCTCTTACCTCGGCGAAGAACCGGGCATGTCGGCGTGGGTGATCGAGCATCTCTTCTTCGACTTCGAGAACCGACCGGTGAGCTGGGGCCGGTTCATCGGCAGGTCTGACCGCCTCGATTTCTCGACGACGGTCGGCGTTCCCGACGTCGGGCAGGGGGCAAGCGAATGACTCCATCGTCCGCAGCCGACCTGACAGGACTGATCGTGGGGATGGACCAGCGAGGCAGCCTCACCGCCATTCGCGAGCGGCTCGCCACCGGCGAAGACCCACGCAGACTGATGGAGGAGTGCCGCGCGGGGATGGAACAGGTCGGCAAGATGTACGAGAGCGGCGAGTACTTCGTGTCCGCACTCATCATGGCCGGGGAGATCTTCCGCCAAGCCGCAGACATGCTGGTTCCTTTGATGACGGCCACGGGGTGTCCACAGGATTCGCGCAAGGTCGTCATCGCGACGGTGAAGGGCGATATCCACGACATCGGCAAGAACATCGCGGTGACGCTGCTTGAAGCCCGAGGCTTCACGGTCGTCGACCTGGGTGTCGACGTCGGTCCAGAGCCGATCGCGGATGCAGTCGTTGCGGAGCGCCCTGATGTGCTCGGACTCTCATGCCTCCTGACGACGGGATTTGAGTCCTTGCGCGAGACGATCGAACTCGCGCGCGAGCGCACCGCTGACTGGGAGCAGCGCCTGCCCGTGGTGATCGGTGGAACGGCCATCGACCAGCACACAGCGGAGTACGCGGGCGCGGACGGCTGGTGCACCGACGCAGCCGACGGGATCGCCGTGGTGCACTCCTTGCTGGGTTGACACCCGGCAGCAGATTCGCACCGACCCGCGCGATAGTGTCGGCCCATGAACCCCGACCGCCTCACCGGCTTCGTCTATCCCGTCAAGACGAACGGCGTCCCCGTGCGCGGCCGCTGGCAGCCGTGGGTGAACCTGACCTCCGAGCCTGCGTTCGACAAGGATGGCGCTCCCGTCCTCCCTGCAGGCCTCACCCAGCGACGACAGCATCCCGGAACGCAGAAGGCCGCCCCAGAGGACGGCCGAGTGCGTGCCGCGACTACCAGGCCGAAGGCGCTCTCGCGCTCCGCGGCGAGCAACGCGCCGGCGGCGGGCACGTGCGCCGCCGAGTTGACGGGCTTGGGCAGCCGCGAGCGCCAGGGACAGCTTGGAGCCTGATCTACCTGGGCATGAGCGTCAGCGAAACGTCTCTGGCGAGCGCAAGGTTGGTGATCACGTACATGGCCTTTGCCGTACCGACTGGCACCACGCAGGCCTCGCAGCAGCCGGCGCTCCGCAGCAGTTCGCTCGCCTGCGCGAGGATCGGGTTCGCCTCGCGGCTCAGCGACTGGATCGCGTCGACCGGCGAGATCTCCGCGATCCGCCGGGCGAACTCGGCGACCAGCTCACACTCGGACTCGAACGTGAAGTCGACGTGCCTGGCGTCTTCGGTCCTGGCAGTGACGACCACCGAGTAGCCACAGATGCCGGGGTCGATCGTCTCTCGGAGTTCCATCGGTCTCTCTTTCGGCGGCGTCGGTGAGCCGCTCAAGCGACCGGCGCGAACCGGGCGGCGGCACGGGGGAACAGGATGTCGTCCTCGAGGTGGACGTGCTCGTGCAGATCGCTCTCGAACGCCTGAAGGCGCTCCCAGGTGAGCGACCAGGTGGCGCAGGCGTCGTAGGGCAGTCCGTATCCCATCGCCAGGTCTCGGATCTCGTCGAGGGCGGCGGCGACCTGCTGGTGTTCGCCGACCAGCACCTCATGGCCGTTCGCGATCGTCTCCGCATCCACTGCGTCAGGCGCTGAGCCGGCCCTGACGGCCTCCTCGGAGCGCTTGATGGCCGGGAAGACGACCTCCTCCTCGTTCTGGAGGTGGGCCTGGAGTACCGTCGCCATCTGGTCGAACGAGGCCGAGACCTGGGCGAGCTCGGGA
>Ga0315271_10003076_pt1 | contig 10536 bp, 5 predicted proteins | sample C3_top_MG_FD_204664 | JGI IMG/M metagenome (GOLD analysis project Ga0315271, IMG submission 204664) | Sediment microbial communities from Yellowstone Lake, YNP, Wyoming, USA - C3_top | ecosystem: Environmental > Aquatic > Freshwater > Lake > Sediment | place: USA: Wyoming | collected 2017-08-01
ATAATCAACCGATGTTCTTTTGGGGCTCTGGACAGTCGGGCGCGTTTTTCCAGCCCCTACGAACCTTCAGGGAGTTCAGGAAGTGAGCATCGGAGATCGCCCAAAGAATTCCATGAACTGAAGCGATCCCTCAAAGGATGGGGACCGGGGCGCGGTTCATAGTCACGCTGCCGGTCCTGGGGGTCAGCGAAAAGGCGGGCGACCATCCCCCATCGCCCACGAAGAAAGGAAACAAATGGAAAACGCAGTGAAAAGTCGGTTCCAGTCAGTTCAATTCGGAGCAGTTCAGACGTACAAAAGCATCGCCATCATGCCGCTCATCGCGGCGGCGGACGGCATATTCCAATACCGCACCCTCGGCGAAGCCCTCGCAACCTGGGACATCGCCATCACCGAGGTTTCCGCCGCCGGCTCCGTCCCGGAGCTGAGCGTCGTCAACCGCGCCAATAAACCCGTCTTGCTCATCGACGGCGAGGAACTCGCCGGCGCCAAGCAGAACCGCGTCCTCAACACCTCGATTCTGCTCAAAGAAGTTTCAGAGACCAAAATCCCGGTCAGTTGCACTGAACAAGGCCGCAGGTCCTACGCCTCCAAGGCCTTCAGCGAATCCGGCAACGTGATGGCGTACAAGAGCCGCTCGAAAAAGACCCGTTCAGTCCAATGCTCCATCGAGGCATCCGGCGCCTACCATTCCGACCAGGGCGAGTCTGGGACGGCATCGCCGAGCTTCAGGCCAAAGCCGGCGCCCCATCCCCCACCTCTGCCATGAGCGACGTTTACAAAGCCCGGGAAGACGACCTCCGCCAGTGCGACGAGCTTTTCAACCCCCTCCCGAATCAAGTAGGCCTCCTCGCCATCATCGACGGCCGGCCCGTCGGCGTGGACATGCTCTCCCTCACGGCCGCCTACGCCAAACTCCACCCTAAACTGGTCCGCAGCTACACGCTGGAGGGCCTTCTCGACCCCAAAGCCAAGCCCACCACACACCAGACGCCATCGCCGCCAGCGCCCAAACATTCCTAGCAGAAATCGCCGCCGCCGAAGAGCGCCAGTTCCCTTCCCTGGGCCACGGCACCGACCACCGTTACAAGGGCAAAGCCCTTGCCGGCACCGCCCTGGTCCACGAAAACGAAGTCATCCACGCCGCCTTTTTCCGCCTGGACGACCTCGAACAACCAGACCGTTTGGCCTCCTACCGCTCCCGCCGCCGCCGTTCCACGGAATGAGCGATGGATATGTCTCCACAACCCCGCGGCCCTCCCCGCTCAACCGGTCGAGAACCAGTCTCAATCGGCCTCTCGCTGTTTTTCTCTGGCGCTATCGGACAGAGTTCTTATAATGCTACCCGAAGGCTCGCCGCACCGGAAATGACTCCGACGCGGAAAAACCGGAAACACCTTTATGCCAGAACGCTGGTTGTCCGTCGAAGAGATTGCCGCTCATTTGGGCGTCAACCGCGATACCATCTACAAATGGATTGGCCGCAAGAAAATGCCCGCTCACAAAGTCGGGCGCCTTTGGAAATTCCTGGCGTCAGAGATTGACACATGGGTCAAACAGGGCAAGGCAGGTCAGAAGGAAATCTAAGGAACCATGAACGTCTTTGACCTCCGAAAGCGCCTCGTTGACGACTACGCCAGCTACACGCGCAGCTTCATCAAAATCGCCGACGCCATCATCCGCGCCAAGGTGGATTCCGAATTGGACGCCGGCGCTTTCTGGCCCGAGCCCCTGCTTCAGTTGAACCCCACCTTCCGGCCCGGTGGAACCATCGACGACCTCGTCGCTGATGGCACCCTCCATCCCGAATGCGCGCGCATTTTCCGCATCGACAAGTCCCCGGAAGACCACACCGGCAAACAACTGCTGCTTCACACCCACCAACGTGAGGCCATCCTCAAGGCCAAGGAGGGTAAATCCTACGTCCTGACGAGCGGCACCGGCTCGGGCAAGAGCATGACCTATATTGTGCCCATCGTGGACCACGTTTTGCGGCGCGGCTCCGGCAAGGGCATTCAGGCAATTGTCGTCTACCCCATGAACGCCCTCGCGAACAGCCAGGACGAGGAACTGCGCAAATTCCTCGAGCACGGCTACCCCGAAGGCAAGTCACCCGTACGCTTCGCCCGTTTCACGGGACAGGAAAAACAGGAAGCGCGTGAAGCCATCCGGAGCAACCCGCCCGACATCCTGCTGACCAACTACATGATGCTCGAATTGCTCCTCACCCGGAATGAGGACCGCGCGTTGGTCCGCGCCGCCCAGGGACTCCGCTTTCTCGTCTTCGACGAACTCCATACCTACCGCGGCCGCCAGGGAGCGGATGTGGCTTTGCTGATCCGCCGCTGCCGCCTCGCCTTTGGCGGCCACGACATCATCTGCGTCGGCACATCTGCCACAATGGCCAGCGAAGGTTCCTCCGAAGACCAGAAACGCGAGGTCGCCGCCGTCGCCCAAACGCTCTTCGGCACCCCAACCACCCCCTCGCAGGTCATCGGCGAAACCCTCGAACGTTCCACCCCCGAACTGGATTTCACCTCGCCTGCCGTCCTCAAGTCCCTCGCGGGCGCGATCACCTCGGACACTCCCGCCGCCGGGGAATATGAATCCTTTCGCACTCATCCCTTGTCTTCGTGGATCGAATCCACCTTTGGGGTTCGCACCGAATCCGGCTCAGATCGCTTGATCCGTCAGCCCCCGCGCCGATTGCGCGGACTGGACAGCGCTGCCACGGAACTCGCGAAGCTTGCCTCCTCCGATGCAGAGCGCTGCTATGAAGTCTTGAAAGAATTCCTCCTTCGCGGTGCCGAACTGCGCCCCAGTCCGTCCAGCCGATTCCCCATTTTCGCATTTCGTCTCCACCAGTTCTTCACTCGTGGCGACACCGTCTGGGCGACCATCGAGCCAGAAGCTGCTCGGCACTTGGAGATGGCCAAGATGGGATCAAAGCCCGGCGACCCCACCAAACCCCTCTTTCCGCTGGTTTTCTGCCGGCAATGCGGCGCCGCCTACTACCGCGTTTTCATTGAAAGCGACGAACACGGCCAAAAACTCTCCCCCCGCGACGCGCGTCGGGAAGAAAACGACGACGGCCACAGCGACGCCTACCTCTATCTGTCCGAATCAGCGCCCTGGCCGAGGGTGGAAGGAACCGAACTCCTCCAGCGGCTTCCCGCCTTCATGAAGGAAACCTCGCCCGAGGGAGTGGAGCGAATCCGGACTGAATCGCATGGCGATCTCCCCGATCCTGTCTTCGTCGATTCCACTGGCCGAATCGTCTCCGAAGACAAAGGCCTCGCGGCAACCCTCATCCATCAGAATTTCCTGTTCTGCCTCGGCCCATCCTGCGGCGTAGCCTACACCAAGAGCCAGCGTTCCGAACGCCCCAAGCTCGGCACGCTCGGCGTTGACAACCGCAGCACCGCGACCACCGTCCTCGCGGTCCGCTCCCTCATCGAGCTCCAGGCCGACATCAGCCTGAAACCCGAAGCCCGCAAGTTGCTCAGCTTCACCGATAATCGCCAGGACGCTTCGCTTCAGGCGGGACACTTCAACGACTTCGCTCAGGTCGCGCTCATTCGTTCCGCGCTCCACAAGGCCACCAACGCCAAAGGCTCGGCCGGGCTCTCGCACGGCGACCTCTCCCGCTGCGTGTTCGAAGCCATGTCGCTCCGGTTCGACGATTACGCCGCCGACCCGGAAGTCAAAGGGCCCGCCCGCAATTCCACCAACGACGCCCTCCGCCGTGTCATTGACTACTATCTCTACCGCGACTTGCAGCGCGGCTGGCGTGTGACTGCGCCCAATCTCGAAGACTGCGGCCTCTTGCGGTTCGAGTATCAGGGTCTCACCGGCGCCGATGGTTTGTTGGGTGAATCCGACCTCTGGCAAAACGGATTCAAGACGCGCGTGGACCGCGAGACGGAGCAAGTCATCGAAACGCCCGCACCCCTCCGCGCCTGCGCACCCGAACTCCGGGACGAGCTTCTTCGTACCCTGCTCGACGTCCTGCGCCGCGCCCTCGCCGTGAAGGCCGATGTCCTCGATCCGCAAAAACAGCGCGACCTCGTCGAGCGGACCAATCCCCGCTTGCTGGAGGGCACCGTCTGGTATCTCGACGACCCGATAGAGCTGGTGAAGTCCGTCGTGGCTTACCCGCGCCCCAAACAAAAGGAGGATCGCGGTGGTCTCTTCGTCTCCTCCTTCGGAAGCTTCGGCCGTTACCTCCGGCGCTCGCTCCTGCCGCACGCGCCCCCGGGCAAACCCTTCGGTCGCGCCGAGGTGGACACCTGCATCCGCTTCCTGTTCCTGGCCCTCAAACGCTACGGCATCGTCGAACAAGTGCGCAGCGGCGAAATCCCCGGCTTCCAGATCAACCACGACGCCCTCCGCTGGCTCGCCGATTCCGGCGAGGTTCGCCCCGTGGATCGCACCCGCCTGCTCGATGCCGGCGAAATCCCTCCCCAAGTAAACCAATACTTCGTGGAATGCTATCGCCGCTTCATTGACCTCAAATGCGTCTTGGAAGCCCGCGAGCACACCGCCCAGGTCGCTTCCGAGGACCGCGAGGAACGCGAAGACCGCTTCCGCACCGCGGAACTGCCGCTCCTCTTCTGCTCGCCCACCATGGAGCTCGGCGTGGACATCGCCCAGCTTAACGTCGTCAACCTGCGCAACGTCCCGCCCACCCCGGCCAACTACGCCCAGCGCAGCGGCCGTGCCGGTCGTGGCGGACAACCCGCCCTGGTTTATACCTACTGCGCCGGTCGCAGCCCCCACGACCAGTATTATTTCAAACACCCCAACCGCATGGTCGCCGGCTCCGTCGCCCCCCCGCGGATTGACCTGCGGAATCGCGACCTGGTGCGCGCCCACATCCACGCCGTCTGGATGGAAGTCGCCAAACCCGATCTCGGCAAGACCCTCACCACGGTCCTCGATATCCATCGCGAGGACGGCAAGGTCTTGCTCCCGGTCAAAGACTTGCTCAAGGCCGAACTGCGCAGCCCCGCGCACCGGGCCGCTGCCCTCGCCAAGGCCAACCAGCTCATCGACAGCATCCGCGACCGGCTCTCGGGCGCGACTTGGTTCCACGAAAACTGGACGCGCGAGATCCTCGACCAGATCGAGCTCGCCTTCGACGCCGCCTGCAACCGTTGGCGCGAGCTCTACCGCTCCGCCGTCCGCCAGCGCGAACTTCACCACAAGATTCTCGGCGACCATTCCCGTCCCGAAGCCGAGCGTAATCATTCGCGCCGCTTGCGGGCGCAGGCCGAGAGCCAGATCCGTTTGCTCACGGAGGCCGAAAGCATTTACGAGGGCGATTTCTACTCCTACCGCTACTTTGCCGCCGAGGGTTTCCTGCCGGGCTACAACTTCCCGCGCCTGCCCCTCTCCGCCTACGTGCCCGCCCGCCGCCAGCGCAAAGGCCGCGACGAATTCGTCTCCCGCCCGCGCTTCCTCGCCATCTCCGAGTTCGGCCCGCGCGCGCTCATCTACCACGAGGGCGCTCGCTACCGCGTTTACAAAGTGAACCTCGACTTCGGCTCGGACGACATCGAGGCCACCCACGACCTCGTCACCGCCACCATGAAACGCTGCTCCGCCTGCGGCTACGCGCACTTGGAAGAGGGCAACAACCTCGCCGAAATCTGCGACCGGTGCGGCCTGGCGTTCGAGGCGGAGTCCGTGATTCCCAGCCTCGTGCATCTGCAGAACGTCAGCCTCAAACTCGCCCAGCGCATCACCTGCGACGAAGAAGAACGGCAGCGCTTTGGCTACAAACTCGCCATCTCCTACCGCTTCCCCGACATCGGAGGCAAACTCGACCGCAAAGACGCCGAAGCCTTTGCCGGCGGCACACTCGCCCTGCGCCTGAGTTACGGCGACGCCACGACCCTTTACCGCATCAATCTCGGCTGGGCCAATCAGAAGGGGAATCAGCCGCCCGGCTTCAACCTCGACCTCGAACGCGGCTACTGGTCACGCAACCAAGCGGACGAACAGGACAAGGACGACGCGGCCGCCCAAGGGCGCATAACCCGCGTGGTGCCTTTTGTCACCGACACCAAGAACGCCCTCGTCATGCGCTTCGAGCCGGTCCGCTCCTCCGAAGAAATGGCCAGCCTCCAGGCCGCCTTCAAGCAGGCCATCCAGCAACACTTCCAACTTGAGTCCCGCGAGCTTTCCTGTGAAGCCATGCCCTCGCCCAAAGACCGCCAGGAAATCCTGTTCTACGAAGCCTCCGAAGGCGGAGCGGGGGTTCTCCGGCAGTTGGTCGAAGATCCCGCCGCTATTCCCGCCTTGGCCCGCCGGGCGCTCGAGCTTTGCCATTTCGACCCCGATACCCTGACCGACCAGGGCGCCGAGTCTTGCGGCAAGGCCTGCTACGAATGTCTCCTCGACTACGGCAACCAGCCCGACCACCCCCAGCTCGACCGCTACCTGATCCGGGACATCCTGGCCGAGCTGATGCATTCCGAGTGCAAGCCCGCCGGCGGCACCGGCTCGCGTGCCGAGCGCATGGTGGCCCTGCGCAAACAGTGCGACAGCAAGCTCGAAGGCAAATGGCTCGACCTCATCGAATCTTTGGTGCTCCGCCCGCCCAGCGACGCCCAATTCTTGATCGAGTCCTGCTCCACCCGGCCCGACTTCTTCTACCGCGAGCACAACGCCGCCATCTACGTTGACGGTCCGCCGCACGACGAACCCGACCAGATTCGCGCTGACGAACAAATCACGCGTTGTCTCATGGAGACGGGCTACATCGTCATTCGCTTCCACCACAAAGCCGATTGGAAGGACATCCTCCGCCAACACCCTGACATCTTTGGGGCCGTCCCTCCATGAGCGCCGCCGCCCTCTCCCAACCCGGAACTCTAGTTCACGCGCGCGGGCGCGAATGGATTGTCTTGCCCGACTCGTCCGAGGAATTGTTGATGCTGCGCCCCGTCGGTGGCTTGGATGAGGAAATCACCGGCCTGCTCCCCTCGGTCGAGCCGGTCACCAGCGCCACCTTCTCCTTCCCCACGCGCAACGACCTCCGCGACTTCCAGGCGGGCGCGCTGCTTCGGGATGCGGCGCGTATCTCCACCCGCGCCGCTGCCGGTCCGTTCCGCAGCTTTGGCCGCATCGCCGTTGACCCGCGGCCTTATCAGCTCGTGCCTCTGCTGATGGCCTTGCGGCTCAATCCCGTTCGGTTGCTTGTCGCGGACGATGTCGGCATCGGCAAAACGGTGGAGGCCTGCCTCATCGCCCGCGAGCTGCTCGACCGGGGCGAAATCAAACGTCTCGCGGTTCTCTGTCCGCCGCATCTTGCCGAGCAATGGCAAAAGGAACTCGCCTCCAAGTTTCACATCGAGGCCGAGCTGATTCTCAGTAGCACCATCCAACGCCTCGAACGCGATCTGCCGCTGGGCGTCTCCGTCTTCGACCGCCATCCCTTTGTCATCGTTTCCACCGATTTCATCAAGGGCAAAGGCCGTCGCGACGACTTCGCCCTCAAGTGCCCCGAGTTTGTCATCGTGGACGAAGCCCACGGCTGCGCTCCCGCCGGAGGCAAAGGCGCAGGCCGCCAGCTCCGCTACGAACTCATCCAGCAGATCACCAAATCCCGTGACCGCCATGTCCTCCTGGTTACCGCCACGCCTCACAGCGGAAACGAACAAGCCTTTCGCGCCCTCCTGGGCCTGCTGGACGCTGAATTCGAAAATCTCCCCACTGAAATCGAACTTGATACCCGAGAGAGCCTCCGCAAAAAGCTGGCGCTCCACCTCGTCCAGCGCCGTCGCGCGGACATCCGTCACTTCCTCGACACCGATACCTCCTTTCCCAAGCGCCTCGATAAGGAAGAGACCTACGCCTTCAGCCCTGAGTATCGCAAGCTCTTCAATGACATTATCCAGTTCGCGCGCGAGTTCGTCACCACCGGCGACCAGCAACGCCGCGCTCGGCGCGTTCGCTACTGGTCCGCGCTGGCCTTGTTGCGTTGCGTCTCTTCCAGCCCTGCCGCCGCCGTAGCCACCCTCCGCAGTCGCGCCGCCGTGGACGAGGCTCAGACCGAGGAAGAGGCCAATGAAATCGGCCGCCGCACCGTGCTGGATCAGGACGACACCGACGATACCGCCGCCTTCGACTTCAGCCCCGGCTCCGATGCCGGCGAAGACTCCGCCGACAGTTACCGCCGCAAGTTGCTCGCCTTCGCCCGCCGCGCCGAAGAACTCGCCGGCAAGTCCGACCACAAGCTCATTGAAGCCACCCGGCACGTTAAGGCCCTCCTCGCCGACGGCTGCCGGCCCATCGTCTTCTGCCGTTTCATTGACACCGCCGACTACGTCGCCCGCCACCTGCGCGAGGCTCTCGGCAAAAACGTAGCCGTTGACTCCGTCACCGGCACGCTGCCGCCCAGCGACCGCGAAACGCGCATCGCCAATCTCGCCAAACCCGAGAACCCCAGCCGCGTCCTCGTCTGCACCGACTGTCTCTCCGAAGGCATCAACCTCCAGCGCGAATTCGATGCCGTCGTTCACTACGACCTCTGCTGGAATCCCACGCGCCATGAACAGCGCGAGGGCCGCGTAGATCGTTTCGGCCAGGAAAAACCGGAAGTGCGCGTCCTGACCTTCTACGGCCGCGATAATCCCATTGATGGCGTCATCCTCGACGTGCTTCTGCGCAAACACAAAAGCATTAAGAGCGACCTCGGCGTTTCCGTCTCTGTGCCCGGCTCCAGCGAGGAGGTTGCCGAAGCCTTGTTTGAAGGCGCCCTGTTCCGCGAGATGACCGGCGGCCCGTTCGAGCAGCTCGGCCTCGATTTCGGCGGTGTCGTCCGCTCGCAAAAAGAGAAACTCCATCAGGAATGGGAAAACGCCCGCGACAAAGAAAAGGCCAGCCGCTCGCGCTATGCCCAGCACGCGCTCAAGCCCGAACTCGTCGCCGCCGAGATGAACGCCGTGCGTCAGGCGCTCGGCAGTCCCGCCGAGGTCGAAATCTTCTTCCGCCAGGCCATGACCATGGCGCGCGTGCCGGTCAACCCCGCTCGCAAAGGCTCGGTCGAAGTCTGCGTTCAAGAGAAGGAAACGCCGCGCGCTCTGCGCCAGGCCCTCCAGCAGGAAACGAAATTCAAGGGGCGCTTCGACCTCCCGTTGCAGGAAGACGAAATCTACCTTGGCCGCACCAGCCCGGTCGTCGAAGGCCTGGCCGGCTGGGTGCTCGACCAGGCCCTTGACCCTGCCGCCCGTGACGCCGCTCCCGTCGCCGCCCGTTGCGGCCTCGTCCGCACCCGCCGCGTGACGGCCCGCACCACGCTCGTAGTCGTCCGCTTCCGTTACCACCTCAAGCCGCGCGTCTCCGAGGATCTCACCTTGCTCTGCGAGGAAATCGTCCCGCTCGCCTTCCACGGCGGCGCCCAGTCGCCGCAATGGATCGCAGGCGCGGAGGCCGAAGCCCTCCTCAGCGCCCGGCCAGACGCGAGCCCCACTCAATCCCTCGTGGACCAGCAGCTCCCGTTGTTGCTCGGCGGATTGCCCGACCTGCAAACCGCGCTCGCCACCATCGCCACCCAACGCGCCGCCCTCCAGCTTCAGGCCCACGAACGCGTCCGTGAAGCCACTCGCGACCGCGCCAAAGTCCGCATTGAGCCGGTTCTGCCCGTGGACATCCTCGGCGCATATCTGTTGCTGCCCGCCCTGCCAGGATGAGACAAATATGCCAGAAACTATGAGCCGTCTGAAAATCTTTATCAGCTCCGTGCAGAAGGAATTGGCCGCGGAACGCCGCGCCGTCCGCTCGTTCGTGGAAAGCGACGCCTTGCTACGCCGCTTCTTCGACGTGTTTCTGTTTGAAGACGTCCCGGCCTCCAGCCGCCGGGCGGACGAAGTCTATCTGGCCGAAGTGGACGCTTGTGATGTCTATCTTGGCTTGTTCGGCAACGAATACGGTTTTGAAGACGCCTCGGGCGTATCTCCGACCGAGCGTGAATTCGACCAGGCCACCGCGCAGGGCAAGACGCGCCTCATCTTTGTCAAAGGCTCCGACGACCGGGCGCGCCACCCGAAGATGCAAGCCCTCGTCCGCAAGGCCGGAGCGCAACTCATCCGGCGCCGCTTCTCCGCCATCCCGGAACTCACGGCCGCGCTCAGTGCCAGCCTGGTCGAGCGCCTCGCCTCAAAAGGATTGGTGCAAGACCGCCCTTTCGAGGACCAGCCTTGCCCCGACGCCACCCTCGACGACCTGGACCCCAACGCGATTGCTGCCTTTGTCCGCCGGGCCAGGGAAGAGCGTCAATTCCCTCTGTCCGAAGGAGCGGCTCTGCCGGACGTCTTGACCCATCTCAACCTGCTCCTCGCCGGACAGCCCACCAAAGCCGCCGTTCTGTTGTTCGGACGCAGCCCGCAGCGTTTTCTCCCCAGCGCCGAGGTGCGCTGCATGCATTTCCACGGCACGGAAATCGTCCGCCCCGTTCCCTTCTACCGCATCTTCAAAGGCCACCTCTTCGAGCAGGTGGACACGGCTCTCGACTTCGTGCTCTCCAAACTC
>Ga0315271_10003077_pt1 | contig 10533 bp, 10 predicted proteins | sample C3_top_MG_FD_204664 | JGI IMG/M metagenome (GOLD analysis project Ga0315271, IMG submission 204664) | Sediment microbial communities from Yellowstone Lake, YNP, Wyoming, USA - C3_top | ecosystem: Environmental > Aquatic > Freshwater > Lake > Sediment | place: USA: Wyoming | collected 2017-08-01
GATTCTTCAGGCGCGGCATCCGGGCCGGGCCGGTAGACCAAGACGCCGCGATAGAGTTGCAGGCTGCCGCCAGGGCACGGCCAGCTTGCACTTCCGCCGAATTGCAGTTCGCTCAGCAGGCGCTTGGCCAGACTCGCCGTGGCCGCACGACCGAGATGTTGCTTCAGCCAGGCGCGCAGCACGGTGCTGCGCCTGGGTTCACTCAAGGCCAGCCATGCGCGCAGTTCGAAGCCGCGACTGCTGGAGACCGCCTCGAGATCGAGACCCGCCAATTCTTCGAGGCACGCCTGTGCCTCCTGGGCCCATGACGCGCTTTGTGCAATCGATGCTTCGGCTTGCGGGAATGCCGCCAACAGGGCGGGCCAGACCTGAAGGCGCAGGCGATTGCGCGCGTAACGGGAATCGGCGTTGCTGTCGTCCTCAATGAAGCGCAAACGGTGCTTGCGGACATAGGCCTGAATCGTTTCGCCCGATGCATCGAGCCAGGGTCGGGCCCAGGTGACGCCGCCACGCAGCGCGACACGCGGCATGCCCGCCAGCCCGCTCATGCCGGCGCCACGCATGGCCTGCAACAGAAACGTCTCGGCCTGGTCGAGCCGATGCTGGGCGAGCAAGATCAGTTCGACTCCGTGTGCTTGCGCCAGGCAGCGCAACGCGTCGTAGCGTTGCTCGCGCGCCCAGGCCTCGACACTGTCGCCCGACTGCGGCCGGCGCGCCAGGCGCTCGGTCGCAAACGTCACGGCCCAGCCGCGCCGCGACCAGCGCGCACATTGCTCGCGGCACGCCGCGAGCCACGCATCGGCGTGACGGCTCAATCCATGATGCACGTGAAACGCGAAGACCTGCACCCCGAGCGGCGCCGCTGCAGCACGCGTGGCGTGCAGCAGCGCAGTCGAATCGCGACCGCCGCTGTAGGCAACCGCAACTCGCTGCCCTTCAGGCAGCGCCAACATCGGCTCGCGGCAGGTCATGCGTGGCACGCAGTGCAGTGCCCGAGGAGCCGACTGCGCTGGGCTCAGCGCTCGGTGGTGTCGGTGAAGCGCCCGTAGCCGCGCAAGCGCTCGTAGCGGCGCTGCAGCAGTTCCTTGGGCTTGAAGTCGCTCAACTGACGCAGCGAATCATTCAGCGCACGCTTCAAGAACGCTGCCATTTGTTTCGGGTCGCGGTTCGCGCCGCCGACGGGCTCGCTGACGATCTTGTCCACCAGACCCAGTGCCTTGAGCCGATGCGCCGTGATGCCCAGGGCCTCGGCAGCGTCGGCGCAGCGTTCGGCGGTCTTCCACAGAATCGAGGCGCAGCCCTCGGGTGAGATCACGGAATAGACGGCGTACTGCAGCATCAGCACCTGGTCCCCGACGCTGATCGCAAGCGCTCCGCCTGATCCGCCTTCGCCGATGATGGTGGCAATGATCGGTACTTCCAGCTGTGCCATCTCGAACAGGTTGCGGCCGATCGCTTCCGATTGGCCGCGCTCCTCGGCGCCCACACCCGGGTATGCCCCCGGCGTGTCGACAAACGTGAACACCGGCAGGCTGAATTTTTCGGCCAGCTTCATCAGTCGCAATGCTTTTCGGTAGCCCTCCGGACGCGACATGCCGAAGTTGCGAAGACCTCGCTCCTTGGTATCGCGCCCTTTCTGATGCCCCAAAACGACGCAGGCCTGGCCGTTGAAGCGGGCCAAGCCGCCGACGATGGACTGGTCGTCAGCGTAGGCGCGGTCTCCGTGCAGTTCGAGGAAGTCGGTGAAGATCTCGCCGATGTAGTCCAACGTGTAGGGGCGCTGCGCGTGGCGCGCGATTTGCGTCACCTGCCATGGCGACAGGTTCGAATAAAGATCCTTCGTGAGCTGCAGGCTCTTCTTGCTCAGGCGGTCGATCTCTTCCGAGATGTCCACCGCCGACTCGCTTTGAACGTAGCGCAGCTCGTCGATCTTCGACTCGAGTTCGGCAACCGATTGCTCGAATTCGAGGAAATGTCGTTTGCTCATGCGTGCAGGGGCCTCGCTATTCGGCGCAGCAGCGCAAAGTGTTGCAGCTTCAACGCGCCCAAGACTTGCTCAGTATTCGACCGGCAACGGGTCAAGGCTGCGCCAAATGTACCATGTGGCCACGGAGCGAAAAGGCGCCCAGGCGTCTCCAACTTCACGCGCTTCAGCGCGCGACACCGGCTCACCGCTGAAGTAGTTCACGCTGATTCCCTTGAGCAACCCGATGTCGTCGAGTGGCAGGACATTCGGGCGCATGAGGTGGAAGATCAGGAACATTTCAGCGGTCCAGCGACCGATGCCGCGGATCGCGACCAGTTCCTCGATGATGGCTTCGTCGTCCATGCGCAGCCATTCATCGACGTGCACGGTGCCGGATTCGAAGTGCTGCGCCAGGTCGCAAAGGTACTCGACCTTGCGCGCTGACAGCCCCGCAGTGCGAATTCGCTGCGCGCCAAGTGTCAGCACGCCAGCCGGCTGCAGGCCGGCCGAAGCAGCTTGCATCAGCGTCGTGAAACGGTCCCAGACGGTCTGCGCCGCCTTGACCGAAATTTGTTGGCCGACGATTGAGCGTGCCAGGGTCGTGAATGCATCACCCCGGCTTTGCAGCCGGCCGTCACCGAACTTGGGAATCAACTTGCGCATCACGCGGTCGCGCTTGGCCAGATGCTTGCACGCTTCGTCCCAATACTGCGGTTGCGCCAATGTTGCCAATTCGAACTCCCGGCTCAGGCCTTGACCCATGTCGTGCCCTGCGGCGTGTCTTTCAGCACCACGCCCTGGTCGGCCAGTTCTTTGCGCACCCGATCCGCGGTCGCGAAGTCGCCGGCTTGTTTGGCAGACTGGCGCCGGGCGATCGCTTGCGCTACCGCGGTCGCGTCGAGACCGCCGCCCGATTGCAGATAGGCACGCGGCGCCTGCTGCAGCAAGCCGAGTGTTGCGCCCAGGTTGCGCAGCACGCCGGCGTCGCGTGGCGAGCGCGAACGGTTCAGATCACTCGCCAACTCGAACAGCACCGCGACCGCGCCCGGCGTGTTGAAGTCATCGTCCATCGCGGCCCGAAATGCCGCCGCCCGCGGCTCGCTCCAGTCGAGCACAGGCGGGTCGATCTGCACGCCGTCGAGCGCGGTGTAGAGCCGTCGCAGCGCGTTGCGCGCGTCGTCCAGGTTCGCATCGCTGAAATTGAACTGGCTGCGGTAGTGCGTGCGCAGCATGAAAAAGCGCAGCGTCTCGCCGTCGTAGCGCTTGAGCACATCGCGGATCGTGAAGAAGTTGCCCAGCGACTTGGACATCTTCTCGTCGTTGACGTTGAGGAAACCGTTGTGCAACCAGTAGTTGACGAACGGCCCCGGCGTTGCGCCCTCGCTCTGCGCGATTTCGTTCTCATGGTGCGGGAACTGCAGGTCCATGCCGCCGCCGTGAATGTCGAAATGCGCTCCCAACGACGCGCGGCACATTGCCGAGCATTCGATGTGCCAGCCGGGCCGGCCCTTGCCGAACGCACTGTCCCACTTTGCGTCGTCAGGTTCGGAGTCTTTCGCCGCCTTCCACAGCACGAAATCCAAGGGGTCGTCCTTGCCCGCCTGCACCGCGACGCGCTCGCCGGCGCGCAACTGGTCAACCGACTTGCCGGAGAGTTTTCCGTAGCCGGGGAACTTGCGCACCGCGAAGTTCACATCACCGTCCGCGGACCGATAGGCGAGGCCTTTTCGCTCCAGCGTCGAGATCATCTCCAGCATCTGCGGCACATGCTCGGTGGCGCGCGGCTCAAACGTCGGCCGGGCAATGCCCAAGGCGTCAGTGTCCTCGTGCATCGCCGCGGTCATCTCGGCGGTCAACTGGCGAATCGGCATGCCGCGCTCGAGCGCGCGCTTGATGATCTTGTCGTCAATATCGGTGATGTTGCGAACGTAGTTCACGCGGTAGCCCGAGGTTCGCAGCCAGCGAAAAATGACATCGAAGGCAATCAGGAAACGGGCGTGCCCGACGTGGCACAGGTCGTAGATCGTCATGCCGCATACGTACATGCCAACGTGCCCCGGCTTGATGGGGGTGAAGACTTCAACTCGCCGCGATAAAGTGTTGTGGATGCGAAGGGCCATGAAGGAGCGACGATACAGCGGCAGCGACACTACAATCGATTCAGTATACCGGTCGCAATTCAGCGCAAATCGACCCGCGATTGCAATTTCTTGCGAGGCCGCTCGGCGCCCTTGCTGGGCCATGCACCATGCGCAAGCCGCACCTCTTCGCTCTCCATTCCATGCACATCGGCGCGCTCCTGCTCGCCGCCTTGCCGGTCTTCGCAAGCGTCGAAGAGATCGACGAAGTCACGCGATTGCATCGATCGGGCCGCAGCACCGCCGCGGTGCAACTCGCTGACAAGATTCTCGCCGCGCGCCCGAAAGATCTGCAGATGCGATTCCTGAAAGGCGTGGTCCTGGCCGAGAGCCAACGCTCCGCGCAAGCCATCGAGGTCTTTCAGGCCTTGACTGAAGACTTCCCCGAGTTGCCCGAGCCGTACAACAATCTGGCAACCCTGTTCGCAGCGAATGGCGACCATGACCGTGCCCGCATCGCGCTCGAGCAGGCCCTGCGCAGCAACCCAAGCTACGCCATAGCCCATGAAAATCTTGGCGACGTGCATGGCATGCTGGCAAGCCGGGCCTACGCGCGCGCGCTTGCGCTCGACCCGGCGAACCAGCGGCTGCCCGCCAAACTCAAGCTGGTGCGCGAGTTGTTTGCGGATCGGCGCAACGCCGTGAAGGCTGCGCCAGCGCATTAGCAATTCCCATTTCATCCCACACGAAGGAGAAAGAGACCCCATGCTTCGAAAACTCGCACGCGCCATTGCAGGCGTCACCCTCACCGTCAGCGCCCTCGCCACGCTGCCGGCGCTGGCACAGAAGGTCAAGCTCGCCACGTCGATGGGCGACATCGTGATTGAACTCGACGCCGCGAGGGCGCCGCGCTCAGCCGCCAACTTCGTGCAATACGCGAAAGACGGCCATTTCAACGGCACCATCTTTCATCGCGTCATCGACAACTTCATGATCCAGGGCGGCGGCATGCTTCCCGACATGACGCAGAAACCAACACGAACACCGATTCCACTCGAAAGCAAGAACGGCCTGCGCAACACCCGTGGCACGGTGGCGATGGCGCGCACCGGTGACCCGAATTCCGCCACCTCGCAGTTCTTCATCAACCTGAAGGACAACGCGTTCCTGAACGCAAATGAATCGCCCGACCCGAACGGCTACGCCGTGTTCGGCAAGGTGGTTCTCGGCATGGACGTCGTCGACAAGATTCGCACCGTCCCCACTGGCAGCAAGGGTCCGCACGAGAACGTGCCGCTCGATCCCGTCATCATCAAACAAGCGACACTGGAGCCCTGACATGAATCAGCAGGTCGAACTGGAAACGAGCCTCGGAGTCGTCAAGATCGAACTGGACGCGACGCGCGCTCCCGAGTCGGTGCGCAATTTCCTTGCCTACGTCGACGCTGGCCACTACAACGGCACCGTTTTTCACCGTGTCATCAAGGGCTTCATGATTCAAGGGGGTGGGTTCGAAGTCGGCATGAAACAAAAGCCGGTGCGCGCACCGCTGGCGAACGAGGCGAACAACGGGGTGAAGAATGACAAGTACACGCTGGCGATGGCGCGGACTTCTGCGCCGCACTCAGCGACCGCACAGTTCTTCATCAACACCAGCGTCAACGCGTTCCTGAATTTCAAGTCGGAGACTGCGCAGGGTTGGGGCTACGCCGTGTTCGCCAAAGTGGTCGGCGGGTCCGATGTGGTCGATTCAATCGAGGAGGTTCGCACCACGCGGCGCGGCGGCAACGATGACGTCCCGGTCGATGACGTCGTGATCCTGAGCGCAAAGCGCGTTCCCTGAAATCCGTGGTTCACCCCGGGCCGAGCCGGTTCAGCGAGTGGGTCGCGCCGGCCTCATGTGAAAGCATTGAGTTCATCAGCGACTTGCATCTTGCGCCGCAGACTCCGCGCACCTTGGACGCGTGGGAGCAATATCTGGGCACGACACGGGCCGACGCCGTTTTCATCCTCGGTGATCTGTTCGATTCGTGGGTCGGCGACGATTCGCGCTTCGACGCGTTCGAAGCGCATTGCGTCAGCGTTCTTGCCCGAGCATCGGCGACAACGTCGCTGGCCTTCATGGTGGGCAATCGGGATTTCCTGGTTGGCACCGCCATGTGTCAGGCCAGTGGCATGCAGTTGCTTTCCGACCCGACTGTGCTCGTCGCATTTGCTCAGCGCATCTTGCTTTCGCACGGCGATGCGCTGTGTCTTGCCGACACCGAGTATCAGCAACTCAGGACCATGGTTCGAAACCCCGAGTGGCAGCGCGAACTTCTGGCTTGGCCCCTTGAGCAGCGGCGCGAATTGGCGCGCGAGTTGCGAACCGCCAGCACCCAGCATTCGGCGGGACGGAACCGTGACGAATGGGCTGATATCGATTTTCCCTTGGCCATCGATTGGCTGGACCAGGCAAACTCGAAGGCGCTGATTCATGGACATACCCATCGCCCCGGCACCGATCCGCTGGCACGAGGCTACCGTCGCCACGTCTTGAGCGATTGGAGTTTCGACGATCCCCAGGCCGAGCGCGCCGAAGTTCTGCGGCTCGACGCTTCAGGCCTGCGGCGCCTCAGCTTGACCTGAAGATGTTCGGCTGGTGGAAATCGTGGCAGCGCACGCGACGCGCGCGCGTGCTGAGCAATCGCAGCATCCCTGAGCCGCTGTGGCAACTCACCTTGTCCCGCTACCGGTTTCTCGCCGGGCTCGAAGCGTCGGCAGCCGCCGAATTGCGTGACATGGCCACTCTGTTCCTCGCCGAGAAGGAGTTTTCCGGCGCCGGCGGCCTGACCGTGAACGACGAAATGGCCGTGGCAATCGCGGCCCAGGCCTGCCTGCCCGTGCTGCGACTCGGTCTGCATTGGTACGACGCTTTCAAGGGCATCGTGGTGCACGCCGACGCCGTGATGGCACAGCGCGAAGTGATTGACGAATTCGGCGTCGTGCACGAGTTTGAGGAAGAACTCAGCGGTGAAGCCATGGGAGGCGGCCCGTTGATGCTGTCATGGGCTGATGTGCAGGACAGCGGGGAATCGGCCGATTGGGGCTACAACGTCGTCATCCATGAGTTTGCCCACGTACTGGACATGCGCGACGGCGTCGCCGATGGAGTTCCGCCTCTGCCCGATCGGCGAGCGCGCGAGCACTGGACAATCATTCTCGGCGCCGAGTACCGGAATTTTTGCGGCGCGGTGAACGACGGGTTCGAAACCGTGCTTGACCCCTATGGCGCGCAGTCACCTGATGAGTTCTTCGCCGTGGCGAGCGAGGCGTTCTTCACCGTTCCCGAGCAAACGCGCGCTGCGCATCCGCAGCTTTATGACCTTCTGGTGAGCTTTTACCGCCAGAACCCTGCTGCCGCCGCGGGCGCCTGATCGACGGGTGGCCAGAAGCCCAGGCCCTAGGCCGTTGCGGGCTCCGCCTTGGGCTTGTCGCTCTTCTTGTTGGGCGCAATGTCGAGAATCGGTTTGCCGTCGGCGTCGGCGTCCACGGTCAAACGCCCGCCATCGACCAACTGACCGAAAAGCAACTCGTCGGCCAGGGCGCGGCGAATCGTGTCCTGGATCAGGCGTTGCATCGGCCGTGCGCCCATCAACGGGTCGAAGCCCTTCTTCGCCAGGTGCTTGCGCAGGTTGTCGGTGAATGTGACTTCGACCTTCTTCTCGTTGAGCTGGGTTTCCAGCTGCAGCAAGAATTTGTCGACAACACGCAGGATGATCTCTTCGTCGAGCGCCTTGAAGCTCACGATGGCATCGAGACGGTTGCGGAACTCGGGCGTGAACAGGCGCTTGATGTCGACCATCTCGTCGCCCTGCTCGTGTGCCGTCGTGAAACCGATCGTCGCCTTGTTCATCGCCTCGGCGCCGGCATTTGTCGTCATGATGATGATGACATTGCGAAAGTCGGCCTTGCGCCCGTTGTTGTCGGTCAAGGTGCCATGGTCCATGACCTGCAGCAGCACATTGAAGACGTCGGGGTGCGCCTTTTCGATCTCATCCATCAGCAACACGGCGTGCGGCTTCTTCGCGATGGCCTCTGTGAGCAAACCACCCTGGTCAAAGCCTACATAGCCGGGCGGCGCGCCGATCAAACGGCTCACCGCGTGGCGTTCCATGTATTCGCTCATGTCAAAGCGAATCAGGTCGATGCCCAGGACGTACGCAAGCTGGCGCGCAACTTCCGTCTTGCCCACACCGGTGGGGCCGCTGAACAGGAACGAGCCGATCGGCTTGTCCGGCCGGCCCAGGCCCGAGCGCGCCATCTTGATCGCGGCCGCAAGCGCTTCGATCGCCGGCTCCTGTCCAAACACGACGCTGTTCAGGTCGCGACTCAGGCTCTTGAGTTTGGAGCGATCGTCGCTGGACACACTGGCCGGTGGTATGCGGGCGATCTTCGCGACGATGTCTTCGACTTCGGCGCGCGTGATCGTTTTCTTCTGCTTGTTCTTGGGCAGGATGCGCTGCGCGGCGCCGGCTTCGTCGATAACGTCGATCGCCTTGTCGGGCAAGTGCCTGTCGTTGATGAATTTCGCGGAAAGTTCGGCCGCGGCCTGCAGCGCGCCGATCGCGTACTTGACGCTATGGTGATCTTCAAATCTGGACTTCAGGCCCTTCAGGATCTCGATCGTCTGTTCCACCGAAGGTTCGACCACGTCGACCTTCTGAAAGCGCCGCGACAGTGCTGCGTCTTTTTCGAAGATGCCACGGTACTCGTTGAACGTGGTGGCGCCGATGCACTTCATCGCACCCGAACCCAACGCCGGTTTGAGCAGGTTGCTCGCGTCCAGAGTCCCACCCGATGCCGCACCGGCACCAATCAGCGTGTGAATCTCATCGATGAACAGAATCGCGTTCGGCTGGTCCTTGAGCTGCTTCAACACGCCTTTCAGGCGCTGCTCGAAGTCGCCCCGGTATTTGGTTCCCGCGAGCAGAGCACCCATGTCCAACGAATAGACCACCGACTTGGCCAGGACCTCGGGAACGTCGTCTTGCGTGATGCGCCACGCCAGGCCCTCGGCGATCGCCGTCTTGCCCACTCCGGCCTCGCCCACCAGCAGCGGATTGTTCTTGCGGCGTCGGCACAGCACCTGAATCACGCGCTCGACTTCGAGTTCGCGCCCGATCAGCGGGTCGATCTTGCCGTCGCGCGCGAGCTGGTTCAGGTTCTGCGTGAACTGGTCCAGCGGCGAACCTTTGGTGTCGGCCTCTTCCTTTTCGCCCTCGTTGTTTGCGCCGGATTCGTTCGACTTTGCCGGTTCGGGCGGCTCGCTCTTCTTGATCCCGTGGGCGATGAAATTCACCACGTCCAGACGCGTCACGCCTTGCTGGTGCAGGTAGTACACGGCATGCGAATCCTTTTCGCCGAAGATCGCCACCAGCACGTTCGCCCCGGTCACTTCCTTCTTGCCGCTGCCGGTGGACTGCACATGCATGATGGCGCGCTGGATCACGCGCTGAAAGCCCAATGTGGGCTGCGTATCCACTTCGTCGGAGCCTGCCACCGTGGGCGTGTTCTCCTTGATGAAACCGGCCAAGCTCTTGCGCAGGTCGTCGATGTTGGCCGAACAGGCGCGCAGCACTTCAGCGGCCGATGGGTTGTCGAGCAGCGCCATCAACAGGTGCTCGACCGTGATGAATTCATGCCGCTGCTGGCGCGCTTCGACAAACGCCATGTGCAGACTGACTTCCAACTCTTGCGCAATCATGCGGCCTCCAGGATACATTGCAAGGGGTGGCCCCCACGCCTTGCGGCAGCCAATACCAACTCGACTTTCGTCGTTGCCACGTCTTTCGAATAGACCCCACACACACCACGCCCCTCGTGATGAATCTTGAGCATGATGAGTGTGGCCGATTCGATGTCGCGTTGGAAGTACTCCTGCAGAACCATCACCACAAACTCCATCGGCGTGTAGTCGTCGTTAAGCAACACGACCTGATACATCCGGGGCGGTTCGGTCCGCTGCGTACGTCGCTCGGCAACAACCGCCCCGCTCCCATCGTCGGGCAACACCGGCGCAGGCGGGATCGGTTTGTCGGTGGCCATGTCACCCATTCTATCGAGTTGGCATATCCCCTCAGGTGAAGCTGCCACCCCTCGTTTGGCGGACTATTCCACGCCGCAGCGAAGGGTTCGCTCGGCAGTGCAGGACTTTGCGCTCCGATCGGCGCCTTGAAGCCCTGCATTTGCTCGCGCTCCCGTTGGAAACCACGGACCATGCCGCGCTGCAAGCCGCGCGGGTCGAGATCGGCCGCAGCAGTATTCTTCGAGACGACGCCGCACCATGAACACCACCACCCTGCCTGCACCCACCTCCGCAGCGGCGCCGATGAGCGTCTTCGAACGCTACCTCAGCCTCTGGGTGTTCCTGTGCATTGTCGTCGGCATCGCCCTCGGACAGACGCTTCCCGGGCCGTTCCAGGCCATAGGCCGGATGGAGATTGCCAA
>Ga0315271_10003078_pt1 | contig 10533 bp, 7 predicted proteins | sample C3_top_MG_FD_204664 | JGI IMG/M metagenome (GOLD analysis project Ga0315271, IMG submission 204664) | Sediment microbial communities from Yellowstone Lake, YNP, Wyoming, USA - C3_top | ecosystem: Environmental > Aquatic > Freshwater > Lake > Sediment | place: USA: Wyoming | collected 2017-08-01
GGCCCCGTTGCCGAGCATGAGGTAGACGTTGTCCTGGGCCGTCGAGACGATCGCGAGGTCCGGGTGCCCGTCGCCGTTCGCGTCCCCCACGTCCAACGCCAGGGGTTGCAGGACGGGGGATAGGAAGTCCGTCCGGGCGCCGAATCCTCCTGTGCCGTCGCCGAGCCGCACGCTGATCGAGTCGGCGACCACGTCCGTGTGAACGAGATCGAGGTGCCCGTCGCCGTTCAGGTCGGCGAGGCGCACGGCAAAGGGTCCGGCAGGGGCGCCGTAGGTGATCTTCCCCGAGAACGGGCCCGCCCCGAAGCTCCGGACCACCGAGAGCTTGTTGAACGGGTTGTCGGTCGTCGTCGCGATGTCGAGCCGCCCGTCGTTGTCGATGTCGGTCAGCGCGACCGAGCGCGCGTTGCCGCCGATCGCCACGTTCTCGGGGGCGAGGAATCCGCCGGAGCCGTCGGCCCTGAGCACCTTCAGGTCCGTGCCGAAGTAGAGCGCGATGACAATGTCGGCGAGGCCGTCGCCGCTGACGTCGCCGATGGCCAACCAGGTCGGGCTGGCCCCGGGGAAGAGCGGCGTTGCCGGAGCGGTGAAGCCGGCCCCGTCGCCGAGCATGTAGTTTGCCGCGCTCACGTTGCGGCTCGATGACACGAAGTCGAGATTGCCATCGGCATTCAGGTCGCCGAGCGCGACGAAATCCGGCTCGTTGTCGACCGTGTACTCGACCTTCGGCGCGAATCCGCCCGCCCCGTCCCCGCGCAGCCACAGGACCTTGTTCGACGTTGTCGACACCGTAACGACGTCCATCTTGCCGTCGTTGTCCACGTCGCCGGCGGTGACGCAGATCGGAATCGCGTTGATCGGCACGTCCGTCTTTGGCGCGAAGCCACCGCCTCCCGTGCCCCTGAGGAGCGAGAACGAAGCGTCGGCATTGCCCCCGACCACGAGATCGGGGATCGAGTCGCCGTTGAAGTCGGCAATGGCGACCGAGAACGGCGTCGACACGGTCGCGTATTCGACGTGGTTGCGAAACTCCCCACGCGGCGCGCCCAGGAGGACGGACACCGCCGACGATCCCGAACTCGCGACCACGAGGTCGAGAAAGCCGTCGCCATTCAGGTCGGCCGTCGCCATGCCGCGCGGCAGCGAGGCGGTGGCGTACGTCTTGCCCGGCTTCAGCCCACCCTTCCCGTCGCCGAGAATGACCGACACCGAATCGACCCCGGTGACGGTTACCGCGAAGTCGGGATGCCCGTCGCGATCGAAGTCGCCGGTGACGACCGTGTTCGGGTGAATGCCGGTGGGCGCGTCGACGCGGACTCCGATCGCGAACGGCGCGTCGGCGGCACGGGCGGGTTGCGCGGCGGCGGTCGATAGCGCGGCTGCGGCGAGGGCGAGCGAAGCGGCGAGGACGCGTGGGCGGACGGACATGGGGTGATCCCTTGGCGAGGAATGGCAACCGGGGGGGAGGGTGGCGCGCAAGCGCCGGGGAACGAGCCTACGCCCGGAGGCGGCTTGAGTTCCACCACAAGCGAGGGCGGCCGGGACGAATCGTGCCGCAACTTGCCCCCGCGCGCCATTGCGGAGCTTTGCCGGCCCTCCTATTATTAGAGGCGTTCCACGTCTGGACATTTCCCCCCAGACCCCCCGAGGAGATGACGATGGCGGTTTCCCGAATTCCTGGCTTGGACCTCGTACGCGGTCTTCTCGGGACCGGGCTGCTCATGTTGGCCCTGTCGCCCCGGCCGGCCGCCGCGAGTGCGATCTACGATCTGACGTTCGATTGGAGTGACAGCGCGAACCCCAACGGGCCCTGGGCCTATCGCGAAGGCTCGAACCTGCTGCCTCATGTGAGCGCATGGCAGGGACTGATCGGGGACTTCACCAGCGCGCAGCCCGCATGGGCGCGATTCGATGTCGGCACCAGCAACCTGCCCTGCATCTTCCGCAGCTCGGCGAGCGTGGGGATCGTCCACGACTGGCAACCCGGGGACGTCGTCTGCCACTCGCAGGACAACTTCAACGGCATCGGGAGCGGGGTCGCGAACATCACCTGGACGAGCCCGTCCTACGGCGCCATCAAGATCTCGGGCGCCGTCTGGATGGGGCGCGACATTTCGCGCGGCAACCACTGGAGCATCTCGTTCAACGGCACGGAGCTGACCTCCGGGGACGTGTTCTCCGGCGATCCCTACGACCGCGCCACGCCCATGGACTTCACCGCCGGGAGCGGAGGCGCTGCGCCGTTGACGGCCATCCTGGTCGCGCCGGGGGATGTCGTCATGCTCGCGCTGTCCCGGACCGCGGCCCCCGGCGACTACTCCGGCATTCGCATGCAGGTCGAACTGCTGCAGAACACGGGAGTCGGGGACGGTGGGCACACGCTCGACCTCCGCCTCGATGCGCCGAAGCCGAATCCGTTCCGCGAGCGCATGCTCCTGCACTACGCCATGGCGCATGAGGGCCACGCGACGCTGGGCGTCTACGACGTCTCCGGGCGCCTTGTCCAATTGCTCTGGGATGGAGATGCCGCCGCCGGGGAACGGGACGCCGTGTGGGACGCGCGCGTTCCCGGCGGGATCTACTTCGTGTCGCTCGACACGTCCGGCCGGAGGGTGACGCGGCGGGTGGTCGTGTTGCCTTGACGGAGTATTCCTAAGTCGAACTGGTCCGGGCGATCTGCTCGCTCGTCGCGGGGAAGGACCTGCGGCAGATCGACGTCGCGGCGCGTCTCGGGATCTCTCAGCCCAAGGTCTCGCTGTTGCTGCGCGGGCGCACGGAGGGATTCTCGACCGAGTTGCTCATCCGCCTGCTCAATCGACTCGGCCAGCGCATCGATATCGTCGTCCGCCCCGCGCCCCGCGGGCGCCTGGTCGGGGACACGCATGTTGACTATCGAACGGCGATGTCGGTCGAGCACCCGGCACCGGTCTACGGTGTCGCCCCCAAGACGACGAAGACGCAGGCCGCGGCGACAAAGAAGAAGTGACGCGGACCAACTCCGTGGCCAAACCGAGCGAATGAGTTAGATTCCCGCAATGCCCCTCGCCCCCGGCACCCGTCTCGGCAACTACGAAGTCCTCGCCCCGCTCGGCGCGGGCGGCATGGGCGAGGTCTACCGCGCGCGGGACACGCGCCTGGGCCGCGAGGTGGCGATCAAGGTGCTGCCCTCGGACATGGCCTTGGATGCCGACCGGCTCGCCCGCTTCGAGCGCGAGGCGCGCACCGTCGCCGGCCTCAACCACCCGAACATCGTCGTCCTCCACTCGGTCGAGGACGCGGGTGGCATCCGCTTCCTCACCATGGAGCTGGTCGAGGGCCAGACCCTCCTGCACCAGGTCGTGCCGGGCGGGCTGCCCGCGGCGCGCGTGGTGGACTTGGGCCTCGCGCTCGCCGACGCGCTCACCGCCGCGCACGAGAAGGGCGTCGTGCACCGCGATCTCAAGCCCGGCAACGTGATGCTGACGAGCGAGGGGCGGCTCAAGGTGCTCGACTTCGGGCTCGCGCGTGTCACGGCCCCGGACTCGGATCACGGCCTCGACCTGACGCAGCCGGCCACGATGGCGGCCGCGCTCTCCGGCGCGGGACAGGTCGCGGGCACGCTGCCCTACATGGCGCCGGAGCAACTGCGCGGCGAGGCGGTCGATGCGCGGAGCGATCTGTTCTCGCTCGGGGTTCTCCTGTACGAATTGGCGTCCGGTCGGCGGCCATTCCAGGGCGCCGACTCGGCCTCGCTCATTTCCTCGATCCTGCGCGACGACCCGCAACCGGTTCCGAATGCGGACCTGTGGCGCGTCCTCGGGCGCAGCCTGGCCAAGGCGCCGCTCGATCGCTTCCAGAGCGCCCGCGAGCTGCGTGCCGCGCTGAGCGGTGTGTCCCGCGAAGCGGCAGCGCCCGCAGCGCCCGCAGCGCCGGCCGCCGGCCCGTCGGTCGCCGTCCTGCCGTTTCGCAACATGAGCGCGGACCCCGAGAATGAATATTTCAGCGACGGCATCACCGAGGAACTGCTCAACTCGCTGGCTCAGCTCAAGGGGCTCAAGGTGGCCGCGCGCACGTCGTCGTTCGCGTTCAAGAATCAGGCAGCGGACCTCGGCACGATCGCTTCCAAGCTCGGCGTGGGCACCGTGCTCGAGGGCAGCGTCCGGCGCCAGGGGCAGCGCGTGCGCATCACCGCGCAGCTCGTCAACGCGGCCGACGGCTACCAGCTGTGGTCCGAGGCGTTCGACCGCGAACTCGACGACGTGTTCGCGATCCAGGCCGACATCGCCGAGCGCGTGGCCCTTGCGCTGCGCGTCACGCTCCTCGCGTCCGACGCCGAGCGGCTGCGCAGTCGCGACACCGCGCACCCGGCGGCCTACGACGCCTACCTGCACGGGCTGGCGCAGATGGCGGCGTACAGCGTCGAGGCGGCGCTCGAGGCCTCGCGCTCGTTCGAGCGCGCCGCGGAGCTCGACCCGCAGTTTGCAAAGGCGTTCGCCGGGATCGCGAACGCGAACATCTTCGCCTACGAGATCTCGGACTTCACGCGCGAGCAGATGCTGCGTGTCGCCGAGCCCGCGATGGAGCGTGCGCTCGCGCTCGATCCGTCGCTGAGCGAGGCCCACGCGGCCAGGGGCGGCGTGCTCGCGGCGCGCCGCGACTACGCGGGGGCGAAGGCCGCGTTCCGCCGCGCGCTCGAGCTGAACCCGGGCAACGCGCTGGCGAGCCACTTCTACGGCATGATGCTGTGGGCGCTGTGGGAGCTCGACGAGGTGGTCGACGTCTTCAATCACGCGCTGCGCATCGATCCGCTCGATGCCGCGCTGCAGGGATTCCGCGGAATGGTCAAGCAGACGATGAACCGCCTGGACGAAGCGGAGGCTGACTTCGCGCGCGCCCGCTCCGTCGGTCCCGCGAACCCGGCCGGATTCTACATGGGCGGCGGCTTCTTCCTTGACGCGCGCGGCGACGCGGCCGAGGCCGCGAAGCTGATGCGGCGCGCCGCCGAGGTGGACCCGACCGACCCCGAGATCTTCGCCTGGGTCGGGCACTGCCTCTACTCCCTCGGCGACTACGCCGGCGGCGCCGAAGCTGCGCGGCACGCGGTCGAGCTCGGCCCGCGCAACGGGGTGGCGTGGGCATCGCATGCGCTCGCGCACGTGTACCTAGACCGCGTCCAGGACGCCATCGATCTCGCGCGGCGCGGCTCCGCGCCCAGGATTACCCAGCGCTGGGCCAGCCGGCTGCTGCTGTTCCGTATCCTGCGCATCGGTTGGCTGCGCGACGGTCTTGTGGGCGAGGCGATCCAGGCCTACGAGGCGGGCTACCCGAGCGTGGCGCGGGGCGAGAGCCTGTTCACCGCCCCGCTGGAGTTGCCGCAGTACGGTGGATTCGGCGAAGTCACCGGCGCCGCGCTCGACCTGGCGCACCTGCGCCGGGCTTCTGGCGATGAGGCCGGCGCGCTGACCTTGATTCGCCTCGTGCGCACGACGCTCGAGCGCGAACCGCGGATGGGGTTCGTGCGGCTGTTCGGTAGCGGGCTGGCCGAGGCGCAGCTCGCCATGCTCGAAGGCCGGCCCGCGGAAGCTCTCGCCGCCCTGGCCCGCGCCGTGGACGCCGGCTTCATCGCGAACTGGCGCTTCTCGCTCGAGCGCGATCCGATCTGGGACGCGGTGCGGGCGGAGGCGGAGTTCGTGCGCCTCGTGGCGCGACTCGAGGGTCGGGCGCGCGAGCAGCGGGCGCGGTTGGCCGCGCGATAGAAACCGGCGGTGGTGTACGTTCTGTACACACACTCCCAGAGAAGGTACCTTCCCCCGGGTCTTACGAGCCCCCCTTTGCCTTGCAACCCCAACCCGCCCGAGGCCATGAAGACTATCCTGCTCTCCGGACTCCTGTTGTTCGGCGTGTGCTCGACCGCCCACGCCCAAGCCGCCGCGCATGACTCGGTCGCGGTCATGATCCTCGACCGCATGGCCGACACCATCGGCGAGATGCATTCCTGCACCTACCACCTCGAGACCGCGCAGGACGTGCAGGACGCCGATCTCGGGGGCACTGTGAAGCGCCACCGTTCGCACGACGTCTCGATGGTCGGCCCGGACAAGATGCTCGTCCAGTCGAAGGGCGAGGGCGGTCACCGCGGCTACTGGTACGACGGCACGCAGCTCTCGTACTACTCGTACGACGAGAACAACTTCGCGACCGTGCCGGCGCCGGCGACGATCATCGCGACGATCGACAGCCTCCACAACGCATACGGGATCGACTTCCCCGCGGCCGACTTCATCTACCCGACGTTCGTCACCGACCTGCTGGCGCAGAGCGATCGCGTGATCTACCGCGGCATGTCGACGATCGGCGGCAAGGAGTGCCTGCAGATCGCCACCCGCGGCCCCTCCCAGGACGTGCAGATCTGGATCGCGAACGACGCCATGATGCTCCCGGTCAAGTACGTGATCCGCGAGCACGCCAAGCCCGAGATCGTGGAATACGAGGGCGAGTTCAGCGCCTGGCAGGTGAACCCCGACCTGCCGCCTTCGATCTTCAGTTTCCTCCCGCCCCCGGGCGCGCACGAGGTGGCCATCCTTTCCCGCGATCAGCGGATCAGCGGAGGTGGCCGGTGAAGCTCGCGCGCTTCTGGACCGTGGTCGGACTCGTTGCGGCGCTTCTCGTCTCGCCCCTCGCCGACGTGGCCTGGGCGCAGCGCATGAGCCACGGCGGTGGGGGTGGCGGTGGCGGCTCCCGCGGCGGCGGTGGTGGCGGCGGGGCGCGTCCTTCGGCCCCGTCACGTCCTTCGACGCCCTCGCGCCCCAGCCCCAGCCCCAGCCCGAGCCGGGGTGGCGGCGACTCGCGTCCCTCGATCAATGGCGGCAACCAGCACTCGGCGGACCGGGGCGGTTCTGCGGCTCGCCCGAGCTCGAATGACCGGGGCGGCTCGACCGCGGGTCGGAACACGAACGACCGCGGCGGCGGCGACCGCAACAGCAACAACCGGGGCGGCAACAACATCAACAGCGGCAACACGAACGTGAACGTCAACATCAACAACAGCCACAACACGACCGTGCGCCACAACACGAACATGCACTACAACTCGCCTCCGTATCGCTACGGCGGGCGCGGCTATTACTGCTATCACCCTTACTACTACCACCCGTATAGCCCGTTCTACTGGGGCCCGACGTGGCATCCGTGGGGGTTCTTCGTCGCAACGCTCGCCGTCACGGCGATCGTCGTGAGTGCGAACAACCAGCAGTATCACTACGACAATGGCGTCTACTACGCGCCGAGCGGCAGCGGGTACAGCGTCGTCGCGGCGCCGGTCGGCGCGACCGTGACGACGATTCCATCGAGTGCCCAGACCGTCGTGGTGAACGAGACCACGAACAACTACTACTACGGCGGCGCCTACTACGAGAAGGGTGCGGGCGGTTACACCGTCGTCCCGCCGACCGCCGGTACGGTGGTCACGGACCTTCCCGAGGGGGCCGAAGAGGTCAAGGTCGGCGACCAGACCTACGTCAAGTACGGCGAGACCTACTACCAGCCGATCCAGAAGGACGGGAAGGCGGCGTACGAGGTGGTCGAAGTGCAGGACGAGAAGTAGCGCTTCATTTGTAAAGCCGGAGGGGCGGGGGGTCTGGCGGAACGATGCGTACACTTTGAGCACCGGGTGCTCATTGTGTACGCACTCTTCCGCGGACCCCCTTTGCCTTGCCGCTTTACAACTGGCCCCGGGGCCAGTTCGGGCGGCCGCCCCCCGAGATTCCTGTCCATTTCCACCGTTACCGCACACCCGAGGCATTTGTTGGCGCGCCAAAAAGGTATAGAATCGGCACATCCCGCCCCCGCAGCGGGTCGCCGTGGAGTTCGAATTTGAGTTCGAGTTCGACGAGCAGAAGAGCGAGGTAAACAGACTCAAGCACGGAATCGATTTCGTCGCGGTCCAGGCTGTGTGGCTCGACGACAATCGGATCAGGATCTCCGCGCGCACTGAGGTGGAACCGCGCGCGGTCATGGTCGGAAAGATCGCGGATCGACATTGGTCGGTCGTGATCACGATTCGTGAGGGGCGAGTTCGCATCATTTCGGCCCGCAAGGCACGCCCGAGGGAGGTGGCTCTGTATGAAAGCGAAGGACTTTGACCGCAAGTTCGACAATGGGGAGGACATCACGGATCACCTCGACCTCGCCTCGGCCCGTCGGCCCGGACGCGAGCAGCGTCGGGTGAACGTTGACTTCCCCGGCTGGATGGTCGATGCGCTCGATCGCGAAGCTGTGCGCCTGGGCGTTACACGGCAGTCCATCATCAAGATGTGGCTCGCCGAGAGACTCGAGCGCAAGGCCTCCTGACCCGGCGGGAATGAGTTAGATTCCCGCCCATGCCCCTGACCCCCGGCACCCGGCTCGGCCCCTACGAAATCCTCTCCGCCCTCGGCGCGGGCGGCATGGGCGAGGTCTACCGCGCCCGCGACACGCGCCTCGCGAGAGACGTCGCGATCAAGGTCCTGCCCCAGCACCTCTCAGCCGACCCCGAGCTCCGCGCCCGCTTCGAGCGTGAAGCCAAGGCCATCTCGAGCGTCAGCCACCCGCACATCTGCGTGCTGCACGACATCGGGCGCGACGCCGGCACCGACTACCTGGTGATGGAGCTGGTCGAGGGCGAGTCGCTCGCCGACCGCCTGACCCGCGGCGCGCTGCCCGTGGCCGAGGTGCTCAAGATCGGCGCGCAGGTCGCGGACGCGCTCGACCGCGCGCACCGTGCCGGCGTGATCCATCGTGATCTCAAGCCGGGCAACGTCATGCTCGGCAAGTCGGGCGCAAAGCTCATGGACTTCGGGCTCGCGCGAGCCGCGGGCCTGGGCGAACGGGCGCCGATGTCAATGACCCAGTCGCCGACGATGGCGCGGCCCCTGACCGCCGAGGGCTCGCTCGTCGGCACGTTCCAGTACATGGCGCCCGAGCAGCTCGAGGGCAAAGAGGCCGACGTCCGCAGCGACGTGTGGGCGCTCGGCTGCGTGCTCTATGAAATGTCCACCGGCACGCGCGCGTTCGAGGGCGCGAGCGCGGCATCGCTCATCTCCTCGATCCTCAAGGACGAGCCGCGCCCGATCGCCGAGCTGGCCCCGTTGACGCCGCCGTCGCTCGACCGCGTCGTCCACGCGTGCCTCGCTAAGGACCCCGACCAGCGCTGGCAGAGCGCGCACGACGTCGCGCTCGCTCTGCGCTGGCCGGCGGACGCGGCAGGCGCTCAAGGCGCAGGCGCGGCGGGCGCAGGCGCGGGGCCGACGACGAAGTTCCGCCAGCTCACGTTCAAGCGCGGACTCATCATCAACGCGCGCTTCGCCACCGACGGGCGCACCGTGATCTACGACGCCGCGTGGGAAGGCGGGCCGCACCAGATCCATCTCACGCGCACCGACAGCCCCGAGTCCACGACGCCGCCGCTGCCGTCGGCCGTGCTGATGAGCGTCTCCTCGCGCAGCGAACTGGCGCTGTCGCTCAATCGCCGCTTTCTCGGCAGCTGGTGGCTCGGCTCGGGCATGCTCGCGCAGGCGCCGCTGTTCGGCGGCACGCCGCGCGAGGTCGCGTCCGAGGTCTACGAAGCCGACTGGCTGCCCGACGGCAACGCGCTGGCGGTGATCCGCCGCTCGGGGCTCGAGAACGTCGTGGAGTTCCCGGTCGGCAACCCGGTGTTCACGTCGACCGGCTGGTTGATCGGCCTGCGCGTCTCGCCCGACGGCCGCCACGTCGCGTTCCTCGACATGATCGGGATCGGGCACGGCAGCATCCTCCGGATCGTCGACCAGGCGGGCGCCGTGCGCACGCCGGGCCCGATGGGCTTCTGGTTCGGCGGCCTGGTGTGGAAGCCCGACGGACGCGAGATCTACTTCGTGAAGTCCAAGGCCCCCGAGGGCGCCACGCTCGAGGCGATGGACCTCGACGGTCGCCGTCGGCACATCGAGCGCTTCATGGGCGGTTACGTCACGATCCACGACATGTCGCCGGCCGGGGACACGCTGCTGACGCGCGCGACCCACACCTACTCGATCGCGTGCTCGCGGCCAGGCCACGAGGTCGACGTCACGCTCGGGCAATTCGATTTTTCGCTCGGCAAGGACATCTCCGACGACGGCAAGACGCTGCTCTACGACGAGCAGGGCGTGGCGAACGATGGTGAGCTGTACACCTACGTCGGCGCGACCGACGGCTCGCCGCCGGTGCGGCTCGGCCCCGGCTACGCGCGCGATCTCTCGCGGGACGGCAAGTGGGCGATCAACATCCACGGTAGCCAGGTCCGCCTGCTGTCGCGCGGCGCAGGCGCGCCGCGTGTGCTCGACATCGGGGGACTCACGCCGATGCACCTGGTCTCGTGGCACCCCGACGGGGAGCGGATCGTGATGCTCGCGAACGAGCCGGGCCACGCGCCGCGGATCTTCATCCTCAATGTTGCGGGCGGCGGGGTGCGCCCGGTCACGCCCGAAGGCGTCGGCTTCCCGGCCGGCGCGCTCGTCAAGCCGGTCTCGTCCGACGGCACGCGCATCTGCGCAATGTCGC
>Ga0315271_10003079_pt1 | contig 10532 bp, 12 predicted proteins | sample C3_top_MG_FD_204664 | JGI IMG/M metagenome (GOLD analysis project Ga0315271, IMG submission 204664) | Sediment microbial communities from Yellowstone Lake, YNP, Wyoming, USA - C3_top | ecosystem: Environmental > Aquatic > Freshwater > Lake > Sediment | place: USA: Wyoming | collected 2017-08-01
TTCGGGCCAGCCCCAGCGAGAACCCGGGGTGTTGTTGCAGACCTCAAAGACGAATCGCCTGATCGGCGACGGCAAGCCCGGCCCCTTGACAGCACAGGCGAGCGCGCTATATCTTCAGCGAGTGCCTAAAAATAGTCCCGACGCGCAAAGACACATCCCCGACATGCCAACCAAGACCTTTAGCAACGGCCGCATCCGAAAGGCCGAATACGACCCGGTATCGCAACAACTGGACCTGCACTGGGACAGCAAGACCGTGCTCGCCTACAAGCAAGTTCCGCAGGAGGTGTACCGGCGGCTTTGCAGCGCACCGAATCCGACCACGTACTGGGAGGACCGCATCGCCGAGGAGTATCCGAAGGGAATACCGATGAAGTCCAGTGGCGGGTCAGATGACGCCAAGACGCTGGGTGACTTGTTCGGGGGCGGGAACTGAGTGCCTTTGGTAGGGGGGCAGCAGGTCAGCCGCGCGGGCAGCCATTGCGATGCCGGCCGATCACGCAATTCCGCGGAAATTTTGAAAGCCGGTCGAGGCCTCATTGAGTTTTGTCAATGCATGACCTTTCTCCCCCGATTCAACTAGCCGCCTTGCAGTGCGCGTGTTTTGCGCAAAGAACAATTTACTTGAATAGGAACGACTCTTCTTGCAGGGATGCAGCAATGAATTCAGGTCGAGATTTCCTCTTTACGCTCTCGGCCATCGTCGCCGCACTGATGTCAGCCGGCTATGCGATGGCCCAGGCTCCGGTCGGGCTGGACCGAAGTGCCGCCCAGATCACTCGAGTCGAAGAAGGCCGACCGCTGAGCAACGCCAGCAAGGCAGCTCCCGCCGACGTCGCCACGGGCTGTTTGCGAAACCGCGGTCGCTCGGAGATGGTGCTGGCGTCGCTTCGCACAACACGCAGCAGTGCCGGAGCCCATGGCGTGACCCATGTGCGCATTAAGCAGGTGGTCGACGGCTTGACCATCCACGGTGCGTACCTCAAGGCCGTCGTCAACAGCCGTGGCGAGTTGGTGCAGGTTATCGACCGGTTGGTTCCAGTGTCAGCCCCAGCGCCGAGTCGCACTGATGCGCTAGCGGCACTCCGGGCCGCCATGGTTCGGCTCCATCCGACAGAGGCGGCGAACTTCATCCGCAGCGCTCAGGAACCTAACACGACATGCTTTGACGGCGGCGCGTTCTCTCACGGGGCGCCCACGGTGACGGCGGTGGCCATTCCAACGAGCGGCGGGAACCTGCACGATTCATTGACGGAAGATCGAGACGTGCTAGCGATCCGGCATCATCGATGGGCCAGTTTGTCTCCCGCCGCCACGATAGGCCGATCCGGACCGTTGCGCTTGGGCGAACCGGCCACATCGGTCTGAAGGGACTATAGACATCAGCACCAACCCAAATACACTGTACCATCCATCACGCCTCCGGCTTGACAGGAGAAAGCAAACAGTAGTCTAGGGAGAAATCACATGATTATGAGATGTTGCGCGGTCGATCCTGCGCGTTATTGGCTATGGGTCGCCACTGATTGGGCGACAAGGTGCCGGACATGAAGCCCAAGCGGCAGTTGACGCTGGTCGAGAGATTGCTGAGTAGGGCGTGGGCACACCGACGGCATCGGGCACTTCGCGCCGAGGCGGCGGCAGAACTTGAGCGCCTGCAGGCCGACAACAATCGAAAACACTTTGAACTGAACACTCTGCAGGCAGAGCGTGACCGGTTAGCCCTTGAGTGCGAGGTCCTGCGCAAGGACGTCGGTGCTGCCGGATCCACAAAGGACCGGGCTCTGCAAATGGCACTGGTTGAGGTTATCGGGGTAGACCCGGATCATGGGGCATCGGTTCAGAAAATACAGTTGGTCACCGCCATTCGCTCGGCCTTGGCCCAAACCCCGAGTGCCTGGCAGTCGAGCAAGAACCCCGACTTGATCACGCAAGACCAGCGCAGCGCCCAGACGTGGATCCAGAACGGCGACCCGGCGATCCCCTTGTTCTCAGGAGACCCGATCAGTCGGATCTGATGATCGAATTGTTGGCGGCTCTGCAGCGCGCCCTAGCCGACGACCCACTGGCAGGACCGAGCGCAAAAGGTGCATTCGAAGGGGGTACCGGCTGTCAGGTTGCCTCGCCCAGGATCGTGGACAGCATGCGCGTGGTGGCGTCGTGCAGGCGATTGGTCATGAGCTGCAGCAGCGCCAGCACCAGCAAGAGCTTGGGGCCGAGCTGCGGACGGTCTGAAAGGATGAGGTTGAGCTTGTGGCGCGTGAGTCCGCAAGGTCGGCGGGCTGCGTGGTGACGCAGTTCGCAAAGCGAGCGCTGCCCGTCGATCAAGGACATCTCGCCGATGAAACTGCCTGGGCCAACGCGCGTGATCTGCTTCTGCTCGGTCGAGTCGTACTCGCTGAGCCACCTGCTGCGCTTGCCGGTCAAGCTGCTCAAGATCGACCAGATGTTCGTGCGCGAGATGCTCAACGGCCCGGACAACCTGGCCATTCTGGGTAGCCTGATCCGTCTGGGCACCCCTTGTCGCTGTCAGATCATTGCGGAAGGGGTGGAGACGGAGGAACAGATCACCAAGCTTTTGCAACTGGGCTGCGATCTGGCCCAGGGCTATGGCATCGCGCACCCGATGCCGGCCTCCGATCTGCCCGTCTGGGTGGCGGGGGCTGGCTCAAGGATCCGACCGTCGCGATAAGGCCTGCCGCACGACGACAGGATGACGCGATTCTGCACGCCAGCGTCGAGCCCGGACAATGCCACTTTGGCCACTGGCTGTAGGGTGAAGGGCTCTCCCGTCACGGCACGCAGCCGGTGATTGCCGAGATCAGGCCCTGCATCAACGCTCGCACGATCTGGCTGCGCACCGGTGCGCGCTCAAGGCGCAGGGCCGGGCCCAGGATGCGCAATTGGGGTTGACCGAATTGCTGGGCCAGCGCGACACCCTGTTCGCGCAACTGAAGACGCTGGTGCCGGCATGGGCCGGCAGGCGGGCGCTGGCACAATCCGCGTATTGCCGCCGGCATGGATAAGGATTGGGTTTTTGCATACTGTGTTCGACGATGCCATTGCGGCACACATCAGTTGGCTGGTGCGCTTTGAAAGCGTCATGCTGGGCAGTTCCTGCGAGCAATTCGACGCCAGGCAGATCAGCGATGACGCGATCTGCGAATTTGCGCGCTGGATGTTTGCCAACCCGGCCCTGTTCCCCGACGCCGAACGATGTGAGCAAGTGAAGAACCTGCACCGGTCATTCCACCGGGAGGCCGCCGCGATTGTTCCGCTGCTTGGGCTGCCGGCGCCGCGCGAAACCATTGAGGCACATTGGCGCAATCTCTGCGCCCTGTCGGACCAACTGGTTGAAGCGGTTCGTCAGGAACTGCAACATTCCGGGCAACCGACCTACCGCAGGAGTTGAGTGCGTCGGCTGCTGCCACTGAGGGCCGCCAAATCAGGGCGCTCTGTTATTTCTTTATCTTGCTGATCTTGGACCCCTCGAAGGTCAGGTTGTACATCAGGCCCTGATTTGAGAAGATGAAGCCAATGATGGGTTTCTTTGCCGTTTCGGTGTCGAGGGCACCACCCGCGCCGACGGTCACCAGCGCCACGCTGCCATCGACCCCGGCCCTCCATCCTGCGCTCTTTCGGAAATTGTCCAGCGCACGCTGGTTCATGAACAGCACGATCTCGCTGCGCGCCTGGGCGCCGAGTTGGAGGCCGATGGAGGCGGCGCCAATGTTGTAGTAGCCGACGGTCTTTCCGCCGATCAGCAGGGCGCCTTCGCCATACTCACCGCCGACGCCAATGCCGGCCTTGATGACCTGGGGGAAGACGAGCATGCCCGCTGCCTTGCGGGACAACTCGTGTCCGGCGCTGGTGTGCTTCTGGAATTGCGCGAGCGACTCGCGCACCTGGGCGTCGATCTCCTGCTTCGAGGCTGCCGATGCCGCAGTGGCAATGACGAGAGCGATGACTGCAATAGAGGCGCGCATGCGAGTTCCCTTTCTGTCTGCAAATGGTGTTGCCGGCCGTAATTCTGGCAGAACCTGTGCACGTGTGCAGTGGCTTTGCATCCTCGCGGACCGGCGACTGCGTCAGGGCATCGGGCTCAATGGCGGAACCGTCGCTTCCTGCAGCCCTGGCGCGCGCGCGAGTCGCCGCAGCGAGTTGGCAAGCCCATGGGCCCACTGGATGGCGTCCATGTCCCCGGCCAGACGCTGCAGTGGCAGCAAGAAGGTCACGCTGACGGCCCAGTCCATGCCGTAGTTTGCGTAGCGCACCTCGTAGCCGGCGCTCGGCAGTGTCGCACCGGCCGCCGTCGCCGCCTGCAGTGCTGGGCGCAGGGGCGGCGAGGCCAGCGCGGCGCTGCTGTCCAGAACGCGCAGTGACAGACATTCAGGCTTGTAGAAGGAGCTCTGGAACCGCTCCAGGTAGATCGCGTCCGGCAGAGCGCAGGGCTCGTCCGCCTCCCACAAGGACATGCCGAACGCTTGTCGGGGATTCGCCGAGAACGCCAGCGCGCCCGCCAAACGGTTGCTGCCGGCCAGCGCAAACCCGTGCACCGTCGAGACCGGAACCTCCGACCAGGGATCCCGCTGCGCCCGCCTGGCCCTCATGCTGGTATGCACCGTGCCCGCCCGGAACCAGTTATCGGGGGGCAGTGCGAGCACACGGTTGCCAATGACCAGACGCAGATCTTCCAGCGGAACCGCCGGTACGTGCCTTGGTGCACCCGGCTCGGTGGAGATCGCCGCGGGCTCGGCCAGCGGTGTTCCCGTCGGTGCGGCCTGGCCGGACGGATCGATGTATCGGCTCTGCAGGGCGGCGGCCATACCAGGCTGCTTGGTCGCGAGCGTCGCCGCGGCGGCACGCGCGGCATCGAGGTCGCCCTTGAGCGCGTGGATGACGCCGAGGTTGTAATCGGGTTCCCAGCTTTCGGGCGCGAGCGTGCGCAGTCGGTTCATGGTCTGCGCGGCAGCGGGCAGGTCGCGGATCGCCATCTCGCACAGCCCCAGCGTCAGCCCGACAGCGAACACCGCCTCGACGCTTTGCCCGGCCTGCGCCGAGCGCGCATCGAATGCCACGCGCAGATCGGGGATGGCATCGCCACAGCGACCCAGCCTTTGCAGTGCCCGGCCCGACAGTTCATGCCAGTACATGTCGTCGGGATGCTCGGACAGACGCTTGGCCGCCAGCGCCGCAAGCCCTGCCCAGTCGCCCCTGGCCTCCAGCTCGCGCACCCGCGCTTCGTCTGACTTTGACAGTTGCATGCCAAGCGGAATCAGCAGGAGCAGCAGCGGCAGAGCCAGGATCGATGCCGGTGGCGGCAGTGCAAAGGCGGCTTCATACTGCGCGCGCGCGGGGGCTGCCATGCCCAGGAACAGGACCAGAACCAGTCTCCAAAAAATGCGCAGGAAGCCTTCGCGTCCCATCATGCCTCCGTCACGAAATCCGCTTCGCACCAGGCAAACAGTACAAGCAGGCGGGCCTGGTTGTCGCTGACCTATGTCAAGTGTTGTCGTATAGTCGCTGCGCGCGGGGCCGGTCCAGGGCCTCGATTTTTCTGGGATATCAAAAAGGATCACCACCATGTCAAACATTGCATTTCTGGGCGTCGGCCTGCTCGGCAGCGCGTTCGCTGAAGCAGCCGCCAAACGCGGCGATACGGTCAGCGCCTGGAACCGTTCACCCGACAAGGTCCGCGCGCTCGAGCCGTTCGGCGTCAAGGCCGCCGCCAGCCCGGCCGAGGCGGTTCGCGACGCCTCCCGAGTGCACCTGGTCCTGAAAGATGATGCCGTCGTCGACGAGGTGCTGGCGGCGACGCGTGCCGCTCTGCTGCCTGAGGCCGTCATCATCGACCACACCACCACCCTGCCGGCGCTCACGGCGGCGCGCGCACAGCGACTCGCCGCTGAGGGCTTGAAGTACCTGCACTGCCCGGTCTTCATGGGGCCGCCGGCAGCGCGCAATGCGCAGGGGTCGATGATGGTCGCCGGGCCTCGGCAACTTTTCGAAAGCGTGAAGACGGAGCTGGCGCAAATGACCGGCCGCCTGGAGTACCTGGGCGAGCGCGCCGACCTGGCCGCCGCGAACAAGCTGTTCGGCAACGCCATGATCATTGGCGTTGCAGCCGTGCTGGCCGACGTGCTGACGATGGCGCAAGCCAGTCAGGTCGATCCGGAGGATGCGATCAAGGTGTTGAAGCTGATTGACCTGAACATGATGGTCGCCGGGCGCGGCACCAACATGGCCAAAGGGAATTTCACGCCGACCTTCGAGCTCGCGATGGCGCGCAAGGACGTGCGCTTGATGCTGGAGACGGCGGGCGGCGGTGCGCTCGCGGCCCTGCCATCGATAGCGGCCCGGATGGACCAGCTTATTGCCGCCGGCCATGGCGCTCAGGACTGCAGCGTGCTGGGGATCGACGCTGTCGGGCGTCGGTAGCAGCGCGCCACGCGCACAGGGCTGCCGCCCGGCCTTATTTGTCGTACTGGTTCAGCAGGGCTTTGGCCGAGTCGAGCAGTTGTTTGCTGTCGATGCCTTTGGCCGCAAGGTCTTTCAGCCAATCCTGCGCCACGACTTCGGTCGCCTTCTCCCAGCGCTGATATTCAGCGGCAGACAGCACGTTGACGGTATTGCCGCGGTCGGTCGCCGCCTTGCGCCCCGGTGCAATCGTGCTGTCCCAGACCTTGCCGGCCCAGGCTGAGGCTTCAGCGCCGCTGTTGGCGTCGATGACTTTCTTCAGGTCCGCCGGCAGGCTGTTGTACTTGGCTTCGTTCATCGCCACCACGAAGATGGTGTTCGACATCTTGCGCTGATCGGGGCCGGTCTCGGTGTGGAACTTGGTGACCTCATGCACCTTGATCCCCGGCACCACTTCCCACGGCAGTGACGCGCCGTCGACCACGCCCTTGGAGATCGCTTCCTGGACCTGCGGCGCCGGCATCTGGATCGGCGTTGCACCCAGCGCAGTCAGCATGCGCGTGCCGATGCGCGTTGGCGCCCGTACCTTGAGCCCCTTCAGGTCTTCCAGCGTCTTGACCGACTTGCTGGCAAAGTGCAACTCTGCACCGTCATGCACGTGGGCCATCAGGATCCGGGTGCCCTTGAATTCGTCGAGCGAGTTCTTTTGCATGTATTCCCAGAAAGCCCGGCTGCCGCCTTCGGCGGTCTTGGTCATGAACGGCAGCTCGAACACTTCGGATTTGTTGAATCGGCCCGCCTGGTAGGTTGGCACCGTCCAGACGATGTCGGCGACGCCGTCCTTGGCCTGGTCGAACAATTGTGGCGGAGTGCCACCGAGTTGCATGGCCGGATAGATCTGGCACTTGAGCCGGTTGTTGGATTCCTTGGCGATCTTCTCGCACCAGGGGCCGAGGAACAGTTTTTGCGAGGTTGCATTGGGTGCCAGAAAATGATGCACCTTGAGCGTGACCTCCTGCGCCCAGCTTGCGCCGGCGCCAAGTGCCAGGGCGGCCGCTGCCAGCACGGGGGTAAGTGTCTTGGGTATCCGCATGGTTGATCTCCTCGTTGGGTTTATGGAAAATGACAAATGATAATCATGCGCCAAAGGTGCGCACCAGGATCAGCGAGACGACCGGGAAAAACACCAGCAGCGTAATGCGGATGAAGTCTGAAATCAGGAATGGAATAACACCCTTGAAGGTTTCCATCAGCGGCACGTCCACTGCGAGCCGGTTGATGACATAGACGTTCATGCCGACCGGCGGATGGACGAGCCCGATCTCGACCACCATCAGCGCCAGAATGCCGAACCAGATCGACTTGTCGGCCTGCGCCAGGCCGAAGAAATCAAGCCCCATGATCATCGGATAGAAAATCGGGATCGTCAGCAGGATCATCGCCAGCGAGTCCATGACACAACCGAGCAGGATGTAGATCAGCAGGATCATGCCCATCACGAGCAGGGGAGACATGCCGCTGTTCTTTACCCACTGCGCCAGTTCGACCGGCATTTGTGACACCGCGAGTGCCGAGTTCATCATGTCGGCGCCCAACAGCACCAGGAAGATCATGGCTGTTGCCGTCGCCGTGCCGAGCAGGGTCTTGCGCACCTGCTCCATGCCCATGTTGCCCGACACCAGCGCCAGGATGCCGCAGGAGGCGGCGCCGATCGAGGCCGCTTCGGTCGGGTTGGCCCAGCCGCCATAGATGCCAACGATCACCACGATGAACACCAGCAGCACCGGCAGCACCTCGAACAGGCAGCGCAGGCGCTGCGGCCAGGGCACGCGCGGTCCGGCGGGTCCGGCGGCCGGATTCAGGGTGACGACGATCTGCACTACCAGCATGTAGCCGAGCATGGCGATGATGCCCGGCAAGACGGCGGCCATGAACAGCTTGCCGATCGATTCCTGCGTCAGGATGGCGTAGATCACGAGCGGCACCGAGGGCGGGATCATGATGCCGAGCGTGCCGCCGGCGGCCAGGGCACCGGTCGCCAGCGAGCCGGAATAGCCATAGCGCCGCAGCTCGGGCAGCGCCACCTGACCCATGGTGGCGGCCGTCGCCAGCGACGAGCCGCAGATGGCGCCGAAGCCGGCGCAGGCGCCGATGGCCGCCATCGCAATGCCGCCCTTGCGATGCCCGATGAAGGCGCTGACGAACCGGAACAGGGAGCGGCTCAGGCCGCCGTGCGTGGCGAATTGCCCCATCAAGAGGAACAGCGGGATGACGACGAGGTCGTAGTTGGAAAGGCGCGCATAAGCCAGGTTCTTCAGCGAGTTGAGCAGCGTCCCGGCCTCGCCGCCGGTCAGGTAGACATAGCCGCCGCCGCCCGCGATGAACATGGCGGCGCCGATCGGCACGCGCAGCACCAGCAGTGTCAACAGAACGCCGAAGATGATGAAGCCAAGCTGGGTTCCGCTCATGATCTGGCGCGACCCCGGGTCCAGGGTTGCAGGCACATGTAGAAGCCGGCCAGCGCCAGAAGAAGAAAGCTCGGCACCATCAGGGCCTGGGCGATCCAGACCGGCAGTTCGAGCACCGCCGAGGATTCGCCGGCTTCTTTCAGGCTCATGGCACCGACCCCTGTGCGCCAGGCCAGCAGTGCGCCGAGCAGTCCGATCAGCAGGGAGCCGGCCGAATCCAGCAGGAGGCGCCTGGTACTGGTCATGTGGGCGGTGAAGAAGTCGACCTTGACGTCGCCATGCATCAAGTGGCAGTAGGCGAAGAAGGTGGCCGAGGCGAAGGCCGCCGCCATTTGCAGCACCTCGACATCGCCCGGCACTGGCGCGCTGAACAGTTTGCGCCCGACGATCGAAACCACGGACATGACCACCAGGGCAATGAAGATAAGGCCGCCAAGGTAGGCAAACCATCGGCTCAGTGCGAACAACAGGCGCCCATAGGGGCCGCGTTCTTCATTGCCGGCCTGGGGCTCAGGCGCGGAACTCGTGTGTTCCTGCATTGTTCTTGTCGCCTCTTTCGTTTTGACCTGTTGACGATCGCTGTCGTCTTGCGGTTTCAACCAAAGTATAGAGGCAAGCCCACTTTTGGCAAATGGTTTTCTTCAGGCCGATGCGGCGGCGCGCTGGCGCAGGATGGCGGCCTTCACCAGGCAGAGGCGATCATTGCCGAAGTACATGTCCTCGCCGAGGTAGATCGTCGGCGAGCCAAAGCCGCCGCGCCGGATCACTTCCTCGGTATTGGCCTTGAGTTGCGCCTTGATCTGCGGTTGCGCAATACCGGCCAGGAACTGCTCCCCGTTCACACCGGTCTGCCGGCACAGCTCCAGCAGCACGGCGTCCTGTGAAATGTCCTCCTCGCGCGTCCAGTAGGCCTCGAAGACGGCGCTGGCGAACGGCACCAGCTTGCCCTGTGGCTCGAGCCAGATGCAGCCGCGCATCGCCTTCACGCTGCTGACGGGGAAGATGCGCGGCGGCATGATGATCTTGAGCTCGGCAGCGCGTGCCCAATCCTGCAGGTCTTTCAGCATGTAGGCCATTTTGGCCGGCACCGGGTTCTCGCGCATGGCATAGACACTGGGGTTCACGGCATTGAAGATGCCGCCCACCAGCACCGGTCGCCAGCGGACGTGCTCCTGCAATTCGGCAGCCAGCTGCTGAATATTGTGAAACGCGAGATAGGTCCACGGGCTCGAGCAGTCGAAGAAGAATTCAATCACGGCAGGCCTCCGCCACTGGGTTGGTGAACGCCGTCGCGCACGCTCTGGGCGGTTTGCCCGAACAGGGCCTTGCGCGCCTCCTCGGTCAGTGACGATGCGCGCAGTTCCTTGGCCAGTTCGAGCCCGCGCTTGACGGCAGGGCGCTGGAACAGGGCGTCGTACCAGCGCTGCACGTGCGGAAAATCCGCGAGCGCCACTTTTTGCGCCGCATGGGTTCGTATCCACGGAAAGATGGCCATGTCGGCTATCGAGTAGTCGGCTCCTGCGACAAAGGCGCCGGTCTTTCCCAGCTGGGTGTTGAGCACGCCGTAAAGTCGATTGACCTCCTTGCCGTAGCGCTCGATCGCGTACGGGATTTTTTCCGGCGCATAGAGCAGAAAGTGGCCATTCT
>Ga0315271_10003081_pt1 | contig 10529 bp, 8 predicted proteins | sample C3_top_MG_FD_204664 | JGI IMG/M metagenome (GOLD analysis project Ga0315271, IMG submission 204664) | Sediment microbial communities from Yellowstone Lake, YNP, Wyoming, USA - C3_top | ecosystem: Environmental > Aquatic > Freshwater > Lake > Sediment | place: USA: Wyoming | collected 2017-08-01
ACCTCGCCGAGCGCGTGCCGCACGATCTGCAACTCGGCCGACGGGGCGCCGAAGTGCGGTCCGCCGCGGCCGGTGCAACTGATGTAGATCGCGCCGGCGATGCGACTCGTCGGGTCGTCGGGGACGGCAGGCTCGCGGGCGCGGGCCGTCGTCGCGGCCACCCGCTCGGGCTCCAGCTCTTCGCGGATCTCGCTGCACACGCGCACCAGGTCGCGCCGCGCGGCCTGCACGTCGCGTTGGCAGAACGCGAGCTGCATGCCGGGCTCGAGCAGGTCGGCGACGGCCACGCCCTGGTGGCCCGGATCGAGCCCGATCAAGTGGCGCACACGGACATCGTCGCCGAATGCGCCGCCGCGCGCGGGCTTCGCCGCGCGCGGAGTGGACAGGCCGACCAATGTGGCGCGCAGCGTGGCCACCGCGCGCTGCGGCTCGTCCAGCGAGATGCCGGTGTCGCGCAGCAGGCAGCGCAGGGCCGGCTCGTCGTCGAGCGCGGTGACCACGTTGCGCTCGCAAGCGGTGATGCGTCGCACCGGGCCCACCGGCTGGCAGCCCTGGGTCACGCGCGAGATCAAGGTCACGTCGCGGCTGAAGGCCACGCCCGACAAGCCGCCCTGCAGCACGTCGTCGGCGATCTGGCAGGCCACGGTGCGCGATGAACTCAGGCCGCCGAACAGGTAACCCGAGGCCGTGCGCGAACTCATGTCGTTGATCAGGTCGGACAGGTCGGGGGTGTTGCCGTCGGCATGGATGAGCGCGGTGTGGGCCGCGAATTGCGCCAACGGTCGCGCGCCGGAAAAGACCTGGAAGCTGCCGACCGGCAACGCCGCCAGCATCAGCACCAGCGCCGGTTCGTCGAAGTACTCGACGCCGCTGGCCGCGACACCCACGCCCACCGTGCCGACCCAGGCCACGCCCGGCCAGCGCTCGCGCACGGCCTCGAGCAAGGCCTTGGCGTGCGTTGCGTAGTGGTCGGTGAAATAGACGAAACCGAGGCTGGGTTCGGCGGTGTCGCCCGCGGCGTGTGCACGCTGGCCCTGGATCTGCACCGCGGCCAGCGCGAGGGCGTTGCGCCAATCGGGGTGGCTGGCGTGACCGACCAGGAAGGTATTCATCAGGCGCCCCGATTGCGCCGACGGCCTCAGCGGCGCGCCGTGCGCCGCTTGCCGCCGGCGGCCTTGGCCACCGCGCCCGCCATCTTGACAGGTGCGGTGACGGCCTTCTTCAAGGTCTGTTCGGCCGCATCGAAGCTTTGCTTGACCATCGTGCCGGCAAGCGACTTGGCGGCGTCGCCGGCGCTGTCTTTCATGGCGCCGGCCGCAAGCTGGGTGAACTGCTTGGTCAGCGCGCCCCACCACTGCATCGGATCGACCGCGCCGGGCGGCACTGGTTTGCGCGTGCCGCGGCTCTTGCTCGCCGGGCCCGACGCAACGGGCCTGGCCGCAGCCGCGTCCGGCGGGCGCAGTTTCATCGACTCACGCAGGTCACCCATCTGCACGTTCATGGTCTTCAGCGTCGACAGCGTCATGCGCTGCACTTCGAGCGCCTGGATCGTCGCGCCGAGCATGCGTGCGTTCTGCTCCAGCCAGAATTGCACCGTGCGCAACTCTTCGATGCGCTTTTCCAGCTCTTCGGGGTTCAATGTCGGCGCCACCCACTGGCCGATGTTGGGCAAAGCGGCGCCGGCGTTCTTCACCAGGCCTTGCAGAAAGTCAAAGCCCGGCACCAGTTTGGTGAAGGCGGCGCTGTTGTCTGCCATGCATGGCTCCTGGAATGAAGTTGGTCCCGCGATTGTGACGATCGCAGCGCTTACTGCAAGGCCACGCGCTCGACACTGAATCCGCGTTGCTGCAGTAGCAACGGCAGGGCCTTGCTGCCGGTCATGTGCAGCGCGCCGACGGCCGCAAACACGTTGTGGCCTTCGCGGTGCAGGGTTTCGATGCCAGCGGCCATGCCGGGGTTGCGCTCGTCGAGCAGCCGGTGCATCTGCCGGCGGTCGCCGTCGCCGGTGATGCATTCGCACCAACGCTCGTAGTCGGCCAGATCGGCGAGGTCACCGCGCTCCCAGGCCGCGGCCAGGCGCGCGATGCCGCGCTGCGCCACCCCCTGTTCGAGCTGCTCCAGCAACTGCGTCAACATGCGCCGGGCGTCCGCGGCCGCGCGCGGGATCAGCGCGGCCATTTGCGATTCGGGCGATTCGAGCGACACCACGCGGCGCTGCGCCTCCCGCGCCAAGCCGCCGAGCACGAGTTCCTGCGCGTAGCCGGGCTCCAGCCCCTGCCAGCGCGCGGCCAGTACCGTCAGCGTCAGGGCCTGCATCACCGGGTGCTGGGCGGCGAGCAATTCGCGCGGCACGCAGGCGGCGTCGGCCTGGCGCGCCAGGCGCTCCTGCAGCGCGGGCGAGAGTGTCGGCGTGGCCGCCTCAGCGGGCGGCCGCATGCGCGCGACGATCTGCGGGTCACCGGGGTCGAGCTCCAGCGCCAATGTGTCGGTGGCCTGCAGCGCCGCGCGCACCTGCGGGCCGGGGAAGGACCAATCGAGCTTGCCGACGTGGATGCTGCCGTAGAGGTACGAGCTGCGGCCGTCACGCGTGATGCGCCAGAGCATGCCGTGATCGCGGGCGTTGGCGGCGGCGGCCTGTAATTGCTGCTGCGTCGGCGGCTGGGCCTGCGGTGGGCAGGGCGCGGGCGTGGGTGCCGTCTGCGCCGGCGCCGCAATCGACGCCGCGGCAATCAGCAGCGCCGCGCACCAATGCCGGCCCGACCAGGCCTTCATCGCAGCGCCTCCAGACGCAGCACGCCATCACTCTGCGTGAAGCGCATCCTGGACAACACATCCATGCCCAGCAACGGCGATTCAAGCCGCGGAAGCACCGCCACACGCAAGCGCTCGGCGCGCACGCCGCCTTGCAGGGCGACGTCGGCACGGGCCAGCGTGCCTTGCACCACGCCGCCGGCGGTCGAGGATTGCAGCCTCGCCTCGGCGACCAGCCCGGCGCGGTCGGCCAGGGCCTGCGGAATGGCGGTTCCGGTGGCGCCGGTGTCGACCAAGAAATCGACGCCGATGCCGTTGACGCTGCCGGGCCAGTGGAAGTGGCCGTCGGGCGCGCGGCGCAATTCGATCGCGCCGCTGACGGCGTCGACCGAGAAGCGCGAGCGCTGCTGGGCGGACTGCCAGGCCTGCACGCCGACGAAAACGGCCGCGCCGAGCAACAGCCAGGCCGTCACAAGCTTCCAGGTGCGCGACATTTCGCGCGGCAGCGCGTTCATGCCGCGACCATGCCACGAAACGCGGACCGCAGTGCGTCAGTCGGCAATCGATGTTCCCGTCGGCAGCGACAGCACCGCCACTGCGCCACCGCCTTCGGCGTTGCGTAGCGTCACGCGGCCGCCGTGCAGTTCGGCGATCTCGCGCACGAAGGGCAGGCCCAGGCCGGTGCTCTTGCGCTGGTTGTGCGGGCGGGCCAGCGAGTAGAACTTCTCGAACACCTTGTCGTCGGCGTAATCGGGAATGCCGGGCCCGTGGTCACGCACACTGATGTCCAGGCTGCGGCTGCCGGTGGCAAGGCTCACGTCGACGGTGCCACCGTCGGGCGAGAAGTCGATGGCGTTGTCGAGCAGGTTGCCGACCGCGCGCTGCAACAGCAGTGCGTCGCCGTCGACCGTGGCCTCGGCACCGGCGTGCAATTCGACCCGAATGCGGCGCGGAGCGCCCGAGTCCCGCGCGCTGGCCACGCGCTCTTCGAGCAGGGCGCGCATAGACACCGGGGCGCAGCGTTCGAGGGCGCGGCGTGACTCGAGCGCGGCCAGTTCCATCATCCGGTCCACCAGTTCCTGGATGCGGGCGGTCTCGCGTTCGATGTTGGCAACGAATCGCTCGCGGTCGGGCGGCGGCATCGATGGTTCGTGCAGCAGTTCGGCGGCACCGCGGATCGCCGACAGCGGGCTCTTCAGCTCGTGGGTCAGGGTCTGCACGTAGTCGGCCACGTAGTTGCGTCCGGCCAGTGCGTCGCGCATCTCGTTGTAGGCCGCGCCGAGCGCGCCGAGTGCGCGCCTGGACAGCCGCGGCAGGCTGAACGCCCGCTGGGCACGCACGTAACGCACGTAGTCGGCGAGCAGGCCGAACGGCCGCACCAGCCACACCGACAGGATCGCCACCAGCAGCGCCACCGCCAGCACCGAGGTCGCGCCGACGAGCAGCGTTTTCTGCCGCGCGGCGGCGATGAACTGGCCGAAACTCTGCACCGGCTTGCCGACACTGACCGCGCCGACGATGTTCGTGCCACCGTGCTTGATGGGCACGGCGACGTACATCACCGCACTGCGGGGATCGTCCGCCACGTCGGGCGTGGTGCGCGCGCCGTAGCGGCCGGCGAGCGCCTGCCGGATGTCGCGCCACTGCGAATAGTCGGCACCCAGCGCGCGCTGCAGGGAGTCGAACAGGACTCTGCCCTGCGCGTCGACGACGGCCACGCGCAGTTCGATGCGGGTCTTGCGAAAGCCGAAGATCTCGGCGTCGATCTCGCGCGCGTAGAGGTCCTTGAACAGCGGCACCAGCGTTGCCGTGTCGATGCTGCCGTCCATCGGTGCGCGCTGCTCGATCTGCGCCGCGATCAGGTAGGCCGTCTCGACCAGCGACTCCTCGGCTGACTCGCGGTAGCGCGGGTCGATGTCGGCCAGCAGGCGCCACATCAACAGCGCCACGCCAATCGCATAGGCCAGCAGGATGGCGGCGAAGACACGGTTGCGCTTGGTCATTTGCGCGTGGCCGGCAAGTCCTCCGCCAATGCGTAGCCGACCCCGCGGTGGGTGCGGATCGGCTCGAGTTCGGGCGCCACCGCCTTCAATTTGGCGCGCAAGGTCTTCACGTGGGCGTCGACGGTGCGATCGAGGCTTTGGCTGGCGTCGTCCCAGACCAGGTCGAGCAGCCGCTCGCGGGTGTAGACGAAGCCCGGGCGTGACAGCAGCGTCTTCAGCAGGCCGAATTCATAGCGCGACAAGTCGAGCGCCTGGCCGTAATAGCGGATCTGTCGCTTGCCGTCGTCGCAGTGCAGTGGCAGCGCAGCGGTCAACATGGTCGGCGTCGCGGCCTTGCCCGCCGTGCGCCGCAGCACGGTGCGCACGCGCGCCACCAGTTCCCTGGGCGAGAACGGCTTGGTCACATAGTCGTCGGCACCGAGTTCGAGGCCGACCACGCGGTCGATCTCGTCGCCGCGTGCGGTCAGGAACAGCACCGGCAAGTCCTCGCGCAACGCGCGCAGGCGCTTGAACAACTCGAAGCCGCTGATGTCGGGCAGGCCGACGTCGAGGATCACCAGCGCTGCCCCATGCGCGCGTGCCAACGCGGCCTCACCGGTCGCGCACCACAGCGGCTCGAAACCTTCGGTGCGCAGTGCGTACTGCAAAGTATCGGCGATGCCGGATTCGTCTTCGACGATCAGGACGGTGGGTTTGGTCGGCATGGGGCGCGCCAATGATACGGACCGCGCGCCATATGATGGCCGCCATGTACGCCCCACTCGCCAACGACACCTTCTTGCGCGCCTGTCGTCGCCAGCCCACCGCCCATACGCCTGTCTGGCTGATGCGCCAGGCCGGGCGCTACCTGCCCGAATACGTGGCCACGCGGGCCAGGGCCGGCAGTTTCATGGGCCTGGCGACGAATGTCGACTTCGCCACCGAGGTCACGCTGCAACCACTGGAGCGCTTTCCGCTCGACGCCGCGATCCTGTTCTCCGACATCCTGACCGTACCCGATGCGATGGGCCTGGGCCTGTCGTTCGCGCAGGGCGAAGGGCCCCGCTTCGCGCACCCGGTGCGCGACGAAGCCGCCGTGGCTGCATTGGCCGTGCCCGACATGGACAAACTGCGCTACGTGACCGACGCCGTCACGTCGATCCGTAGTGCGCTGGCCGGTCGCGTGCCGCTGATCGGCTTTTCCGGCAGCCCGTGGACACTGGCCTGCTACATGGTCGAGGGCGCGGGCAGTGACGACTACCGCCTCGTCAAGTCGATGCTCTATGCCCGGCCCGACCTGCTGCACCGCATCCTGGCCGTCAATGCGCGGGCGGTCGCGGTCTACCTGAATGCGCAGATCGCAGCCGGCGCGCAGGCGGTGATGGTCTTCGACAGCTGGGGCGGAGTGCTCGCCGATGGCGCGTTCCAGGCCTTCAGCCTGGCCTACACGCAACGCGTGCTCGACCAGCTCGACCGCAGCGTGCCGGCTATCGTCTTCACCAAGGGCGGCGGCCCCTGGCTCGAGCAGATCGCAGCCAGCGGCGCCGACGTCGTCGGCGTCGATTGGACGGTGAACCTGGCGCACGCGCGCGAGCGCGTCGGCGCGCGCGTCGCGCTGCAGGGCAACCTCGATCCGATGGTCTTGTTCGGCGGCGAGGCGGCGGTGCGCAGCGAGGCCCGCCGCGTGCTCGACGCCTTCGGCGCGCCGCTGAGCCAGCGCAGTGGCACGGACGGAGCGGGCGGTGGCCACATCTTCAATCTCGGCCACGGCATTCACCAGCTGACGCCGCCCGAGTCGGTGGCCGCGCTGGTCGATGAAGTGCATCGCCATTCGCGCGCGCTACGTCTGGCTGGTGCAGCAGGTAAGTGAGCGCTCAGACCAACTTATCCCCATTTGGCGCGATGCGGTGCAACATCGGAAAGCGGCAGACGCGGCGCCATCCGGTATTGCCCTAAGTCACGGTAAGTGCTTGATTTCATTGGAGCACTGTGCGTACGTGGCGGACCGCCGAGGCAATCTCCCCCTTGCTGCATCAAGCATTTAGGCCAACTTTTGGCAGCTTGCCCACAAAGTTGTCCACAGGCCGAGCGGAGTATTTCGATTGGCGTTTGAAATCATAGACTTAGCAAAGATTGTTGCGCTGTCACAGAGATGTAGCGTGCAACTTCGCCATGAGTGACGCCTTGACGCTTGCCACCCTCGGCATCGCGGTCGAGACGCCGCAACACGCCGGAATGGCGCCGTGCCTGGACTACCTGAGTGAGCAGCCGCTTGCGCCGGGAACGCTGGTCCGTGTGCCGCTGGGCAAACGCGATGTGCCCGGTATCGTGTGGCAGTCGGGTGCCAGCGCCGCGACAGGTGTCGAATTGCGCGCCGTGCGGCAGGCACTGACGGCGCTGCCGCCCTTGTCGGATGCCTGGCGCCAGTTGGTCGGCTTTGCCGCCGGCTATTACCAGCGCGGCTTGGGCGAGTTGGCGCTGGCGGTACTGCCGCCCGAGTTGCGCCGACTCGATGCGACCCAACTCGATCGCCGGCTGGCCCGACAGGCGCGTCTTACCGACGTGGCGCCGGCGGGCCATATCGATCCGCTGGTGCCAACACTCTCGGCCAGCCAGGTCGCCGCGGTCGCCGCGTTGGCTGGCGCGCCTCCGGCGACGCACTTGCTGCATGGCGTGACCGGCAGCGGCAAGACCGAGGTCTACCTGCATGCCGCCGCACAGGCCCTCGCGGCGGGACGGCAGGTGCTGCTGCTGGTGCCCGAAATCAATCTCACGCCGCAGCTCGAGGCACGCTTCGCGGCGCGCTTTGCGGGCCATCACCTGGTCTCCCTGCACAGCGGGCTGACGCCGCCGCAACGCCTGCGCCATTGGCTTGCCGCGCACCTCGGCCAGGCCGACCTGGTGCTGGGCACGCGCCTGGCGGTCTTTGCGTCGCTGCCGCGGCTGGGGCTGATCGTGGTCGACGAGGAGCACGATCCTTCATTCAAGCAACAGGAAGGCGCACGTTATTCGGCGCGCGACCTGGCGGTCTACCGCGGCAAGCTCGAGGGCGTGCCGGTCGTGCTCGGCTCGGCCACGCCGTCATTGGAGAGTTGGCAGCGTGCCGAGCAGGGCGCCTATCGGCGCCTCGCGCTGCCCGAGCGCATCGGCGGCGGGGCGCTGCCGCGCGTGCGGCTGGTCGACATGAACCTGCTGCCACGCGACAAGCAAGGCGCTGCCGCGCTGTCGCCGCCGCTGCTCGACGCGCTGCAGACGCGCATCGCACGTGGCGAGCAAAGCCTGGTGCTGCTCAATCGCCGCGGCTACGCGCCGGTGCTGCATTGCGGCGCGTGTGGCTGGAAGAGCGCGTGCCCCCATTGCAGCGTCTGGCGCGTCTTTCACAAGGGCGATCGCACGCTGCGCTGCCACCATTGCGGCTTCACCGAACGCGTGCCGCGTGCGTGTCCCGATTGCGGCAATCTCGACATCCAACCCGTCGGCCGTGGCACCGAAAGACTCGAAGAGCAACTGGCGCAGGCCCTGCCCGGCGCGCGCGTGGCGCGCATCGATGCCGACACCACGCGCCTGAAGGGCACACTCGAAGCGCAACTCGACGCCGTGCACGCCGGCCGGGTCGATGTCCTGGTCGGCACGCAGATGGTCGCCAAGGGTCACGACTTCCGGCGCATCACGCTGGTGGCTGCGGTCAACCCCGACAGCGGTCTGTTCGCCAGCGACTTCCGCGCTCCGGAGCGGCTGTTCGCGTTGTTGCTGCAGGCGGCCGGCCGCGCCGGCCGCGACGCCGAACAGGCCGGCGTCAGCGAGGTCTGGTTGCAGACATGGCACCCGCGGCATCCGCTCTACGCGGCCCTGCGGGCGCACGATTTCGCGGCCTTCGCCGCAAGCCAGTTGCGCGAACGCGAAGCGGCCGGGCTGCCGCCGTTTTCCAGCCTGGCGCTGCTGCGCGCGGAGGCCAAGAGCACCGAGGCGGCAGCCGATTTCCTGCACGCCGCAGCGGTTGTTGCCGCTGCGCTGCCCGAGTCGGCGGGCGTGATGGTGTATCCGCCGGTGCCGCCACCCGTGGCCCGCGTGGCCGGCGTGGAACGCATGCAGATGCTCGTCGAGTCACGTTCGCGCGTGGCCCTGCAGCAACTGCTCGCGCAGTGGTTGCCGGCGCTGCATGCGCTGCGTCAGAAAGACAAAACCCACCGCGCAGTGCTGCGGTGGGCCGTCGATGTCGATCCGCTGGCGATCTGACGACCGCCGCGAGGCAACTGGGCAGCGCTCAGTTTTCGTACTTCTGGTTCTTGCCCTGCCCCTTGCCGTGGCCCTTGCCGTGCTCGTGTTTGTTGTGTTCGTCGTAGCGCTCGCGAACCCAGTCTTCCTGGACGAAGTAGACCTGCCGGCTACACGCGTTGTAGTGACCGCAGTGTTTGCGCCAATCCTTGGCATGACCGGGCGGCACATACAGGTAGAGCGGCGGCTGCTGCACGACGACGGCAGGGCGGGCGACGATCACCGGCTGCGGGTACATCACCGGTGGCGGCGGTTGGCCACCGATTTCGATGCGACCATAGACGCCCGGTTGTTGAATCGTGATGCCGACACCGACATCAACGGCCGACCAGGCTGGTGCGGCGAAGACCGCGGCAACAGCGAACAAAAGTGTGAGTAGATATTTCTTCAATGCGATCTCCTGGATGTCGTAGGCAACACAACGACAGTCTGCCGCCAGGCGTTGACGCGTGGGTCCATGTGCTGCGCCGAAGGCGCATTTGCTGTGCAATATCGCCGCGCCGAAGCGCCTGACATCAGTTCACCGCAACCGCGCCAAAGGCCCAGGCGAGTAACGAAAAGCTAACGAAGGCCATCGCTGTCGAGCCCAGGATGATGCGCGCGATGCGGCCGTTGTCGGCGCCATAGCGCTCGGCCAGCAGCGACACGTTGCTGGCACTGGGCAGCGCGGCGGCGAGTGTCAGCACGCTGACTTCGAAGGCCGACAGCGAGCCACCGAGATGGCGCGCGCTGGCGCACAGCACGAACACCAGCGTCGGATGCACGAACAGCTTGATGGCCACGACAGGCAGCACGAGCCTCGGTGGCGTGCGCGTATGCGCATGCTGGCCACCGCGCCACAGCACCGCGCCGATCGTGAACAGCGCCACCGGCGTGGCCGCATCGGCCAGCATGCGCACGATCACGTCCGGCGGGCCGGCGAGCTTGAAGCCGATGGCCGAAGCGGCAGCGCCCAGCGCGATGGCCCACGGCAGGGGGTTGGACAAGGTTGCGCGCAGCGCCTTGGCCAGCACCGCGCGCGAGCCAGCACCCTTGGCGTCATGGGCCTGGGCCAACGCGATGCACAGCGAACTGGTGACGAACAGATCCGCCAGCATGCTGCTGATCACCGGCCCGGCGGCGGCCGCACCGAGCAGCGCCACCAGCATCGGCACGCCCATGAAGCCGGTGTTCGGGAACGCTGCCACCAGCGCCCCGAAGGCCGCGTCCTTCAACTGCACGGCGGCAGACGAGGTGACCGCGATGGTGAAGAACACGATCAACAGGGCACTGGTCAGGTAAACCACCAGCACGACCGGGTTGAGCAACTGCGCCAGCGGCGTGTTGGTGCCGAAGCGAAACAGCATGCACGGCAGCGCGAAGTACAGCACGAAGGCGTTCAGGCCGGGAATCGCCGCCTCAGGGAGCACACGTTGCCGGGCGGCGAGAAAGCCGCACAGCACGAGCGCGAAGAATGGAACAGTGACGGCGAGGATGGCCTGCATCGGGAGTGCAGTATCCACGGCTGCGCGGCACGCGCCC
>Ga0315271_10003082_pt1 | contig 10526 bp, 9 predicted proteins | sample C3_top_MG_FD_204664 | JGI IMG/M metagenome (GOLD analysis project Ga0315271, IMG submission 204664) | Sediment microbial communities from Yellowstone Lake, YNP, Wyoming, USA - C3_top | ecosystem: Environmental > Aquatic > Freshwater > Lake > Sediment | place: USA: Wyoming | collected 2017-08-01
GCGCCCGAAGATCGTCTCGGTGCCGCCCGTCGCGCGCGCCTTCTCGAGGATCGCGTCGAGGCAGGCCCGGATCTTCGGGAAGCGGTCGAAGTAGGCCGCGATGAACTCCTTTGCCTCGGCGCGCGGGACGCCGAGCTGGGCCGCGAGGGCGAAGGGCCCCATGCCGTAGAGGACGCCGAAGTTGATCGTCTTGGCGCTCCGGCGCTGGTCCGCGGTGACGGCGGCAAGGTCGAGCCCGAAAATCTTCGCCGCCGTCGCGCGGTGGATATCCTCGCCGCGCCGGAAGACGTCGATCAGCGCCTCGTCGCCCGAGAGGTGCGCGAGGATCCGGAGCTCGATCTGCGAGTAGTCCGCCGCGACGAGCCGCGTCCCCTCCGGCGCCACGAACGCGCGCCGGATCGCGCGTCCCGCCTCCGTGCGGATCGGGATGTTCTGGAGGTTCGGCGCGTTCGAGGAGAGCCGGCCGGTCGCGGCTACGGCCTGGTCGTACCGGGTGTGGATGCGCCCGTCCGCCGCGATGCACGCGGGCAGCGCGTCCACGTACGTGCCCTTGAGCTTCGAGATCTCGCGCCACTCGAGGACGAGGGACGGCACGGGCCCGGACGAGAGCGCCTGGAGCTCCTCGAGGACCTCCGAGCCCGTCGCGTACGACTTCGTCTTCGCCGTTTTCTTGACCGCCGGGTAGCCGAGCTTTTCGAACAGCACCCGGCCGAGCTGAAGAGGCGAGCCGATGTTGAACGGCTCGCCTGCCGCCTCGTGGATCTTCGCCTCGAGCGCGGCGAGCCGGCCGTCGAACTCCTTCGAGAGGCCCGCGAGGACGCCGCGGTCCACGGCGACGCCCGCCATCTCCATCCGCGCGAGGACGGGCACGAGCGGGATCTCGATCTCCTCCAGCACCCGCCAGAGCGGCGAGCCCTCCGAGAGGCGGGGCTGGAGCGCGTCCACGAGAGCGAGCGGGAGGAGGACGCGCGGCGCTAGCCAGCGGCGGCCTTTCTCGGACGCGAACGTCGCGGCCGACGTGGGCTCGCCGTCCGTGAGCTCCTTGAGCGGAGGCACGGATTCCGGCGGGAGGTTCAGGACGCCACGCGCGTCGCCCGCGAGGTCGTGCGCGTGGAGGCCCGGCGCCACGACGTAGCTCGCGAGCATCGCGTCGAGGAAGCGCGCGGGCGGCGCGATCCCGAGCGCGTCGGCCGCGAGAAACAGGCGCTTGGCATCGTGCGCGACGACGGGGACCTTCGCGAAGAGCGCCGCGAGCGCCTTCGTCCCGGCGGCGTCGAGCGCGAAGGCCACGGTCTCGCCTCCCGGGACCGCGACAGCAGCCGCGAGCGGCGGCGCCGGCCACGGCGTGCCTGGGCCGCACTCGACGTGGACGGACGCGCGTCCGGCTCTTGCGGCCGCCGCGACGAGCGCGTCGAGGCCGGCGGCGTCCGCGATCCACCGAATGCTTTCCTGAGGGAGATTCGAAGAGGAAGAGGAAGATTCTTCGAATAGAAAGAGAGTCGCGGGCTCGAGGGACGCGGTCGCCGTCGCGGCGCCGCCGTTTGTCGCCGCACCCTTCGTCGCCGATGCGGATTCGAGGAGCTCCTTCTTGAAACGCCCGAACCCCATCTCGTCGTAGAACGCCGCGAGGTCCTTCGCGGCCTGCCCCTCGACCGGGCGGAGGCGGAAGTGCTCGAGGAGCTTCTCCGGCGGCGCCGGGAGCGGCCGGTCGCAGCGGACCGTCGCGAGCGTCTGCGAGCGATAGGCCTCGTCGCGCCCGGCGGCGAGGAGCTCCTTTCTCTTGCCCTTGACCTCGTCCAGGCGCGCGTAGATCGCGTCGAGCGAGCCGAACGTCGCGATGAGCTCCTTGGCCGTCTTCTCGCCGATGCCCCGGATGCCGGGAATGTTGTCGGACGAGTCGCCCATGAGGGCGAGGACGTCGATGACCTGCGAGGGCTTGACGCCGAAGAAATCCAGGACGCCCGCCTCGTCGAGGAGGACGTCCTTCACGGGGTGGAAGACGGAGACGTCCGGATCCTTCACGAGCTGGAAGAGGTCTTTGTCGGCCGAGCAGATCTCGGCGCGGAAGCCCGCTTCCTTCGCGACGATGGCGATCGAACCGATGAGGTCGTCGGCCTCGAACCCCGCCTCCTCGAGAACCGCGAGGCCGAGCAGGCGGCAGAGGCGCTTGGCGTCCTCGATCTGCGGGACGAGATCGTCCGGCATCGCGGCGCGCTGCGCCTTGTACGCGGCGTCCAGCTCCTCGCGAAACGTCTTCTCGTACCGGTCGAAGCAGACGGCGACGGCAGCGGGCTTGCGGTCCGCCACGTACTTCCGCCACATGTTCAGAAAGCCGTAGACCGCGTTGGTGGGCTTGCCGCCGGGCCCGGTGAGGCCGCGAATCGCGTAGAAGGCGCGGTAGAGGTAGTTGGACGCGTCGATCAGCGCGAGCGTGGGCCGTTCGGAGTTCGCCATCGCGGCGAGTGTATCCGCGGCGCGTGCCAGAATCGCGGGCCACGTGAGCGACAAGTTGAACGGCCGTGACGCCGCGCTCGCCGCCGTCGTCTTCGCAGCTCTCTCCCTCCTCGGCCAGCACACGTGGGGCACCGTCGACGCGATCCAGCGCTTCGCCGTGACGCGGTCCCTCGTCGAGCAGGGCTCGGCCGTGACGCCGGAGTTCGGCCCGGTGAAGTACGCGCCGCTTCAAAGCGTCCTCATGATCCCGACGTATCTGCTCGGGAAGGGGCTCGGCGCCTTCGCGGGGTCCGACCCGCGGCGGGTCGGCAACCGCGTGACGGCCTTCCTCTTCACGCCGCTTCTCGTGACGCTGCTTTGCGTCGTCTTCCGGCGCGCCGCGCTCCGCGCGGGCACGGGTGAGCAAGCGGCGCTCTTCGGCGTCTTCACGCTGCTCTTCACGACGCTCCTCCTGCCGTACACGCGCCTCCTCTTCACCGAGCCGCTCAACGCGCTGCTCGTTCTTCTCGCGACGTCCGCGCTCCTCGACGCGAACTGCGGACTCGCGGCGGCCGGCCCGCGCCTCGCTGCGTCCTCCGCGCTCCTCGTCCTGAACGGAGCGCTCTTCGCACCGCTCGCGATCGCCCAGATCGGCTTCGGTGCCGAGCTCGTCCGCCGCCGGACGAACGCGCGCGCGGCCCTTCGCGTCCTTTTTGCAGGAATCTCCTCGCTCCTCGCGGCTCTCGGAGCCTGGCTGCTTTGGAATCACGCGCGCTACGGGAACGCCCTGCACGTCGGCTACGACGGCGAGCGCTTCGGAACGCCGCTCGCGCTCGGCCTGCCCGGCCTCCTCGTCTCGATCGGGCGCGGGATCATCCTCTACTCGCCGCCCACCGTCCTCGCGCTTCTCGCGCTGCCTTTCCTCGTCCGGCGCCGCCGCCTCGGGGCGCTTGGACCGATCGCGACGTTCTACGCCGTCGCGTTCGCCGGCTATCTGGCTCTTTATGCGTCCTGGGATTCCTTCGAAGGGGGCTGGTGCTGGGGTCCGCGCTTCCTCCTGCCGTTCATGCCCGTTCTCCACCTCGCGATCCCGTTTCTCGTCGCGGATGCGCCGCGCTGGAGCCGGCTGCGTCGAGTCGCCTTCGCCCTGCCGTTCGTCCTCGGTTTTGCGGTGAACGCCGCCGAGGATCTCGGCACGTGGAAGGACTGGGAGAAGGCGACGTTCGGCTCCGGCGCCGTCGACTACAAGCGCTCCGTCTTCGAGCCGCGTTACGCCGCTCTTCTGCATTCCGTCGAGCCGCGGCGGGCCGCGGTGCGCCTGCCGCTGTTTCTCGCCGTGGCCGGTGCGTCGGCGTTCGCGCTTTCGAAACTGGCATCCCGGCGCGAGGCCGGCACGTAGAATCGGGGCGAGGCGCGATGTCGGCTCTTCCGTCTCCCCGGTCCTCTTCGTCCCTCCCCGCGGCGCCTCCGGTGACGAACGGGCGGGTCGCGTCCGCGCTCCTCGCGCTGGCGTCCGCGGAGGACCCCCTGAGCCGCCGAGCCGCCGAATATCGCGCGGCCGCGAAGACGCTCCGCCAGCTCGACACGGACCTCTTCGGGCGCCGCGTCGCGGTCGCGTCGCTCCCGGGCGTGTCGCCCCGCGCCGCTGACGCGATCGCGTCGTTTCTCGCGTGCGGCTCGGACGAGAACGTCGGCGACGCCTTGGCCGCAATGCTGGACCGCGCCGACCCCGCCGCCCACAGGAAAGCGGATTTCCTGTCGCGCGCCGACGTGGACCGCATCCTGTCGGCGCCGGAAGGAATCTCGCACGCGGACCTGCGCGGCGACGCGCACCTCCACACGGACCGCTCGGACGGCAGGATGCCGCTCGCCGCGCTCCACCGCGCACTCGAAGCGCGCGGCGACGCCTACGCCCTCCTGACGGATCACGCGCGCGACTGCGCCGTGGCGGGCGGCCTCTTCCCGGCCGACTTCCGCGCGCAGCGCCGGGAGGTGGACGCCCTGAACGCGCGCGCCGGGACGTTCGCGATGTTCGTCGGGGCCGAGGCGAACATCGCCGAGGACGGCTCCCTCGACGTGACGCCGGCGGGCGTGCCGGAGCTCGACGCGGTCGTGGCGTCCGTCCACACGGACCTGAGAGGCACTCGCGATCAGACGGCCCGGCTCGTGCGCGCGGTCGAGACGCCGGGCGTCGCCGTCCTCGGCCACCCGAAGGGCCGCCTCTACGACATGCGGAGCGGCGTCCGCGCCGACTGGCCGCGCGTTTTCGCCGTCGCCGCGGCTCGAGGCGTCGCCATCGAGCTGAACGGCTGCCCCGAGCGCCTCGACCTGCCGCCCGCGCTCGCGAAGATCGCGGTGGCGGCCGGGTGCCTCTTCTCGATCTCGAGCGACGCGCACGCGGCCGCGCACCTGTCGTTTCTCGACTACGGCCTCGCCGTGGCGCGGCTTGCCGGCGTTCCGGCAGAACGCGTGGTGAACACGTGGTCGCGCGACCGGTTCGCGGACTGGCTGGAGGAACGCCGCGGCTCGTGACGTTCAGTCGTAGATGATCGAGCCGGGGTCGAACTTGTCGCCGGTGTCCGGGCCGCTCCACGTGTTGTGGTTCAGGTCGTAGTGCCACCCGAAGGACGTGTACGGGAACCGGAAATACGTCGCGATCGTGAGCAGCACCTTTCCCCACAACGGCTTCTCGGGCACGCCGACCGCGAGGAGGATCTCGCGCAGGTTGAGGCCGATCTCGATCCCGATGTTGCGCTGGCGGAGTGGCTCGTCGGAGTACCGGTAGCCTTTGCTGCCGTACGTGGCGGACAGGAGGAGGAACCGCGCGGGCCCCGGTTTGAGCCCGACGCGCGGCAGGAAGCCCGCCAGCTTCAGGTCGGCGGAGTAGATCTCCTTCGAGTAGTCGTCGCCGTAGCCGCCGTACCGGCAGCACGCGTCCGGGATGAGCGCCTTCACGTAGCCGAAGCGCAGGCCAACGGTGTCGTGAATGCCCCACGCGTCGATGCCCGTTGCGACGAGGGAACCGATCGTGTTCGCCGCGATGTCCTCCCACGCGAAGCCGTACTGCGAGTACCCGTCGCCGACCTCGATGAGGGCGCCCGTCAGCGCGGCGACGCCGAACGCGAGCGCGCGGGCCTGGGCGGGCGTCTTCCCGACGGCGCGGTACGCGGCCTGGAGGGCCTGGGTCGAAACGTACCCGAGGAAGATGTGCGACGCCTTGTCCGCGCCGCCTGCGTACGTATCGCTCTGGAACCAGCGTTCGTTCGCGAACTCGAACGACGACCGGCTGTCCACCCGCCACCACGTGAAGTAGCCGATGATCGGAGCGCCGACGAAAACGCCCACCGTGATCGCTGTCGTCTTCGTGTCCCAGAAGCGCGGCGCCGCGGGCGCCGGCGCGGACTCGCCCTCGGGACTCGTCCGGACCGGGGAAGTCGCGGGCGGCTCGTCGGCGGGCGCGGCGTCGAGATGGAAGCCGGGGGACGGCTCGAACGCGTCGGCAGGGCGGTCGAATCCGAGGACGGCCGCCGCGGCCGGGTGAGAGAGAAAGAAGAGCGCCAGGACGGCCGCGGCCGCGCGCGCGGGCCGCGGCGTCACGCGGCGAGACCGCGGGAGCGGGCGATCGCGCGCGTCTTCTCGAGCGCCTCGCCCGCCGTCTTCTCCATCAGGTCGGCGTCCTCGCGGAAGCCGCGGAGGAGCTCGGGGTCGGCGACGCCGGGCAGATTGATCCGCACGTTCGCGAGCGCCGCGAGGACCGCGGCCCAAGAGGCGAGCGCGCCGGCCCAGGCGTCGGATGCCGCGTTCGGGTTCCCCTTCTCGAGGATCGCCGGCGCGTTCTTGAGGGCCTCGTGCGCGAAGAACGCCGTCTGCATCGGCACGGCCGTCGCAAGGAGGTTCGCCGCGTCGATCGCTTTCTGGCGCGCGGCCTTGTCCGCGTCCGTCTCCTTCGGGAGGCGGCGGGCGGCGAGAACCCTGTCAAATGCGCCGGCGTCCTCGTCGACGAGCTCGACGAGCTTCGCGCGCGCGTCGTCCAACCGGTCGACGAGCGGGGCGAGGTCCTCCCACGCGGACCTGTACTTCTCCTTGCCGAGCGTCAGGCGGACGACCATCGCGAGGAGGCCGGCGCCGTTCGCCCCTCCCGCGGCGGCGGCCGAGCCGCCGCCCGGAGCGGGCGCGTCGGACGCGAGGGTGGCGGCGAAACCTTCGACGGAAAGGGAGGCGAGGCGGCTCATGTCTTCAGCGTAGCAGGCCGCGCTGCACGACGTGGCGCCCGCCCGCGATCACGTCCGTCACGAGGCTGACGCCCCAGTGGTAGACGAGGTGCTCGAGAGCCGGGCCGTCGAGGAGAACCGCGTCGCCCGCCTTCCCCTCCTCGAGCGTGCCGCGGCGCGCGCCCTCGCCGAGCGACGCGGCGGCGTTCAACGTCATCGCGGTGAGGGTTTCCTCCACCGTGAGGCCCATGCCGACCGAGGCAAGGAACGCGACGGCCGGGAGCGACTCCGTGTAGGACGAGCCGGGGTTGCAGTCGGTTCCGAGGGCGACGGCGACGCCCGACGCGATCATCTTCCGGGCCGGCGCGTACCGGTTCATGCGCAGGAAGACGGACGTGCCGGGCAGCAGCGTCGCGACGACGCCGGCGGCGGCCATGTCGGCGATGCCCGCGTCCGTCGCGAAAAGAAGGTGGTCCGCGGACGCCGCCTTGACCCGCGCCGCGAGCGAGGCGCCGCCGAGCGGCGTCAGCTCGTCGGCGTGGACGCGCGGGACCAGGCCGAAGGACAGCCCCGCGGCGAGGATCTCGGCCGACTCCGCGAGGGAGAACACTCCTTCCTCGCAGAAGACGTCCGCGAAGCGGGCGCCCCCTTCCGCGAGGGCCGGGAGGATCTCGTTCACGCATTCGTCGACGTAGCGCCTTCGGAGGGCGGAAGAGCCCCGGCGCTCGGGCGGCAGCTCGTGCGCGGGGAGCGCGGTGGGCGCGACGCCCACGGCGTGGCCCTTGGCGCCGGCAAGAATCGCGGCCAGCTGCTTTTTCTCGTTCGGGAGATCGAGGCCGTAGCCGGTCTTCGCCTCGCAGTACGTCGTGCCGTGCCGGAGCATGCGGTCGAGGCGCACGCGCACGTTGGCGGAGAGCGTCTCGACGGAGGCCGCGCGCGTCGCGGCGACCGTCGCGACGATGCCGCCACCCGCGGCCGCGATCCCCGCGTACGTCTCGCCCTTGAGCCGCCTGTTGAACTCGTCCTCGCGGAAGCCGTCCCACGGCAGGTGCGTGTGCGCGTCGACGAAGCCGGGGACGGCGGTCTTGCCGCGGCCGTCGAGGATCGTCTCGCCGGGCAGCGGCGCCTCGCCGTAGCGCCTCACGAACTCCGTGTCGGTGCCGGCGAACGCGATGCGCCCGTTCTCGAAGCGCAGGGCCGCGCTCGTGACGCGCCGGATCGCTCCCTGCGCGGCGCCGCAGCGGGCGGCGGTTCCCTCCGGCGTCGCGAGCTCCGCGAGGCGCCGGACGGTGAGGACGCCGGTCAGCCGGCCTCCCCTTCCTTCCGTTTCGGACGATGGACGGAGACGGAGGCTTCCATCTCGTCCTCCTCCTTGTCGAACTTCAGGACCTGCTGGAAGAGGTCGAGCATCCCCTGGAACTTGATGTGGAAGTTGCGGCGTTCCATGCGGAGCTCGCGGATCTTCTTCTCCGTCTCGGCCATGCGGTCCATCGCCTGCTGAACCATCTTCTCGGCTTTCGTCTCGGCCTCGCCGACGATGCGGCCGGCGTCCTTCTCGCTCGTCTCGCGCAGGCTGTCGGCCGAGCGCTGGGCGAGGAGGAGGGTTTCCTTGAGCGTCGCCTCCGTCTCGCGGTGGCGCATGTTCTCGTCCTTGAAGCGGGCGTTGTCGCGCTCGAGCTCGTCCAGCTCGCGCGACATCTCCTCGAAGTCCTCCGCGAGCGCCTCGAGAAACTGCGACACCTCGACCGGGTCGAAGCCGCGGAACTTCTTCGGGAACTGCCTCTTCCGGATCTCCAGGGAGCTGATGGTTGGCCGCATGCCGCGATTATAAACCCTTTGCCTTCAACTCAATGGACGGTATTCGACCCCACGACCGTGAAGCGCCGGCGGCGGAACGGGTTCCGGACGCGCGGGAAGCGCGGGCCGCCGGGCCCGCCGCCGCGCAGCCCGCGCACGAAGAGCCACGCGACCGGCAGTCCGCCGAGAACGAAGAGGAGGCGCGGGAGCGAGCGCGTCGCCTCGAGCTCGCCGAAGACGACGAGGATGAACGCGAGCGCCGCGAACGCGAGGCGCGTCATCGGGAAGACGCCGAAGAAGAGAAGACTCTGCGAAGGTCCCTCGAGCATCCACGCGAAGATCAGAGCGAGGAGCGTCGGTGCGAGGCCCGCCCCGCCTCCGACGAAGACACCGAGAACTCCGGCGGCCGCGGTGGCGGCCGCGAGGAACGCCGCGAACCGCCTCGAGCCCCACCGCGGCTCCATCTCGCTGCCGAGGCTCCATACGAGCAGGAGCGAGAAGAGAACGCCCGAGATCGACGCGCCCACGACGGCGTACGTGAGAAGCCGCCAGACCTGCCCGGCAAGGACGGCGCCCGGCGCCAGAACGAGCCACGCCGCCGCGACCGGCCACGCGAGAGTGAGCAGGTAGCCCGCGGCGACGAGCACGAGGAGCGCGCGCGTGACAGGCGGGATCCGCCGCCACCCCGGCGGCGTCGCGAAGCGCATCTGGTAGGTTGGCCTCATCCCCTCCTCACCTTCTAAGCAATCTCTTTCTTCGTCTCTCGTGCCCCGAAGATCGCCGAGCCGACTCGGACGAGCGTCGCGCCCTCCTCGACGGCGGCCTCAAAGTCGTCGCTCATCCCCATCGAAAGACCGGCGAGCCCGAGCGATTCCGCCAGCGTGCGCAGCGCCGCGAAGTGCGGCCGCGTGTCGCCGGGCGGCGGGATCGCCATGAGGCCCTGAAGCTCGAGGTTCGGGAGAGTCCTCACGGCGGCCACGAGCGCCGGGACCGCTCCGGGCTCGACGCCCGATTTCGTGGCCTCGCCGCCGAGGCGCACCTGAACGAACGCGCCGAGGCGCTTGCCGAGCGCGGCGGCCGCGCGATCCAGCCGGCGCGCGAGGTCCTCGGAGTCGATCGTCTGGACGACGGCCGCGACTTTCGCGGCGCGGTTCGCCTTGTTGGACTGGATCGGGCCGATCAGGTGCGCCGCGCAGCCGGCGGGGAGGAGCGGGAACTTCGCCTCGGCTTCCTGGACGCGGTTCTCGCCGAAGGCCGTGACGCCCGCCGCGTGCGCGGCGAGAAGGTCGTCGAGCGGGTAGGTCTTCCCGACGGCGACGAGCGTGACGGACGCGGCGTCGCGTCCGGCGCGGCGCGCGGCCTCCGCGATCCGGCCGCGCACCTCGGCGACGCGCGCGGCGATCTCGCCCGGCCGGGTCACGCGGGCGTCCCGGCCCCCCGGAGGTGCCGCGCCTCGACGTCGAGGGCGCGGTTCGCGAGGGCGTCCGCCTCGCGGTTCTCCGCGCGCGGCACGTGAAGGACGCGCAGCCGGCGCACCTTCCGCGCCTTGGCCCGCGCCGCCGTGAGGTATTCCGCGAGGTGCGGCGCCTTCATCCGGTACTCGCCGGAGAACTGCCTGAGGACGAGCTGGCTGTCCGCGCGGATCTCGACGTCCTCGGCGCCCGAGGCGACCGCGAGGTCGAGCGCCGCGAGGAATCCGCGCCATTCGGCCACGTTGTTCGTCGTCGTGCCGAGCACGTCGGCCTTCTCGAGGCCGGAGGGAGACCAGACGCCGTACGCCGACGGCCCCGGGTTTCCCCGCGAGGCCCCGTCGAAGTAGAGGACGAGTGGAGCGGCGGCGGAAGCGGGAGCGGCGCCGCCCGCGCGTCGCCCCGCGGCCGTCACGCGCCCGCCCAGTAGAGGATGCGCTTGCAGCTCTCGCAGGTCACGGTCTCGCGGGCCAGCCGGAGGTCCGACAGCAGCTGAGGCCGGAGACGCACGTGGCAGGCCGAGCAGGCGGCCGTCTGGGTGCCGACCATGTCGATTTTCGCGACCGCGACCCCCGCACGGACGCGCGCGAGCCGGTCGAACGTGGACAGGAGCCGG
>Ga0315271_10003083_pt1 | contig 10524 bp, 12 predicted proteins | sample C3_top_MG_FD_204664 | JGI IMG/M metagenome (GOLD analysis project Ga0315271, IMG submission 204664) | Sediment microbial communities from Yellowstone Lake, YNP, Wyoming, USA - C3_top | ecosystem: Environmental > Aquatic > Freshwater > Lake > Sediment | place: USA: Wyoming | collected 2017-08-01
GTGAACCAATTCCGTGCGATCCGTGGTAAGCAGTTGCCGTTTCTTCTGCCGTTGCCGTATCCGTGCAACTCCGTGAACCAATTCCGTGGGATCCGTGGTAAGAAGTTCCCCTGATCCGACGCACCACCAGCCAAGTGCGATTTGCGCGGCACCGGCTAGAACAGTTGCCGCCGCCCGTTTAGATTTCTCCCCCTTGGGGCGTTAGCTCAGCTGGGAGAGCATCCGGTTTGCAACCGGAAGGTCATCGGTTCGATCCCGATACGCTCCATTGGTTGCACCGGGCGGGGACGGCATCTGCCGTCTCCGCCTTTTGCTTAGGGATTTCTGCCGGATAATCACGGCGATAGCGACTCAACTCCTTATTTCACAATACGTTGACTAGTAGGGTAAACCCGTACATTTTATCGGCACTACGACGCTGGCAATCGGGGTGCCAACCCGCGTGATTAACAGCGTGCAGAAATCAGCCCCCCTTCTCGCACCTGATCTCGCGCTCGATGCGCGCGGTGTGGCTCGTCGCTTCGGCGCCCGTTGGGTGCTGCGCGGCGTCAACCTGCAGGTGCGCGCCGGCGAGATCGTCGGCTTGCTTGGCCACAACGGCTGCGGCAAGAGCACGCTGCTGCGCATCGTGGCGACGCTCCTCAAGCCCTCGGCCGGCGACGCATACGTCTTCGGCGCCAACGTGAAGACCGAGGGCGACGACGTGCGCCGCAACATCGGCTTCTTCGCCCACGTGCCGGGCCTCTACGACGACCTCACCGCCCGCGAGAACCTGGCCTTTGCCGCCACCATGCTCGGCCTGCCGTCGGCCGACATTGACGCGGCGCTCGAGCGCGTAGGCCTGACGCACGTCACGCACGAGCGCGTGCGCGGATTCTCGGCCGGCATGCAGCGGCGCCTGTCGCTGGCGCGCCTGGTGTTGCAGCGTCCGCGCTTCCTGCTGCTCGACGAGCCGTACAACAACCTCGACACCGCCGGCATTGCCCTGATGAACGGGTTCATCCGCGAGCTCGGCAATGCGGGCGGCGCGGCGCTGATTGTCGTGCACGACCTGGCGACGGCGACGCCGGTGCTGGAACGGACGGTGACCATCCGCGAGGGGCGCATTGCGCCGGCCACGCCGGACGATGCGGCGCACCTGGCCGGCTCGCCCGAGGCGAGCGTGGTGCCGTCGGGCGCGGCGGGGATCTCCTGATGGCGTTCCGCGACGACATGCGCCGGGTGCGGGCGATCGTGTGGAAGGATCTCACCACGGAGCGCCGCTCCAAGGCCGGCTTCAACGCCGTGGCCTCGCTGGGCGTGACCATCCTGGTGCTCTTCGGCTTTGCGCTCGGTCCCGACGCCCAGGCGCTGCGCGACGCGGCCGCCGGCGCGCTCTGGCTGGCCGTGCTGTTCGCCGGCGTGCTCGCGTTCAATCGCAGCTACCAGGTGGAACTTGACGGCGGCGCGCTCGAGGCGCTGCTGCTCTACCCGGGCTCGCGCTGGGCCATCTTTGCCGGCAAGGTGCTGGCCAACCTGATCTTCGTGACGGCGATGCTCGTGATCGTCGTCGCGGTCGGCCTGGTGCTCTTCCAGGTGACCGTCCCCGAGGACTGGGGAAAGATCATCGGCATCATGATGCTCGGCGTCATTGGGCTCGTGCTACTTGGCACCTTCTATGCCGCGATGTCCAGCCGCAGCCGTGCCCGCGAGGTGCTGCTGCCGCTGCTGCTGTACCCCATGCTCATCCCGGTGCTGCTGGCCTCCATGGAAGCCACCAAGGCGTTCCTGCGCGGCGACCTGATGAACCAGGCCGGTGCGTGGGCGCAGATGCTCGGGGCGTTCGACGTGATCTTCCTGGTAGCGACGTTCCTTGCCTTTGAATACGTGATCGAGGTCTGAGCCTCCCATGACCAATGACCGCAGCACCTTCGCTCCGCCTACGGCCGGCTGGTGGCCGCTCTTCGGCTGGGTGTCGTTCCTCACCTTCGTCTTCACGCAGGTGTACGCCGTGCTCACCTCGCCTGCCGACCGGATGATGGGGCACATGCAGAAGATGATGTACGTGCACGTGCCGGCGGCGTGGGTGACCTTCTTCGCCTTTGGCATCGTGCTGCTGGCTTCGGTGGCCTTTCTGTGGACGGAAGACGAGCGCCAGGACCTGCTGGCCGCATCGGCCGCCGAGATCGGCGCCGTGTTCTGCGCGCTGACGCTGATCCTCGGGATGTTCTGGGGGCGGCCCACCTGGGGCGTCTGGTGGTCGTGGGATGCCCGGCTCACGAGCACGCTGGTGCTCTTCCTGATCTTCGTCGGCTACCTGGCGCTGCGCTCGTTCGTCGAGGATCCGCAGCGGCGCGGGCAGTGGAGCGCGGCGGTGGGCATCCTGGGCGCCATCAACGTGCCCATCGTCTGGATGTCGGTGAAGTGGTGGCGCACGCTGCACCAGCTGCAGTCGGACCCGCGGTCGCTCGAACCCGTCTACCTGCGTGGGCTGCTGCTGAACTTCCTCGCCTTCACGCTGTTGACGGTCTTCTTCATCCGCCGGCGGTACGAGGCGGCTCGATACGAACGGGCGGCGGAGCATGCCTCGCAGGCCGCCGCTCTTGGAGGGTACAATGGCTAGCAGCACGCTGAGCTACGTGGTGGCGTCGTACGTCATCACCTGGATCGTGATCTTTGGGCTTCTGGTGCGGGTACTGGGCGCGGTGCGCCAGGCCCGCCGCGAATACGAGTCGGCAGTCAAGGGAGGCTTCAACTCATGACGAACAAGAAGAACCGCAAATGGGCCGCGCTGGCCGCGGTGGCCGTCCTCGTGGTCGCCTTCGGGTACCTGATCTACGGCGGCCTCGACAGCAACGTCGTCTACTTTCTGACGCCCAAGGAGCTGGTGGCCAAGGGGGAGAAGGGCATTGACGTGCCGGTGCGGCTGGGCGGGCAGGTGAAGCCCGGCTCGGTGAAGTGGAACGACGCCACGCTCGACCTGCGCTTTGCCGTCACCGACGGCTCGGGCGAGATTGCGGTGCACTCCAAGGGCGCGCCGCCGCAGATGTTCAAGGACGGCATGGGCGTGGTGGTCGAGGGGCGCTACGGGCGGGACGGCGTCTTCCAGAGCACCAGCCTGATGGTGAAGCACAGCAACGAGTACAAGGCGCCCGGCAAGGGCGAGAAGCCGGCCGAGATGTACAAGTCGCTGATCAAGGGGACGGGCACATGACCCGCCTGCTCGCCGCCGACGCGATCATCGTCGCGCTGGCCGTCACCCTGCTTGGCGCCATCCTGACGCCGTATGCCGTGCGCACGGGGCGCCGGAATTGGCTGACGCTGTCGTACGCCGCCGTCTACACCAACTTCCTGCTCGTCACGGTGGCGACGCTCGCGCTCGTGTTCGGGCTGGTGACGCACGACTTCAGCATCTCGTACGTGGCGCAGGTCGGCAGCCGCGCGACGCCGACGTTCTACACCATCATCTCGCTCTGGGGCGCCCTCGAGGGCTCCATCGTGTTCTGGGCCTGGGTGCTGGCCATGTACGGCGCGGCGGTGGTCTGGTTCAACCGCAAGCGCGCCGGCAACCTGGTGCCCTATGCGGCCACCACGATGCTGCTGGTGCAGACGTTCTTCCATATCCTGCTGATCGGGCCGGCGAACCCGTTCCAGCTCGTGTCGCCGGTGCCGGCGGACGGGCCGGGACCGAACCCGCTGCTGCAGAACCACATCCTGATGGGCGTGCATCCGCCGCTGCTGTACCTCGGCTACGTGGGCTTTGCGGTGCCGTTCGCCTTCGCCATCGGCGCCATGCTGGCGGGCGAGGTCAACGACGGCGACTGGATTCGCCTGACGCGCCGCTGGACGCTGGTGGCGTGGGGCTTCCTGAGCGCGGCCATCATCGCCGGCATGTGGTGGTCGTACGAAGTGCTGGGCTGGGGCGGCTACTGGGCCTGGGATCCCGTCGAGAACGCGTCATTCATTCCGTGGCTCACCGCCACGGCGTACCTGCATTCGGTGATGGTGCAGGAGCGGCGCGGCATGCTGAAGCTGTGGAACCTCAACCTGATGGTCGGCACGTTCGTGCTCACCATCCTCGGCACGTTCCTCACGCGCTCCGGCATCATCTCGTCGGTGCACGCCTTCACGCAGGGCACCATTGGCTACTACTTCCTCGCCTTCATCGCCATCGTGCTGGTGGCGACGGTGGCGCTGGTGGCGGGCAACAGCGAGAAGCTGGGCTCCACGGGGCAGCTCGACGCGCCGCTGTCGCGCGAGGTGGTGTTCCTGCTGAACAACCTGTTCCTCACCGTGTTCATGTTCACGGTGCTCATTGGCACGCTCTTTCCGCTGGTGGCCGAGGCGGTGCGCGGCGTGAAGGTGAGCGTGGGCGAGCCGTTCTTCAACCGCATGACGCTGCCCATGATGGTGGCGCTGCTGTTCCTGATGGGCGTGGGACCGGCGCTGCCGTGGAAGCGGTCGGCGGGGCCCGAGCTCAAGGGCAAGCTGACGCCCGGCGTGATCGTGGGCCTGCTGTGCGGTGCGTTCGGCATCGGCGCCGGCGCGCGCAGCCCGTACGCCGTGCTCGCGTTCACGTTCGCCGGCTTTGCGGCGGCGGTGAACATCGGCGAGTTCGTGAGCGGCTCAAGGGCGCGCATGAAGGCGCACGGCGAGTCGTTCGTGACGGCGCTCGTGCGGCTGGTGAGCGGCAACCGCCGCCGGTACGGCGGCTACGTGGCGCACCTTGGCATCGTGCTGGTGGCGGTGGGCGTGGCGGCGTCGAGCACGTTCAAGACGGAGCGCGAGGCGACGCTCAAGCCGGGCGAGACGATCACGCTGGCCGGCAAGACGCTGCGCCTGAAGGCGGCCTGGGGGCGTGAGGAGGCCCAGCGCTCGGTGATCGGCGCCACGATGGAGCTGATGGACGGCCAGCGCGTGGTGGGCATCATCGAGCCGCGCATGAACTACTATCCCATGTCGCAGCAGCCGGTGCCGACGCCGCAGGTGCGCAGCTCGCTCACCGGCGACCTGTACCTGAACCTGATGGCGTTCAAGCAGGACGGCTCCAACGTGACCGTCAAGGTCATCTGGGAGCCGCTGGTGCCGTGGATCTGGGTCGGCGGCATGGTGATCGTGCTTGGCGCCATCATCGGCATCTGGCCGACGCGCCAGCGGACGGTGCGCGCGGCGACCGCGCCGCAGGGAGCGGCCACATGAACTGGAAGCGCTCGGGCATTGCCGTGGCGACGCTCGTGCCCGTGATCGGGCTGTTCGCGTGGGGACTGACGCGCGACCCGAACAACATTCCCTCGCCCTTGCCGGGGCGCGAGGCGCCGTCGTTTGCGCTGAGCGTCTTTGCGCCGGGGCAGGGCGAGCTGCAGCGTCCGGTGGGCGACACCATGCGCCTGGCGGACCTGAAGGGAAAGGTGGTGGTGCTGAATTTCTGGGCGTCGTGGTGCCTGGCGTGCCGTGACGAGCATGCGCTGCTCTCGATGCTGGCGCAGGAGTACGCGGGCAAGAACGTGCAGTTCATGGGCGTGCTGTACAACGACGTCCCCGACAAGGGGCGGGCGTGGATCAGTGAGATGGGCGGGCAGTCGTATCCGTCGGTGGACGATCCGGGCGCGCGCGTGGCCATTGATTACGGCCTGTACGGCGTGCCCGAGACGTTCTTCCTGGACGTGAACGGCCGCGTGGCGTACAAGCACACCGGCCCGGTGACGCCCAACGTGGTGCACCAGAAGCTCGACTCGCTCATGGCGGCTGGCGCCCTGCAGGGCGCGCTCGAGGTGACCAAGCCCGCCGCGAAGGACATCAAGCCGGCGGAGGCCCGATGACCGGGATGCGTGGATTCCGCGGCGCCGCACGCGCCGTCCTTGCGGCGCTCTCGCTGGTTGCCGCTACGGCCGTGGCGCAGGCGCCCGACCTTCCCGCCGCGCCCAAGTCGGCGCCGCAGGACAGCGGCGCGCTGCGCGTGAAGGTGCAGGGCACGCTGACCGACGCCCAGAAGAACGACCCGAAGCTCGAGGACAAGACCAAGACCGTGGCCTCCGAGCTCCGCTGCCCCGTCTGCCAGGGCCTGTCCATCCAGGACTCGCCGTCGGAACTGTCGCAGCAGATGCGGACGGTGGTCAAGGAGCAACTGGCGTCGGGCAAGAGCGAGCAGGAGGTGAAGGACTACTTCATCTCCAAGTACGGTGAGTGGATCCTGCTCGAGCCGCAGCCGCACGGCTTCAACCTGTTCATCTATGCGCTGCCGGCCGCGCTGATCCTCGGCGGGGCGGGGCTCATCGTGCTGCTGGTTCGCCGGTGGACGACGGCCGGGGTCACCGCTGGCGCGGGACCCGACGACAACGAGTGACACGACGGGTCGCGGTTTCCGCGTGGGCCCGTTCGACCTGGAGTGATGTCAGATGATGATTCAGAGTGTTGCGCAGCGCCTGAGATTTTCGGTGCCGCTGCTGTTCGCGCTCGGCGCGATGGCCTGTGGCGGCGCGAAGCCGGCGGATGAGGGCAAGGTGCCGCTGGACGCCGCGCCGGCCGGGCAACCGGCCGCTGCTGCCGCAGGAACCGCGGCCACCGCGACGCCCGTGCCGACCATGAAGGGCGAGGCGAAGGTCGCACTCGACTCGGGCAATGCCGCTTACCGGCGCAAGGACTATGCGGCGGCGCTGGTGCTGTTCGAGAAGTCGCAGAAGCTCGCGCCGGACGACGCGGCGCCCTGGTTCGGCATTTACATGGTGGCCCAGGCGCGCAAGGACAACAGAGCGGCCGACGCCGCGCTGGCCGAGATCCAGAAGCGCTCGGAGCAGGTGCCCGCGCCCATGCTCGACTCCGCGGCGATGAAGCGCGCGCACGCCAAGGCCGGCGTGGGCACCATCAAGAGCTGAACGCCGACTCAGCCGTTGCCGGCAGTTGGCTCGACGTCGGGAAAATCGAGGATCACCGTGCTGCCGTGGCCCGGCTCGCTCTCGACGCGCGCGGCTCCGCCGTGCAGCCGCATCACCGACTGCACGATGGCCAGCCCGAGGCCGGCGCCGCTGGTGACGCGCGCCTGTCCCTCTTCGATGCGGTAGAAGCGCTCGAAGACGTGCGGCAGATGCGAGGCGGCAATGCCGGGGCCGGTGTCGCTGACTCGCACGGCGATGCCGCCGGCCTGCTCCGCGACCGACATCCGGACGCTGCCGCCATTCGGCGTGTAATTGAGCGCGTTGGCCAGCAGGTTGCTCACCGCCCGGCGAAAGAGGACAGGGTCGCCATCGAGCCAGGCGTCCCCCTCGCATTCGACGCGAATCTGCCGCTCGGCGGCGAGCGCCTCGTAGAAGTCGCGGACCGCGTCGAGCTCGCGTCGCACGGGAAAGCGCGTGCGCGCCAGCGCGTGGTGCGGGTCCTCGGCGCGCGCGATGAAGAGCAGTCCGTCAATGAGCCGCGACAGGCGGGTGTACTCTTCAAGGCTCGACCCCAGCACCTGCTGGTACTGGTCCGCCGTGCGCGTGCGGGCCAGCGCAACTTCGGCCTCGCCGCGCAGGTTGTTGATCGGGTTGCGCAGCGCGTGTGCCAGGTCACCCGAGAACTGCGTGAGTCGGGCGAAGGAGTCCTGCAGCCGATCGAGCATGGCGTCGAAGTCGCCGGCGACGCCACGCAGCTCGGTGGGCCACGGCCGGTCGGCGACGACTCGCGCGTCCAGCCGGCTGGCCGAGATGGTCTGGATGCGTTGCGAGATGTCGTGGACGGGCCGCAGGCCCTTGCGTGCGATGATCCCGCCCACGACGACGGCCCACAGAAGACCCACGCTGAGCACGGCCATCAACATGATGCGGTAGTTCGACAGGATGCGGTTCGTCGCCGAGACGTTCAGCGCCACCTGCAGCTGGCGGTCGTCCGTGGCGGCATTCGCCGTCCTGCCGGGCGCGGCCAGCATCAGGAAGCGTTCGTCAGCGCTCTCCTGGCAGTCGTCACACCCGTCGGGGTCGATCGGTGCGTGCGTGGCCGGCGGAAAGACGGAGGCGGGCACGAGCCGGGCCATCCCGGGCGTCTCGATGAGGGTGGCGCCGTGCGCGTCGATGATCCGCAGGTAGTACTGCAGCGGGCCCTGCTCGCCGGCCTCGTGCTCGATCTCGCTGGCGAGTGCCTCGGCGCCCGTCGCAAATTCCCCAACCAACTTCTGCAGGACGAGCGTCTTGCTCGCCACCAACCGCATGTCCTGCCGGTTCAGCTCGCGGTGGAGCCCCCAGTACAGGATGCCGGCGGCGACGGCGAGGATGGCGAAGGACGAGCCGGCGTAGTGCCGCGTGAGCAGGCCGGCGATCGACCACTCGCGGGCTTCGCGCGGGACGGCGTTGGTCCCGGGCGACACGCTACTCGGCGTCGATGACATAGCCGACTCCGCGCACCGTCCGAATGAGTTTCTGGTCGAACGGATCGTCCACCTTGGTGCGCAGCCGACGGACCGCCACATCCACGACGTTCGTGTCGCTGTCGAAGTTCATCTCCCAGACCAGCTCGGAGATGAGCGTGCGCGACAGCACCTCGCCGCGCCGCCGCACCAGGAGCGAGAGCAGCGCGAACTCCTTGGGCGTGAGGTCAATGCGCTGGCCGCCGCGCGCGGCGCGGTGCCGCAGGACGTCGAGCTCGAGGTCGGCCACGGCCAGCGTGTCCGCCTGCCGGGTCGGTCCGCGCCGCAGGATGGAGCGGATGCGGGCGAGCAGCTCGGAGAATGCGAACGGCTTCACCAGGTAGTCGTCGGCGCCGCCTTCCAGCCCCTTCACGCGATCTTCCACGGTGTCGCGGGCGGTGACGAACAGCACGGGCGTCTGGCGCCCGGCGCGGCGCAGCGAGTTGAGCACGGACCACCCGTCGCGCCCCGGCATCATCACGTCGAGCACGATGAGGTCGTAGTACTCGCTCAGTGCCAGCGAGAGGCCGTCGTCGCCATTGACGGCCACGTCCACCACGTACCCGGACTCGGTGAGCCCGCGGTGCAGGTAGTCCGCCGCCTTGCGCTCGTCGTCCACGATGAGAATGCGCATGCCGAGGTGCGTTCGGGGGTTGGGAGGGCCAACGAGGGCTGCGAGGAGTGCTGGGGAGTATAGCCACACGGCCGGCCCAGCGTGTTCTGCCGGACCGACCGTGCGTTCCCCTACCCCTAGAGGAACACTAGCTGCTGCCTAGAAGCCCCACGTGAGCTGCGCGAAGAGCTTGCCGTCGGTGAACTTGTTCGTGCCGGCCGCCGCAATGCCGCCGCCGTTGTAGGTGTCCTTCACGGTGTACTCGATCTGCCAGCGCGCGCCCGACTTCTCGCTCTCGAAGAAGTAGCCGTTGATGCCCACGAGCACCATGGACACTTCGTTGTTCTTGATGCTGGTGTTCGGGTCCAGGTGGTCGTAGCGGCTGAAGACGCCGAACTTCGGGTTGAAGTTGTAGTCCACCAGGGCGTAGTAGCCCGTGTTGTTGCTCTTCTTGCCGGCCGCGTCCATGGTCTCCTCGCCGGCGAAGTACGTGCCGACCAGGCGCCAGTTGTCGCGGACGAAGCGTCCGACGACGCCGTTCTTGTTGAACGAATCCTTGAAGAGGATGGCCGTGCTGGGGTCCTGCTTGGTGGCGTAGTTCGTGAACTTGCCGTTGTGCCGCAGGAAGCCGATGGCCGACTCGTGGCTGTCGAGCTTGAACAGGGCGGTCGCGTAGAAGTCCTTGTCCTTGTCGGCGTCCAGCGAGTTCGTGGTGGACGCGTCGGCGCCATTGGTGGCGCCCAGGGAGACGTCGAAGCGGTCGTGGATGATGGACGTTTCGATGCCCTGCTGGCGCGTGAACGGGCGGTACGTGTTGCTGTTGCCGGCCAGCGCTTCATTCAGCACCACCGCGCGCTGTTCAGCGCTGCGTGCGCCGACGCCGAACACGTGCAGCATCTCGGGCAGGATCTCGCCGGCGCGGACCTTGAAGAAGGCCTTCTTGCCGTCGCCGATGGGCGCGTTGTACTGCAGGAACGCCTCGGCCAGCTTCTTCCGCGACGCGTCGCTCTGCACGACGTTGCTGCCGGACGTCGAGCCGGTGTTCTCGTTCAGGTAGAACTCGGCGAAGTACGACAGGCGGTTGCTGAGCGCGCCGCCCGTGTAGATCGACATCGAGTGCAGCTCGAACTGCGTGCGGGCGCGGTTCGCGTACAGGTTGCCCGTGCGGTCGGCATCCCACATGTCGTTCGTGGCGCGCGCCTTGAACAGGAGGCTGAAGTAGTTCTCGAGCTTCTGGTCCTTTTCCTCGAACTTCAGCGGGTCAACCCGGTGTCCGTTCTTGAGGAACGCCAGGCCTTCCTTGGTCAGCTGGTTGGTCGGCGTGGCGTGGCACATCGAGCATGACACGCCGAGCTGGCGCGCCCAGGCCGGGATGGCCAGCAGACGGGACGGCGCGAGGAGCGCCACCAGCGTCAGGAGTGCGATTAGGTGCTTTTTCATATGATCCCTGCTCCGAGAGGGGGTGGGTGCGGGGAGCAGTTGGTCGAAGGTACGTCCGGAGCTCCCAGTGCAATGAGTCTGCAACCGGGCCCCCCACGAGAGCATGACCGCCGGA
>Ga0315271_10003084_pt1 | contig 10524 bp, 9 predicted proteins | sample C3_top_MG_FD_204664 | JGI IMG/M metagenome (GOLD analysis project Ga0315271, IMG submission 204664) | Sediment microbial communities from Yellowstone Lake, YNP, Wyoming, USA - C3_top | ecosystem: Environmental > Aquatic > Freshwater > Lake > Sediment | place: USA: Wyoming | collected 2017-08-01
CTTCCCATTTGCCATCCTGGCGCTGCCGCTGGTCACGCGCTTCATTGCCGTCGGCCTGTACGACACCCTGCTCGGCGTGGCCCTGGTGCATACCGCGCTGGCACTGCCCTTCGCGATCCTCGTCTCGTCGAGCCTGTTCATGGGCATCCCGCGCGAATTGGAGGAGGCTGCCTGGACCTTGGGTTGCTCGCGCTTTTCCGCCTTCATGCGCATCGTGCTGCCGCTGGCGTTGCCGGGCATGGCCGCGGCCATGATCTTCTCGTTCGTGCTCTCGTGGAACGAGGTCTTCGCCGCATCGGTGCTGACGCTGAACAACCGCACGCTGACGGCGTTTCTCTTCGCCAGCCTGGAAGAGAGCCCGCTGCACTTCCGCTTTGCCGGCGGTTTCTTCCTCGTGCTGCCGTCGCTGATCTTCATCTTCGTCGTGCGCAAGTACTTGTTCGCGATGTGGGGCATCGCCAGTCGCTGAGGTCCACGCCCATGTCCGTCATTCAGATCGATGCCGTGCGCAAGGAATTCAAAGGCAATACCGTGCTGAAAGCGGTGTCGCTCGAAATTCGCGCCCAGGAGTTGTGCGTGCTGCTCGGCCCGTCGGGTTGCGGCAAGACCACGCTGCTGCGCATCATCGCCGGCCTGGAGACCGAAACCAGCGGCACGGTAAGCATCGGCGGCAGGAAGCTCAACGGCCTGGCACCGCGCGAGCGCAAGATCGCGATGGTGTTCCAGAACTACGCCGTCTTTCCCCACATGACAACCGGCGAGAACATTGCCTTCGGACTGCGCATGCAAAAGGCCAGCCCCGCACTGATCGAGAAGCAGGTCCGGCTCAGCGCCGGGCTGGTGCACATCGAACATCTGCTCGACCGCTACGCCGGCCAGCTCTCGGGCGGCCAGCGCCAGCGCGTGGCCGTTGCGCGCGCGCTGGCGGTGAAGCCCGACGTGCTGCTGATGGACGAGCCGCTGTCCAATCTCGACGCGCTGCTGCGTCTGGAGATGCGCAGCGAACTGAAGGGGCTGCTGCGCGACCTCAAGACGACCACCATCTACGTCACCCACGACCAGACCGAAGCCATGAGCCTGGCCGACCGCATCGCCGTGATGCACGGCGGCGAGATCGTGCAATACGCGGCCCCGCAAGAGGTCTATCGTCAACCGGCCACCGGCTTCGTCGGTGGCTTCATCGGCAACCCGCCAATGAACTTCCTCAACGCTAGCGAGGCCCAGCGGGCGCTCGGTGTGTCGGCGCCGGCGGGGGCGACCACCTTGGGCATTCGCCCCGAAGACCTCGATCTCGCCAGCGAGGGTTTGACCGTCGACGCCAAGGTCGTCGAGATGCTCGGTGCCAGCCAGCAGGTAACGACCCGCGTCGGTGACGAACTGCTGCGGATCAGCCTGGGCATCGAGCCGACCGTGCACGCCGGCGATCGGCTCACGTTGCGCGCGCGCGCAGGTTGTGCGCGCTGGTACGGCGCCGACGGCAAACTGCTGCAAGCGGCATGACGCCCGACCGTGCCGCAGAGCTGACGCGCCAGGCGCAAGCCACGTTGCGCGCCAACGACCGCGGCGGCTACACCGTGCCGACCGCAGGCCTGTACCCGTTCCAGTGGGACTGGGACGCGGCCGTCACGGCGCTCGGCTGGATCACCTTCGACGAGCCCCGCGCGTGGGAAGAGTTCCGCTGGCTCTTGAAGGGCCAATGGAACGGTGGACCGCAAGACGGTTTGCTGCCGCACATCGTCTTTCACCAGCGCGCCGACAGTTATTTTCCCGGCCCCGAGGAATGGGGCTTGGCGCACCTGTCGCCACCGACGTCGAGCATCAGCCAGCCGCCCTTGCACGCAACGATGCTGCGCTGGATGTTCGAGCGCGCAACAGACAAGAAGCTGGCCGCAGAGCGCATGCGCGAGTTGCTGCCGGCGATCGCGCGTCACCATGCCTGGTGGTACCGCACACGCGACCCGCAGCACAGCGGCCTTGTGATGTGCGTGCATCCGTGGGAGACCGGCCGCGACAACGCACCGGCCTGGGACGCGCCGCTGGCCCGTGTGCCGCGCGCGACCCGTGCCTATCGCCGCCGCGACACCGATCATGTCGACGGCCGCCAGCGTCCGACGCAAGACTTCTACGACCGCGTCGTCAAGCTGATGGACTTCATGCGCGAGTCGAACTTCGACCCGGCAGTCATCGCCCACTCGTGCCCATTTCGCGTCGTCGACTCGGCCGTCGTCTTCATCCTTCAGCGCGCGACCTTGGACTTGCTGGCCCTGGCCGACACGTTGTCGATCCCGATCGATCGCGCGCGACTGCAGGACGCCGCGGCCCGTACGGCTGCCGCCGCGTCGCGGCTGTGGAGCGACTCGCTGGGAATGCACGCCAACCTCGACCTCGTCAGCGGTGAACTGATCGAACAACCGGTGCACGGCGGCTTCCTGGCCTGGTACGCCAATATCGCTGTGCCACGCCAGGCAAGCACCCTCGCCGGCTGGCTCGACGAAGCGCCCTTCGGTGTGCCGTCGACACGCGTCAGTGCCGACCGGTTCGAGGCCCAGCGCTATTGGCGAGGCCCGGTGTGGCAGCACATGAACCTGCTGATCGAGCGCGGCCTGCGCGATGCCGGCGAGAGCGTTCTCGCCGCGCGCGTGAAAGCCAGCTCGATGGCGCTGTTCGAGCGTACTGGATTCAACGAGTACTACGATCCGCTCGACGGCAGTGGCCTGGGCGGCACGCAGTTCTCGTGGACGGCAGCGACTTGGCTGCACTGGCAGCCGCACTGAGCACGCATTGCGCGCTCAGCGGGCTAACCGGATTGCTAGGTGCGGGGGATCGCGCTCAGAACGCGCCCGTCATGTACGCCTGCAAGCCCGAATAGCCAAACTTCAGGCGGCCGTCGAACGTGTTCTTGCTCACGTCGACCTTGGTATAGAAGCGGTTGTAGCCAAGGCCCAGTCCGAAGTTGCGGTTGAACATGTATGTGCCGCCGAGGCGCAGGTCGGATATCGAACCGTCGACGCCGTTGACATTCACCTTGAAGAACTGCGCCTGGGCATCGATGTACCACTGGGGTGCGACGACCCAGCCGGCGCGCAGGCCGATCACCGGCAGCGGCGCGGGCGCGGAGGCTTCCTTGGTCGCGCCCGACACCGGGTTGCCATTGACCGTGGCGTTGCCGGAGAGTTTGAGAGAGATGTCGGTGTAGTGGATGCCAAGCGTGCCTGCCACCTCGTAAGTGGGCTGACGCATGAATGCGTATTCGTAGGCGAACTCGGTGATCGAGTACTTATTCGACGCCTCCACATTGGAGCCGGCGCCGAACGTGTAGTCGCCCCAGACGACATCTTCAGTCAGGACACGTGACCGTGTCTGGCTGTTGTTGAAATACATGAAGCGTGCATGGTGCGTCGGCGTGATGCGCCACAGCAGGTCGGCGCGGCCCCGCGTCGCGTCGCTCGGCTTGCCGAAGGTCTTGTCGAAATCAATGTCGGGGTTGGTGGTGGATTGCCCGTTCAGGCGCGCCGTGACGTCGGTCTGAATCGCGAATATGCCGACGTTCACGACAAAGCGGTCGTCGAGCAAGGCTTGCGCCGGCGACGCGGACTGTGCGAACGCGGAACCCGCCGCAGCCGCGGCAAGTGCCCCCAACACGAACGCGGGGACGGATCTGAAGGCGATGTTTGAGCTCATTGTCAATCTCCAATTGCGTTGGTCGAATTCTGGTCAGACGGCACATATCCATCGTCGTAACTGTCTTGGAGAATGATCCGCGCACGCAGCCAGAGCTTTGACGCGAATCAATCAGCGGTGAGAATATCAGCATTAGTGTTTCTTTGGTGCAGGACCGAACACGTTCGGTCGTGGCCAGTGGTGCGCACAAGGCTGGACAAGGGAGCCCGGAATGCAGGTCGCAAGATTCATTCGTATCGTGCCCTTGCTGGCATCGATGCTTTGGTTGCCGGCCACGCTCGCGGCATCCAAAGCCGACCTCGAGCAGGCGCTGAGTCACGACGGCCTGCAGAAGGTCACCGTCAAGGGCGTCGACCTGGCGTACGTGCGCCCCGGCGCAACGCTGGCGGGCTACAGCCGCGTAAAGCTCGATCCGGTCGAGGTGGCGTTTCGCAAGGATTGGGATCCGAAGCGAACGGGCAGCAGCTTCAAGCTGAGTGCCGACGAGCGCGAGAGCATCCGGCAGGGCGTTGCGAAGATTGTCTACGACGAGTTCGTGAGTGAACTGCAAACCAAGAGCACCTACCAGGTCGTCAACGAAGTGGGCGCCGATGTGTTGCGCGTCAGGGTCAACATCGTCAACCTTTACGTGACGGCGCCGGATGTCCTTTCCAGCGGGCCGACCAAGGCCTTCACGATCTCGCCGGGCGAAATGACGCTGTTTGCAGAACTCTTCGACTCGGAGACAGGCGAAGCGATCGCACGCGTGGTCGACCGGCGCGAAGCGCGCGGCACCGGCATGATGACGCTCACGACCAAGTCCGTGAACGCCGCCGAGGCGCGGACCATTGCCTCCGCGTGGGCGCGCATTCTTCGCAACGGCCTCGACAAGGCGCATGGCATCGGCAAGAAGTAGTCTGCGAGGGAAATTCACCATGCGTGCCATCGTTGCAACTTGGCGCACGGCCATGTTGGCGCTTGCCGCCGCCCTGCTGGCGGCCTGCGCCACAGGCCCCGAGATCCGGCGCGACATCAATCCTGCGGCCGACTTCGCCAGCTACAGGACCTTCGCCTACTTTTCACCGCTGGCCACGGACCGCGCCGGCTATGAATCGGTCTTCACCGGGCGACTGAAGGGCGCGACCCGCCGCGCCATGGAATCCAAGGGCTACGTCTATAGCGAGACGGCACCCGACCTGCTGCTCAACTTCTTTGCCAATGAACAGGAGAGGCAAGAGATCCGCTCCATCCCCAACATGGGCTATTACGGCTACCGACGCGGCTACTACGGCGGGTTTGGCATGTCCACCATTGAGACCGTCACGTATCGGGAAGGCACGCTGACCATCGACGTCATCGAGACGAAGCGCAAGCTGCTGGTGTGGCAGGCCATCGCCGAGGGCAGCGTCTCCAACGAAGCGCGAAACAACCCGGGCCCGGCCGTCGACGCCGCAGTATCGGAAATGATGGCGCCGCTGCCGGGCGCGGGCCGCCCGTGATGTCAGGCCCGGAGGCGGCCGATCACCACACCAAAGATGTCCGGATTCGGGGCTGACGTGACGGACAACGTTGGCCGCTGCCGTTCGAGCGGCCTGTGCAGCGCGGGGTTGTGGCGACATGCTGTCGTACATGTACCGGGGCTGGTGCTGGCGTTAAGTTGTCTGTCGGCTTGGGCGCAACCTGCTGGACGCGCCATCACTGGCGTGGATGTGCAGCGGCTCGCGAACGGTGTGCTTGGCATCATGAGCTACACGGTGGCGCCCGACGTGACCACGAGTTCGGTGGCCATCAACAGCGCGGCCACGGCCAACCCCAGCTTGACCATGACGCAGCTTGGCGGCGGCTTTACCTGGAGCAAGGACTTGCCGCTGTACCTGGAAGGCAACGCTGCCCTCTCACGATTTGACCCGACTTTCGTGGCCAGCGACGGGACCGACCAGCGCCAGGTGCCGGTGAAGTGGGACGCGCTGTCCGTCACCGCAGGCATCGGTTGGGACTTCCCTCTGGCCCCGAACTGGGTGCTGCGGCCGATGCTCAACTTGAGCTATGGCACGCTGAAGAGCGACCTGAGCGCCGTCAAGTGGTGGCTCGACAACAACACCAATCTCGACCTGGTGTCGCTCGACCACGGCACGCTCAAGGCCCACGGCATCGGCGGCTCGCTGATGATCGACTACGAAAGCTTCGCGCCCGATGCGGACGTCGACATGGAACTGCGCTACACGAACGTCAAGCTGCGAAACAGCGGCGCGCTGGCCACCCAGGTCAACGCAAGCGCGTCAGCGGAGAGCGCCAGCCTTTGGGCCCGTCGCCGTATTCCGACGGGCTGGGTGGTCTGGGACCGCCCGGTACGGTATGTGCTCGAAGGCGCGTACACGCGCTTCCTTGGCAGTCAGACCGAGATCGGCGTCGACCGCATGGCATCGGTGTGGGCGTCGGCATCGAATTCGACTCCAGTGCCTATGACATCTGGGCCACGCGCTGGCGCGCCTTGGTGCGCTATAAATTCGGACCCGACATCGCGGGATGGGCGTTCGGTCTGGCGATCAGCTTTTGACGCCAGGACCGCCCTCGCCAGACGCCGGGCCTTGCGTGCTGCCCCGACGCCTGAAGGCGTTGTGCAAGACAAGGCGCCGCAGCCGCGGCGCCCCTTGATCACTTCTTGGCTGGTTCGACCGAGAGGGCCAGCGCTTCGGTGTAAGTCGCCTGGATCTGGTCGCCGACCTTCACCAGCTTGAATTGCTTGGGATCGGGGATCCGCAGATCGACCGTGCGCTGCGGGCCTTTCAACATCACTGTCTGCGAGGCTGCATCGACGGCGATCTCGTTGGCAGTGACCTCGACCTGCCTGCCGGCGATGGCGGCAGGCTTCTCGCCGGCCTTGGCCCGGGCAGCGTCGGTGGCTTCGCTCTTGGTGAGCAATTCCTTGCCGTCCTTCTTCAGCGTCAGCGTGAGCGACTCGAGGTAGCGCACCACGACCATGTCACCGACCTTGATCTGGTCGAAGTTGCGCACGTCGGGACCTGCCGTCACGGTCTTCAAGTTGCCCTTCGGGCCCTTGAGCGTCACCGTGCGCTGCGCCTTGTCGATCGCCTCGACGCTGGCCGAAATCGACACCGCGTTGGTGATCGTTCCGGTGCCGGGCGCCGAAGACGTCATCTCGACCGCCTTGACAGCCGGACTCTGCTGGGCGACGGCCGGAACACTGACGGCGCCGATCAGCGCTGTGCCGAGGATGACGATGGATCGCTTCATGGATGACTCCGTACTTTCTGTGGTTGTGTTGATTGGGAAGGACGCTACCGAATTTGGTAGGCGCGATTGGACTCGAACCAACGACCCCCACCATGTCAAGGTGGTGCTCTAACCAGCTGAGCTACGCGCCTGAAAGCCGGGCATTGTAGCAGCGGGATCGGTCTTCACTTGCGCCGCGCAGAGCGCACGCCGGCGATCTGCGCCACCTGCGCCAGCACTTTCGCCAAGCCCTCGGTGCCACCGACCTCGACCGTGAATGTCATCCACGCCACCGCGCCGCCGCTGCCTTTGACGCTCTGCGTGCTGGCCGCCGTGACGTTGATCTTCTCCTTGCTCAGCACTTCGCTGATGTCGCGCAGCAGGCCGGGTCGATCGCCGGCCTCGACCACCACGTCGATCGGGAACAGCGCGCCGGGCTCCTGCCCGCGGCCCCATTCGACGGCGATCACGCGCTCGGGTGCGCGCTCGCGCATGTGGCGCAGGTTGCTGCAATGGCGGCGGTGGATGGCCACGCCCCGACCGCGGGTGACGAAGCCGTCGATCGGATCGGGCGGCGCCGGCCTGCAGCAGCGGGCCAGATTCGTCAGCAGCGAGTCGACGCCCACCACCAGCACGCCGCCCTGCCCGCCCGCGTCGGCGATGCGCGATCGGCGGAGCAGCGGCGCCTCCTCGGCCGGCAGCGGCGCGGCCGGGCGCAGCAGCTGTTCAATGTTGTGCAGCGAAAACTCGTCCTTGCCGACGACCTCGAACAGGCCCTCCGCATTCTTGAAGCCCAGCCGCGCGGCCAGTTCGTCGTGCTTGAGGGCCGTCTTGCCTTCGCGCTGCAGCAGCCTTTCCACCAGCTCGCGGCCCTTGGCGACGGTTTGCGCCATGGCCTGGGCATTGAACCAGGCGCGCACCTTGGCACGCGATCGCGCACCGGCCAGGTAGCCGAGTTCGTGGTTCAGCCAATCGAGTGATGGGCCGCCCTCCTTGACTGCAATGATCTCGACCGTCTGGCCATTGGCCAGTGCGGTGTTCAACGGCACCATGGCGCCGTCGACGCGCGCGCCGCGGCAGCGGTGGCCGAGGTCGGTATGCAACATGTAGGCAAAGTCGATCGGCGTCGCACCGGCGGGCAACTCGATCACGGCGGCCTGCGGCGTGAAGACGTAGATGCGTTCGTCCGGCACAGCGCCGGGCTGCGGCTCTACGGCAAAGTCGCGCTCCCATGCCAGCAACTGGCGCAGCACCGCTTTGCGCGCCTCGGCAATGCGCTCGTCGTCGCTGCCTGCCGCGCTGACGCCGGCATAGCCCTTGACACCAGCCTCCTTGTAAGCCCAGTGCGCAGCGATGCCGAACTCAGCATGCTCGTGCATCGAGCGGGTGCGGATCTGGATCTCGACCGGCTGCTTGTCGTCGGCTCGCACCACGCTGTGCAGCGACTGGTAGCCGTTCGGCTTGGGCCGGGCGATGTAATCGTCGAACTCGCCCTCGACCGCCGGCCAGCGCTCGTGCACGCGCGCCAGCGCGGCGTAGCAGTTGGACACGTCGGGCACGACCACGCGCACCGCGCGCAAATCGAGCACCTGTGCGAAATCGAGGTGCTTGCCCTGCATCTTCTTCCAGATGCTGTACAGGTGCTTGGGCCGCCCCTGCACCTGCGCTTCGATGCCATGGGCGCGCAAGTCAGCCGCCAGGGCGTCGCGGAAGGCGTCGATGGCCGCCTCGCGTGCGCTGCGCGTCTCGTCGAGCCATCCCGCGATGCGCTTGTAGTCGGCCGGCTGCAGAAAGCGAAAGGCCAGGTCTTCGAGCTCCCACTTGATCTGCCAGATGCCCAGCCGGTTGGCCAGCGGCGCAAAGACCTGCTGCGACTCGCGCGCCACCTGCTCGGGACAGGCCACGCGCGCGTTGGCGTGCCAACGCAGCGTTTGCAGCCGCGAGGCGAGCCGCAACAGCACCACGCGCAGATCGCGCGAGAAGGCCAGCAGCATCTTGCGCACCCGCTCGGTCTGCTCGGCCTGCGCGGCGGCGTCGCCCACCGGGTGCGCCAGCCGCGCGGCACGCTGGATTTGCACCAGCTTGCGCGTGTGGCCGACCAGGCCGGCATAGCTCTCGCCGAAGGCCTTGGCAACCACCTCTTGCGGGCGCTGCAGCCAGTCGCCTGCATACACCAGGTAAGCGGCGGCCTGCATCGCCGGCGCGGCACCGATCGCCTTCAGCACCGCGGCCACGCCGTCGGCGTGGGCCAGTGCGTCTTCGCCGGTGTCCAGGCGGTGCCCGGCGAGCAGCGGTTCGGCAAAGGCACGTGCACGAAGCAGCGCAGCCGCCCCCCCGTCGGCTGGCTCGTCGATGGCCAGGCGCACGATCGGCGCGGTGGCCGTCGTCGCGGCAGCCGAAGTCTTCATGTCGCCAGCAGGAACTCGCGCACGGCGCTCACCTGGTCAGGCTGCACCAGCGTCGGCGCGTGGCCGACGCCGGCGAACTCGACCACCCGGGCACGCGGCCCGCGTTCGGTCATTGCCTGCGCGGTTGCCGGCGAAAGCAAATCGCTGTCGGCGCCGCGCAGCAAGAGGGTCGGCAGCTTCAGCCCGTCGTAGGCCTGCCAGAGCAACGCCTCGCCGATGCGCGCGGCCTCGGGCGTGGCCACACGAAACGGTGCGGCGATGCCCGGATCGCAGCGCGGCCGCAGCATGTCGCCATCGGCAATCAATTGCGGCTCGGTCAGGGCCAGCCACTGTTCGCGCGTATGCGGCCCGAAGTCGGCTGAGATCGCAAGCAGCGCATCGGCGGCGGCGTCCAGCGTCGGCCAAAGCGAAGGCATACCCATGTAGCTGCCGATGCGTGCCAGCGAGGTCGGCTCGATGGTCGGGCCGACATCGTTGAGGACCAGACGGCGCAACGGCGAGCCCTGCATCGCGGCCACGACCAATCCAATCAGCCCACCCATCGACGTGCCGACCCAATCGACGGTGGTCGCGTTCACGCGCGCCAGCAAGCTCACCATGTCGGCCGCGTATTGCGGCACCTGGTAGCCCATCGGGAAGTCAGCCAGCCAATCGGAGCGGCCGCGGCCGACCACGTCGGGGCAGACCACGCGGTACTCGTTACACAGCGAACGCGCCAGCGTGTCGAAGTCTCGCCCCTGCCGCGACAGGCCATGCACGCAGATCAACACGCGCGGATTGTCTTCTTCGCCCCATTCCCAGTAGGCCATGCGATGCAGGGCCATGCGCGTCGGCATCGGCTGGTGCAGACATTGCACTTGGTGCAGACGGGGCTGGAGCGGTTGGTCAGGCATTTGGCTGCACCTTGGTTTGATAATCGATGCTACCAATCACGGGAGGTTCACCTATGTTGAAGGGCAAAACGGCGCTGGTCACCGGGTCGACCAGTGGCATCGGGCTGGGAATCGCCAAGGTATTGGCCGCCAACGGCGCCAACATCGTGCTCAACGGCTTCGGCGACATCGAAGGGCCGCAATCGCAGGTGCGCGCTCTCGGCGTGAAGGCCGGCTACCACGGCGCCGACATGAGCAAGCCGGCCGAAATCGCCGACATGATGAAGTACGCCGCGGCGCAGTTCGGCCGGGTGGACATCCTGGTGAACAACGCGGGCATCCAGCACGTA
>Ga0315271_10003085_pt1 | contig 10523 bp, 9 predicted proteins | sample C3_top_MG_FD_204664 | JGI IMG/M metagenome (GOLD analysis project Ga0315271, IMG submission 204664) | Sediment microbial communities from Yellowstone Lake, YNP, Wyoming, USA - C3_top | ecosystem: Environmental > Aquatic > Freshwater > Lake > Sediment | place: USA: Wyoming | collected 2017-08-01
GACCGGCCCGAGCGGCTTGCCGCGCTGGTACTCCTGTGCCCAGACGGAGCCGTCGCGCGCCGATTCGACGCCCATCCACTCCGACAGCGCGTTGACCACGCTGACGCCCACGCCGTGCAGGCCACCCGAGACCTTGTAGCCTCCGCCGCCGAACTTGCCACCCGCGTGGAGCACGGTGTGGACGACCTCCATGGCGTCCTTGCCGGTGGAATGCCGGCCGACCGGAACACCGCGTCCGTCGTCCTGGACGATGACCGTGCCGTCCGCCTTGATGGTCACTCCGATCGTCGTTGCGTAGCCCGCCATCGCCTCGTCGATCGAGTTGTCGACGACCTCCCAGACCAGGTGATGCAGGCCGCGTGCGTCGGTGGACCCGATGTACATGCCCGGTCGTCGGCGCACGGCTTCAAGGCCTTCGAGGACCTGGATGCTCTCAGCTGTGTAGTCGGACCCGCCTGCCTTGGCCCGTTTCGGCTTGGCCGGGGCGGCCGCCTTCGCGGCTGGGGTCTTGCGGTCGGCTTCGTCGGTCACGCGATCCCTCCGGTCAGGCGCTCATAGAGGCGCCCCAGTTCTTCGTCGCTGTAGTACTCGATGACGATCCGTCCGCCCTTGCGCGATCTGGCGAGGCGGACCTTGGTGCCAAGCGATCGACGCAGGTCCTCCTCGACGCGTTCGAGGTCCGGATCGAGTGGTCTGGTGGCCCGGGCGGTCGTCGTCGGTCGTGGCTCGCGCATCCGGCGGACCAGCTCCTCTGTCTGGCGTACAGACAGCTCCTGGCTCACGACGGAGTCCAGCACACGATCCTGGAGCTCGACCGACAGACCACCAAGTGCTCGGCCGTGGCCTTCGGTCAGCCGACGATCCACGATGGCGGCCAGTATGGACGGCGCGAGGTCCAACAGTCGGAGCGTGTTCGCGATCGTGGATCGCGCGCGGCCGATCCGCGCGGCGATCTCATCCTGCGTCAGCCCGAACTCATCGATGAGCTGACGATAGGCGAGGGCAGCCTCGACGGCGTCGAGGTCCGCACGCTGCAGGTTCTCGACCAGGGCGAGCTCAAGCTGGTCGCGGCCGGCCAGCTGGCGCACGACCGCCGGGATCCGCTCCAGCCCGGCCGCGATCGCCGCTCGAAGGCGTCGCTCACCGGCGACCAGCTGGTAGCCGTCCACGATCTCGGTGACGAGGATCGGCTGGATGATCCCATGCTCGGCGACGCTGGCGGTCAGGGCCGCGAGCTCGATGTCGTCCCAGGTCCGCCGCGGCTGATATGGGTTCGGGCGGATCCTGCCCGTCGGGATCTCCAGCACGCCGGGTTGTCCGGGATGGCGCTGCGGGATGAGCGAGGAGAGCCCGCGCCCCAGGCTTGAGGACCGCTCGGGTCGGATGGTCATGCCGCGCCCAGGGCGACATCGTCGCCGAGGCTGTCTCCGACCTGACTCCCCGCGATGCCCACGCGACCGTCGCGCTGGCGCAGCTCATTCGCCAGGCGGCCATACGCGGCGGCGCCTACGGAGTCCGGGCTGTACAGCGCGATCGGCAATCCATGGCTGGGGGCCTCGGACAGGCGGACACTGCGGGGCACGACCGCATCAAAGACCATGTCACCAAGGTGGCGCCGGACCTCGGTGGCGACCTCGGCGGACAGCTTGGTCCGGCCATCGAACATCGTCAGGACGACTCCTTTGAGGGCGAGCGGCGGATTGAGGTGATCGCGGATGAGATCGATCGTGCCGAGCAGCTGAGTCAACCCTTCCAGCGCGTAGTACTCGCATTGCAGCGGGATCAGGACGGAATCGGCCGCCGTGAGCGCATTCACGGTCAGCAGCCCGAGCGACGGCGGGCAGTCGACCAGGACGTAGTCGTAACGTGGAGCGATCGCTCCGATGAGGCGCGCCAGCCGACGCTCGCGTGACTCGAGTGGCGCGAGCTCGACCTCCGCTCCAGCCAGCGCGATCGCAGACGGAACGACGTCGATCCCGAGTGGTCCCTTGACCGTCAGGTCCTCCAGGCCGAGACCATCGATGACCCCGTCATAGACCGATACCTCGAGCGAGGATCGGTCCAACCCGAGCCCGCTCGTCGCGTTTCCTTGCGGGTCGAGGTCGATGACGAGGACTCGCTCACCCGCGATCGCCAGAAAGGCTGCCAGATTGACCACTGTCGTGGTCTTGCCGACGCCGCCCTTCTGGTTCGCGCAGGCGATCGTCTGGCCCACTCAGCAACCTACTCGGAACGTTCTCACGGTCCTTGATTCTACCATCGCGGTCCCTTCGGCCTTTGCCTCAGCAGGTCGCCTCACTTTGCTGGGCGTCACGTAGCTGCCACGTAGCTGCCACGTATCCGACGCTGCATCTCCTTCGCCCGTCGTTTCACGTGAGACATCGGCTTGCGAAGGGTCAAGGACGCCGCAGCCGAGCGGAGGGTGCGGGCCAGGCCTGTTTCACGTGAAACACGGCCTGTACGGCTCGGGACCCTCGTGGGCGTTCCCGTCTGGCGAGGCGTTCGAGCCTCGTCAAGTGCGGTGGATCACGCCCGTTGCCGCCTTTGCGGGTCCGTGGGATACTGCGCAAGTCGTCGCCGCCAGTTCGACCGTCCCGAGTGCCGCGTAGGCGGGCGCGACCTTTGGCCGTTTCGCCGAGGTTCGATCGCTCAATGACCCTGCTACTCGCTGCGGTCGGCGCGACGGGGGCGGCCCTGTTCGAGTTGACGGTAGCTCCGTATCTCCGGATCGGCGGTGCTCAGCCTCACGTTGTGTTGGTGCTGGGGATCGTTCTCACGATCGCGGTCGGTCTTGAGGCCGGCATCGTCTGGGCCTTCGTCGGCGGGCTTGCGCTTGATGTCCTGGCGCAGCGGCCACTCGGTTCGTCGTCATTCGCACTGCTGTTGTGTGTCGGCGGTGCGTCCATCCTTGGACGTCTGTTGGCAAGTGTCCGGCCGATCGCTCCTGTCATCGCGGTACCCATCCTGAGTCTCCTCTATTCGTTGGTGTTATTCGTGGCCCTTGGTGCACTTGGCTCCCCGCTCCCGCTCCCGGTCCTGGATCCGATCCAGGCCGTGCTTCCGAGCGTGGTATACGACACCGTTCTCGCCGTGCTGATCGGGCCGCTGGCCATCTCGATCCACGATCGACACGCGCTCAAGGAGCGGGTGGACTGGTGAACGCATACCTTGACGGTCGAGTCGAACCCGCCAGGAGGCTGTCGCGCTTCCTGGTCTTCGGTCTGGCCGTGATCATCGGCGTGAGTGCGTTGACCGCTCGGCTCTTCTACCTGCAGGTCGCGACGGGACCCGAGAACGCGACCCTATCTGCCCACAACAGGACGGTCTTGCAGGCCATCGTGTCGCCCCGTGGGTTGATCTCGGATCGGAATGGTCGACTGCTGGTGACCAACGTACCCACGTTCACCGTCAAGGTTCGACCCGCCGACCTGCCGCAGCCGCGCCGTGAGGAGGTCGTCCGGCGCCTCGCGGCACTGACCGGCTCCGATGCGGCCGACATCAATATGGCGATCGACGGTAACCCGGGATCGGCCTTTGACCTTGTCCGGGTCGCCGATGACGTGGACAAGTCCACGGCACTCCTCATCGCCGAGGCGGGGCCGGACCTGCCCGGTGTGGAAGTCGTGGTCGAGGCGCGCCGGAACTACACCGATGGTGCGCTGATGTCGCAGCTTCTCGGCTACACCGGCCCGGTATCGGCCGAGCAACTCGCCGGGCTGAAGGCCAAGGGGTACCTTCCAGACGACCTCCTTGGCAAGACCGGCCTTGAATCGTCGTACGAGTCGGATCTCCGTGGGACCTACGGGTCGGAGAGCGTCGAGCGGGACGCCTCGGGGCGGCGGATCCAGGTCCTGCAGACCATCAGCGAGGCACAGCCGGGCAACTCGCTCACCTTGACCATCGATACGAAAGCGCAGAAGGATGCCGAGAGAGCCCTCCGATGGGCCATGGGCGAGGTCGGTATCAAGCGGGGAACGGTCATCGCGATGAACCCGCAGAACGGCGAGATCCTGGCAATGGTCAGCCTTCCCACCTATGACAACAACCAGTTCGCGCGGGGGATCAGCAACAAGGCCTATCAGAAGCTGCTGAAGAACCCGGACAAGCCACTCATCAATCACGCGACGCAGGCCTGGTACCCACCTGGCTCGACCTACAAGCTCGTGGCGGGGACTGGTGCCATCGCCGACCGCAAGGTTTCGGCAACCACGAAGGTGGCCACCAAGGGATATCTCACGCTTGGCCAGACGAAGTTCTACGACTGGAACCACCGCGGGTTCGGCCCCTGCGATATCTACTGCGGGTTCGGCCACTCAAGCGACACGTACTTCTTCCAGCTTGCCGCCAAGCTCGGGATCGACCGACTCGCCTACTGGGCGGGACAGTACGGTTTCGGTGCGCCCACCGGCATCGACCTCCCCGGTGAGGTCAGCGGGATCGTCCCGTCCAACAAGTGGAAGGAGGACACCCTGGGTGCGGAGATCTTCCCTGGTGAGACCTTTCAGGCCGGGATCGGGCAAGGCTATGACGTCGTCACCCCGATCCAGCTGATCAACGCCTACGCGGCCCTTGCCAACGGCGGAACGCTCTACCAGCCCCACCTGGTCAAGGAGATCGTCGGACCCGAAGGAAACGTCGTCAGCACGATCGACCCTACGGTGCTCCACAAGATGAAGGTCAAGCCCAGCGTCCTCAAGACCATGCGCAACGCGGCGCGCTCCGTCGTGACCCTGCGCCACACCTACAACCTGGTGGACCTTCCGATCAAGATCGCCGGAAAGTCCGGGACCGCGGAGTTCGGCACGCGCGACCGCAAGGGTCGTCTGCCGTTCCACTCCTGGTTCGTCGGCTTCACGCCGGGTGACCCGTACCAGGGTTCGTTCGACAAGGCCGATTCGAAGCTGGTCGTGCTCGCGTTCGCCTACGACTCGCGAACCAAGAGCAACGCCGCGACCGAGATCGTGAAGTACTTCATGCAGCTGCACTACGGGATCAAGAAGGATTACCGAAACTCGCTCACCCGCGGCAACTTCTACCAGAGCAACTGATGGGCGTCATCCGAGCCGAACCCGCACGTGTGACCGATTGGGCGGCCAAGTCCGTCGGCCTGGCCTGGCGGGCCTTCGACTGGCAGCTGTTGACGTATGCCGGACTGCTCGCCGCGATCGGCCTGGCGATGGCCTACACGAACAGCGTCGAAGACGGCAAGCTCCCGCTCGAGGCCGGAACGACGTTCACCCGGGGACTCATGTGGGCGGTCATCGCGATCGTGGCCTATCTCCTTGCCACGGCGTTCGACTACCGCTGGTTGAAGACCGTAGCCTGGCCGATCTACGCGCTGCAGCTGGGCCTGCTCGTCCTGACCCTGGCGATCGGAGACGGCGTCGGCGGGTCAGCCCGCTGGATCACATTCGGGCCGTTCACCTTCCAGTTCAGCGAGCTCGCCAAGATCCTGATGATCATCGTGCTGGCGAACTACCTGGGGTCACGCCAGGGCGAGCTTGACTCTCTCGTTTCCATCCTGGGGGCCGGCCTGCTGGTCGTGCCGCCCCTTGCCCTGGTCATGCTCCAGCCTGACCTTGGTACGTCGCTGGTGTTCGCCGGCATCCTGGTCGGGATGCTGTGGATGTCGGGAGCCGGTCTCAAGTGGCTCCTGGCGCTAGGCGCTCTCGCGATCGCGTTGGTCCCGTTGGCCTGGACGTATGTGCTGCGCGATTACCAGAAGGAGCGTCTGACGTCGTTCCTGAACCCGAACCCGGATATCCAGGGCGCCGGGTACCAGCTCTACCAGGCCCAGATCTCGGTGGGATCCGGTGGTTGGCTCGGCAAGGGCCTGACGAACGGGACGCCCGCCCAGAGCGGGTTCCTCCCCGTCCAGACGACCGACTTCGTGTTCGCCAAACTGGCCGAAGAACTGGGGTTCCTGGGTGCGATGGTCACATTCCTGCTGTTCGTCCTGCTGATCTGGCGGATCCTGGCCGATGGCTGGCGCTCCCGAGACGCCTTCGGGACGATGTTCGCGGCCGGGCTCGCGTCCATGATCCTGTTCCAGCTCATCGTGAACGTGGGGATGGTCCTTGGCATCATGCCGATCACGGGCATCCCGCTGCCGTTCGTCACCCACGGTGGGGCGTCACTGGTCAGCCTCGCGATCGCCCTCGGGATCATGCAGAGCATCAACATCCGCCAGTCGAAGGCGGAATGGTAGTGAAAGAACGCCGTCGGATCAGTATGCCCGACTGCGTGGCTTGAGCAGGGATACGCGCCCGGCGCTCGCGCTCGCGCTCGCGCTCGCGCTCGCGCGTGGCCGACAGTGATCGTGTTCGACGTCGTCGGTGATGCCGTGGCCACGGGCGAGGCCACCATCCATGTCGTGGAGCTCTTTGTCCTGCTGATCGCTGCGGCCGCGGTCGTTGCGCTCCTGACGCGCCGATCAGGGCTGCCGTACAGCGTGGCGCTCGTGTTGCTCGGGCTCCTCATCGCGGCGATCGGGCCGTCGATCGATCTGGTCGTCACGCCCCAACTCGTCCTGATCGCGCTCGTGCCGGGGCTGGTCTTCGAGGCTGCGTATCGGCTCGATATCGTGGAGCTTCGGCATACCTTCATCGGCGTCGCCATCCTCGCCATCCCGGGCGTCCTGGTGTCGGCCGGCGTCGTGGCGATCGTCCTGACGGCCGCGGGTCTCGAGCCGTCGCTGGCGTTCATCGTCGGGGCGATCGTCTCGGCGACCGACCCGGTGTCGGTGATCGCAACGTTCCGGAGCCTGGGCGCGCCCGCGCGGCTGAGAACCCTCGTGGAGGCGGAGAGTCTGTTCAACGATGGGACGGCCGTCGTCGTCTTCTCGATCGCGGTGGCGGCCGCCACGGGCGATGTCGAACCAACGAACGCGGTGGCCTGGTTCGCCTCGACCATCGTGCTGAGCGCCGGGCTTGGGATCATCGCGGGAGTCGTTGCAACGCGGGTCATGATCGTTGCCGAGGATCATCTGATCGAGCTTGCGATCTCAGTCGTGCTCGCCTATGGGACCTACCTTGTCGCCGACCAGCTGGGACAGTCAGGCATCATCGCGACCGTCGTGTCCGGCATCGTGCTGGGCACCTACGGACGCAGGGTGGGCGTGCGGGCGTCCACGTTCGCGGCCATGGACCAGACGTGGGAGTTCATCGCGTTCCTGCTGACCGCGTTCGTCTTCCTGCTGATCGGGCTTGCCATCTCGATCGGAACGCTGGTGGACTCGGCCGGAGCGATCGCTCTCGGGGTCGTGGGCATCCTGGTCGGCCGCGCGATCGTGGTCTACCTGATCCTGGGCGGCGGCTCACGCGCGGTGCGGGCCACCGGCCGCGGCCCGGCCGTGCCGACGGCCTGGCTCCACGTTCTCTTCTGGGCCGGCCTGCGTGGCGCGATCGCCGTCGGCCTCGCCCTTTCGCTGCCCGAAGACCTGCCCCAGCGCAGCTACCTGCAAACGATCGTCTTCGGCATCACCCTGTTCACCTTGCTTGTCCAGGGCGCGACATCCGGGCTCCTCATCCGCCGACTCGGCCTGCGCGACGACCGCCACGTCGCCTGACCTGGTCCCTGCCTAGCGTCGGCGGAACAGCCCACGCCGATCGGCCGCTTCGGCCTCCACGGACTTCCGGCGGCCCGTCTGCCGCAGGATCGCGTCCACCTCTTCACGATAGGGGCGCCCGATCGGAGTGCGATCCAGCCACTCGATGTACTCGAGGTCGCGGCGAGCGATCTCGGCCAGCGACCAGCCGGCATACCGGCCGAAGTTCAGCACGCTGCCGGACGGATTCCCGGGTGGCGGACCCGCGCCACCCAGTCCCTCGACCGAGCGCATGGAGTCGTCATAGCCGCCGCCCTGGTCTGAGCGACCCGACGTCCAGTCCCGGGAGACCTCCTCGGGTGTGTGCTGCGCGGATGGACGAGCTTGGGCGTGGGAGGTCGGCCCTGGCGGGCTCGGGCGTCGCGGAGACTTCGCGGCTGGGCCGTGCCGGGCGACCTCGGCGGCATGTGCCTGGCGGAGCGCGCGATCGCGATCGAACGCGGCCCGTGCCACTGGGTCGCCGAGTCGAGCCCAGGCCGCGTTGATCGCCGTCATCCGTGCCTCCGCCTCCGGCCCGGGCGCCAGATCTGGATGGTACTTGCGGGCAAGCCTGCGATAGGCGGCCTGGATGACCTCATCCTCGGCCTCGGGATCCACCTGGAGGACCTTGTACGGGTTTCCAGGTTCAACCACTGGGCGCCTCGGTCGCTGTCGCGGCTTGCTCCGATACGAGCGTCCGGCCTGGAGGGATCTCGCCGAGCCTGGCGATCACCGCGTCAAGGGCCTCCGGGTCGTCCACACTCAGGCGGCGAAACAAGTAACGCACCAAATCACGCCCGGCTGCCGTGACCGGCAGGGCCAGGATCGCCCCGAGCAACCCGGCCAGCGACCCACCGATGATGATCGCGGCCATGACGATGGCCGGGTGGAGTTCCACGGCGTCGCCCTGGATCTTGGGCACGAGGAAGTTGTTCTCCACCTGCTGGACCATCAGGTAGAGCAGCAAGGCCGCGGCCACCGGAACGGGTCCGGCCGTGGCCGCCAGCAGCACGGCCGGGACGGCCGAGATGATCGGGCCGATGATCGGCACCAGCTCCAGGATCCCGGCGATCACGGACAGCATGATCGCGTATCGCCCGAAGACCGGGTCCACAATGCGGCTCAGGACCATCAAGCCGATGAACGTGAAGATCCCCACGGCAAAGCCCAGGATCAGCTGCGCCCGGACCCACTGGCCGAAGACCCGTTCCACGGTCCGGATGACGGCCCAGATATCGAAGCGCCAGGCGTCCGGGAGCGACCGGTCGAACGACGCGGTCAGGACCACACGATCCTTGAGCAGGTAGAACACCCAGACCGGCAGGATAACGTAGCCGAAGACCGCCCCGATGAGGCTGCCGGCGCCGGCCACGAGTGGGACCAGGAACGACAGGTCCAGGCTGGCCCCGCCGCTGCCGCCTGCTCCCGTCCCGATGCCGGCGATGACCTGGTCGATCCAATCCCGGATGGCCGCGGGCAGCGCCAGGTGGGAATACAGGTCCTGCACCTTCTGGAGCTGACCGCTCAGCTGGTCGGCCAGGGCGGGGAAATCCGCGATGAAGCGCACGACCTCGTCGATGAGCGGTGCCAGCGTGAGCCACAGGAATCCGATGAACGCAGCGAACGTACCGGCATAGACGACCAGGATGGCCAGGCTCCGGCGCAGGCCCCGGCGCGCGAGTCCCCGGACGGGTGCGTCGAGCAGGTAGACGAACAGGAGGCCGACGATGAACGGCCGGACGGCATCGCGCGCCATCCACAGGAGCACGCCGAAGACGAGACCCGCCACGATGAGCAGGATCACCCGCGGCGAGAATGGGGCGAGGGTGGGGGGTTCGCCGGCCGTGGGCGGTCGGAGGAACGGCGCCGGGGGCAGCTGGTTCGCTCTCGCGCCGTCACGGGCGACCGATCCGGGTCCGGCGGCATCGTTCATCGTCCCGCAGACTACCAGACGTGGAGACCCGCCCCGACGCCCCGCCTGAGTCCCGCCCGACCCCCCCGTCTGAGCCGCGCCAGCGCTGGCGACTCACCGTCCGACGGGCCGCCGACGCGCCGCCGCTCGCCCAGCGGGAACTCCTGGCGGCCTGGGATGCCGCCGTCGGGGAGTGTGGGCTGCCGTTCGCGGTCGGCGACCCGGCCAAGCCCAGGCCCCGCGTGGTGTTCGGGGCGCCGCTGGCGGTAGGGATGCCGTCCGACGGTGAGCTGGTGGAGATCGTCCTGACCCAGCGCCTGCCGGCGTGGCAGGTGCGCGAGGCCCTTGCCAGCCGGCTCCCGGTCGGGTGGTCCCTGCTGGATTTGGCCGACGTCTGGCTGGGCGGACCGCCCCTCGCCGGGCGCGTCGCCGCGGCGGACTACCGGTTGACGTTGGGCCGGGGGCCCGGTGGCGAGGCGGTCGCCAGTGCCGCTGCGGCACTCCTCGCGGCACGATCGCTCCCGCGGGAACGGGCCAAAGGCAACGCCATGGTCCGCTACGACCTGCGCCCGCTCCTCCTTGACGTGCAGGTCGTGAAACCTGGCCCGCCGGTCACGATCCGGATCCGGACGCGCTTCCACCCCGAGCTCGGGACCGGGCGCCCGGAGGAGGTCGTCCTGGCCCTCGCCGAGCTCATCGGTTCGCCGCTGCCGATCGCGGCGATCGTGCGCGAACGTCTGCTCCTGGCCGACGAGTTGGACTGAGCGTCCAGCGCGACAGCGTCGGGGACCTACCTTCGCCTATCGCGCGACCATGCCGCACGCCCGCGCATAGTCGTCGAGCACGGTTCCGATACCCGCCCGGATCAGCGCCCGCGGATCGTTCGTCAGGGCGCCCTCACGAACGGCCCGGTATTGGATAGGCAGGTACTGGCTCAGCAGGGTCAACGGGATCGGCCGCGCGGAGAGGTTGTCCAGGAGGCGCTCCACGGAGGCTCGAACCTCGGCCTGCGGCCAGTAGTAGCGG
>Ga0315271_10003086_pt1 | contig 10521 bp, 10 predicted proteins | sample C3_top_MG_FD_204664 | JGI IMG/M metagenome (GOLD analysis project Ga0315271, IMG submission 204664) | Sediment microbial communities from Yellowstone Lake, YNP, Wyoming, USA - C3_top | ecosystem: Environmental > Aquatic > Freshwater > Lake > Sediment | place: USA: Wyoming | collected 2017-08-01
AGCGGGCGGGAACATCAGCGGCAGCGTGCAATCGCTCGAAGCCGTGCCACTCCCATCAACCGCCGCCACTGTGGCACTCCCCACCGTCATCGCGCGACGTGCCGCAGGATTCCTTGGCGTCTTCCTCACGTTGGTGACGCTGGGCTTTGGTCTGGTGACGTTCGGTCGACCGAATCTCGAAATTGTGTCCGACACCGTGATGCAATCGTTCGGACGCTCCTTCCTCGTGGGGCTGCTCGGCGAAGTGCTGATCCTCCCCACCTTCGGGATGCTGGTCGTGGGGCTGGTGCTCACGGTGGCGGGAGCGTTGCTGGTGCCTTTCGGAATCGTGGTGTATGCCCTGCTCGCCATCGTGGCGATTCTCGGCGGCGTGCTTGCCGTAGCACATGCAATGGGCGAAACCATTACGCGGCGGCGGATGGCGCAGGGACTCAAGGCCTCGCCCAATTCGTATCGCTATCTGCTGACCGGGCTGGTGGCGTTGAGCGTCGCCTGGTTGGCGTGGGTCGTCTTCGGCTGGGTGCCGCTCGCCGGCGGGCTGATCCTCTCCGCGGCCGCGATCCTGACCTGGTTCATTGGCACGGTTGGCTTCGGTGCGGCGCTGCTCTCACGCGGCGGCATTCGCGAGCACTTCGCCGGCCGGCTCATTCCGGCTGAGATGCTCACCGACGAATACCTCTGGGCCACGCCTCAATTCGGCGTCCCCGCGGTGAAGCGGCCACCAAAGGAGCCGGAGGCGTGACGCTGCGTGGTGCGTGCTTGGTGATTGCCTGCATCGGATGGTCGATCGCGGTCGTTCCCCGCGCCAGCGCCCAGACGATGCGAGCATTTTCTGCCATTCGTCCGGTCCATAGTGAGCGACTGCTGATTGCAACCCTTGATTTCGGGAGCGGCCGCGTCGTGATCCAACCGGGGCAGCCCGGAGAACTCTATCGCGCGGCACTGCGCTACGACGCCGAACGCGCTGCCCCCATTCAGAATTACGACCCCCGCACCAACAGTCTCCACCTCGGCCTCGAATCAGTCGGCAGTGGCGGCGTGCGCGTCACGTCGCGCACGCAGCTGGAACAGACGGCGCGATTCGAATTTTCCCCCGACATCCCATTGAGCCTCACCGCCAACCTCGGCGCCGCCGATGCCACCATTGACCTGGGCGGCACCACGCTCACCGAGCTGGTCATCAACAGTGGCGCCACGCGGAGTTCACTTGCCTTCTCTCGGCCCACGCGTGGCGACTGCCGGCACGCCAGCTTCACCGTGGGCGCATCGGAACTGGACGCACGCCAATTGGCGAACGCCGGCTGCGGCGAGATCACCGTGCAGGGAGGTGTCGGGCGCGCATCGCTGGGTTTCGAGGGCGAGTGGCGCCGCGATGTGGCGGTGGTCGTGGATATGGCGATGGGCGGAGTCACGCTGCGAGTGCCGCGCGGCACCGGGTTGCAGATCACCGCAGCGCGCTTCCTGAGCACGCTCGATGCGCAGGGTCTCACGCGCAATGGCAACGTCTGGAGCACGCCTGGTTTCGCCACGGCGAAGCGGAAGATCACGGTGGAACTGCAGGCCTCGATGGCCGGCGTGAATGTGGAGTGGATCGGCTCCAAGGAGTAGTGCTGCTACTTCCGCATGCGCGACTTGGGCCGCACCATTCCCCACGTCGGGAATGCTACCGTATCGAAGTGTCTGGAATAGGGTTGGGCTTCGGAAAAGCTGCCCCAATCAAGGCGCCCAGTAATCCTAAACTGACGGCGGCGACGGGTACTTTCCAAGCCAACCCTGGTTTGCAGAAGTCGTTCGGCTGATTGCAGCTCAGGAGCCACGCCAGGCCATACAATCCAGCGACACCGGCTCCAACCCAGAATCCAGTATACCGATGATCCTTCGATCCATCCCCCAAGAGTCCGTCACTGCCTTCCCGGACTGCATCGCGATATTCCTTCATGAAGATATCGCGCTGATGCTGAGTGGAAAGAACCGACGGACCGGGTCGACGAATGGATTGCGCCGTGAGTGATGCCGGCTGGCCAAAGGTGACAAGTTGGAGGAAGCAGCACAGGAGCAAAATGGTTCCACAGTGCCGCATCAGGAGCCCGGTTCCTTGCCACTCGCCTCTGCTTTATTCATCAGACCTCCCTACTCCAGCACCGGCAGCACCATCCCCACCGCCCTGACTCGATCCACCACCTTGTCGGCGATCTCACGCAGCATCACCGCTGCGGCTGATGTTGGTGCCTCAACGACAATCGGACGTCCCTGATCAGCGGCATACGCCAATCCTTGCTGCAGCGGCACCATGCCCAACAACGGCGCCTGGATCTCGTCGGCGAGCCGTTCACCGCCGCCGGCACCGAAGAGATCGTGACGCATGCCGGTGACCGGATCGAGGAAGCCGCTCATATTCTCGACGATGCCGAGAATCGGGACATTCACCCGCTCGAACATCTTGGCACCACGCAGCGCGTCGCCCACGGCCACTTCCTGCGGCGTCGTGACGATGATGGCACCGTTGACCAGCACCTGCTGCACCAGCGACAGTTGTGCGTCGCCGGTGCCCGGCGGCATGTCGACGAAGAGGTAATCGAGCTCACCCCACGACACGTCGTGCAGGAACTGATGGATCACCTTGGTGATGATCGGTCCGCGCCAGATGGCCGGTGCATCGCGATCGACGAGGAAGCCGATCGACATCAACTTGAGGCCGTAGGCCTCGAGCGGAATGATCCGGCCGTCCTGCACCATCGGACGTTCGTAGACGCCGATCATCCGCGGCAGGTTGGGACCGTAGAAATCGGCGTCCATGATGCCGACCCGGAAGCCGCGTTCGGCAAGGGCGACAGCCACATTCACCGCCACCGTCGACTTCCCGACTCCGCCCTTTCCCGACGACACCGCGATCACCCGACCGAGACCAGGGATCTGCATCGGTGTGGGCGCAGGCACCGCGGCGGCGGCACTCTGTGGATCGGCGTGGGTGGTGGGTGGCGGACCGGCAGGATCGGTCACCTGGATCTTTGGCTGTGGCAGCCCGGCGGAAGTAAGTGCCTGCCGCGCCTGTCGCACCAGCGTCGCAGGATCGTCGCGACGGAGCAGGAAGGTGAAGGAGGCCTCACCGGTGGAGGCATCGACCGTGAGGTCGGAGATCATCCCTGCGGCCACCAGGCCGGTGCCGGTCCGCGGATTGGCAACGCTGTCGAGCGCCGCGCGGACCTGCGCTTCGCGATTTTCACTCATGGTGTGGTATCCCTCTAGACCGCTTCGACCAGCCGAACCTCTGGGACCGACTGACGAAGGCGTGTCTCGATGCCTTGCTTGAGCGTGATAGTGGACGCCGCGCAACCCTTGCACGTCCCACCGAGGCGCACGAACAACTTCCCGTCGAGCGGATCGAAGTCAATGACTTCGAGGGTGCCCTTGTGGGAGGTGATATAGGGGCGGATCTCTTCCAAGCTCCGCTCAATACGTTCGAAGACGTCCACTGCAGATTCCGTCGTCATGGCGAGCCCATCCTTTCGTGCCGGGAAGCTAGCGCGCGCAGCAGGGCATACAAGGGGATCGCCCTAGGCAAGAAAGGTCCGGGCGGCGCTGAGCACTGCGACCTGTACATCGGAGAGCGTCCCCTGGATCGCGACCCCTGCCGCCTTGGTGTGACCGCCACCTCCGAACTGCTTCGCCAGTGCCGCCACATCGACTTTCCCCACGCTGCGCAGCGAGACTTTCACCCGTCCGCCGGAGATCTCGCGAAACAACATCGCCAACCGCACGCCGCGGATCGAGCGCGCGTGTTCGACGATTCCTTCCACGTCATCGGGGTCGACATCGTGCCGCTGCAGTGCGCCCGTGGGCACGGTGACCCACGCCAGACCAATCGGCTCCTCCACCACCAGCGTCTGCAACACTTCGGCGAGGAGCCGGGGGCGGCCGATGGGAGCGCTCGCGTAGACATCGAGATACACTTGCTCCGTATCGACGCCGAGCGCGAGCAGTTCCGATGCGATCTGGAGCGTGCGCGGCCGCGTGTTTGAAAAGCGGAAGCCACCGGTGTCGGTGACCAGCGCCACGTAGAGTGCACGAGCTGCCTCGGGTGGCACGGTCCATCCGAGCTCGCGTGCCAGCAGAAAAATCAACTCTCCGGTGGCTGCCGCGCTCACGTCGACGTAGCGCGGACCCGCAGGCAAGACACCCACGCTTGCGTGGTGATCGATGCACGCCACGGGCACTCCACGTTCCCGCACCGAATCGGCGAGCATGCCGAGGCGTCCAAGATCGGCGATGTCGAGGACCAGGATGGCGTCGGCGCGACGCAATTCCTTGACGCCCTGCGCCGAGCGATCAACCCCGGGCAAGTCGGCGAAGAGAAAAGCGAAGCGGTCGGGGGTGGTCGACGGGTTGGTGATGATCGCGTCGATCCCCTGCGCGCGGAGGATGTGTACCAGGGCGACTTCGGAGCCGAGGCCGTCACCATCGGGATTCACGTGGGTGGTGAGGCAGAGGCGGCCGGAACGCACCAGCGCCGCGACCTCATGGGCCGCGGCGCTGGTGGTGGAGGCAGGCGTAGACGTCATCCCGGAAAACTAATCACCCGCACGCCTCAGGGAATCGAGCCTGGCGGTGGGAGCTTCTCGTTCTCCGGTGTGCTCATCAGTTTCCGGAAAGACCAAAGCATCAGGCCGAGCACGAAAGTCCAGGCGAGTGCCATGAAGATGAACGCATTCAGGCCGAGCGTGTTGGGTGGCAGCGTGGCCACAATCGAGGTGTCCATCAGGCAACCCTCCGGGCGGCCTTCCGAGCCCAGGCGACCTTGATCAGCCAGAGCTGGAAGAAGAGAATGGCAAGCATCACCGCGCGCGAGGCCCATTTCACCGGGACGTTCTCGGCGGGGACCCCGTTCATCATCAGCGTTGGAATCGCCTCTTGTACCGTCCACCAGATCATCATCACCAGCAGAAAGGCGGGTGTGACGTAGGTGATGATCGTCTTGTAGAAGCGCGGGATCGGCCATGCGGCGCCTTCATGGAGCTCATTCCAGGCGTTCTCGGGGCCAAAGATCCAGACGAAGATGATCGTCTCGACCAGTGCGAGAATCACCAGCCCGAAAGTACCGGCCCAGTAGTCCCACTCGTCGAGGAAGCCACGGGTGTTGTAGACGATGTGGAGCAAGCCGAGCAATATCACGATCGCCGCGAGTGTCCACGCCGTCCGCTTGCGCGTCCAGCCGAAGTTCTCTTCGACGAAGGCCAGTGCGGGAGTCGCCATTGAGACGGACGAGGTGATCCCGGCAAAGAAGAGCAGCCCGAACCACATCACACCCGCCGCCCCTGCGACCAGTGGTCCCCCGGGGAGATTGTTGAACACCAGTGGCATCGAGATGAAGCCGAGGTCGAAGGAGCCTCCCTTCGCCACGGCGACGGCGCCGGCCACGCCGAAGAACGTGACCACTGCCGGAATCGCCAGCGATCCCCCGAGCACCACCTCGGCCGTTTCGTTGGTGGCGCAGGTCGCGATACCGGAGAGGGTGAGGTCATCCTTCTTGGTCAGGTAGCTCGCGTACGCCGAGAGCGAGCCCATGCCGACCGAGAGGGTGAAGAAGATCTGCCCGGTCGCGGCGAGCCACACCTTGGGATTGCCGAGTGCGGCCCAGTCGGGTGTGTACATGAAGCGAAGGCCGTCGAGGGGTCCTTGCGTTGTGGTGATGCCGTCGTGGGTGATAGTCACCGGATCGAGGGTGAGCACCCGGATGACCAGAATGGTCGCGAAGAGGAAGAGGATCGGCATGCCGATCTTCGCCAGCTTCTCGATGCCGGCAGTGAGCCCCTTGCTGACGACCCAGAAATTCACGATCACGGTGGCAAAGAAGAATCCGAACGGCAACCAGAAGCCATGCACGGAGGCGTTCTCGAGATCAACATACGACTTGAAAAACGCCGCCATCCCAGCCTGGTCGAGCCCCTGCGTCTGCCCCGTTGCCGAGAAGAAGGTCCAGGCGAGGGTCCACGATTCGATGTAGCAGTAGTAGATGAGGACGATCACCGGCATGAAGAGGCCGAGGACGCCAAGGTACTTCGCCACCGGATGCTTCCAGAGGGAATCGAACATTCCGGGCGTGCTCCCCTGCCCGCGCACGCCGCCATAGCGCCCGACACCCCACTCGATCCACATCAGCGGAATGCCGACGAGGAGGAAGGCGATGAAGTAGGGGATCATGAACGTTCCGCCGCCGTTGTCCACGGCCTGCCGTGGGAAGCGGAGGAAGTTGCCGAGGCCGACGGCGTTGCCGGCCATGGCGAGGATCAGTCCGATGCGCGAGCCCCATTGCTCGCGGGGAGCAGCGACCTCAGCCACAGGGTGCCTCTGGGTGCAGGGTGAAAGACCGCTGGGACCAGCAGCCTCCTGAAACTTCATCAGAAAGGGCCGGTCCCGGAAGGGGAAGCTGCCGACGCACCATCAGCTCTTGGGCTTGTCCAGTCGTCCAAGGCGTGAATGGCTCATCCCGTAGCCGAAGTAGATCACCAGTCCAATGGCCATCCAGACCGCCAGCCGGATCCACGTGTCGCCGGGAAGGCCATACATCATGTAGCCACAGATGCCGATGCCGAGGATCGGGACCAGTGGCACCATCGGGGTCCGGAACGGACGATCCAGCTCTGGCCGCTTGACGCGGAGGACCCAGATGCCGCCGCAGACGATCACGAAGGCGAGCAGGGTGCCGATCGATACCAGTTCGCCGAGCAGGGCGATCGGGAAGATCCCGGCGACGAGTGCGGCCACCGCACCGGTGATGATCGTGGCGATCCAGGGTGTGCCGAACTTCGCGTGCACCCGACCGAAGACTTTCGGCAGCAGGCCGTCGCGCGACATCGCGTAAAATATCCGTGGCTGGCCCATGAGCATCACCAGCACCACCGACGCGAGCCCGGCGATGGCGCCGATGTTCACCAAGAAGCCGAGCCAAGCGAGCGCCGGTCCGGCCTTCTCGATCGCGACATAGACCGGGTGCGGGACATTCAATTCGCTGTAATGTGCCATCCCGGTCATCACCAGTGCCATCGCGATGTAGAGCACGGTGCACACGGCGAGGGAGCCGAGAATTCCGATCGGGAGATCGCGTTGCGGGTTCTTGGCTTCCTGTGCTGCCGTGGAGACGGCGTCGAAGCCGATATAGGCGAAGAAGATCACGCCGGCGCCGCGGAGGATGCCGCTCCAGCCGAAGTGTCCCGACTCCCCGGTGTTGACCGGGATGAACGGATGCCAGTTGGCGGTGTTGATGTACTTGATGCCAAAGGCGATCACCAGCAGGACGATCGTCACTTTCACGAAGACGATGATGTTATTGAACTTCGCCGACTCCTTGATGCCGAGCACCAGGAGCGCGGTCATCGCCAGCACCAGCAGCATCGCCGGGACGTTCAGCACGCCTTGCCCCAGCGTGTAACCGGAGGTCACGCAGTTCGCCACTGCGATGGCCGTGCGGGACACCGCATCGACCGCCACACCACCGGTGGCGGGATCGACGCAGAGCTGCGCGCGGACAAGCGTGTGAGTGCCTTCGACCGTGAACGGCGCGCCTGCAAAGGCAGCAGGAATGTGCACGCCAAAACTCGAGAGAAACGCGGTGAAGTAGCCCGACCATCCGACGGCGACGGTGGACGCGGCGAAGAGGTATTCCAGGATCAAGTCCCAGCCGATAATCCAGGCGACCAGTTCACCAAGCGTCGCGTAGCCATAGGTGTACGCGCTGCCTGCCACCGGAATCATCGAGGCGAACTCGGCATAGCACAGCCCGGCGAAGAGGCAGCCGAGGCCCGCAATGACAAATGAGAGGACGATGGCGGGGCCGGCGAAATTTGCGGCCACTGTCCCCGTGAGGACGAAGATGCCAGCACCGATAATGGCGCCGACGCCGAGGAGGACGAGGTTGGTTGCGCTGAGGGTGCGCTTGAGGCTCGCCCCTCCCTCGTCGTCGGGAATGACGTCGGTCATCGATTTGGTTCGGAAGAGGCTCACGGCATGGTACCCCAGAGGAGTGGACTCCTCTCGTCGAGGTTACGGGCACAGCTCTGGACTGGATGGTCGGGCGGTAGGGGGTGGATTGGCAGCTAAATCTAGGTCGCGGAGGGCGATCCGGCCAGATCCTCGGCGGTCAGGGAGTCGCCTTGCCGCCCGACCGAAGTTGGTCTGCAAATTCCCTCGGCAACTCAGAGGCGAGAATCGCCCGCGCGGAGCGTTCCACATCGTACTCCACGCGAACCACCTCGACATCCACGGCGGTACCGCTGACCCCAAGCAGGACGTACCCGGCCCGCCAGTCGCCATCCTTGGGCCGCCCCACGCTCCCCGTGTTGACGAAGTGCACACCATCGACGAGTCGGTGCCACGGCTTGTGCGTGTGCCCAAAGCAGACGATGTCACCAGTCCTCGCGCCAAGCGCACTTCCCAGCTTCTCGAGGAAGGCATCGGGACGCTCTTCGTAGACATACACCGTGTTCCGGCTCTGGTTGCCGTGCACCAGTGTGACTTCGGGTCCGCCGGTGTGACCTCCTGTGGGACGAATGGTGAGGCGGAACGGCAATCCACCCAGGAACCGTTTCGTGTCGAGGGTCACCGCACGCCGGGTCCATTCGTAGGATTGGTGCGCGAGCGCTTCTTGCTGGGGGTCCTCGTACTTGCAACCGCAATGCTTGTAGTCGGTCGCGACCGTAGAATCGTAGTTTCCCGCCACGCCGGCGATGCCATGCTGGCGGAGCAGCGCGACGACTTCATTGGGCCAGGGTGCGTAACCGACCAGGTCGCCTAGGTGGTAGGTCGCCGCGACTTCATTGCGTCCCGCGATATCAGCGAGCACCGCTTCGAGCGCCGGGAGGTTGGCGTGGATATCGGAGATCAGGGCATAGCGCATGACGCCGAATCCCCTTCAGCGTTGCGGTTGCGCCGCGGGGACGAAACCGAAGTAGCGTCGGCCGGCCCAGAGCGAGACGTAGACCAGGCCGACCAGAACCGGCACCTCGACCAGTGGTCCCACGACACCAGCCAGCGCCTCGCCAGAGCCGATTCCGAAGGTTGCGACCGCCACGGCAATCGCCAGTTCGAAGTTGTTTCCCGCCGCGGTGAATGACAGCGCCGCCGTCTCCTGATACCCAAAGCCCAACTTTTTCGACACGGCGAAGGCCAATCCGAACATCACGAAGAAGTAAACCACCAGCGGGACCGCGATGCGCAACACCTCGAGCGGGAGTTGCAAGATCCGACTTCCCTGCATCGCAAACATCAGGACGATGGTGTAGAGCAGCCCAAGCAGCGCCGTGGGTCCGAACTTCGGCATGAAGACGCCGTCATACCACGCTTCGCCGCGACGCGCGACGAGGATCTTTCGGGTGAAGTAGCCAGCGAGCAACGGTACGCCAAGGAAGATCAGCACGCTCTTGGCGATCGCCCACATCGAGACGTTGACCACCGCGGTCTCGGCGCCGAACCACCCCGGCACCACGGTGAGGAAGAGCCACCCCAGCACGCTGTACATCACGATCTGGAAGAGCGAGTTGAGCGCCACCAGCACGGCTGCCAGTTCGTTGGAACCGCAGGCGAGGGTGTTCCAGATCAGCACCATCGCAATGCAGCGAGCGAGCCCGATCAGGATCAGGCCGTTGCGATACGCCGGCAGGTCGGGGAGGAACGCCCAGGCGAGGGCGAACATCACCAGGGGGCCGAGCACCCAGTTGAAGAAGAGCGAGGTGCCGAGAAGTTTCCGGTTCGCGACATGGTGCCCGATGCTCTCGTAGCGGACCTTGGCGAGCACCGGGTACATCATCCAGAGGAGGCCGATCGCGATCGGGACAGAGACGCCGGCAACCTGCACGCGGTCAAGCAGTGCGCCGAGATCGGGAAAGAGCCGACCGAGGAGAATCCCCAGCCCCATGGCGAGGAAGATCCAGAGCGGGAGGAAACGATCGAGCGTGGAGAGGTGGCGCACAACCGGAGTGGGCGCATTGTCGGCGAACGGCTGGGAAGTGGCAGTCACGAGAGATGCCTCAGCAAGGGGTCACCGCACGAGCCGTCACTCTCGCTTCGGCCTGAGCGCGCTCGGCATCGAGCGATTGAATGCCACGAAAACAGTTACGGGCGCAGTCGAGCAGGTGCCGATGCACGGGATGCTCCGGCTCCGCCAGCCGGTAATGGGCAAACTTCCACTCGCGAGTGGCCTCGACCAGCCCCATTCTGCGGAGGTAGGCCAGATGCCGGGACACCGTTGGTTGCGGCAGGCCCAGAATGCCCACGATATCGCAGACACACAATTCTCCTGCGACAAGCAGGGAGAGGATTCGGATCCGAGTGGGGTCGGCGAAACCCCGGAACACCAGATCGAGGTCCTCGACCATCGGGGCGGTCACGGCAGGCATCAGTCGGTACCTCCGGAGCGGGCTTGTCATATATGCGAAGGCAGGTTTAATATGCCTACGCGGATATGATTGGTCAACCCCGCGGAGGGTCTGGTGCACGCCATCCTCACGATTCCCCGGCTTCGGCCACGAG
>Ga0315271_10003087_pt1 | contig 10521 bp, 8 predicted proteins | sample C3_top_MG_FD_204664 | JGI IMG/M metagenome (GOLD analysis project Ga0315271, IMG submission 204664) | Sediment microbial communities from Yellowstone Lake, YNP, Wyoming, USA - C3_top | ecosystem: Environmental > Aquatic > Freshwater > Lake > Sediment | place: USA: Wyoming | collected 2017-08-01
GGTCGGGCCTGCGGGTGCACCTCGCCGATGGCGTCGACGCCCGCGCCGCGTCAGCCGTAGCGGGCGAGGTCGCGCACCACGTGCCCATCCTCTCTCCTGCGGGCACCGGGTTCAGCGTCTCGTTGAGCGACGCCAACCTGGCCGCTGACGTCCTGATCGCCCTCCGCCAGAGGGGCATGGACATCGTCACTGCCGCGATCGAGCAGCCGACCCTGGACGAGGTGTTCATGGCCCTCACTGGCCAGCCGGGCGCGGCGTCCTCCCCTGATCCGGAGGCGAACGCCGCATGAACGGACTCGCGAAACCCACGGCGGCGACGAGACGGCCCGCGAACCGCACCGTCCGTCCTTCGGTGCCCCTGTCGGATGCCATCGCCCAGACGATCGCGATGACCTGGCGAGCCCTGCTCAAGATGCGCCGCAACCCGGAGCAGCTTGTCGACGTGACCGTCATGCCGCTCCTCCTGACCGCCCTGTTCGGGTTCATGTTCGGCGGCGCGGTTGCCGGCGGCATGGCGGCCTATCTCCCCACGCTCATTCCCGGCATCGTCGCCTACGGTGCGGTGACGGCCTGCGTGGCGGCCGGGACCCAGCTGCGCGATGACATGGACCGGGGCGTCTTCGATCGGTTCCGCTCGCTGCCCATCGCGCGCATCGCGCCCCTCGCGGGTCCGATGATCGCGGACCTCATCCGCTATGCCCTGGCTGCCGGCCTCACCCTCGCCATGGGCATCGCCATGGGCTATCGCCCGGGCGGCAGCGTTCCTGGCGTGGTGGCCGGGGTGCTCTTGGCCATGCTCACCGGCTGGTCACTCGCCTGGGTGTTCATGTACATCGGCACGATCGCGCGGAGCGCCTCGTCCGTCTCGTCCCTCTCGCTGGTGGTGATGCTGCCGCTCACGTTCGTGTCCAATGCGTTCGTCCCGATCGACACGCTCCCGGACTGGCTCCAGACGGTCGTCCGCCTGAACCCCATCTCGCTCGTCATCACCGCGCTCCGCGACCTCATGAACAGCGCCGCCCTGACCCCGCAGGTCGGGTACGCGCTGCTGGGCTGCGCGATCGTCGTGGCGGTCTTCCTGCCGCTCACGGTCCGCTCGTACTCGAAGAAGGTCTAGTCGAGTCCGCCAGCCGGGCTGGCCCCGTCCAGCTCGCGAGGACCGAGGGCGTCAGCCCGCCGGCGCGCCGAGCAGCAGCGCGAGCACCAGCAGCACCTGCGCCGCGTGGTACGTGGTGATCACGCCGAGGCGCAGGCCCGGCCCCCCGCGCGAACGGCCGTCCTCTGACTTGCCGACGACGAACTCGCCCCAGCCGAGCATCGAGTCCGACGCCACGAACAGCCACGCACCGAGGATGGCCGCGGGGATCCCGGTCCGGGTGGCGACCACCGCCATCAGGCTGATGACGAAGAGGTAAATCCCGACCGGCAGGCGGAGGCCGAGCTCCCCCGCAGCGCGGACGAGCCGCAGGCCAACCGTCCCGGCCACGATCGCTGCGATCGCGACGCCCAGCAGGAGCCAGGCCCCGGTCCCGGTCAGGCCCAGGAAGGCGACGACGTACGCCAAGTGACCGACGAGGAACGCGACCAGCCCCGGGACGAGCCGCCCGGGCGGCAGCAGCAGGATGTCCCCGGCGAGCCCCCCGACGAGCCCGATCAGCAGCCAGGGCTGCACGGCCGGGTTCGCGGGCGTGGAGACGACCGCGACGCCGATCAGCGCGAGCAGCGTTGCCGGCTTGGCGACCCGCTCGACGAGCCGGGCTCTGGGCGTCTCCGCCCAGACGGCCCACCAGTCGATGACGGCGGCGACCGCCGCCACCGCGAGCAGACCCCAGCCGAGCGGCGTCATGGCCTCAGGCCTTCCCGCGCGACTCCAGCAGGACGGTCGTGGTCTCCGACGGGAGTCCCGACGCGGTCACGGAGAGCTTGGGCTGGACGACCGGCTGGGCGCCCATCTCGTGGAGGAACTTCTTGAGCGCCTCCTCGCAGTCCGCCTCTTCCTCGCACACCGGCATCGGCACGACGATCTTGGGGTCGAGCTGCGCCACGAGGGCCGCGGCCGTGGTCGCGGTCAGCGCCCCGCCGATCGGCACGCACACGATGTCCACCGAGCCGATGTCCGCGAGCTTCTCCTGCGTGAGCTCGTGGCCGATGTCGCCCAAGTGGATGGTGTGGAGCCCGTCGAGCTCGGTCATGAACGCGGTCTGCTTGCCGCGCCGCCCGCCGCGATCGCCGTCCCGATACGTGCGGACGCCGGTGATCAGCGCGTCGTGCACCTCGTACTCGCCGGGCCCGTCGAGGACGAACGCCGACTCGAGGCTCGTGGGGATCGCCGTGCCGCCGTCCCGCGAGGTCTTGACGGGCTTCTTGCCGCCCAGACCCGCGTCATCGGGGTGGCTGAAGGTGATGACGTCGCCGGTGATCCCGCGGCCCGTTGGGCCGACAATCGCGGGGTAAGGATCGTTGACGACGACGGCGTCCCGGCCCTTGAGCCGGATGCAAGTCCTTCCGTACCAGGTGAGCTCCATGCCGGTGATTCTGGCACAGGTGGCTCACCCCGGGCTTTCCGTCCGCGCCTTGTGCCCCGGACGCCCCTGACGGTTAACGAGAAGGACCGGAGATGCCTGCCCAATTGGCATCTCCGGTCCCGAGGGAGGGAGGTGGAACCTGAGGGGGTGTTCCGGGAAGAACCATAGGCCCGGACCGATTCAGCCCCGAGTCCCCTAACGGTTAAGAAAGGAACATTCGTCAGGGGTCCCATCGTCACCTGGGGGTGGCATGATCGCCGCCATGACCCCTCGTTCCTCATCCGCCGGCCTCGCCGCGCTGCTCACGCTCGTCCTCGTTGCCGGTTGCGGCAGCACCTCGCCCACGGGCTCGACCGCCGCCTCGACCCCCTCGGGCAACCCGTCACCGTCGTCGGCTGCCTCGTCGGCAGCGTCGGCCGTCCCGTCCGTTTCAGCCTCGTCGAGTGCCGCCGCTTCGCCCCAGCCGTCTGCCGCGGTGAACTGCGCCGACGCGACGGCGTCCGCGAGCTTCTCGCCCACGCCCATCGGCTCGGACAACCCCAACGCTGCGCTGCTCACCAAGATCGAGGGCGCCGTCCAAACCATCCGGGGAATCACCGCCGACCGCGCGGTCCCGCGCAACACGCTCGACCAGGCCGGCCTGTGCGCGTTCCTGCGCCAGTCGATGAGCCGCGACAACCCGCCCGAGCTCGTCGCCGCCACCGAGACGCTCTACAAGCAGCTCGGCCTGCTCCCCGCGGGCACCTCGCTCGAGACGCTCTACCTGAACCTGCTCGGCAGCCAGGTCGTGGGCTTCTACGACCAGCACACCAAGGCGATGTACGTCATCTCCAGCACCGGTGCCATCGGCCCCGTCGAGCAGATCACGTACGCGCACGAGTTCGACCACGCGCTCCAGGACCAGAAGTTCGACCTCACCAAGATCGTCGGCGAGGCGACCGACCAGGGCGACCGCACGCTCGCCCGCACGACCCTCGTGGAGGGCGACGCCACGCTGCTCATGAGCCTGTGGGCGAGGGACAACCTGACGCCTGCAGAGCTCATCACGATCGCCGGCGCCTCGGACCCGGCGTCGCAGGCCGCGCTCGACGCCACCCCGCCCATCCTCAAGGAAACGCTGATGTGGCCGTACACGCAGGGCCTCACGCTCACGGGCGGCGCCTACCAGACGAGCGCGAGCTTCGCCGGTGTCGATGCGCTCTGGCAGAACCCGCCCGACACGACCGAGCAGCTGCTCCACGCTGAGAAGCTCTCGGCGCGCGAGCCGGCCGTCGCGGTCTCGTTCCCGGCCGACTTCGCCAAGCGGCTGGGCCCGGGCTGGAAGGTCAGCGCCCAGGACACGCTCGGCGAGTTCCAGCTCAACATCCTGATGCGGACCGGCAACGCGAAGGCGGGCACCGACCCCGCGGCGGGCTGGGGCGGCGATCGGGTCGCGCTGGTCGAGGGGCCGAGCGGGGCCACGGCGGCCATCGTGGACACCGCGTGGGACACGGCGGCAGCCGCGGGGAGCGCGTTCGACCAGCTGCAGCAGCTCGTTGCCAAACTCCAGGGCGACGGCAAGCATGCCGCGGTCCTGATGCCGTCCGAGAAGCGCGTGGTCCTCGTCTCCGCCGATTCCGACGCGACGCTGGGCGCCGTGGCGAACGTCCTGGGGCTCGCGGGCTAGCTCCGCCCGCGACTCGCTACATCTGCTCGGGCGCGGAGATCCCCAGCAGGCCGAGCGCGTTCGCGAGTGTGGTCTTGGTCGCCAGGGCGAGGGCAAGGCGCCTGACCGACCGCTCGGGCTCGGCCTCGTCCACGACGCGCGCGTCGCGGTAGAAGGCGTGGAACTGCGTGGCGAGCTCGGTCGCGTAGGCGGTGATGCCCTGGGTTTCCTCGGCGAGGACCGCGTCCTCGACCACCTCGGGCAGCCGCGCCACCACGCGTGCCAGCGCCGCCTCGGGCTCGCCGGCGAGCAGCCCCTCGACTGAGGCCGCGGGCGCCAGCCCGACCGTCGCGGCCTTGCGCAGGATCGAGGCGATCCGGGCGTGGGCGTACTGCACGTAGAAGACCGGGTTCTCGGCCGACTGCTTCTTGGCGAGTTCGATGTCGAAGTCGATCTCCACGTGCGTGGCCCGCGAGGCGAAGAACCAGCGGGCGGCGTCGGTGCCCACGGCGTCGAGCAGGTCGTCGAGCGTGACGAAGGTGCCCGCGCGCTTGGACATCGACATCTCGACGCCGTCGGCCACGAACCGCACCCAGCCGATCAGCAGCACCTGGTAGTGGTCCGGGTCGTAGCCCATCGCCTGGGCAGCGTTCTTGTTCCGCGCGATGGTCCCGTGGTGGTCGACGCCCCAGATGTAGATCAGGTGGTCGAAGCCGCGACTGAACTTCTCGGTGACATAGCCGATGTCCGCGGCGAAGTACGTGGGGCGGCCATCGGACTTGAAGATCACGCGATCCTTGTCGTCGCCGTAGGCGGTCGAGCGGAACCACGTCGCGCCGTCCTGCTCGTACACCTCGCCGGCGTCCCGGAGGCGGTCCACCGCGCGGGCCACCCAGCCCTCGTCGTGGAGGGAGGCCTCGCTCTTCCAGACGTCGAAGTGAACGCCCAGGCGTGAGAGGCTCGCCTCGATCATGCCGCGGACGCGCTCCGACGCCCAGGCGCCGAGCACCACGTCAGGCTCGGCGCCCTCGGCGGTCGCGGCGGCCCAGACGTCGTCCGGCACGGCGGCCGCGAGCGTCTCCACGTACGCGCCCTTGTACCCGTCCTCGGGCACGGGCTCACCGCGCTTGATGGCGTACACGGACGCGCCGAGGTGGTTGATCTGCGCGCCCGAATCGTTGAAGTAGTACTCGCGCGTCACCTGCTGGCCGCCCGCCTCGAGGACCCGGCAGAGCAGGTCGCCCACGAACGCGCCGCGCGCGTTGCCCACGGTCAGCGGTCCGGTGGGGTTGGCGGAGACGAACTCCACGTTCACCTTGCGCGGGATCACCACGGGGATGCGGCCCCACTGCGCGGGCGCGGCGAGCACGCCGGCCACGAGTGCCTCGTACGCGGCGTCGGCCACACGCAGGTTGAGGAACCCGGGGCGTGCCACGTCCACCGAGGCGAACAGCGCCGCGTCCTCGCCGGTCCGCAGTGCGCCCGCCAGGGCCTCGGCGATGTCGAGGGGGGAGCGGCGCAGTGGCCGGGCGAGCTTCATGGCGAGGTTCGTGGCGAAGTCGCCGAACGCCTGGTTGGCCGGCCGCTCGATCTCCACCGTGATTGCGGCCATCGCATCGTCAGCCGCTGGCAGCACGCCGGACGCCTCGAGAGCCCGCCACACGCGCTCGATCGCCGCGCGGACGCCGGAGCGGATGGCGGCGGGGGCGACGGGATCGGCGGCGCTGGACACGGGGACTCCTGCTGACGGCTTGGGCAGGGCGCCATCGTAGCCGCTCCGCGGCCTCGGGCAGCCTTGCGGTCGATCGGGCGCTCCTCAGGCCAACCCCGCCGCCCGCCGGACACTCGTGGCGGCGCTTGCACGACAGATGTCGTAGTTGGTGCCGATCGGCAACATTTTCGTGAGGTTCGTGCCGCGCGCATCTCGTAAATGACGGCAAATCTGACTATGAAGGTGCGGTCTAGTGCAGTACCTTCTGCGGACGCCCAGTAGTACTCTGAGCCAGCCGAGCACGCAGGGAGCGTGCAGACCACATAGGGGTCCCCGAGACCCGGGCGGGACGCACAAAGCCTGAGTGCGTCCCGTCCGCCCCCTCCTCGGGTGACATGCCAGAACCGCTCCGGCGGCAGGGATGAGGGGGACCATCAATGGGGAGACAAATCGGCGGGTCGCACAGGCAATGGCCCAGCGGGGATTGACCGCACGCCGTCAGGCAGAAGATTGGGAGACTTGGGGACCAACATGAACAGCAAGCTTCGCATCGTGGGATGGCTGGCAGTCGCCGGCCTCCTCGCGACCGCACTTATCTCGCCGGCGACTGCGCTGGCAACAGGACCCAACACCGCCGCGAGTTCTAGCAGCCAGACCTCCTGGGAGGGCAACGGTTACCCGATCGACAACGGCTGCACCTCCGGCGATACCGCCCCGGGCGAGGTCCTCTGGATCTTCAGCGGCGATTCCGACTCGGATGTGGTCCTTCACCTGAACGGATCCGAGTACACGGGCACCCAGATGGGCAAGGGCGGCGCCTGGCACATCATCAGCCCGTGGTTCGACAGCGCGCCGACCGGTGCCTATGTCACTTGGACCGGTACGTTCGAGAACTCCGACAAGTTCGTCCTGACGATCAGCCACGGCTGCGAGGGCACGACGACCACGACCACCTCGTCCACGACGTCGTCTGAGACCACCTCTGAGACCACGTCGGACACGACGTCGTCTGAGACCACGTCGGACACCACCACGTCGGACACCACCACGTCGGACACCACCACGTCGGACACCACCACGTCGGACACGACGTCGTCCACCACGTCCTCTGAGACCACCTCGACGACAACGGACGGGACCACGACGACGTCCACGACCACCAAGTCCTCGCCGTCGGGCTCGGTCCTCGGCGAGACCGGTACGCCGAACGTCACGCCGCCGTCGACGGACACCATCAGCGCTTCCGGCGGCCAGAGCCTGGGCGGGTCCTGGAACATGCTGCTCGTGCTGAGCGCGGTCCTTCTCGTCGCCGTCCTGATCCTCACCCCGGCCCAGAAGTCGCGCCGGAACAAGTAGTCACCTAACCCCGGTGACGGCCCCTCGGGCCGCCGCCAGAACCTGAACCGACTTCGATCGGCCGGACTGCCTGAACCACAGGCGTCCGGCCGATCGCTTTGTCCGGCGCGTCGTGATGGGCAGATGCCAGGCGTGCCGCCACGCGCGCGGGCGCACACGCCTCGTCGTTGGGGTACGGGTTGCGCCGATGGGGAGCGCCGCTGACGCCCGTCCCGTCAGGGGATCCGGCGGAAGGGGTAGTACGCCAGGAACCCAACCGCGCAGGCGACGATCAGTCCCCACCGGACCGGCTTGGGAAGACCGCTCCGGAGGATCAGCAGGGTCGCTGCGACCGCGAGCGCCGGCATGAACGGCAGCATGTAGTACAGGTACATGACGCGACGGCTCGTTGCGGCCAGCACCAGGTACGGCAGGTAGTTCGCCGCCGCCCAGGTCACGGACCAGAGAGCGATCCTGCTGTGCTCGCGCCACGCAGACCATGCGGCGAACATCAGGCTGACGGGCAGCAGACCGATCAGGACCGGGTTCATCGCTCCGCGGAAGTCGATCGAGGGGCGTGACCCGATGATCGTGGAGCCCACACGGACGGTGACGTCCACCCGCAGGTACACGATCTGGCAGTCGTTGAACAGCCATTGCCAGGGAAGGCTGTCGTTGGACGGGCAGTGCTGGGTCTGCACCACCGGCCCAGCGAGGCCCGAGCCGTACTGGATCATGTGCGTCAGGTGGGCGATCGGGTTCGCGAAGGAGCTGAACCGCGCGTCGAGAAGGGTCAGCCCTGTCAGCGCCACGATCGCGAAGGTCCCAGTGAATGCGATGGGCGGCCAGAAGTCCCGCCATGGGATCCGCCGCTGATGCCACCACCCCGGTGCGCTCTCGAGCAGGTAGAGGAGCATGACGGCGCCGACGCCGTACACGGCGGTGAGCTTCACGAGGATGCCGATCGCCATGGCCAACCCCGCCGCCATCCATCTGCCGCGTAGGGCGAGCAGCGATCCGACCAGCACCGGGGCCAGCGCCATCATGTCCAGCGTCGCGATGCGCCCATGGACGAGCGTGAGGTTCTCGAAACCCAGGATCCCCACCACGACGATCCCGAACCACGCGTTCTCGCGGCAGGTCCGGACGATGCCGTACACCGCCCCGAGGGAGATCATCCCCGCGATCAGGCTCGGGAGCCGCCAGCCATATCCGTTGTCGCCGAGCACGCTCATCGAGAGGGCCATCAGCAGCTTGCCGAGCGGCGGGTGTTCGGAGTTGGGGTCCAGCCCAATGGCGCTGCCGGCGTAGTGGGCTCCGGCCGGCACCGGCCAGCCGAGCAGCGTCCGGGCCGCCTGGACGTAGTACGCCTCGTCGAAGATCAGGGAACCGTGGGGCGCGTCGAGCCAGGCGAACCTGGCGAGGAAGGCTCCGATGAAGACCAGCGGCAGGACGGTGCCCGGGTCGTGCAGTGCGAGGCTCAGCCGGTGGACAAGCCAGCCAACCGCCCGGCCAGACGATGACGTGGCGAGGCTTTCACGCGCACGCCGCCGGCGTGATGGCTCGATCTGGTCCGCCGTGCCCCGCTCCTCGGGCTCGTCCACACTGCTCCCCGTTCGATCTCTGGCGTCCCAAGGGTAGCCGAATCGGCCTCGTGCGGCTCCCACCCGTTCGGCTCGGCGAGTCTTAGGACCCTTGGTGCCCAGGTCCACCGGCGGCGCTGTCTCCCGGGGCCACGGGTGTGCGTTCCCGTGGGGTGCCGTGCGGTCCGGATGACCCCGAGGTCATGGCTCCTCACAGGCGCGTGCGTTCTGGTCGATGCACGCCCGGCGCCTAGAGCTCGATCGCGTCCCCCGGCCACACGAACGACACCGGGCCGTCCCAGCGCTCACGGATCGTCGCGATCGTCGCGTCCTGGTCCACGCCGGATAGGACATGGGTCAACAGGATCCGCCCCGGGCGCGTCGCGGCCGCCAGCTCGCCGACGGCGGGACCGTCGAGGTGGAGCACGCCGCGCGGGATCGGGCCGGGGCCGAACGCGACCTCGGTGAGGAGCGTGTCGCCAAGCCGGATGAGGGGCGCGAGGTCGAAGGCGCGGCCGCAATCGCCGCTGTAGACGAGCCCTGGGCCGCTGACGCCGGCGACACGCACCGCGTAGCTCTCGTCGGTGTGGGTGACGAGCGCCGCCTCGAGCGAGAGGGTGCCGATCCGCCGGCTGCCCACGCCGAGCGCCTCGCAGTCGAGCGCCTCAGCGGTGAAGCCGGGCTCAGCGTGCAGGTCATCGAGCCGGTTCGCGAGGTCCCGGGGGCCGATGACGCGGGCCCGGCGGGACGGCTCGAACTCGTACCGCAGGTAGTGGCGCAGCGGCACCAGGTCGATGAAGTGGTCGGGGTGCAGGTGGCTCACCACGATGGCGTCAAGGGCCGTCGGGTGGACGTGCGGGAAGATGCGCGGAAAGCTGCCCTGCCCGAGGTCGAGCAGCAGGCTCGTGACCCCGTGCGTGACCAGGTACGACGCGCCGCTCGCGTCCTGGCGGTCGGTGTACGCGGGCCCGGCGCCCAGGACGTTCAGGCGCACGGGTCGGCCTCGGTAAGCATCGGCGGATCGTATCGCGCCGGCGAGTGCCCGCCTAGGGGAGCCGTCCGAGGCGGCGAGCGGTCTCGGGGCCGGAGATGCGAAGGCCCCGGATCGCCGCTCGGACGACCCGGGGGCCTCAGCTTTCAGTTCAGGGCCAAGAGGGGGTCGCGACGATACGAACAACGGCCCGGAGGAGGGCGAGCGCCCCGATGAGCGCGAACTGCGCGGGGAACTGACTGAACGGCCCCTCGGGCCCAACTCCACAGGACGCGCGGTGTGGCGTCTGGGCGAGGCGCCCGCGAACACGACCGCTACGTCTGGCTTCGCCCCGACGCGAGCGGGACCCACACGCGGTCGCCGCCCCGCCGAAACGCGAGCGCCTCGATCCCGGCGCCCCGCGCCAGACGATACGCCTCGGCCAGACCGTATCCGAACCAACCCATTCGGTGGGCATCCGAGCCGATGGTCACGGCCCGGCCGCCCTGTTCGAGGTACCGCGCCACGATCGCCGCGCTCGGGTACGTCTCCCGCGGGAGCTGGCGCAGGCCTGAGGCGTTCACCTCGAGGGCCGTGCCCGACTCGATCAGCGCCCGGAGCGCCCGGTCGTACAGCTCGGGCTGCGCAGCGAACGCCGCGGGCATGAAGTGCGGGACGAGCCAGCGCTTCACCACGTCCATGTGGCCGATCGAGTCGAACAGCCCGGAGCGCGCGCTGGCCTCGACCTCGTC
>Ga0315271_10003088_pt1 | contig 10519 bp, 10 predicted proteins | sample C3_top_MG_FD_204664 | JGI IMG/M metagenome (GOLD analysis project Ga0315271, IMG submission 204664) | Sediment microbial communities from Yellowstone Lake, YNP, Wyoming, USA - C3_top | ecosystem: Environmental > Aquatic > Freshwater > Lake > Sediment | place: USA: Wyoming | collected 2017-08-01
ACCATCAAAATCGCTTGTTCAAACTGCAACATGCGTGAATTATGCATGCCGATCAGCTTAAGCGAAGGCGACCTTGATCGCATCGATTCGATCATTGGTACCCGAAAAAAAATCAAACGGGGTGAAACGCTTTATCACAATGGCGATCGCTTCAACAATTTGTATGCCATCCGGACCGGTTTTTTTAAAACCTGCATCACTTCAGAAGACGGCAGGGATCAAGTGACCGGTTTTCAGATGGCTGGTGAAGTGATCGGTCTGGATGGCATTGTGAATGACCAGCACACTTGCGATGCAGTGGCTCTGGAAGACGCTGAAATATGCGCCATGCCGTTTGCACTCATCGAAGACCTGTCGCGTGAAGTCAATGCCTTGCAACATCACGTTCACAAAATCATGAGCCGTGAAATCGTCCGGGAACATGGCGTCATGTTGCTGCTCGGCAGCATGCGCGCCGAAGAACGTCTGGCGGCTTTCCTGTTGAATTTGGCACAACGTTTGCACGCCAGGGGTTTTTCGCAATCTGAGCTGATCCTGCGCATGACCCGGGAAGAAATTGGCAGCTTTTTGGGTCTCAAATTGGAGACCATCAGCCGCACATTTTCAAGATTTGTTGAAGAAGGCATCGTCGAAGTCAAGCAACGCCATGTTCGCATTGTCAACACGACTGCGCTTCAGGAAATCGTCAACCCGAAGTAGCAACAAACCGTGAGCCTCTACTTGGCTGGAGGCACGATTCCCGTGGTGGCATGGTTGCGTCCCAGCATGGCTGGCGCTTGCCCACTTTCTTTTCGGCGCGCTTCGATGGACTGGTCTGATTGCCTGCCCGGTTGATAGGTATTCTCATCCACAATTTCATTCGGCCGACTCACCGCCAGGTAAAGCGTGATAAAACCAGCCACCACCACAATGGCAGGCCCTGAAATGATCATCCAGACAAAGCCGTGCTTCCACCAGGGATCATTCGAATTTTGCATGGATTTTTTCATTGAATCATCTCGTGTTTTGCAAAGATAGATGTGGATGCCTGCGTAGAGTGTTCATTCCTGAAGTGTTTAGTCTACGCAAGTGCTGAATTCATGATTCATTCACAGGTTAAAACACTACATGAAAAAAGAAAAAGACTTGATCTCCAAAACAGGAAACCAAGTCTTGGGTGACTGAGCCTGGGGCTTACTTGTTCGACATGCCCCAAATGTAAGCGGTCAGCACATGAATCTGCTCGTCAGTCAACTTGCCGCCGTTGGCAATAGCCTGCGCCGGCATGACATTCACTTTGCCGTTATTGACCATTTCAATGATGGCCTTCTCACCAAAACCATGCAGCCAGATGTTATCGGTCAGATTGGCGGAGCCAACGGCTTGCATGCCCTTGCCATCAGGTCCGTGGCAGGCAGCACACACACCAAATTTCTCTTTGCCCAAAGCGGCGCGTGCCGAATCGTGCGGGCTACCGGACAAGCTGAGAACGTACTGGGCCACATTCTTGACATCATCCGCACTGCCCACAGCAGCAGCCATGGGAGGCATGTTGCCATTGCGACCACCCACCAGGGTTTCCTTGATCTTCTCGGGTGTGCCGCCATGCAGCCAGTCGCCGTCGGTCAAGTTGGGGAAACCCTTGTTGCCGCGGGCGTCAGAGGCATGGCATTGAGCGCAATTGTTGCCATACAGACGTTCACCGATCGCCATGGCTTGTGCGTCCTTGGCAACTTCTTCAGGGGGCATTCCCATGAATCTGGCATAAATCGGTGCGGTTTGAGCATTGCCCTTGGCAACCTCATCAGCATGCAACTTGGCAGACGTCCACCCCAGTGTGCCAGGGTTGCTACCCAGACCAGGATAGAGAACCAGGTAAATCAGTGAGAACACGATGGTGATCACGAACATGTAGCTCCACCAGCGCGGCAGAGGATTGTTCATCTCACGTAAATCACCGTCCCAGACATGGCCGGTGGTGTTGTCACTGGCGCTGGACGCTTTCATCTTGCTTGTGACGAACAACAAAACCAGACAGGCAACAATGCCAACCAAAGTGATGCCCGAAATATAAATTTCCCAAAAATTACTTGTGAAATCGCTCATTTTTATTCCAATCAGGTGATAGGGTCAGTCCTGCTCAAAAGGCAGGTTGGCAGCTTGGTCAAAGTCAGCTGAATTTTTGCGTGAGTAGGCCCAGGCAATGATTCCGATGAAAGTCAGAAAGCTGACCACGGTGACCAGTGAGCGAAACGTATTAACATCGAACTCCATGCTGATCTCCTTGTTATTTTGAGGTTGTGCCAAGAACCTGAAGGTAGGCGATGAGGGCTTCCATTTCGGTCTTGCCCTTAATTTCCTCGGATGAGGCGGCGATTTCTGCATCGGTGTAAGGCACGCCCAAAGTACGCAGCGTGGACATGTGCGAAGGGATCGATGCAGAATCGACCTTAGCGGTCATCAACCAGGGATAAGCCGGCATGATGGACTCGGGCACCAAGTCACGCGGGTTGTTCAGGTGCGTCATTTGCCACTGATCACTGTATTTGCCGCCTACTCGGTGAAGGTCGGGACCGGTGCGCTTGCTGCCCCACTGAAACGGGTGGTCATAGACAAACTCGTTCGCCTTGGAATAGGGGCCATAACGCAGGGTTTCAGCACGGAATGGCCGGATCATTTGCGAATGACAGTTGTAGCATCCTTCTCGCTGGTAGATGTCTCGTCCCGCCAATTGCAAGGCCGTGTAGGGCTTCAGGCCAGGTGCCGCGATGGTGGTTGATTTTTGAAAGAACAAGGGAACGATTTCAACCAGGCCGCCAAACAACAACACAATCAGGATCAGGACGATCATCAATCCGTTGTTGGTTTCGATGGTCGAATGCGACATGCCGCCGCTTTGATTGGAGGTAGACATATTTTTTAATTCCTCAAGCGTGTGCAACAACAGACGGGATGTTGACGGTGACCGAACGACCCGCAGTGGCTGTTTTAAGGGTATTCCACAGCATGAGGATCATGCCGGAGAGGTACAACAGACCACCTGCCAGTCGAAGCACATAAAACGGATAGCTGGCCTTGACGGACTCCACGAAGGTGTAAGTCAGGGTGCCATCCGGATTGATGGATCTCCACATCAAACCTTGCATCACACCGGCAATCCAGAGTGCTGCAATATAAAGCACGATCCCGATCGTCGCCATGTAAAAGTGAACTTCGATGGCTTTCACGCTGAACATCTGTTTTTGGCCAAACAGGCGCGGAATCAGGTAGTACATCGAGCCCATGGTCACCAAACCCACCCAGCCCAAAGCGCCCGAGTGCACATGACCCACAGTCCAGTCGGTGTAATGCGACAAGGCATTGACTGTCTTGATGGCCATCATCGGGCCTTCGAAGGTGGACATGCCGTAGAAAGAGAGTGAAACAATCAGGAAGCGCAGGATGGGGTCATCGCGCAACTTGTGCCAGGCACCTGACAAAGTCATGATGCCGTTGATCATGCCGCCCCAGCTGGGCGCCAGCAGAATCAGCGAAAACACCATGCCGACGGATTGGGTCCAGTCAGGCAAGGCGGTGTAATGCAAATGGTGCGGACCTGCCCACATGTAGGTAAAGATCAACGCCCAGAAGTGAACGATCGACAGACGGTAGGAATAGACCGGACGACCCGCCTGCTTGGGGATGAAGTAATACATCATGCCCAGAAAACCAGCGGTCAGGAAGAAGCCCACCGCATTGTGGCCATACCACCACTGCACCATGGCATCCTGAACCCCTGCATAGGCTGAATAGGACTTCATGCCCATGAGACTCACAGGAAGTGCGGCGCTGTTCACAAGATGCAACAACGCGACTGCCAAAATGAATGCGCCAAAGAACCAGTTGGCCACATAAATGTGTTTGACTTTTCGCGTGCCAACCGTGCCGAAAAAGACAACGGCATAAGCCACCCAGACCAGGGTGATCAAAATGTCGATGGGCCATTCAAGCTCGGCATATTCCTTGGACGACGTGTAACCCAAAGGCAGCGATATGGCAGCCGAGAGGATGACCAGTTGCCAACCCCAGAAGGTAAAGGCAGCCAACTTGTCGCTGAAAATGCGCACTTGGCATGTTCGCTGAACGACGTAATAAGACGTGGCAAAGAGGCCGCAACCACCAAACGCAAAAATGACGGCGTTGGTATGCAGCGGGCGCAGTCGCCCAAAGGACAAATACGAAATACCGAGGTTAAGTTCTGGCCAGGCCAGCTGGGCAGCGATGATCACGCCAACCAGCATCCCCACCACACCCCACACCACCGTCATGATGGCAAACTGTCTGACAATCTTGTCGTTGTAAGTCGTTGCCTGAGAATTTGGAAATGCCATAGTTACCTCATTTTTTCAGTTAGCGGCGGAGTGTCCACGGTTGAGCACTTACGCCATTTGATATAGATCAAACTGTTTCAAATATTTCTTGTTAGTCCTTAAGAATTCTCTCCCCCTCTTTCTCAATGTCTTCGAATTGTCCGCTGTGAATGGCCCACCAGATGCCCCCGATGATGAAAAACACCAGCACAACCGAAAGAGGCACCAGGAAATAAAGTATATCCATTAAGTATCCTGTTGAAACTGACTGTCTCTTGACAAACGCAAGGCATTCAGCACCACCAACAAAGAGCTGCTGGCCATGCCCAAACCCGCCAGCCATGCCGGGAGATAGCCAAAAACGGCAAGCGGTATGCAGATTGCGTTATAGATGGCAGCCCAAGCCAGATTTTGCCTCACAATTTTTAACGTGCGCCGTGAAAGCAGCAGCGCGTCCACCACGTTGGTCAAACGGCCGCCAGACACCAAAAAATCCGCCTTTGCTTGCGCCAGCGGGACGGCTTGACCGAAGGCAAATGACACATTTGCTCCTGCCAATACCGGCCCGTCGTTCAGGCCATCGCCAACGACAGCCACTTTGTGGCCCTGATGCTGCGCTTCACGCAAGAAATCGAGCTTGTCCTGGGGCGAACATTGTCCCTTGATGGCTGGAATCCCCACTTTTTTTGCAACGCGGTGCGCCGCATCGCTGGCGTCGCCCGATAGCAAATGCACGCTGATGCCGGCGTGCTGCAAAGCGGCAACTGTGTCAGTGGCATCGGGGCGGATATCCTCCTGAAATTCAAAGCTGGCGAGCCAGCCCTGGTCGTCACTCAAATGCACTTGCACAGCGCTGGTATCGGTTTGTGGCACGCCGCAAAAACTGGCAGAGCCCAGGCGCAAAGGGGTGGCTGGCATTGATTCACCCAACCATGCGAGGCTGGCGCCGATGCCCTGCCCGACGTGCTCGGTGACCTGATCAGCCCGCCATTGTTTTGCCACCCCGGCCAAATTGGCAGCGGCAACAAGGGCTCTGGAAGCGGGATGCAGGGAATGTTGCGCCAGCGCTGCGGCCATGGCCAGCGCCTGTTGTGATGTCAGACCTGAACGAACCTGCATGTGATTGAGCACCATGGCATCACGTGTCAAGGTGCCAGTCTTGTCGAAAAGCACGGTGTCCACGGCCGCCAGGGATTCGAAGGCGTCAAGCCGTCGCACCAGGACCCCGCGCCGGGCCAGGGCACCTGCAGCTGACAGCATGGCCGCAGGCGTGGCCAATGACAGGGCACAAGGGCAAGTGACGATCAGCACGGACACCGCCACCATCAGCGCACGCTCGGGATCGGTCTGCCACCAGTAGGCACAGGCCAGCCCCGCAGCAATCAGGACCCCGATCAAAAATGGTTTGGCGATGGTGTCGGCCAAGCGGGCCAGGTTGGGCTTGGTGGTGGAGGCACTTTCCATCAAATTGACGATCTGGGCAAAACGCGTTTGCTCGCCCACGCGATCGACCCGAAGTTGCACCATGGCAGACAGGTTGTGACTGCCCGAGATCACCTCATCGCCCACTTGGCGTGTCAATGGCCGGGATTCCCCCGTCAACAAAGCCTCATCGACCGAGGTGTGTCCCTGCAACAACACGCCATCGGCTGGAAAAACCTCACCCGGCAAGACGCGGATCACATCACCCGCTTGCAGGCGCCTGACAGGAACCCGCTCGAACTGCCCATCCGTCTTGAGTCGCAACACACTGTCTGGCAAACGGTTCATCAACGACTCCAGCGCGCCAGCCGTCTTGTCACGCAGACGCAACTCCAGCCAGCGCCCGGCCAGAAGAAAAAACACAAACATGGTCAAGGAATCAAAGAACACCTCGTGGCCAAAAATGCCGGCAGGGTCGAACGTTCCGGCGCTGCTGACCACAAAGGTGATTAACATGCCCAGGGCCACCGGCAAGTCCATGCTGACACGCCGGTGCAGCACATCACGCCAGGCATTGCTGAAAAAGGGGCCGCAAGAGAAAAGAATCACCGGCAGCGTCAATACCCACGAGGCCCAACGCAGCAATTGCTCCATTTCCCGGGTCAAATCGCCAGGCTGTGCGACGTAGGCGGGGTAGGCATACATCATGACCTGCATCATGCACAAGCCCGCGACCATCATGCGCCACAAGGCCTTGCGCGATTCGGCAAGGCGGCGCTCGCGGGCAAAGGCATCGTTGGCGGGCAGCGCCCGGTAGCCAGCTTGATGCACGGCCTGCATCCAGAGCGACGGCGCAACCGCTTGCGCTTCCCACACCACCTTGGCCCGGTGGCTGCCTGCGCTGACCTCGGCATCGCGCACGCCCGGCACGCCCCTGAGCGCATCTTCTATGCTCAGGGCACAGGCCGCGCAATGCATGCCTTCGATCACCACATTGGATTCCCAGCATCCCGGCTGGCTGGCATGCGGGCGGCTAAACGCTGTCCATTCCTGCTCATCATCCAGCAATGCCAGCGACGTTTCTGCGTCCAGTTCAGGGTGCGCTTGTGAGGCTTCAGCCGGTGAAAGGTCATGCTTGGGCGCATCTAACGCCTGACGGCTGGTAATCAGAAAAGACATGGCTCAAGGTTAACCGACAAGCGCTGCAGTTTGCATGACTTTTATCAATTTCAAATAGTCGGACCATGGTGTATGCTGGCATTTTCAACACCGTGGAGAAAAATCATGTATGACAAAATTCTTCTTGCAACTGACGGCTCGACACTGTCCAAGAAAGCTGTCAGCAGTGCCATTTCATTGGCGGCCTTGACGGGGGCGAGCCTGGTGGCGCTCAAGGTGGTGCCGCGTTATCCGCAAAGTTATTTTGAAGGCGGTCTGGCGTTGCAGGCCGCTGAAGTGGGTCGCATCGAGAAGCAATGGTCCGAAGAGGGTCAGGCTGTGGTCGATGAAGTGAAAAGGATGGCGGAGTTGCAGGGTGTCAAGACCCGCGCCTTGACCATCAAGTCAGACATCGTGTCGGACGCCATCATTGCCTCCGCGCGCAAACACAAATGCGACCTGATCGTGATGGCCTCGCATGGCCGCAAAGGCGTGAAGCGCCTGCTCCTGGGCAGCGAAACACAGCAGGTGCTGACGCATTCGCACATTCCTGTGCTGGTGTTGCGCTAGTTTTTGCCGCCTGAGAGCGTGAGCAGTTCAACTGTATTGCGCGCGCAATAAATTCTTTTGCACCTTGCCCATCGCGTTGCGCGGCAAGTCCGTGACCACATGGCATTGCTTGGGCACCTTGTAGTTGGCCAGCCGGGCTTTGAGTTCAGCCAGAATCTGCCCCGAATCCAGCTGCATCCCCGGCCTGGGCACTACCACGGCCACCCCCACCTCGCCAAAATCAGCGTGTGGCACGCCCACCACCGCGCTCTCGGCCACGCCGGGCAAGTCGTTGATAAAACTCTCCAGTTCAGCCGGATAAACGTTGTAGCCGCCACTGATGATCAGGTCCTTGCTGCGCCCGACAATGGTCACGTAGCCATCGGCATCGATCCTGCCCACATCACCGGTCCTGAAAAAACCATCCGGCGTAAATTCTTCTGCTGTTTTTTCGGGCATGCGCCAGTAACCGGCAAACACGTTCGGCCCCTTGACCTGAATGTCGCCAATGTCACCCCTGAGCAGTTCTGCGCCCTGCCCGTCCACCACCCTCAGCATCATGCCTGGCAGCGGAAAACCCACGGTGCCGCCGCGGCGCTCACCCTGGTAGGGATTGGAAGTGAGCATGATGGTCTCGCTCATGCCATAGCGCTCCAGAATGGTGTGGCCGGTGCGTTCCTGCCAGGCTTTGAAGGTGTCGAGCAGCAGCGGTGCCGAGCCTGAAATGAACAGGCGCATGTGCTGCGCGACCTCTGGGGTCAACCCAGGTTCGGCCAGCAAGCGCACATACAGCGTGGGCACGCCCATGAACACCGTGGCGTGCGGCATATGGCGCAGCACCAGCTTGGGGTCAAATTTGGCCAGCCAGATCATCTTGCTGCCGTTGATGAGAGCGCCATGAATCGCCACAAACAGCCCGTGCACATGAAAAATCGGCAGCGCGTGAATCAGCACGTCGCCGCCGTGCGCCGGACTGCGCCAACCCCAGAAATCTTTCAAGACCAGGGCATTGGAAAGCATGTTGCCATGCGTCAGCATCGCGCCCTTGGATCGGCCCGTGGTGCCGCTGGTGTAAACGATCACCGCCACATCGTCAGGTTTGCTCACGGCAACGGCATGCTGGTCAGAGGCATGGGCCGCGCGCTCCAGCAAGGAACCGGTGCGGTCGTCGTTCAGGGTAAAGACCCAGCGCGTGCCCGCATTGAACGCCAGCGTGCTGACCCAGCCGAAGTTTTGCGCGCTGCACACCACCACGGCCGGTTCGGCATTGCCGATGAAGTAGTCAATTTCAGCGCTATGGTAAGCGGTGTTGAGCGGTAAAAAAATATAGCCCGCACGCAGCGTGGCCAGGTACAGCATCAGCGCTTCGACCGATTTGTCAACCTGTGCCGCGATGCGCGCGCCCGCAGGCAACGCCAGCGATTGCAATAAATTGGCCAGCATCGCGGTGCCCCGGTCGAGGTCTCGCCAGCTATAGCACTGGCCCGTGTCGGTTTCAATGGCGGTGCATTCCAGATCGCCAGGAAAAGCCAAGCGCAGATGCGCATAGAGGTTGGCGGAAGCTTCAGACACAGACATTTCCTTTAAACGCAACGGGATGGGTTGAATCGGGGCGCAAAGTCAAAACCTGGGCGCTCTTTTTTCCAGGAAGGCGCTGATGCCCTCGCGCTGCTCGGCGCTGTCGGCATAGTTGTAGGCTGTGGCCAGAAGGGTTGCGTGCGGATCATTCGTGGAAGTGGACGGCGTGGCGCCTGGCACCGGATCCATCAGGATGGACGTCGGATTCAACGCGCGCAGGGTTTGCTTGTTCAAGCGCGCCGCCTGCGGGGCCAACTGGCAGATGCGCTGCACCGTGGTCTGCGCCAGCGTCGCCAAATCGACATCGGCCACGACACGGCTCAGAAATCCGCGCTGAAGCATCTCGGGCGCGCCCAGCACTGCGGCCTCCAGCAGCATCTGGCGGGCCGTCACCCAACCGGCTTCGCGCGCCACCAGTGCCACCTCGCGGGGTGCCATCGGAAAACCCAGACGGGCAATCGGCGCGCCGAATTGGGCTGATTCCGCAGCCAATCTGATGTCGCAACAACTGGCGATCTCGACCCCCGCGCCCATGCAGTTACCGGCAATTTGCGCCACCATCGGCACATCACAGGCCAGCATGGCACGCAGGGCGCCCCACACTTGCACCTCATGGAACTCGCGCAGAGTGGCTTCATGGAATCGGAAGTCGGCATATTCAGAAATATCACCACCGGCACAAAAATGCGCACCGTGGCCTGAAATCAACACGCAGCGCAGTTCGCCGCTGTGTTGAATTCGCTCAAAGACAGCGCGCAATTCCAGCCACATGGCGCGTGACATGGCATTGAAGCGTTTGGGGTAACTGAGCGTGACATGGGCGACACCGTCACCCTGTTCAAACTGGATTCTTGCTGACATTTTCTATGTTGAATGGCGCGCCATGCATGCCTTGGCAACCGTTATGAACGATTTGATGCACCCACACTTCGCGCTTGCCTGCCGGCCCACCACCAGAGCCCGATCCCGCCCAGAATCATCGGCACGCACAGCCATTGGCCCATGCTCATGCCCAGCGACAACAGCCCCAGATGCGCGTCGGGCTCACGGAAAAACTCGGCGATGAACCTGAACACCCCATAGCCGAGCAAGAACATGGCGGCCACCCGGCCCCGGGCGCGTTCCCTGCGCGCGTACAGCCACAGCAAGACAAACAGCAGCAATCCTTCGAGCAAGAACTGGTAAATTTGCGACGGATGGCGTGGCAAATCCCCCGCGCCCCGGAACACCATGCCCCAGGGCAAATCCGGGCTGGCCACCCTGCCCCACAGTTCGCCGTTGATGAAATTGCCGACGCGCCCGGCAGCCAGACCGGTGGGCACGCATGGCGCGACAAAATCGGCCACCTGCAGCCAATGCCGGCCGCGCGAGTGCGCAAACCAGAGCATGGCGACGATCACGCCCAGCATGCCGCCATGAAAACTCATGCCGCCTTGCCACACCGCAAACACTTCCAGCGGATGGGCGGCGTAATACAAGGGTTT
>Ga0315271_10003089_pt1 | contig 10518 bp, 8 predicted proteins | sample C3_top_MG_FD_204664 | JGI IMG/M metagenome (GOLD analysis project Ga0315271, IMG submission 204664) | Sediment microbial communities from Yellowstone Lake, YNP, Wyoming, USA - C3_top | ecosystem: Environmental > Aquatic > Freshwater > Lake > Sediment | place: USA: Wyoming | collected 2017-08-01
CCCGTTGAAGTCGCCGGTCGAGACGAAGCGGGGGCCGTTGCCCGTGACCGTCGCGAGGGGCGCCCCGAAGGTGCCGTCGCCGTTGCCCTGGAGCAGGACGATCGTGCCGGAGACGTCGTCGGCCACCACGAGATCGACCGTGGCGTCGAGGAACGAGCTCAGGGACGCCGCGGCCACCGAGCAGGCCGACGTGCCGGCGGCGTAGCCGACGGCGGGAGCGAACCCGCCCGACCCGTCGCCGAGCAGCACCGAGACCGAGCCGTCGCCCTTGTTCGCCGTCACGAGGTCGAGGAACCCGTCCCCGTTCAGGTCCTTCGCGATGACCGCGAAGGGCTCCAGCCCGGTCGGGTACGCGGTGACGGACTCGAAGGTCCCGTCGCCATTGCCGAGGTAGACCGTCACGGTCGAGTCCGCCGAGTTGATGACGGCGAAGTCGAGCTCCGCGTCCATGTCGAAGAGGCCGGCGACGCTGTCCTTCAGGCCCGTCACGCCGGTGAGACCCGGGATCTCGGCGAACGTGCCGCGCCCGCTGGGCGCCGCGGACGAGACGGGCGAGTCGAGGCTCGTCCCCGACGCGTTCGACGCGGTGATCAGCGCGAAGTACGTCTTGCCGTTCTCGAGCCCGTCCAGGTGGAACGGCGGGACGATGCCCGGATAGTGGACGCCGCCGCCGCTCGAGCTCGTCAGGGCGGCTGCGGTCCCCACGTACAGGTCGTAGGTCGAAGCGCCCAGCACGCTCGGCCACGTCACGTCCATCACGGCGATGCCGGGCTGGAGGATGGGGGCGCCCGGGGCGCCGGGGCGGAGGGTCGACTGCAGCTCGCCGGAGTGCGGGCCGGTGCCGGCGGCGCTCGAAGCCTCCACGATCACGTAGTACGTCCCGCCCTCGACCAGGCCATCGAACGCGACGTTGAGGTGCGGGGTCGCCGGCGCGTGCGCCCCGTCGGGCAGCATGCCGTAGTTGAAGTCGGTCACGCCGGGGACGCTGGCGAGGTAGACGTTGTACTGCGTCGCGCCGGCGACCGCGTCCCAGGCGACCGTCAGGGTTCGCGACCCGGGCGTGAGGGTGACGTGGGCAGGAACCCCAGGCACGACGCTGGAGCCGCCTCCGCCGCCGCCGCAGGCGGTGCTCAGCAGAGAGAAGAGGGACACGGCGAACGCGGACGCGACGGTGGACGATCTCATGCTGGGCTCCCAGAGGACGACTCCGCCTCCGATGTCCCTATTGCACGGCTCGTTCCAATTGCGTGTAAAGCGACCTGAACAGCCAAAAGCCCCGGGATCCCCCGGCACTCGCCGTGAATCCGGCAGTAATCGTAAAGGAATGGCTACAGACCCGGAAATTGCCATGCCCGGATGGCACTTCCCCGGCCGGGGTGGCTCCTTCGGAGCCTCTTACACATTGGTAAGTTCGTGACCGATTTGGCCGCGTGGCGCACCCCTCTGCGGAGAGGGTGCGGAGAGTTCCCCAGGGAACCCGCAGCGAACCGAGGCCTTGCGGGAAATAACATGCTACTTACAACCTCATGAATGCGGGAACCTCGGCCCGTCGCGGAGACCTGCGGGGACCCAGGGTCAGGGGAGGGGCTGGCGGCGGCCGACCACGGCGTAGCGAGCTCGGTGCGCCGCGATGGCGGTGCGGACCTCCTCGAGGTGCGCGCCTCCGAAGCGACGGCGGACCGCCCGTGCCAGCTCCAAGGCGACGACGGCCTCGGCCACGATCGCCAGCGCGGGGACGGCCGTCACGTCGCTGCGCTCCACCCGGCCCGGCGTGGCCTCGCCCGTGCGCAGGTCGATGCTCGAGAGCCCGACGCGCAGCGTCGCGAGCGGCTTCATGGCGCACGCCACGAGGAGGCGCTCCCCCGTGCTCGTGCCGCCCTCGATGCCCCCGGCACGGTTGGACCCCCGACGCGGAGGGCCGTCGCCCTCCGCCGGGAGGATGAGGTCGTGCACGCGAGAGCCCGGGAGCGCCGCCGCGCGCGCCCCGAGCCCGAGCTCGACCGCGCGCACCGCCTGGATGCCCATCAGGGCGCCGGCCAGGCGGGCCGACAGCTTCTCCTCGGGACGCTCGTGGCCGCCGAGCCCGGCGGGGACCCCGTCGGCGACCACCTCGACGACGCCGCCGAGCGTGTCTCCGCGCGCGGCGCACTCGCTCACGAGCGTCCGCGCCGCCGCCTGCGCGGGCTCGGCGCCGAGCGCGTGGAGATCGGACAGGTCGCGCCGCGCCCGCTCGGCCTCCACGTCGCCGGAGACGTCCCCCCCGACGTCGCAGCCGCCGACGGCCCGCACGTGCCCCAGCACGTGGACGCCGAGGGCCTCGAGAAAGGCGGCCGCCACCGCGCCGGCCGCGACGCGGACCGCCGTCTCGCGCGCGCTGGCCCGCTCGACGACGTCGCGGGCGTCCAGCAGGCCACGGTTGAGCGCGCCAGCGAGATCGGCGTGCCCGGGGCGGGGCGCGTGGACCGGCGGGAGCGCGGCGTAGGTCGTGTCGAGGTTCGCCACCTCGAGCGCGAGGGGGTTCCCGGTCGCGACCCCGTCCCGGACACCCGCTACGAAGACCACGCGATCGCGCTCGATGCGCTGTCGCGCGCTCCGCCCGTAGCCTCGCTGCCGCGCGGCGAGTCGCGCGTCGACGTACGCCGCGTCCACGGGCGAGCCCGCCGGGAGCCCGGAGAGGATCGCGACGAGCTTGGGCCCGTGGCTCTCGCCGGCGGTCTCGAGCAGGAGCTCCATCGCCGCACTCTACTCCGCACGCCCGCCGAGCGTGGTTGGATGGAGGATACGCCTGGAGGCGTCCATGGCCGATCCCGTCAGCCCCAGCTCCCGCCCCTCCGAGCCGAGGCTCCGGGACCGTCTGGCCGAGGTGGCGCGCCGTGGCCCTCCGAAGTCCCGCGCCCGGCTGTGGCTCTGGCTGATCTTCGGCATCCCCGTGCTCGTCGTGGGCCTGCTCCAGATCCTCGGCATCACCTCGTCTCCGGTCGCGGACAAGGTGCTGCGGGAGCGCCAGGAGCGCGAGAAGGGAGGTTCGCCCAAGGCGGCGCCGGCGGACGCACCCCCTGCCGCACCGGGGGCCGAGTCCCCGGGAGCCGGGATGGGCGCGGCCCCGGGCCGCTGATCGAGTCCGCGACCAGGGCGCCGGGTCCGATCCCGCCGTCCCGCGCTCCGCGCACGACGACGTCAGGGCACGACGAGGTACGTGCCGCCGGCCCGCCGGGCGAGCGCGGCCATCAGCGCGTTGTCCTTGCCCCCGAGCACGAGGGCGTGGACGACGGCGTGCGCGAGGTCGAGCCGGTCGAGCTTGTCGCCGACGAACTCCCCCGGGGTCGCGCGCACGTTCTCGAGGCCGTCGCTGACGACGACCATGGTCACGGGTTCGACGAAGGGGTCCTTGGCCGCGACCTTCTCCTCGATCCGGCGCCGGACGATGGCGAGGCCGGCGTTGAGCGGCGTCATCACGTCGGTGTGCCGGCCCCGCGGGATCCCGCGCACGAAGCGCGCGAGCTCGGCCTTCGCGGTCGGGGTCGCGGCCACCATCTCCGGGTGCCACTCGCGGATGGTCTCGTCGAAGAACAGGACCGCGACACGGACGTCCGAGCCCAGGCGCTCGACGGCGCGCACCAGCTCGGCCTTCGCGCTCTCCAGCCCTCCGGCTCCGATGCTGCCGGAGACGTCGATGCAGAACACGAGGTCCTTCGCGCGGAGGTGCAGCCCGAAGAGGTCGGGCACGAGGCCGCGCGGCGGAGGCGGAGGGGGCGGCAGGACGGGGGCCCCGGGCTCCCGCGTCACCGTCTCCCCGGGGGCGGGGGAAGGAGGAGGCGCCGCCGGCTTCGCGCGCTCCCACCAAGCGCGCCATGCCGCGACGTCGTACCCGTGGGCCTCTCCCGAGATCGCCTCCAAGGCCTCCGCGGCCGCCGTGGAGACGCGCGCGTGCGGGTCGGCCAGGGCGTCGAGCAGGACGGGGGCCGCGTCGAGCCGACGCCGGCGACCGAGCAACAGCGCGGTCTCGGCGCGAAACGTGGGGTCCTGGTCCTCGCGCAGGAGCTTGGCGGCGACCGGCACCAGGTCGGAGCGCCCGAGGAGCACGGCTTCGGTGGCGGCCGCCCGGACCTGGTCGTCCTTCGCGGTGAGGGCTGCCGCGAGGACCGGCACCCAGGCCGCCTCGTCCGCAAGCCGGGCCAGCGCCCTGACGACGGCCACGCGCACCGCGACGTCCGGGTCGCCTTCGAGCGCCTTTCGCAGCGCGAGCGCGAGTCTGCGCCGGTCGTCCGCAGGGAGTCCCCCGCCCCCTCGCCCCGCGGCCTCCACGGCCGCCGCACGAGCCTCGGGCCGCGGGTCCCGGAGCCCGTGCTTGAGGGCGTCGAGGACCGGCTCGGCAGCCTCGGCGGAGCGCGAGAGGAGGGCCCACCCGAGGCAGGGGACGACCCGACTGAGCAGGCGCGCCGCCGGGACGAGCGCGAGCGCGATCGAGACGGCCGCGGCAGCGCCCCCGGCGCGCGGGCGGCGCGCGGGGGCGGATCCGGGCGGCGGCCGCGAGGGGGTCACGGTCGCGACTTCTTCGCCTCGATCCGCCGGAACGCGCCTTCGAGGATCCGCTTCACCGCGGGCGACTTCTCGGCGACGCGAAGCTGCTCGAGCAGGCCCCTCGCCTCGTCCCCGCCGATCTCCGCGAGCGCGATCGCGACGTGGCCCCGCATCGCCTCGTCGCCGCTCTGGAACGCCACGGCGAGCGCCGGGACGGCGGCCGTCGCGCCGGGCCCGATGCGCCCGAGGGCCACGGCCGCCTCCTTGCGCACGAGGTCGTTGCCGGATCCCGCCAGCACCTCGGCGAGGTAGGGGACGGCGACGACCGCCTTCACGTTGCCGAGCCCCTCCACCAGGTTCTTGCGCAGGAAGTCGTCGGAGGTCCCCTTCGCGGCCGCGATCATCCGGTCGCGCGCGGCGTTCGAGGCGGAGGACGTGTTGCCGAGCGCGCTCGCGGCGACGCTGGCGTAGTCGGCGCCGGCGGACGCGACCGTGATCAACCGCTCCACCGCCGCGTCGGAGCCGGTGGCCGCGAGGCTCGCCAGGACCTGGCGGCGCACCGCCTCGGGCTGGTCCGGCACCTCGAGCGCGAGCAGCGCGTCGACGAGCGCCGGGGACGCGCCGGGCCGACCGGCCAGCTCCGCGACGGCGCGGAGCGCGGCCGGCGAGAGGGACGCGGACCGCAGCGCGCCGGCCAGGATGCCGGACGCCTCGGCGCTCCGCTGGAGGTCGAGCGAGCGCCAGACCTCGGGGCCGAACTTCGACGGGTCGGAGGAGCGCGTGACGGCGTCCACGAGCGCGCGCGCACCCTCCGCGCCGCCGACGCGCGAGATCGCGGCGAGGTAGACGACGTCGTGCGCGTAGTCGCCGGTCAGGCGCGACTCGATGCCCGTCACGGTCTGCGCGACGTCGGCGCCCGGGATGCCGGAGAGCGCGACGAGGAGGTTGCCGCGGTCGTGCGCGTCGAGGTTCGGGTCGTCGAGGAGGCGCAGCAGGTCGGGCACCACCGTGCCGTCGCGCACCTTCTGATAGGCCTGGATCGCGCCCGCCGCGTTCCCGTGCACCAGCGCGTTCTGGAGCGCCCGCTTGATGTCGGGCTCGAGCGGCTCCTCGAGGACGCCCAGCAGCTCGGCGATCCAGTCCCAGCGCGGGCTCGCCGTCGAGAGCTGCGCCCGGAGGAGCTCCTTCACCCGCTTCGGGTCGGAGAGGTCGTCGCCCGACGGCTTGCGCAACCCCGGCGTGATGCCGCCGCTGCGGCCCGCGAAGGTGGCGTCCTCCTCCGGGCCCGCCGGGGCCTCCGACCCGGGGCCCGACGACCCTGGGCCCGACGCGATCCGCGGGCCCGCGGGGGCCGCGCCCGGACCGCCGCCCGCGCCGCCACCGGGGGCGGCCTGGCGCGGGGGGCGGGAGCCCAGCGTCAGCACCCCGAAGGCGGCGGCCCCGCCGAGGAGCACGAAGACCGTCGCGAGCAGGAGGGTGCGCTCGATGCGCGACATGTCGGGGGGCTCCGAGGACCCGCGCGAGGGCGAGGGGCAGCCCCTGATCGTACCCCTCCCTGCACCTCGCGAGCGGGGGCGCCGGGGCGGGTCGGCGACCCGCGATCGGGGACGCGTGCGGGCTAGCCGCGCCCTCGTTGGAACGCGCGGGCCGCCTCGACGAAGGCGGAGAACAGGCGGCGGGTGGAGTCGGTCGTCTCCATGCGCTCAGGGTGCCACTGGACGCCGAGGAGGAAGGGGTGGCCGCCGAGCTCGGCCGCCTCCACCACGCCGTCCGGGGCCCGCGCCGCGACGCGCAAGCCGGGGGCCGAGCGCTCGATGGCCTGGTGGTGGTGCGAGTTCACCGACAGCGCGCCGGCCCCGACGATGGAGGCGAGGAGCGAGCCGTTCTCCACCGTGACCGAGTGCGCCTCGTCGTAGCAGCCGCCGTGCGCCAGGACCGACGGGACGTCCTCGGGCAGGTGCTGGTGCAGCGTGCCGCCGAGCGCGACGTTCATGACCTGGACCCCTCGACAGACGCCGAACGTCGGCACGCGCCCCTGTGCGGCACGGCGGACCACCTCGATCTCGAACAGGTCGCGCGCACGGTCGACCGGACCCAGCAGCGGATGGGGCGCCGCGGCGTAGAGCGAGGGGTCGACGTCGTCCCCCCCGATGACCAGGACCCCGTCCACGAGCCCCAGGTACTCGGCCACGCGGGCCGGGTCGGTCACCGGGAGCAGGAGGGCGAGCCCGCCCGCCTCCTCGACGCGACGGACGTAGGGTTCCGGCACCTGCAGGCGACGGACGCCCCGCCCCTCCGTCTCGTCCATCGTGGAGCAGGTCACGCCGATCCGAGGTCGCACCATCCCGTCATCCTACGCAAGGTCGCGGTCCCTGCGACGGTTCCTCGTCGATCTCCCTTCGGTCTAGACGGGAGAGCGTGGTTGAATCCGCGCGCGCATGCGCACAATCACCGGCCGCGCGCCCGTCCGCGTCGATCTCGCAGGCGGGACGATCGACATCTGGCCGCTCCACCTGACGCTCCCGGAGCCGGGCGTCACGGTGAACGCCGCCCTCGACCTGCCGGCTCGGGTCACCGTGACGGGCCTCCCGGGGAGCGCCGTTCACCTCGCGAGCGGCGACCAGGGCGCGACGGCGCGCTTTCGCGACGTGGCGTCGATGCGCGCGGGGCTCGCGGCCCACCCGGGGCTCCTGCTGCTCGGTCGCGCCGTCGAGGCGATCGTGCCGGACGGCGGCGTCTCCGTCACGACGCAGGCCACCTCGCCGCAGGGCGCAGGGCTGGGGGGCTCGAGCGCCCTGCTGGCGTGCACCCTCGCCACGCTCGCGCGGGCCGCCGAGCGCCCGCTCGCCCTCGAGGCGGTGCGACGCCTCGCGCAAGACGTCGAGACGGCGATCGTGCTCGGGCCGACCGGGTACCAGGACTACTACCCGCCGCTCTTCGGCGGCTGCCTGGCACTGGAGGGCCGGCCCGGCGGCGTCGTGGTCGAGCGCCTGCCCGTCGAGCTCGGGGCCCTCTCGCGCCGCCTGCGCCTCGTCTACACGGGCGTCCCCCACCGCTCCGGCATCACGAACTGGGGCGCGATGCGCGCGTACTTCGACGGCGAGGTCGCCACCGTCTCGGCACTCCGGGAGATCGCGCGGCTCTCGCGCGCGCTGCGCGACGCGCTGCGGGCGAACGACCTCGACGCGGCGCTCGGGCTCGTCGTCGCGGAGGGGGCCGTGCGGCGGCGCATGGCTCCGGGCATCGCCACCCCGGAGATCGACGCGCTGGACGCGGCGGTGCGCTCGGTCGGCGCGCTGGGCACGAAGGTGATGGGCGCGGGCGGAGGAGGGTGCGTCCTGGTGGTGCTGCGGGACGACGTCGAGCCCCAGGGCCTCGACGCGGCGCTCCGGACGGCCGGCGCTCGGCCGCTCCCGTGCCGGCTCGTCGAACGCGGCCTCGATCTGACGGCGGGCGCCGAAGGAGCCGCGGCATGAGCGGCCCGGACCGACCTCCGACGACGCGCGTGGTGGTGTTCGACCTCGACGACACGCTCTACGACTGCCTGACGCAGTGCGTGGGCCCCGCGCACCGCGAGGCGGCGAAGGCGATGGTCGAGGCGGGCGCCCGGGCGACGTTCGAGGAGGTCCTCGAGGCGCGCCTCGCGCTCGATGGCGTCGCCCCGGACGTCGACGACGCGGTGGCGGCCACGTTCCGTTCGGTGCAGCCCCTGAAGGTGGCGGAGGCCGGCCGACGCGCCTTCTACGACCGCGACCCCGGGCTGCTCGTCCCGTTCCCGTGGACCCTGCCGGTGCTCCGCCGCGTGCACAAGTGCTGCCGGGTCGTCCTGCTCTCGCTCGGCCACCCGCCGACCCAGCGCAAGAAGATCGAGTCCCTCGGGCTCGCGGGCGCCTTCGACGAGCTGCTCGTCGACGACGTCTTCGGCCGCCGGGGCAAGGAGGAGGTCCTCCGGACGTGGCTGGCACGCGAGAACATCGCACCCAGGGAGGCGCTCGTCGTCGGCGACCGACCCGACGCCGAGATCGCCGCGGCGATCCGGCTCGGCGTCCCCGCGCTCCGGGTCCGGGGCGGGGAGTTCGGGGTCCGACCGACTCCTCCGGGCGTGCTGGAGGTCGCCGACGTGCGGGCGGTGCTCGCCTGGCTCGGCCTTGCGCCCCTCGAGGAGCCCGCGCGCGAGACCGCCTCCCGCGCCGCGGAGTCGACGCCCCCCATCGCGCCGACGCCGTAGCCTACGGCTCGAAACGCCGCCCCAGGACGCCGAGGCCGCGGGCGCCGATGAGCCCGCCGGCGAGCGCGCCCCCGCGCCAGAGCACGAGGAGCGGGAAGGCCACGACGACGGGCAGGCGCGCGATCGGCAGGGCGAGCCACGAGCCGAACGCCAGCAGCGCCCACGAGCCCGCGACGAAGGCGCAAGCCCGCGCGCCGCGCAACGCCCACGGGAACGCGCGCCAGGGCCAGCCGAGCGCCGGCGAGCCGAGGGCCTCGGCGAAGAGCAGGACCGGCCAGAGCCACAGTCCCGTCGCGAGCAGCAGGCCGGCGAGGATCCACGTCCCCGCGGAGGGCCCGGGCCCGCGGGGGTTCTCGAGCCACGCCGTCACGAGGACGAGCCCGGCCGGGGCGACGTAGGCGAGCGCGCGGAGCGCGACCCGCAGCAGACCCCTGAGCGCCTCGGGCTCGAGGTCCTTCGGGTCGAACGCGACCGGGACCTCGTCGGAGCCGGTGGCCGTCGCGGCCACGGTGCGCACCTGCCAACGCAGCACGAGGACGACGAGCGGGAGCGACACCAGGGCCCCCAGGAACGCGTTCCAGGAGGCCAGGAGGTCGGCGAGCGCCACCCCCGAAGTGGCGGTGAGCAGCGCGCGCCAACCGCGTCCGCGCACGGGATAGGCCCACATCTCCTGCGGCCAGCCCGGCGGTGGGTCGAGGGGACCGGGCCTCGACACCGAGGTCGGGTCCTTCCGCTCGCGCACCGTGGCCGCGGAGACGTCGCGACGAGCACCGTCGGGGAGGCTCTCGTGCACCGGCGTCGCCTGCGCGCTCGGCGGAGGCACGATCACCCGGGACGGCGGGAAAGCCCCCGGCGCTGGGGACGGTGCCGTGCCGCCCTTCGTCCCCGCCCCCTCGTCCGCGAGGCGGAACGGGTCGTCGAGGCCGGGCGGCCCGTCAGGGGTGGACGGGCGATCCGGCGGACTCATCTCGGCCGACTCCTTCGCGATCCCGGGGTGCTACGCGCTGGCGGCCTCGACGTCGGCCCCCGGCGCGTCGCCAGGGGCTGCGTAGCCGGACGGCGCATCCGGCGGCGGTGCCGCGTCGCCCAGGCGCACGGCGACGCGCTTGCTGACCCCGGGCTCCTCCATCGTCACGCCGTAGAGGACGTTGGCGGCCTCCATCGTCGTCTTCGCGTGCGTGACCACCAGGAACTGGCTCTCCTTCACGAACTCCGCCAGGAGCGAGACGAGGCGACGGATGTTGGCCTCGTCGAGCGCCGCGTCCACCTCGTCGAGGATCGCGAAGGGAGAGGGCTTGGCGCGGAAGACGGCGAAGAGCAAGGCGACCGCCGTCAGCGTCTTCTCGCCGCCCGAGAGCAGCCCGATCGTGCGCGGCTCCTTGCCCGGGGGACGGGCGACGATGTCGATGCCCGACTCGAGCACGTCCTGGGGGTTCTCGAGCACGATCTCGGCGCGTCCGCCGCCGAACAGCCGACGGAAGGTCTCGCGGAAGTGCTCGCGGACCTTCTCGAAGGTCTCCGTGAAGCGGGTGACCGAGAGCTGGTCGAGCTGGGTGATCGCCGTCTCGAGCTGGGCCTTCGCGTCGAGCAGGTCGCGCTCCTGCGTGCGCAGGAAGGTGACGCGCTGGTCGGCCTCCTCGAGCTCGGCGATGGCGTTCAGGTTGACGTTGCCGAGCTCCTCGAGCTTCTGGCGCACCTCGGCGATCGCCGCTTCGAGCGTGGCGGGATCGACGGCCGTCGGGACCCCTGCGGGCGCCCCCTCTCCCCCG
>Ga0315271_10003090_pt1 | contig 10516 bp, 11 predicted proteins | sample C3_top_MG_FD_204664 | JGI IMG/M metagenome (GOLD analysis project Ga0315271, IMG submission 204664) | Sediment microbial communities from Yellowstone Lake, YNP, Wyoming, USA - C3_top | ecosystem: Environmental > Aquatic > Freshwater > Lake > Sediment | place: USA: Wyoming | collected 2017-08-01
CGACTACGGCGCTCTCGTTGGTTCCGGCGGGTGTTGTGGATAGGAGCGGCGCCATGAGCGAGGCCAACAGCGACGGAAGAGACGAAGTCTGGAAAGGTGTCCGTGCCTTCGCGGCGGCGCTTCAGGCGACGCCCGCCCTGCGGCGCTTTGCCGAGGCCCAGGAGCGACTCCGCACCGATGCAGAGTTGCGGATCCTTCAGGACGCCCTCCGCTCGAAGTCCGAGACCTTCCGGCTCGCGCAGCAGGAGGGAAGCCTGCGTCCCGAGCCGCTGCGCGAGCTGCGCGAGGCGCAAGCGACCGTGCAGGGGCATCCGATCGTCCAGGAATTCACGGCCGCGCGGGACGTCGTCGTCGCGCTGGTCCGCGCGACGAATGCCGAGATCAGCGGCCTGCTTGGCCTCGACTTTGCCCGCCTCGCTGGCCGATCCGGAGGGTGCTGCTCATGAGAGAAACGCCCCTCTCCCGCGGAGTCGACGCATTCAAGGCGCTGGGGCACCCGGCCCGGCTGCGGATCGTGGAGATGCTGGCCGCGGGGCCGCTGTCGATGTGCCAGGTCACGGCCGTCCTGGGCATGCCTCCCTCCACAGTGTCGGCACACCTCTCGGAGCTGTCATTTGCGGGCCTCGTCGAGCACGAGCGCAGCGGTCGCTTCGTGACCTATCGGCTGGCGGCCGGTGAAGCGGACCGGGTTCTTCAGGAAGCCCGCGTGCTGCTTGGCGCCGACCAACAAGTTCGGCAAGACGACGACCACGCCCGCCGTCTGCGGGCTCGCGGGATCCGGGCTGTCGATTGGGCCGATCCCTGCCTCGAAGTCGAGGTGGGCGCGGATGTGGGGGAACCCGTGATGGTCCCCGCCAGGGAAGGAGACGGAACATGAAGGTCAAGGTACTCCTGTGCAACTGCAAGGGCCTGTGTCCCTCGTTCAAGGACGCAGACATGAACACGCTGCCGTTCGCCCTCGAGTCGGAGCTGGACATCGAGTACAGCGTCCTGCATCCCCAGCTCTGCGGGCAGGGCGGCAACGCGGCGCTCACGGACATCCTGCGGCAGGCGGCGAAAGAGCCCGATACGGTCGTGGTCTCGGGGGCGTGCGCGCCGAAGGCCCAGGAGAAGCTCTTCAAGAAAGTCCTGCGCGAGACCGGATTCGACGAGAAGCGCTTCGTCACCCTCGACATCCGTGGCACCGACAACGACGGCATCCTGGCGAGGATCAAGCAGAAGGTGGAGGCCCTGGCTCCAACGGCGGAAGCCGTCACCGCGTAGGTCCGACCGCACGCAGGTCACGCGTGGAGGAATCGCCATGAAAGCAGGCATACCCAGGGACCGCATCCAGTGGTTCCCGACGATCAACTACGACACCTGCCTGGCGGACAGCGCCTGCCTCGATTTCTGCAAGAGCGGTGTCTTCGAGTGGGACGAAGCCGGGGCGCGGGTGGTGGTCGCGCAGGCGCGGAACTGCGTCGTGGGCTGCACGAGCTGCGCCCAGATCTGTCCGGCGGAGGCCATCACTTTCCCGGACAAGGACGAGCTCAAGCGGACGCTGCGGGACCTGAGGGCGGAGCTGGCTGCGTCGGGGGAGGTGGCGGCCCAAGGGCGGCCGGCGTGAGCACCACGACGACCGCGGCAACCGACGACCCGTCTCTCGCCGACTGGGTGCGCGACCACGGAGTCGCCTGGGAGATGTCAGTCCGCTCCGAGACCATGGCCGGGCGCAGGACGGACATCGGGCTCGCTCTCACCGTGGCTGCTCAATGCATGGGGCACTGCCGGACGGATCCCGCCTGCCCCGCGTGCCAGGCCACGCAGCGGAAGCTGCGCGAGATCGCGGTCGCGGTCATCCCGGAAGGCACGGCGTACTGGCTCGACCCCATCGAGCCGTCGTTCCACATGAGGCGAGCCGCGGACTGGGCGGCGGAGGTCGAAGCCACGGTCGTGCTCCACTCCCCGAACCGCGCGAGCCCGCCCGACCCCGCCGTTGCGGAATCGATCCGCGAGCGACTGCTTCGAATGGGCGCGCGCCCCAGAACCTGACGGAGGTTCACGGCGATCGGGCCGACCCACCTCTGGTTCCACCTCTATGAGCTGATGTCTCTCGCGCGGACCTTCGGGCTTTCGCCTGGTGCCGCCGATGAAGCGGTGGCGTCCATGGTGCTCGGGGCTGTTCGTACGATGTGCGAGTCCGGTCTGACGCCCGCGGAAGTCGTGGACCTGATCGCCGTGTGGCCGCCGGCCGACGAGGAGGAGGGCTGGAGGGCCGCCCATCGTGCTCGCCTGCGGGCGGCCTTGGAGCGGATCCGGCCCGCGGCCGCATCAAGGGCGTGGTCGCACCACGTTCGACCGAGGCCGGCTGACAGCAGGCCCCGCGGGCCCGCATGTGGGCGAGACGCCGCAGGTCTCGCTCCAGCTCGGGCGCGCCGCCGAGACCCTCGGAGAGGCAGCGGAGGAGCGCCTCGTGAAGAGGTTCCACGGGCGATACGAGGGCGTAGAAGGCCCAGTGGCCGGCTTGGCGGGCCACGACGAGCCGCTTGCTCCGCAGGTAGGCGAGGTGCCGTGACGTCGTGGACTGCGGCAGGCCCAGGACGGATTCGAGATCCCCGACGCAGGTCTCCCCGCCGAGGAGGAGATGCAGGATCCGCAGACGGGTCGGGTCGGCAAAGGCCCGAAACAGCTCGTGGGCGCGCTCCAGTCCCCTTGCCCGTCCCCGTCTCGCAGCCCGCCCAGAGCCCTTCGTCGCCGATTGTCTGTTCGCCCGCACGATTCCCGCGCCGCGCTCGTGTTGGCAGGGCTTGCGCGGCCCCGAGCATGGGCCCGCAAGCCTTGCGCCCCCACAGCCCGTTTCGAACAACAGGGCGCATCCGCGTAGGCGGATGCAAGAGGGCGGCCGAGCATTAAATCCGCCTGAGCGAATACAAGGCGTCGCGGTTTCGCGGCTGCGAGTGCCAGGCACGCCCCTTGCTACCTCCTGGCCAAGACCAGGAGGACCGAGTGGACCAGCATCCCCCCTCAGCAACGCGACGCGGGTTCGTCAAGGCGGTCGGCGTGGCGGCGCTTGGCGCGTCCACGGGGACCGCGCTTTCGCTCGCCGAGTCACGGCCTCCGGGAGCCGCGCTACCGATGCCCGAAGGCGGGCAGCCCGAGACCATGCGGATGCTCGCCGACCTCCGGCGCGCCCTCGAGAAGAAGCCCCAGGAACGGCGCTGGGCCATGGTGATCGACACACGCCGCTGCATCGGCTGCAGCGCGTGCACGGTGGCCTGCATCGCCGAGAACAACCTGCCTCCGGGTGTCACCTACCGGAAGGTGCCCGACGTCGAGGTCGGATCGTACCCCGACCTCCAGCGCGTCTTCATGCCGACCAACTGCATGCAATGCGACAAGCCGCCGTGCGTCAAGGCCGCGAACGCGATCGTTCCCGGTGCGATGCGCAAGCGTCCGGACGGCATCGTCCAGATCGACTACGCGAAGATGAAGGGCCGGCGCGTCTTCGAGGCCGCCAAGAAGGCGTGCCCGTACAGCGCGCTCTACTTCGACGAGGGCAAGAGCCACACGGAGGGCACGCCCGCCATCCAGCCGTACGAGAAGCGCGCGGTTCTCGAGTATGGCCGCCGCTGGGCTCGCCGCGACACCGCCCGGAGCACCCGCAAGTGCCACTTCTGCGCCGACCGGCTCGACGCGGGCCTGCTCCCCGCATGCGTCGCCACGTGCACGGGCCTCGCGATGCGGTTCGGCGACGCCAGTGATCCGCAGAGCCTGGTGGGCGAGACCCTGGCCGCCGGCAAAGGACGCCGGCTCGAAGCCGACAGCGGCACCGAACCGCGTGTCCACTACGTCAACGACTGGGCCGAGCCGGACAAGCCCGAGCCCATCGTCCTCAACCGGCCGCGCATCGACTGCACGGCGTGCCACTCGTTCGGCAAGTGAGGCGAGGTACAACGATGAGCGAGAAGACGACGCAGACCCCGAAGACCCGCCGCGACTTCCTGTGGGGCTCCGCGTTGCTCGGCGGCGGGGCTGCCGGCCTGCTCGCCGACTGGAGTGGCGACGCCCAAGGGGCCGAGGGGGCAAAGGCCGGTGAGGGCGCCTATGCGCTCGCACGCGCCGAGAACACCCTGCAAACCGTCTGTCTCCAGTGCAACACCGGCTGCGGGATCCGGGTGCGCACCGAGGGCGGCGTCGTCGTCAAGATTGACGGCAGCCCCTTCAGCCCGTGGACGACGATACCCCCACTCGACTACAAGACGCCCATCGCGGACTCCCTCGCGGTCGAGGGCTCGCTGTGCCCGAAGGGGCAGGCCGGGGTGCAGACGGCCTACGACCCGTACCGCATCGTCAAGGTCCTGAAGCGCGCCGGCAAGCGGGGCTCGAACCAGTGGGTGAGCATCGCGTTCGAGCAGGCGGTGAGCGAGATCGTCGAGGGTGGCACCCTCTTCAAGAGCATTCCCGGCGAAGAGGGTCGGAGAGTCGCCGGCCTACGCGAGCTGTGGGCACTTCGGGACGCCAAGCTCGCCGCCGAGATGTCGAAGGCCGTGGACGCGATCCGCGCGCTGAAGACGCCCGGGGAGAAGAAGCAGGCGGTCGAGGAGTTCAAGGCGAGGTTCAAGGACCACCTGCATCTGCTGATAGACCCCGACCATCCCGACCTCGGCCCCAGGAACAACCAGGTGACTTTCGCCTGGGGCCGCCTCAAGGGGGGCCGCAAGGAGTTCATCAAACGCTTCGTCAGCGAGTCCTACGGGTCGGTGAACGCTCTCGGCCACACCACGGTCTGCCAAGGTTCTCTCTATTTCACGGGCAAGGCCATGAGCGACCAGTTCGTGGAGGGCAAGCTCGCGGGAGGGCAGGAGTTCTACTGGCAGGCCGACACCGCGAATGTCGAGTTCCTTCTGGCGATCGGATCCTCGTACATCGAGGGCGGCTATGGCCCCACGCACCACGCTCGGAAGCTGATGGACAACCTCGTCCAAGGCAAGGTCAAGATCGCGGTGGTTGATCCCCGCTTCTCGAAGATCGCGGCCAAGGCGTGGAAATGGGTGCCGGCGAAACCGGGAACCGAAGCGGCGCTCGCCCTCGGCATGATCCGCTGGATCATCGACGAGCAGCGCTACGACCGGAAGTTCCTCTCGGCGGCGAACAAGGCCGGCGCCAAGGCGGCTGGAGAGCAGTCCTGGACCAACGCCTCCTGGCTGGTGAAAGAAGACGGCGCCTTCCTCCGCGCAGCCGAGGCCGGACTGGGCTCGAAGGAGAAACGCACCACCAAGGACGGCAAGGAGTGGGAGCTCGATCCGTTCGTGGCCGTCGTTGACGGGAAGCCCGTGGCCTTCGATCCGAACGACGATACGAGCGCCGTCCTCGCCGAGCCCATGATGATCGGAGAGGTCAACGGGATCAAGGTGAAGAGCGGGCTGCGCCTGCTCTACGAATCGGCGGCTTCGCGGACCATCGAGGAATGGGCCGAGATCTGCGGCATCGAGGCCGCGACGATCGTCGATCTGGCGCGCGAGTTCACCTCCCACGGCAAGCGGGCCGTGGCCGACCCGCACCGCGGCGTCTCGCAGCACACGAACGGCTTCTACAACGTCCTGGCCGTCTACTCGCTCAATGCGCTCGTCGGCAACTGGGACTGGAAGGGCGGCCTGGTCAGATCCTCGACCTACAACGTGGTGGGCGAGAAGGAGGGTCAGCCCTTCGACTTCACCAAGCTGCACCCCGCCAAGACCAAGCCCTTCGGTCTGTCCATGATCCGGCACGACGCCAAGTACGAGGAGTCCACGATCTTCTCGGGCTATCCGGCGAAGCGAAACTGGTACCCGTTCTCGAGCGACGTGTACCAGGAGATCATCCCGTCCATGGGAGACGCATACCCGTATGCGACCCAGGTGCTGTTCCTCTACATGGCGGCGCCGACCTACGCGCTGCCCGGCGGCCAGACGAACATCGAGGTGCTGGCCGACCCCACGAAGATCCCGCTGGTCGTCGCCTCGGACATCACCATAGGCGAGACGTCGATGTACGCGGACTACATCTTCCCCGACCTCGGCTACCTCGAGCGCTGGGAGTTCCACGGCAGCCACCCGAGCATCGCCCAGAAGGTCCAGCCGGTCCGCAACCCGGTGATCGCTCCCGTACCGGCGACGGCTACCGTCTTCGGCGAGCAACTCCCGATCTCGCTCGAGACGATGATCCTTGGCATCGCCGAGAAACTGGAGCTGCCGGGGTTCGGTCCGGCGGGCATGGGTGACGGCAAGCCCCTCGTCCGGCCCGAGGACTTCTACCTCAAGATGGTCGCGAACATCGCGGCCGGGGACAAGCCTGGGGACGAGGTGCCGGAGGCCGACGACGCCGAGCTGAAGCTCTTCCTCGATGCCCGCCGCCACCTGCCACCCAGCGTCTTCGATTCCGCCAAGTGGGAGCGCGCCGTCGGCAGCGAGCGCTGGAGAAGGGTGGTCTACGTCCTGAACCGCGGGGGGCGCTTCCAGACGTACTCGAAGGCCTTCGACGGGGAGAGGTTCACCAACAAGTACGGCCAACTGGTCAGCCTGTACCTGGAGAAGTACGCCAGGGCCAAGTCACCCATGACGGCCAAGAATCTCGCGGGCGTCGCGACCTACCTCCCGATCATGGACGTGATGGGCCGCGAGATCCACGACGAGGCGGAGGGCTACGACCTCCACATGATCACCTACCGCGAGATCTCCCAGGCCAAGTCGCGCACCGTGGTGGACTACTGGCTGAACGCAATCCAGGACACGAACTACGTGCTCCTGAACAGCAAGGACGCGGAGCGGCTCGTGCTCAAGGACGGCGACAAGGTCCGCGTGACGTCGAAGAGCAACCCGGAGGGCTCCTGGGACCTGAAGAACGGGACGCGGAAACCCATGGTCGGCGCGGTCAAGGTCATCGAGGGCATCCGGCCCGGCGTCATCGCGTTCTCGCTCGGTCGCGGCCACTGGGCGAACGGGGCGAGCGACCTGCGCATCGACGGCAAGCTCGTGAAGGGAGATGCACGGCGGGCCACAGGGCTGCACGCCAACGCCGCGATGCGGCTCGACGATCACCTGAAGAACACCTGCCTGCTCGATCCGGTCGGTGGCAGCGTGAGCTTCTACGACACCAAGGTCCGCCTCGTGAAGGAGACCTAACCGCCGGAAGGACGGCCCATCCAAGGAGGGCTCTGTGACGGTGTCCGCTGGACGTGTGTTCTCTCTTGTCGTCGGGGCGATGGTCGGCGCCGCCGTGATGGCCGCACCGGTCTCTGCCCAAGGGCTCTACTACCGCGAGGTGGTGAAGGACGGCAAGGTCTACGTCTTCAACCTGGCCAGGGAATTCGAGGCATTCCAGAGCGGGATCGCACCTGCGAAGCCGATCGAGCGCCTCGGCTGGGGACCGAAGGGCGAGACGGTCGTGTTCGACAGCCCGGACGCGCTGAACCTGTTTGCCTTCAAGTACGGCAAGGCCGCGGAGGCTCCGCCGGCCGCGCCGAGCCCCGCGCCGGCCGCGGCGAAGGACGACACTCCGACGGTCAAGGTGGGCGGGACCATCTACGCCAACTACACCTACACCGCCGATCCCACGGCCAAGGACAGCGACGGCAACACCATTCACCCGAACGCCTTCGATGACAGCCGGGCCTACATCACGCTTTCGGGCAACATCTCCCACCTCGTGGGCTTCAGGATCACGGCCGACGTGGGGCCCCGCCAAGCCACCGTCTCCACGGGTCTCCCGGCTGGCGCCGCCGTCTCGAGCAACTACGACGGCAGTCTGACCTACCGTCTGAAATACGCCTACGGCCAGGTCAACCTCGACGATGTCCTGACCAAAGGCTCCTGGGCGCGCATCGGGATGCAGCAGACGCCGTTCCTCGACTTCATGGAGGGGGTGTACCGTTACCGCTTCCAGGGCACGCTCTTCGCCGAGCGGGAGGGCTACCTCCCCTCCGGCTCGTCGGACTTCGGCCTCTCGGCACACTACAACCTCCCTAACGACTACGGTGACGTCCACACCGGCATCTACAACGGCGAGAACTACAACAAGGGTGAGGCCAACGACCAGAAGGCTTTCCAGGTCCGTGGGACGCTGCGCCCCGTCCCCAAGCAGGAGGTGCTCAAGGGCCTCCGCCTGAGCGCCTTCTACGATGCGGACCACTACGTGAAGGACGCGCCGAGGCAGCGCTTCATAGGGAGCGTCACTTTCGAGCACAAGTACGTGAACCTGGGAATCGACTACCTCGACGCCAAGGACCAGACCTCGACCACGAAGCCCGAGGTCCGCGCGAGCGGTTTCTCGGCCTGGGCCCAGCCCAAGACGACCAAGGGGATCGAGGGATTCCTCCGCTACGACAGCCTCAAGCCCAGCAAGCACGTGGACGCGAGGAAGAACCGCACCATCGTCGGCGTGGCCTACTGGTTCAAGACCTTGAAGGCGCCAGCAGCGGCGGCGCTGCTCCTCGACTACGAGCACGTCGGCTACGACGCGCCGCTGGCGAAGCCCAACGAGAGTCGGTACGCTCTCCACTGCCTGTTCAACTTCTGAGGTCCACTTGGCTGGCCCCCGCCCCGTGGGAGGGCCGCCGCTTCGCGTCACCCGAGGAGGCGACATGCGAAAAGAAGGGAAACCGCCGCGTGTGCATCAGGCATTCGTCAGACGCTTTCCCGAGTTGGGCCGCGCCTGGGACTTGGCCAGGGAGGCTGGCCAGAGCGGCCCCCTCGACGAAAAGACCCTCCACCTCGTCAAGCTGGGCGTCGCGTTCGGTGCCTTGCGAGAGGGCGCGGTCCACTCGAGCGTCCGGAAGGCCCTCGCGGCGGGCGTCTCCCCGGACGAAATCCATCAGGTGATCGCCCTCGCCGCGACCACGATCGGGTTCCCCGCCGCGGTCGCGATCTATTCCTGGGTCGCGGACGTGGTGGCCCGGCGACGCGGTGGGCGGCGGGCGCGGTAGACCGACGCGTGCCCGACGGTGTCGCTCCGGTGGTCGCGACGGATCACCTGGGGCGCGGACTCCGCGCCCTCCGCATCTCCGTCACCGACCGGTGCAACTTTCGCTGCCGCTACTGCATGCCGCGGGAGCGCTACGGTCCCGCCGTCCGCTTTCTGCCGCGTAAGGATCTACTGTCCTTCGAGGAGATCGCCCGCCTCGCTCGGATCTTCGCAGGCCTGGGCGTGCAGAAGGTCCGGCTGACCGGCGGCGAGCCGCTGCTCCGCCATGAGCTGCCGAAGCTCGTGGGCCTGCTGTCCGGGATCCCCGGCCTCGAAGTCGCCCTCATCACGAACGGCTCGCTCCTGGCGCAGCAGGCGTTCTCCCTGGCGACTGCTGGCCTCCGCCGCGTGACCGTAAGTCTCGATTCACTCGACGACACCGTCTTCCGCGCCATGAATGACGTGGGCTTCCCGGTCGCCCGCGTCCTTGAAGGCATCGAAGGCGCGGCGGCAGCGGGCCTCCGCCCCGTGAAGGTCAACGCCGTCGTTCGTCGCGGCGTGAACGACCATACCGTCCTGGACCTCGCTCGCCATTTCAAGCGGCGCGGGCACGTCCTGCGGTTCATCGAGTACATGGACGTCGGGTCCAGCAACGGCTGGCGGCCGGGAGACGTGGTCCCCGCCGAAGAGATCCTGGGTCGCATCCACGCCGAGATGCCGCTCGAACCCGTGCCTGCCGCGTCGGATGATGAGGTCGCCGCACGCTATCGGTATCGGGACGGAGAGGGCGAGATCGGCCTCATCGCGTCCGTGACGCAGCCGTTCTGCATGAGCTGCACCCGGGCGCGCCTTTCTGCCGACGGCAGGCTGTTCACGTGTCTGTTCGCCACCGCGGGTGTGGACCTGGCCGCCGCACTGCGCTGCGGTTGGGACGACCACGCCATCAGGGCACTTGTCGAAAGAACCTGGAGCACACGATCCGACCGCTACTCGGAGTTGCGTCTTCCTCGCAAGCACCCCGCCAGGAGCGTCGAGATGTCGTACATCGGCGGGTAGGCCACTGACCGCCGTGGGCTCGAGGTCGAGCGTCGCGAACGGGTGCAGTTGCGCCGCCAGTTCCTGGCATATGGTAGACGCCAGCTCACGCGCTGGCCTTTCCCACGCCCCCCGCGCCCACCCGCCGCGCGGCCCATTAGGGGGCCTTCCCACACCCCCGCATCGCGTGTCGTCATCTGAGCGGGGGAGCCCTCGCGGCTCCGTGAGTTCAGCCGCGGGACCAAGCGCCGCGAGCACACGTCGAAGCGTCATGCGGCCGTTCCGCCGCCCTGAACTGAACCGACACACGCCGGCCTGACCGTCCTCCTATCGAAATCGCCCGAGTGCTCCTTTGGGGGCCGAGTCGCTGCGCGGGCGCGCCAGCCGCTTCGGGGTTTCCTCCGCTGCGCTCCGGCTGTCACGCCTGCTCACGCCTCGTCCCGTCGTCGCCACGGACCTGAGGTCGGCCTTCGGCCGCCGTCATTGTGACCTTCACCTCCCCCCGGTTGGCTCTTCGAGCCGGGGGGGGGGTCGAAGGAAGTCGTTAAGGGCCAAACCCCGAAAC